>Ga0335083_10010774_pt1 | contig 11014 bp, 9 predicted proteins | sample Lox_Sample_42_FD_206716 | JGI IMG/M metagenome (GOLD analysis project Ga0335083, IMG submission 206716) | Soil microbial communities from Loxahatchee National Wildlife Refuge, Florida, United States - Lox_Sample_4.2 | ecosystem: Environmental > Terrestrial > Soil > Wetlands | place: USA: Florida... | reverse complement strand
ATGAAACCTTCGCCTTGGGTCTGGCTATAAGTAACGTTCCACTACAGAACGGAACGTGCCGGATCCACATCAGCTTTACATCGCCGTTTGGGTCCGAAAATCAGGCCGCCGGGGTGGTTTTGGGATTCCGTTCCCCGGAACAACATTACATCTTTGGCCAACTCGGGGCGGCTCGAAGTGCTTTCGCAATAGGAGAATGTGTAAGCGGATCTACGTTGCGCCCTCTGAGAACAACCGGCGACCTCCAGAATCTCAAACCGGAGAACAGCTACTCCCTTGAAATGAGGATCTCAGGGCAGGAGATCCGAATGCTAGTGGACGAGGTTCCAGTGCTCGAGCACCTTTTGGCCCGGCCATTAGAGGGGCGCCAGGTGGGCCTTATCGCAGCGGCCAACCACAGGATCCGCTTTTCCGATTTCGAGGTTCAGCGGAGCAAGCCTAAGGCCTTTGTCGTGATGCAGTTTGCCGAACCCTATGACACTCTGTACAAGGAAGTCATCGAACCCCGGGCCAAGGAGAGATTTGACGTGATCCGAATCGACCAGAGGCCTGGGCCCGGCCTGATTATCCAAGACATTCAGCGCGAGATCGAGCAGGCAGAGATTGTCATCGCCGAAGTGACACCGGCGAACCCGAACGTTTTTTACGAAGTGGGATATGCGCACGCCTTGGGTAAACCTACGATATTGCTGGCACGTCGTGGGGATCAAGACCGGCTACCGTTCGATATTCAGCCTTTCCGCGTGGTCTTCTATAACGACACGATCGGTGGCAAAGGCGAGGTGGAGCGAAATCTGCGGATGCACCTGGACGCGATAGCCGAGAGGTAATGTAGGTTCCCCGATGTGAGCGAGGCTTTGAAAGGATCCTCCGCGTGGTAGCATTTCCCCCGTGGAGGACCCGTGAAATTCGTCAAGTTCCTGCTGGTTCTTGCGGCCATCGCCCTGGTTTTATTTCTCACGAACCCGACGCTCGAAAACCATCGAAGCAAAGTGAACCTGACCGCCAAGATCACCGCCGAAGATGTCGAGAAACTCAAACAGGCCGGCGTAACTCGCGCTCTGCCGATGATCGGTACTGACGCGGAATTGCCGATGCTCTACCAGAACTACCGCCTCTTCTCCACCACCACCGACTCCTACGGCGGACGGCTCTCGCTGGGGCTTCTCGGCCTGGTCTTCGACCTCCGGCCCGCGGCGCTCCGCTCTAAGCCATAGTCCGTAATTGCGATACCATGCACCCAGAGATCCGACCATGTCCCGAAATCTGGTGCGACGCAATTTTTTGCGGACGGCGCTGGCCGCTCCGCTGCTCCCATCCCTGGCTGAAGCCCAATCCAATTCCGCTATACCGCAGCCACCCGCCCCGAAACTCACGTTGAACGTCCGCGATTTCGGCGCTACCGGCGACGGAACGACCAAGGACACCGCGGCGTTGCAGCAGGCCATCGACCGCTGTTGGGTACTGGGCGGCGGCGAGGTCGTGGCGCCCGCCGGCAAGTACCTCACCGGGGCTCTCGCGCTGCGCCCCAAGACCGTTCTGCGGCTGGAAAAGGACGCCGCGATTGCCGGTTCGCCCGACCTGGCCGATTATCCGATTACCCAGGTCCGCTGGGAGGGCAAGTGGATTCAAGGCCACCTCGGCCTGATTTACGCAATCGACGCGCATGACACCGGCATCGTCGGTCCGGGCCGAATCGACGGCAATCCCGCGGTCGGCGGGCGGCCGAACGCCAACTATCCGCTGCGCCACCCGGCCTTAATCGAGCCCATGGAATGCAGCAACGTTCGTTTCGAGGACTTCTCCACCTCGAACGGCCTGATGTGGTGCCTGCACGCGACTTATTGCGAAAACGTGCTGTTCCGCAACCTGAATATCCGCAGCACCACCGGCAACGGCGACGGCATCGACATCGACTCGTCGAAGCATATCCGCATCGAAGGCTGCGACATCTCGACGGGCGACGATTGCATCGCTATCAAAAGCGGCCGCGGCGCCGAGGCCTACGCGTTGCTGCGAACTACGGAAGACGTCGTGATCCGCGACTGCACCTTCGCCGATTCCATCTTCGCCTGCATCGGCATCGGCAGCGAAACTTCGGGCGGCATCCGCGGCGTGCGCATCGAACGGTGTAAGTTCACCCGCGCGGGAACGTACGCGATCTATATCAAGAGCCGACCCGGCCGCGGCGCATTTATCGAAGACATCTCGGCCGATGACCTGGACGTCTCGGGAATGCGCGGCGGTTTTCTGCGCTTCAACATCCTGAACAGCGGCATACAGGACCAGAACCCGGTGCCGGGCCTCGAAGGCATTCCGACCATCCGCAACTATCGGTTCTCAAACGTGCGTGTGAAGGATGTCCCGGTCCTGGTGGATGGCACGGGAATTCATCCCGATAAGCCGCTCGATGGCTTTACGCTGACAAACGTCACGGGCACCTGCGCCAAAGGCATCGCCATAGCCAATGTGCGCAACGCGAAGATCCACGATGTCAAGGTTACGGGACTGACAGGGCCGCTGGTGTCCGTCCATAATGTCACCGGCAAAGGACTCGAAGGCGCGGCCGAGATCGATGGGCCGAAGATCCCGGACGCCGTCAAACCTCCTGAGACGCCATACGTGTTGCACTAATCGAGCACAGGCCTAAAGGATTTTGTGCGTGCCTCACGTTACAATAGGTGGCCTTTCTTATGCGCGCACACTTACTGATTGCTGCATTGATTTGCTGCCACACATTTGTCGGGTTCGGGCAGGATTATTCCGCGGACCAACCTCCGTTTTCCGCAGAGCCGCAGGCGCTGCTAAAGGCCTTCAGCAATGTTCAGGCGGACTCCAACCCGGTCACGGTTTTATTGGAAGACATGCACTTTGAGTTCGATTCGCAAGGCCTCCAAACTTACCGTAATCATTTGATTCTCAAGATCTGGAACAAGACCGGCGCCGAAGACTGGGCGGTGATCCAAGAGCCGTGGGAGCCCTGGCTTCAAGAACGCCCAATCGTGCGGGCGCGCGTGATCGCGCACGACGGCACAATGAGGGAATTGGATCCCAAGACGATTGCCGAATCGCCGGTTGGTGGTGGGGACCAGACGCTGTCGGACCGGCGGATGGTGAAAGCTCCGTTGCCGGCCATCGAGCCCGGCTCGGTGGTGGAGGAAGAGATCGTGGTGCGGCAGACGGCCCAGTCGCCCGTACCGGGAACGGCGGCGCACTTTATATTCGGCAACTCAGTCCCGGTATTGCGAACGCGGCTGGAGATACGCGGGCCGGAGACCATTCCGTTCAGGTTCAAAACCCTGCTACTGCCGGAGGTCAAAGTCTCCGACCGCAAAGAAAACGGCACACGTGTGATCACTTTCGACCAAGGTTCCACGAAAGCCTGGGACGACCCTCCGGCGCTGCTGCCATCGAACGAACCGCGCTATCCCGCGGTCGATTTCTCGACGGCTCCGGACTGGCATTCGATCGCGGCCGGATACTCGGCAGTGGTCGAGAGGCAGTTGAAAGGCTTCGATGCCGCACCGCATCTTCCGACATTCGGGCGCGACGTCACTCGGGAGGCGAAGATTCTTGCGATCGTCGATCAGCTCAACCGCGAGATTCGTTACACCGGCATCGAGTTTTCGGAAGCGTCGGTGATTCCGCGCACGCCCGGCGAGGTGCTGGCGAGAAAATACGGCGACTGCAAGGACAAATCCGTTCTGGCGGTGGCGCTGCTGCGCGCCGCAGGGATCGAAGCGCATATCGCACTGCTGAGCGCGACATGGGGCAAGGATGTGGAACCCGACCTTCCCGGGATGGGCGAGTTCAATCACGCCATCGTGTATGTGCCTGGCAAGCCGGACATCTGGCTTGACCCCACCGATCCCGATCTGCGGGTCGGCGTGATCTCGCCTGAGAACCAGGGGCGGCTGGCGCTCATCGCACGGCCGGAAACCAGCGCACTGCTGCGTATTCCCGAGCTGACGGCCCAGGACAATCGCGTGGTGGAGACCCGCGAATTCAAGCTTGCGGAACTCGGGCGCGCCAAAGTGATCGAGACGTCCGAAACCTGGGGCACGCCAGACCGCGCCTATCGCGCCGATTTCGGCGACCTTGATCCGAAAGCTCTGCGCGACCACTTGAAATCGTACGTCGAATGGACCTACGCCGAAGCAAAGCTGGGCTCCGTCAGCCATGGCGAAGAAACCGATCTCACACGACCGTTCCAATTGAAGGTCGAGCTGGATGACGCGCAACGCGGCACCACTTTGCGAACAGAAGCCGCCGTGGCCATCCGCGTCGCGCAACTCACGAATCGGCTACCGGAGTTTTTCCGTGAAGAACCGGAGGAAGAGAAGAAGCAGGACAAGCCGGCCGAGCCGCGCACCCGCGATTTCGCCATCTCCGAGCCGTACACCTACGAATGGCATTACATCATCACGGCGCCGGCGGGCTTCCGTATCCGCCAGTTTCCGGAGCCGTCGGACGAAGCGATCGGCATCGCCTCGCTATCCTCGAAGTTCACACGCCAGGACGACACTACGGTGCTGGGCGATTTCCGTTTCGTCATGGCGAAGCGCCGCTTCAGCGCGGCTGAGGGATTCGCGCTGCGCGACGCCATCCTGAAACTCGCCAAGCGGGACATGGTAATGGTTTACTTCGACCAGATTGGAGAAACCGCTCTGGCCTCGGGCAAAGTGAAGGAAGCGCTGGCCGAGTTTGCCGCATTGCGCAGGTTACATCCCAAGGAAGCGCTGCATGCCATGCAGACAGCGCGGGCTCTCCTGGCCGCGGGCGCGGGCACTACGGCCCGCGTGGAAGCCCGGCAGGCGGCCGCGCTCGAACCGGAATCCGCAGAGGTCTACACGGAGCTCGCGGAAGTGCTGAAGCACGATCTGGTGGGACGCGAGATGGCCAAGGGATTCGATCTAAATGGCGCCGTGGCGGCATATCGCAAGGCGTTGGAATTGAAAACCGACGACATCACCCGCCTGAACCTCGCGATCCTGCTGGAATATGACCGGGACGCGGAACGCTACGCGCCGGGCGCCGATTTAGAGGCGAGCCTGGCCGAATATCGCAAGATCCTCGACAAGCTGCCCAAACTGGGAGCGCCGAACAACTACGCCATTGCCTTGTTGCGAGCCGGGAAGATCAGGGAACTGAAGGACTACTTGGCTGGCGCGCCGGAGAACGAGCAAACCCCTGTCCTGAGAATATGCGCCGATGCCTTGTTGAACGGCGCCGACGCCGGTATCCGGCAAGCCGCCAATGTATCCGGTTTTCAAAAGCGCCAGGAGGCTCTGGCTTCGGCGGGGCAAACGCTGATGCAACTGCGCAAGTATGATTTGGCGGCGGATGTGTTGAATTCGATAGCCAGCAGCGCGCCCAATTCCGCAGGTGTGACCACGCTGATTCAAATGCTACGAAAGACGAAGCGCCTGGAGGAAGTCGCGGCCACCATCAAACAACCGGAGGACGCGGTGCTGGCCATCTCGGCGCGCCTGTTCAATCGCAATTCCAATGAACAGGAGGTGACGGAAATGCTCAGCTCCTATGCGAAGGACTTCGAGAAGGTGGATCTGGCGAAGCTCCGCAGTTCGCTAGGCGCATCGGGCAACATCCGCAAAGCCGGGATCACCCTCGAGACAGCCGTGGAACTTGGACTCTCGGCCGTGCAATTGGTCCGGGAGGGCGATGACGAGCATGGATGGGTTGTGCGGTTGGGAATGCCAGGGTCGGCAGGCGAGAATCAAGCCTGGCTCGTGGTGCGCGAAGGCCAGCAATATCGCCTCATCGCGCCGCCCGGGGAATTCGAGGGAGTCGCGCGCCTGGTAATGGACTTGGCCGGCGAGGGGAAGACCGCACAGGCGCGTATCTGGCTCGACCGGATCCGGCAGGAAACGCCCGCCGGAAGCGGCGACGACCCCCTTTCTTCCCCGATATTCTCGCGAGTCTGGCAAGAAGGGCAGGATGGCGATGTGCGCGCCGTCCGCACCGCCGCGGCTTTGTTGATCGCGGACAAACCGCGCGCCATCGAGTCCACCGTGGCGATCCTGGAGGACGCCCGAAAGACCTCGGAGGCTCCGATGGCCCAGTATTTGACGGTGGGGCTGATCGAGGCGTACCAGACTGCGAAGCAATATGACAAAGCGCTGGCCTTGGCCGAACCGTTGGTGCGGACGCTTCCTCGATCGGCAAACGCATGGTGGCTCGCGGCTCGCGCGGCGTACTCAGCCGGGGGTAAGAAGGAAGCGGACCGTATCATCAACGCCAGCATCGGTGGTTTCAAGAATAACGTGGTGGCCTTGCGATTGATCGGCCATCTGGCGATGTCGTTCGGCGACACCGAGCGCAGTATCGCCATGTTCATGCAAATCACCGATTCCGGCCGCGCCCAACCGGAGGATTTCAACTCCCTGGCGTGGTCGTACGTGATGGCGGACAAGGTTACCGAGGCCACGCTGGAAAACGGAAAGCGCGGAATGTTGGGAAAGACGGCCGACACCGCGCTGATCCACACCATCGCCTGCGTGCAGGTGGAACTCGGCCAGACAGCCGAAGCCCGCGCGGCGATGCTGCAGCGGATGGAGGAGATGGGGCAACAAGAGCCGGACGACGACGAATGGTATGTTTTCGGCCGCATCGCGGAGAAGTACGATTTGTCCGCCGAAGCCATTGCGATGTACAAGCGGTTGACGAAGCCGGCGAACGAGCGGTCGATTCCATCATCCAGCTACGCGTTGGCGCAGCGACGGCTGAAAGCGCTCGGCGCACTGTAGGACAAGGCTCGACGGGCTATCCTAACCGCTTTGTCAGCCGACGCGTCCAATGGGTGCATGCAGCGGGTTATCTCGTCATTTCTCTGTCTGATTTCCGTTCCTGGTGGGCTGTATGCGCAATTCCCGCCGGCCTTCGATGTCGTTTCCGTGAAACCGTCACCGATTGACGCGACGGAGCGTTCGCTCACCCATAACGCCGGAGGACGGCTGACGACGTCCAACGCCACCGTTCGCATGCTGATCCTGTTGGCGTACCAGGTGATGCCCTACCAGCTTTCCGGCGGACCGGAATGGATCAATACGGACGGCTTCGACATCGAAGCCAAAGCCGCCAACCTGAATTCGACCCCGGAGCAGTTCCGGAAAATGGTGCAGATGCTCCTGGCTGAGCGGTTCCAACTGAAGGTGCACACGGAAACGCGGGAAATGGCCATCTACGCTCTGCAAATCGCCAAAGGCGGCCCGAAGTTAACGCCGGCCGCCGGCGATGAGCAAAATCCCGGTGTTCGCAACGGCCGTGGCGAAACCACTGGCGTGCGCGCCAGCATGGCGATGCTGGCTACAGCTCTGACGCGCCCGCTGCAGCGGAAAGTCGTGGACGAAACCGGCCTCAAAGGAGACTACACGTTTACTCTCAAATTCGATCCGGCCGAGATCTCCCCGTCCGAGTCGAATGCGCTTCCGGAAATCTCCACCGCCGGATCTATTTTCACGGCTGTCACGGAACAGCTCGGCTTGCGTCTGAAAGTGACCAAGGGCCCGGTGGAAGTCCTGGTGATCGATCGTGCGGCACGGGCGATGGGGAATTAGGAATGGACGAAATGATGGACCGCCGCATCTATTTCATGGGGCTGCGTGCATGGTGAAAATCGTCTGCTGCCTGATATTCGCAATCGGGACGGCGTACACTCAGCAGTTCGAGGCAGCATCGGTGCGATTGCACACGGACGCCACCCCATCCACCGGCAGATCGGGCATCGAGGAAACATCGGGGCTGATCCGCATCGAGAATCTCTCGCTCAGGACGGTGATCGCCTCCGCCTTCGGTGTGCCCGGTGATCGGATCAGCGGACCATCCTGGTTGAGAGACGAAGCCGTCGACATCACCGCCAAGCCGCCGGCCGGGTATAGCCACGAACAACTGCAGCCGCTGCTGCGGAATCTCCTCTCGGACCGTTTCAAGCTTGCCGTTCACCACGAATCCAAAGAAGTGTCCGGCTTTTCGATGGTAGTTATCAAGGGCGGAAGCAAGCTTCACGAAGCAACACAACCGCGCGATTACTTCACGGTTCGGCCCGGATTGGTGGAAGAGAAGCGCGCATCGATGGCGCAACTGGCGGCGGCACTGTCGCGCCTCACCGGCCGCCCTGTGGTCGACAATACGGGACTGGCCGCGGCATACGAGGTAAAGCTCGAATGGATGCCCGACGAGGAGCAGAAGGGCGATGCCGCGGTTCCCGGGTTGTCTCTCTTCACCGCGCTGTCCGAACAACTCGGCCTGCGATTGCAGCCGCAGCGACTGACCGTGGACACAATTGTGGTCGACCACATGGAAAAGGCTCCCGCGGAGAATTGACGCTCAATTCTGCGTGGGCCGCTCGATGCGGTCGATGGTCACGATATCCTGCGCGATTCGCCGCGACTCCAGGGTCAGACCGAGCTGCTGCTCGATGGCCGCAAACAGGGTCGCCGGTTTGCCCGGGATGTCCCATTGCAGGCTGATATCGTAGGCGCCGGGAATCCCGCTGCCATCGGCCACCGGCTGTCCCAGGAGCTTCGTCAGCGTTTCGGCAAAACCTGCGAGCGATGTCCCCAGCGCTTCCAGCTCATTGCTCGACCAGCGATTGGAATGGCGTCCGCCGGGCAGCGCCATTTTGAGCTTGGGCGCGCGGTTGAGAACCGTCAGCACGTAGCCATCGGCGAGCCGCGAATCGCGCCGCAGCATCAGGAAGAATCGGTCCGAAAGCAGACTCCGCAGCGCCAGGCGCGCCGCGGCGTCGGTCTGTTTGTCATCGAGGGGGACGCGGCCCGGGGGAGGCAGCGCCGCCGAGATGTCGTAGCGGTCGTAATCCACCCAGCGCGGGCCGCCCACAACCTGCTCGACGGAGGTCAGGCTGTACGCCAGCATGATGTATTCGCGCGGGGTCCAATCCAGGGCCTCCAGCCGGCCGGGCGGCGTCTTCCAGGACGATTCCCGCGACCGCAGGTCGGATCGTTTGATGGTGGCGGAGGCAAATGCCGGCGCGGCCGGTTGCCCGGCAAGTTGTGTGCAACAAGTCAGGACTATCGCCGCCGAGAGCCATCGGGTCATCGAGAGGTTGGACGCCCGAGAGCCGGTGACGTTTGGCAGAAACCCGAGGGGCATTACGCTCCGGCCGGATGGTTACCATCCAGGAACACGATGATGCGCCCATGAATCTGATCCCGAACCCGGCGGAACGCTGCCAATCGTTCCTGTTCCGTTCCCGTCACCGCCGCCGGATCTGGAAACGGCCAGTGCAGGCGCTTCGCGCTGGCTGGAAACACCGGGCATGTCTGGTTGGCGCTGTCGCAGACCGTGATCACGAAATCGAGCGGCTGACCGAGAAATTCATCCACGGATTTTGACCGATGGCTGGAAATGTCGATGCCGATCTCGTTCAGTACGGCGATCGCTTCGGGGCGCACCTGCGTCGGCTTGGTGCCCGCCGAATAGACGTCGAACCGCTCACCGCCTTCGTGCCGCAGCAGCCCTTCGGCCATTTGCGACCGCGCGGAGTTTCCGGTACAAACGATGAGAACTCGCTTTTTCGTGTCCATGACAGTTCTATTCCTGTGAGTGGGGAACTACAACCGCACCGGCTTCGGCCGGCAACGACGGAATCAGCCAGGCGCACAGCGCGGTCGCCGCAAATGCCCCGGCGAGTTCGGCCGCGATAAAACCCGGCGCGTCGGCCGGCCGGATGCCGGCGAAGGTATTGGTGAAGGACCGGGCCAGAGTGACCGCGGGATTCGCAAATGAAGTGGACGCCGTGAACCAATAGGCGCCCGTGATGTACGCGCCCACGGCGAATGGCACCACGGACGATCGGGAACGCGCGCAGCCCCAAATGACCGCCAATAACCCGAACGTAGCCACGAATTCGCTGAACATCTGCGCGCTGCCGCTGCGAATGTGGCGGGAGGCGGAGAAGAGCGGTTCACCAAACATGAGGTGGGCCGCCGCCACGCCCGCAAACGCTCCGCTGATTTGCGCGAGCAGATAGCCGGGAACGTGTCTCCAGGAAATGCCGTGCTGCCAGGCGTCGGCCAAGGTGACGGCGGGATTGAAATGCGCCCCCGAAATCGGCCCGAAGGTCAGGATCAAGGCCACCAGCGACGCTCCAGTCGCGACCGTGTTGGCGAGCAGGGCGATGGCGACGTTTCCCCCCGCCAGCCGATCGCCCATGATCCCGGAACCGACGACCGCCGCGAGCAGCAGGCCAGTTCCGACGAATTCAGCGACAACGCGCTTGCCCAAAGTCATGTGACTACGAGCAGCAGGCTGGCCCGCAGCACGGTTTGGCCGCGGGTTTTTGGGCGCGGATGAATCCGCTATAGAACTTGCCGTCGATTTGCGTCGCGATGGTGTTTGCGTCGAGTCCCTGACCCTTCAAAAAACTCAAAGCATCTTCGGCGCGATAGATCCGCGTGGGTTCGATATCGATGTTCTCGAATCCCGCGGCAGCCAGCTTGGCCTTGTACTCGTTCTCTTCCAGCGCGCCGGCCACGCAGCCGACCCACAGCAGAACACTCTTGCGAATCTCCGGCAGCATCTCGCCGCGCGTGACCACATCGGATACGGCAAAGCGGCCGCCCGGCTTGAGAACCCGGAACGCCTCGCCCAGAACCCGGTCCTTGTTGCCGCTGAGATTGATGACGCAGTTGGAGATGATGACATCGACGGAGCTGTCCGGCAGGGGGATGCTCTCGATCTCTCCCTTGAGGAATTCGACATTTTCCACGCCGGCTTTGGTTTTGTTCTCATTCGCCAGCGCCAGCATTTCGTCCGTCATGTCCAGACCGTACGCCTTGCCGGTCGCACCAACCCGTTTGGCCGAGAGCAGAACGTCGATTCCGCCACCCGATCCGAGATCCAGCACTACCTCTCCCGCCTTAAGTTCCGCCAGCGCCGTGGGATTGCCGCAGCCGAGCGACGCGAGCACCGCGGTCTCCGGCAAGCCGCTGGTTTGGACCGCGTCATATAGATTGCTGGTGATGGGATCGGC
>Ga0335083_10010773_pt1 | contig 11014 bp, 7 predicted proteins | sample Lox_Sample_42_FD_206716 | JGI IMG/M metagenome (GOLD analysis project Ga0335083, IMG submission 206716) | Soil microbial communities from Loxahatchee National Wildlife Refuge, Florida, United States - Lox_Sample_4.2 | ecosystem: Environmental > Terrestrial > Soil > Wetlands | place: USA: Florida... | reverse complement strand
CAGCGGCGTCGCCTGCGGGTCGAGCACGACGAAATCGGCCTCCGACTGCGGCGCGAGCGTGCCCACCTTGTCCGCGAGATCGAGTGCTTCGGCGGCGCCTGCGGTCGCCAGCCAGAACATGCGCGTCGCGCTCAGATGATGACCGGTGAGGCGCGCAACCTTGTGCGCTTCGTTCATGGTCTGCAGCATCGAGAACGAGGTGCCGCCGCCGACGTCGGTGGCCAGCGCAACCGGCATGCCGGCCTCATCGGCCTTGTCGAAGTCGAACAGGCCGCTGCCGAGGAACAGGTTCGAGGTCGGGCAGTGCGAGGCGACGGTACCGGTTTGCGCCATGCGCTTGCGGTCTTGCGCATCGAGGTAGATGCAGTGCCCGTACACGGCGCGGCGGCGCAGCAAGCCGTAATGGTCGTAAATGTCCAGATAGCTGCGGTGGCCGGGGAACAGATCGGCGACCCATTTCACTTCGTCGGTGTTCTCGGCGACGTGGCTCTGGATGAACACATCGGGATGCTGGCGCGCGAGCACGCCGCACGCTTCGAGTTGCGCTTCGCTGGAAGTCGGCGCAAACCTCGGCGTCAGCGCGTACATCTGACGTCCACGGTTGTGCCAACGGCCGATCAGCTCCGCGCTGTCGTCGTAGCCGGACTGCGCGGTGTCGCGCAGGAACTCGGGGCAGTGGCGGTCCATCAGCACCTTGCCCGCCACCATGCGCACATTGCGCGCCTCGCTTTCGGTAAAGAGCGCGTCGGCCGATTCCTTATGCACCGTGCAATACACCAGCGCCGTCGTCGTCCCGCAAGCCAGCAGTTCTTCAATGAAGAAGCGCGCGGTGTCCTGCGCGTAGGCCGGATCGGCAAAGCGGCGCTCGGTCGGAAACGTGTAGGTGTCGAGCCACGGCAGCAGACCCGGCGCGGGCGACGCAATCATGTCTGTCTGCGGATAGTGGATGTGCGTGTCGATGAAACCCGGCACGATCAGCTTGTCGCGCATCTCCTGCACCTGGGCGCCGGGTGCAAGCCGGGACGACAGCGCCGCATAGGCGCCCGCCGCGACGACGCGGCCGTCTTCGACGATCAGCAGGCCATCCTCGTCGAAGAGCACCGCGCTGGACGATTGCGCCGGGTCGCCGTTGAACGTCAGCAGTTGCGCGCGGAATGCTGATTGCACCGATTCAGTCATGGGGAAAACCGTCTCCGTTTTAGGGGGTGTCATGACGCGGGCGGGCGGCGCGCACTGCGCCGCCCGCCGCGCTTCGTCGCGCTTGGCGCCCGTCAGTTCGCGCCGGCTGGATGCCAGTGTGCGTCGAGCTTCGCGATCAGCGCATCGCGTTCCTCGGGCGTGACGAACGCCGCTTCGAAGCCGTTGCGAATGATCGTGTAGACCTCGGCATCGTCGAGCTTGAGCGCATTGATCGTGGCGAGGTAGTTGTCGTTGACGTAGCCGCCGAAATAGGCCGGATCGTCTGAATTCACCGTGACGGCGACGCCCTTGTCGAGCAGCGCCTTCAGCGTGTGTTTGGTCAGGTCGTCGAACACGCAAAGCTTCAGGTTCGACAGCGGGCATACGGTCAGCGCGACGCGCGTATCGGCGAGACGCGTGACGAGCGCCGGGTCTTCGATGCTGCGCACGCCGTGATCGACGCGGTCCACCTTCAGCAGATCCAGCGCTTCATAGATATACGACGGCGGACCTTCCTCGCCCGCATGCGCGACGAGCTTCAGGCCCTTCGCGCGCGCCTTCGCGAACACGCGCTCGAACTTCGACGGCGGATGGCCGCGCTCCGACGAATCGAGGCCCACGCCGATCAGCCGATGCTTGTACTGATCGAACAGCGGCAACGCTTCATCGAAGGTGGCGAGCGCATCTTCTTCGGACAGATGGCGCAGGAAGCACAGAATCAGCTTGCTCGTCAGGCCGCGTTGCTCGGCCTCGGCGAGGGCGCGCTCGATGCCGGCCACCACCGTTGCGATCGGCACGCCGCGCTCGGTATGCGTTTGCGGATCGAAGAAGATCTCGGTGTGGATGACGTGGTCCGCGAGCGAGCGCTCGACGTACGCCATCGTCATGTCGTAGAAATCCTGCTCGGTGAGCAGCACACTGGCGCCGGCGTAATAGATGTCGAGGAACGACTGCAGATCCGTGAACGCGTAGGCGGCGCGCAATGCGTCGATCGAGTCGTACGCGAGTTTTACGCCGTTGCGCTGCGCGAGCTTGAAGATCAACTCGGGTTCCAGCGAACCTTCGATATGGATATGCAGTTCGGCCTTCGGCGCGCCTGCGACCTTGTCGGCAAGAGTGGGAGCGGTCGTCGTATTCATATGCGTGTTTTCAATGGTCTGCTTCAGGAGGAGTGGGTCCGGGCTGGATGCGTGGCGCTTTGCGATGCACGCTCACGCCGTCTGCGTTGCATGGGCATTCGCTTCGACCGCCTGCAACACCTGCGCGGCCGCGGAGATGGCAATGATCTCCGGCGACTTGTCGACGATGCCGTCCACGCCGAGCGGGCATTTCATCCGCGCGATCTGCGCGGGGTCGATGCCGCGCGCGGCGAGCCGGTGCTCGAACTGCTTGCGCTTGGTGTGCGAGCCGATCATGCCGAAGAACGCAAAGTCGCCGCGCCGCAAGATGCGTTCGGCGAGTTCGAGGTCGAGCGCGTGGTTGTGCGTCATCACGATGAAATACGTGTGCGGCGCCGCCTGGTCGATGGCCTCGTCGGGCGAGTCGTTCGGATCGATCGTCACGTTTGGCTCCTGCAGCGCGTTGGCGGACGGAAACTGCGCGTCGCGTTCGTCGACCCAGCGCACGTGGCACGGCAGCGTCGCCAGCACGCGCACGAGCGCAGCGCCCACATGACCGGCGCCGAACAGCACGACTGCGAAATCGCGCGGCGCGATGGTTTCGGTGAGCAGCGAACTGCTTTCGTCGAAGCCGGCGCCGTCCCATAGCAGGCAATCGGCGGCTTCGACGCCGGGTTCCGGGTCGGACAGCATCACCGCATCCGGCGCGGGCCCGAATGATACGCTACGCACCGTCGAATGGCCTGCCGCCACGCGCTTCGCGAGCGAGGTGACCCAGCCCAGATCGCCGATATCCAGACGCTCGAATGCGAGCACCACGGCGCCGCCGCAGCACTGCCCGAGGCTCGGGCCGAGCGCGAAGCGCTCGAGGCGGCGCATATGCGGTGCGCGCATGCCGTCTCGCAGGACCTGACGCGCAGTTTCGATGGCTTTCCATTCGAGGTGGCCGCCGCCGATCGTGTGGCGTGCCGAATCGCGCGTGACGATCATCTTCGTGCCGGCTTCGCGGGGCGCCGAACCCTCGACACGCGCGAGCGTCACCAGCACGGCGGCATCGCCATGCGCGAGCAGTTGTTGCAGATCGGGTAACCAGGCTTGCATCCGGCGGTTCTCCATACAGGGCCGCGCGGGGTGTCCGGGCGGCCGGTTGAGCGTGGCGTTGCGCGTGCGTGTCGCGCAGCACGCAAACAATCAAATGGCGGTGTCGACGTTTGCCGGTACGCTCGCCGCCTGTGGATGATCGGTTGCCGAGCCCGGCGTTGTCCCGCCTGCTGGCCGCTGCATGGCCTCTAGCGCATCGAGGATCGCCTCGGGCGTGGCGGGCGCGCGCAACGGCGGCGCTTGATTCACGTCCGGCGCAGCCGCCGCGATCGCATCGCGGATCGCGAGGAACACCGAGAACGGCAGCAGCAGCGGCGGCTCGCCGACAGCCTTTGAGCGGAACACCGTCGGCTCGGCATTCTGGTTGCGGTAGAGCTGCACGTGGAAGGCTGCAGGCGTATCGCTGACAGCCGGAATCTTGTACGTCGACGGCGCATGCGTCATCAATCGACCTTCGCGGTTCCACCAGAGTTCCTCGGTCGTGAGCCAGCCCATTCCCTGAATGAAGCCGCCTTCGACCTGGCCCATGTCGATCGCGGGATTGATCGACTGCCCGGCATCGTGCAGCAGGTCCGCCCGCACGAGCTTCCATTCGCCCGTCAGCGTATCGATCACCACTTCGGACACGGCCGCGCCGTAAGCGAAGTAGTAGAACGGATGACCGGTGAGGGTTTGCGCGTCCCAATGCACCTTCGGCGTCGCATAGAAGCCGTCTGACCATAATTGCACGCGGGCCAGATAAGCGGCGTTGACGAGTTGTACGAAGGACATCGCTGCGCCGTTCGCGAGCACCATGCCGTTGCTGAATTGCACGGCCTCGGGCTGGCCGCCCAGTTCTTTCGCGGCGAGCACGGCGAGGCGGTTGCGGATCGTGCGTGCCGCCGCTTCGGCCGCCTTGCCGTTCAGATCGCTGCCGGTGGATGCGGCGGTAGCCGAGGTGTTCGCCACCTTGGACGTATCGGTCGCGGTAGCCCGTACGCGCGAGAGCGGCACGCCGAGTTCGTTCGCGACCACCTGGGCGACCTTCGTATTCAGGCCTTGGCCCATCTCGGTGCCGCCGTGATTGACGAGGATCGAGCCGTCCTTATAGACATGCACGAGCGCGCCGGCCTGGTTGAGGAACGGCACATTGAACGAGATGCCGAACTTCACCGGCGAGAACGCGATGCCGCGTTTGAGCACCGGGCTCGTCGCGTTGTAGGCGGCCAGCGCCGCGCGGCGCGCGCGATATTCGCTGGTGGCGAGCAGTTGATCGGTGAGCGGCGCGAGCACGTTGTCGTCGACGCGCTGCCCATACGGCGTCACGTTGCGTTCGCCGGCGCCGTAGTAGTTGACGAGGCGCACGTCGAGCGGATCGCGCCTCAGCTGCCGCGCGATGCCGTCGAGCATCACTTCCATCACGAGCGCACCCTGCGGTCCGCCGAAGCCGCGAAACGCGGTGTTCGACTGCGTATGGGTCTTGCAGCATAGCGCGACGATCTCGACGTCGGACAGGTAATACGCATTGTCGACGTGGCATACGGTGCGCGTGGCCACGGCGCCGGACAGATCCGCCGAATAGCCCGCGCGCAGCGCGATCTCGACGCGTGCGCCGAGCAGGCGGCCGCTGTCGTCGAAGCCGGCTTCGTATTCGTAGATCGCGTCGTGACGCTTGCCGGTGATCATGAAATCGTCGTCGCGATCGGCGCGTACTTTCACCGGGCGCTGAAGCAGTTTCGCGGAGAGCGCCGCGATGCACGCAAACAACGCCGACTGCGATTCCTTGCCGCCGAAGCCGCCGCCCATGCGCCGGCATTCGCAGACGATGCTATGGGCCGGCCAGCCGAGCATATGGGCGACCACCTGCTGCATCTCGCTCGGATGCTGCGTCGAACTGTAGACGAGCATGCCGGCCATCTCTTTGGGGATCGCGTACGCGACTTGCCCTTCGAGGTAGAACTGTTCCTGGCCGCCCACCTCGAACGTGCCCTCGATCCGATGCGGCGCGGCGGCGATCTTCGCGGCAGCGTCACCGCGTTTCAGATGGAGAGGCGGCAGGACGAACTGCTTCCTTGCTTTGGCTTCGGTCGGCGTCAGCACCGCGTCCAGCGGCTCGTAGCGGACCACATCGTCGCTCTTCGCTAGCGCCGCGGCGCGGCGCGCGAGTTCGTGACTCTCCGCGATCACCGCGAAGACCGGTTGACCGAGATACAGCACTTCGCCGTCGGCGAGAATCGGATCGTCGTGCAGCACCGGGCCGCAATTGTTCTCGCCGGGGATGTCGGCGGCGCTCAGTACCGCGATCACGCCAGGGGCGTTGCGCACCGCCGCGAGGTCGAGCGAGACGATCCGCGCGTGCGCGTGACGCGACAGGCCGAGCGCCGCATGCAGCGTGCCCTGGAGTTCCGGCAGATCGTCGGTATAGGTCGCCTCGCCGCTCACATGCAGCGCAGCGGATTCGTGCGGCAAGGGGCTGCCGATCGGGGCGCTTGCGTCGCGGTCTGCAGCGTGTTCGATGAACGCATCGGTTTGCTTGTTCATCACGGCGACTCCTGCGCGTTCGCGGCGCTGGCCACGTCCGCTTCGAACGCGAACACATTCACGTCGAACAGGGCGAGCGGCGCGGTGTCGCGCGTTTCCAGCTGGAAGCGTCGCAGCAGATTGCGCGCCACCTTCGATCGATAGGCGCTCGACGCGCGCAGGTCGGTGAGCGGTTGATAGTCGGCGGCGAGCGCGTCCATTGCCCGTTGCGTTGCCGCTTCGTCCCAAGCCGCGCCGGCGAGCGCGGCTTCCGCGTGGCCCGCGCGCTTTGGTGTGGCGGCCATGCCGCCGAAAGCGATGCGCGCGTCGACGATCACGCCATCCGCGATGCGCAGCGCAAACGCGCCGCAGACCGCCGAGATGTCCTGGTCGTAGCGTTTCGACACCTTGTACGTGCGAAAGCGCAGATCGGGCGCCGGACGCGGCACGCGGATCGCCGCGACGAATTCGCCGGCGGCGAGCGCGGTCTTCTGATAGCCGAGGTAGAACGCGTCGAGCGGCAGCGTCCGTGTGCGGGGGCCTTGCCGCAGTACCACGTCGGCGCCGAGCGCGAGCAGCGCCGGCATCGAATCGCCGATCGGCGAGCCGTTGGCGACGTTGCCGCCGAGCGTGCCCGCGTTGCGGATCGGCAGCGACGCGAAGCGGGTCCAGAGTTCGGCGAGTTCGGGATAGTCGGCCGCGAGCGCAGCGTAGGCGTCCTCCAGCGTGACGGCCGCGCCGATCGTCAGGGTCTGCGCGTCGCGCTCGATGTTCTTCAGTTCGGCCACGTTGCCGAGGTACAGGATGTCGCCGAGGTCGCGGAATTGCTTGGTGACCCACAAGCCGACGTCGGTGCTGCCGGCCATGATGCATGCATGCGGATGCTGCGCGCACAACGCCGCGAAGTCATCGAGGGTGACCGGTGCGTGGAACGTGGGCGCGCCAAAAGCGTTGCCGCGCACATCCGCTGCAACGTATTCGAACGTGTCGTGCCGCTGCAGTTCCTGCAACGCTTGCGCGACCGCAGCGCGATCGAATGGGACGCGTGGGTACTGCGGATAGTCGAACATCTTTTGCGCCGCGTCGACAATCGGCCGGTAGCCGGTGCAACGGCACAGATTGCCGGACAACGCGGCATTGATTTCGTCGCGGGTCGGCATGCCGGCGGTGGCCGGCTGGTTTTCATACAGCGCCCACATCGACATCACGAAGCCCGGCGTGCAGAAGCCGCACTGCGAGCCATGACAGTCGACCATCGCCTGCTGCACCGGATGCAGGCCGCCGCCGTCGGCGGCGCGCAGGTCTTCGACGGTGAAGAGCGCCCGGCCGTCGAGGACCGGCAGAAACTGGATGCACGCATTGACGGCTTTCAGCGCGAGGCCGCCGGCGCCGTCCAGCTCGCCGATGACCACCGTGCAGGCGCCGCAATCGCCTTCCGCGCAACCTTCCTTGGTACCCGTGCAATGCAGGTCTTCGCGCAGGTGCTGCAGCACGGTGCGCGTAGCAGGCACGCCCTGAACCTCACGGACGGCACCACGGTGATAGAAACGGATGGTTTGCGTTGTCATGGCGAATCCGAAAGACATTGCGGACCGGGCGCGCGTTACGCAGGGGGTCGCGCCGTAGCCGGCCTCGCGCACGTAGATCGCCATCCATCTCCGAAGATAGCACTACCTGATCCCGAAAATATTTCTTCATGCTGATGGGGGTTATCAGCGGGCGGTCATGAGCGTTGGCTGGAGGACGCGGGGCAAGGCGCTGGCGGACGCCCGGCGTGCTGGCGCTCAAAGCGTAGCAGGCCGGGGCGCAGCGGATGGCCGGGCCACTCGCCGAGGGGCTGGAAATAGGGTCTGTGGCGGGGGTTTAGGGCGGAAGTGGACCTGGTGTCTTACAACGAGGTGTCGGGGTTGAGGGGGCGGTCGTCTGGGCAAATGCCGGCGTCACCCCAGCATGCCGCTCGTTGAATGCGAGGACAGCTTCCCGGTGGTCGCGCCGCGCAGTCATGTCAGGTTGCAGCAATCTCCAGAACTGGCTTGGGTGCGAAGACAACGGAGCGGTTCGGGCCGGGTTCCGTGCGCGGGCGATTCGAACGGCGGCATGCCGTCCAGACTGGCCAGGGCTCAAGCAGTCCGGCGGCGGTTCCGCACGAGACTGAGCGCGAGCGGCGCAAACGCGGCGATAAACCCGATCAGCGACCAGCCAGGCAGCGAAATGCCCAAAATCGGCGGGTATGCCGTTTCGCACAGCCCTGCGACCTTGAACACGCCCGGCAGCCAGCGAGCCGGCGGCAGGCTGTCGACCAGCGGTTGCAGCGCGTCGAAGCCGCAGCTAAAGCCCGGATTCGCCTGCACGTAAACATGCCGTGCCGCCGTCACGATCCCGGCCAGCGCCGACAACGCCGCTAGCACTTCGAGCAGCCGCACGCCGCGCCAGCTGTTGAAGCGGGCGCCGAGGAACGCGAAGATCGCGACCAGCAGGAAGAAGTAACGCTGCAGAATGCACAGCGGGCAGGGGTCTTCGCGCAGACCATACTGCATGTACAGCGCGCCCCCGACCAGCGCAACGCAAATCAGGCCAAGCAGAACCAGCAGGGAGCGCTCGCGGCGCAGCATCGCAGTATCGTTGTTCATGGATCGTGTGGCTGTCGGGAATCCAAAGGGGCGGAGGTGCCCGCGATTCTAGCGCGAACACAGTCCCGACGGGTTTCGCCTAGCGGATCGTATTGAGCACCGCCTCGGCGGCGCGGCCGATCGCCAGCAGCGCGTCGTCGCCGTGCGGCGCGCCCGCCAGCATCAGCCCGACCGGCGCAGCGCCGCGCGGATGGCAGGGCAGCGACAGCGCGCAGGCGTCGAGGAAGTTGAATGCGCTCGGATTGCGCAGGATCAGCGCATTGATGAGGCCGAACGCGTTGTCGTCATCTACCAGATCGGCGAGGCGCGGCGGTACCACCGGCACGGTTGGCGCGACGATCGCATCGAAGCGTTGCCACAGCGAGCGGGCCGCGTCCAGCAGCGCGGCGCGCTCGGCCGCGAGGTCGAGGTAGTCGGCGGCGCTGGCCGGCTGGCCTTTCAGGATGCGTGCCAGCACGCGCGGGTCGTACTCGTCGCGGTGCTTCTCCAGCAGCGGCCGGTGCCATGCATACGCCTCGATCGACGAAAAGCTGAAGCGGTTGATCTCGGGCAGGCGGTCGAGCGGCGCAAAACGGACCTCGCTGACTATCGCGCCAGCGGCTTCCAGATGCTTGAGCGCGGTGTCGACGGCGGCGGCCACCGCCGGTTCGACGCCGTCCGTCACATAGTTGGTCAGCACGCCAAGGCGCACGCCTTCGAGCGGGCGCACCGCCGGGATGCGCGGCTCGAGCCCGGCCAGCATCCGGTCGACCAGCGCACAGCATGCGACCGACACGCCGATCGGCCCGAACGAATCGAGCGTTGGCGACAGCGGTACGGCGCCTTGCTTCGGAATCCGGTCGGCGGTCGGCTTGAAGCCGGTCAAGCCGCACAACGCCGCGGGAATGCGGATCGAGCCGCCGGTATCGGTGCCGAGCGCGATCGCCGCCATGCCGTCCGCGACCGAGGCTGCGGCGCCCGACGACGAGCCGCCAGAGATCCGCTCGTCGCCCTTTACGCCACGCCGGTACGGCGACAGCGGATGGCCGTAATGCGGGTTCAGGCCGAGGCCCGAAAAGGCGAACTCGCTCATATTCGTACGCCCGACGATCACCGCGCCGGCCCGCTTCAGGCGGGCGACCGCGACCGCGTCGGCAGCGGCGGGCGGCGCATCCGCAAGCGCCCGCGAACCGGCGCGCGTGACTTGCCCTTCGATATCGAACAAGTCCTTGATCGACACCGGAATTCCCGCAAGCGGCGACAGCACCGTGCCGGCGGCGCGCAGCCGGTCGTGCCCATCGGCGGCGGCGCGGGCGCTGTCGGCATCGACGTGCATGAAGACGGCCGAGCCCTGCCCGGCCGGATCGGCGATGCGCTCCAGCGCGGTTTCGACCAGCTGGCGGCTCGTGGTGCGGCCGGCGGCGAGATCTGCGGCAAGCAGGGCGAGCGGCGGGAAGGGCGTGAATTCAGTGGCCATGGTCGTTCAGGTCCGGTTAGATCCGATTGAAGAGAGTGGCGCGAAACGCTTCGATGTGGCGCTGCACCGACTGGCGGGCGCCTTCGGCATCGCGCTCGCGCAGCAAGCGAAACAGTTCGCCGTGTTCTTCGTGGACGTCTTCGAGGTGATGTGGCTCGGACAGCGAAATAAACCAGAAACGCAGCGAACGCTCGTGCAGGCTACGCAGGATATCGGCCAGCACCGGGTTGCGCGAGGCCGCCGAAATAGCCAGATGGAACGCGCGGTCGATTTCCATCATGCCTTCGACGTCGTGCGTCGCGACGCACACTTTCGAGCGCACGAGCAACGCCTCCATCACTTCGTCATCGTGCGCCTGCGCGTGGCGCGCCGCCAGTTCGACGCGATGGCCTTCGTGGATCAGGCGCACGTCGACGATCGCGAGCACGTCGTCGAGCGAGACCGGGCGCACCATGATGCCCTTCCTCGGCATGATGGTCAGCATGTCTTCGTGCACCAGGCGGTGCAGCGCCTGATGCACGGGCGTGCGGCCGATGCCGCTCAGCGCCGTCAGTTCGGCCTCGTTGAGCACTTCGCTCGGGCGCAAGCGCAGCGTGATGATTTCGCGCTGGACGAATTCATAGGCCTGTTCGGCAAGGCTCGCGCCGCTTTGGCGGGCGGCCTTGGGCGCGCGGGGAGTCTGCAAAAGCGTCATGAATGAGGAGTGCGGGCGGGGCTCAGGGCCCGGAGGCGACGTCGTTCGCCCGCATTGTAGAACAAGGCTTTGCGCCAGGGCACGCGTCTGCCCGCGGCCTGCGGTGTGACTTCGGGCCGCTTCCGCCACGCCGTGCGGCAGCTTGACCCGCGGCATCGGCGTCAGGAGGCCGCCTGACCAGCAGTGCTCCCGCGATCAGCACGACGCTGCTGGTGAACTGCGGTTTCGCGTAGCCGATATTGACGCGGTCGAGGTACGACAGCACGTAGACGAGAAGCAGGAACGGCACGATGTGCCAGGTGTTCTTGTGCAGCGCGCCGGCTTCGCTGGTGGCTTC
>Ga0335083_10010770_pt1 | contig 11015 bp, 9 predicted proteins | sample Lox_Sample_42_FD_206716 | JGI IMG/M metagenome (GOLD analysis project Ga0335083, IMG submission 206716) | Soil microbial communities from Loxahatchee National Wildlife Refuge, Florida, United States - Lox_Sample_4.2 | ecosystem: Environmental > Terrestrial > Soil > Wetlands | place: USA: Florida... | reverse complement strand
TATGGCCTGGACCTCATCAAATGCGATAATAGCGAGCAACGATAGATTCTCTTGCCCCATTGTTTTTGCTGGGTCGAAGAAGCGGGATATTGATGCAAATATCGTGTCCAGCAAATATGACTGGAGGTAATTCCAGAAATTCGGGCCAGTGCGATTGAATATCTCATAGTTTTCAGAAGGCTCATAAAGGCCATCGAACATCTGCCACTGAATATTCAAATCCATCACAAGCTGATCAAACTTCTTTAGCCGCGGAGTTGGTTTCTGCATTTCATCGAACGTTAGAGATGACCCACGCTAGGACAAGTGCGGCGAAAACGATCCAGCTTCGCCACTCACCACCTCGTCGCCGCGAACTTCCAGCCGGGGATTTTTTTCTGCATTTCGATCTCGTCGTTGCGCTCGGTCAGGCCGCAGCGCTTGAAAGCCTCGTGCGCCCGCGCGAGCGCGGCGCGGTCGAGTTCCACCCCGAGGCCGGGTTTTTTGGGCAGGACGACGCAGCCGTCTTCGAATTTGATCCGTCCGCCGGTGACGATTTCCTCCCATTGCCACGGGTAGTGGGTGTCGAGCGCGTAGCCCAGGTTGGGCATGGCCGCGCCGAGGTGCGTCATGGCGGCGAGCGAAATTCCGGCGTGGTTGTTGGAGTGCATCGACACGCCGCGGCTGAAGATGCGGCAGTGGGCGGCCAGTTCCATGGCCGCGCGCAGCCCGCCCCAGAAATGGTGGTCGGTGAGGATGATGTCCTCCGAGCTGGTGCGGACGCTGCCGGGCAGCTCGGCGAACGAGGTCGTGCACATGTTGGTCGCGAGCGGGAGCTTCACCGCGCGGCGGACCGCGGCCATGCCCTCCTGCCCGCGCGCCGGATCCTCGAAATATTCAAGCACGTCCTCGAGCTGGCGGCCCCACTTGATCGAAGTGTCGACGGTCCAGAGCGCGTTGGGGTCGTAGCGGATGGGCACGCCCGGGCCGAAGGCGGCGCGGAGGGCCTTGAGCGCGGCGACCTCCTGGGCCGGCTCGAACACGCCGCCCTTGAGCTTGAGCGACTGGAAGCCGAATTCCCGGCACATCGCGCGGGCCTGGGCGACGATGCCGTCGGGGTCGAGCGCGGCGCGCTGGCGGCCAGCGTCCCAGCCCTTTGCCGCCGGGTTGGTGCCAAAGGCGAGTTCGCCGCCCGCGCCTTCGTATTTGTAGAAAAGGTAGGCCGAATATGGCACGCGTTCGCGCACGATGCCGCCGAGGAGCGTGGCGACCGGCACCTCGAAGGCGTGGCCGGCGAGGTCGAGGCAGGCGACGTCGAGGGCGCTCTCAACCTGGACGAGCGCGCGCTGGTCCCAGGGCTTGTCGCCGCGCGCGGCGGAGGCCTCGGTGCCGAAGCGTTCGCGAAGGGCGGCGCGCAGGCCATGCCAGTCGAGCGGGTCGCGGCCGAGGGCGACGTCGCGGGCGGCCTCGAGCTTGGCATTGGTCGCGGCGCTGCCGGGGACCTCGGCCAGGCCGCGGAGGCCATTGTCGGCGACGAGTTCGACGACGGTGCGGAGACACCAGGGCGCGTGCAGACCGGCGGCGTTGAGCAGCGGCGGATCGCCCAACGCGATTGGCGTGACGTGCATTTCGGCGATGCGCATAAGATCAGAGGACAGCAGGCAGGAATCAGAGGGCAGAGATCAGAAGTCAGGAGCCGGATGCCAGAGGACAGAGGTCAGAGGTCAGAGATCGGAAGTCAGAGGTCGGAGATCAGAGGAAGGAAGACAAAGGCCAGAAGTCATGAGATCAAATTTCCGCCGGATTTCTTACTTCTTCCTTTTCACTTTACTTTCCCCGCAGGGCGACAGCGGCGGCGAGGAGGCCGGCGGTGACCGAGCCGCCGTCGGAGCCGAGCGCGACCACGGTGTAGCCTTCGGCGCGGACAACGGGAATCTGGGCAGCGACGGTGAGGAGGATGCCGGCGGCCTTGCCCGCCTTGCGGGCGGCGGCGGCGACGGAGCGGCGGGCGTCGGCGAAGCGCGGATCGTCGAAATGGCCGGGCACGCCGAGGTTGGTCGTCAGGTCGAGCGGGCCGATGAAGAGGACGTCGACGCCGTCGACCGCGGCGATGGCGGGGGCGGAGGCCACGGCCTCGGGCGTCTCGATTTGCGCCATGGTGACGAGGCGCTCGTGGGCGTGGGCATAGTAATCGTCGAAGGCGAGGCCGAAGCCGGCGGCGCGGTTGAATTTGGAGACGCCGCGGATGCCGCGCGGCGGATAGCGCAGCGCGGCGACGGCGGCGCGCGCCTCGGCCTCGGTGCTGACGTAGGGCACCATGATGCCGGCGGCGCCGAGATCGAGGACGCGCTTGAAGCGCGGCGGTTCGTTGGCGGCGATGCGCACGATCGGCGCGGCGGGCGTGGCAGCCACGGCCTGGAGCTGGTGGAGGAGCGTCTCCTCGCCGCCGGGTCCGTGTTCCTGGTCGAGAAGGAGCCAGTCGAAGCCGGAGCGGCCGGCGATCTCGGCGGTGAGGGACGAGCCGAGGTTGATGAACGAGCCCGCCAGCCATTCGCCGGCGAGCACGCGGCGGCGGAAATCGGCGGCGGGCGCAGCGGCGGAGCTCATGATTCGGTATAGAGGCGGTAAAGCGCCTGTGTGCCGCAATCCTCCCAGCCGTGCGCGACGACCTGGTCGTAGAGTTTTTTCGCGCAGGCGAGTCCGGGCAGGTCGAGTTTCATTTCCGCGGCGGCATCGAGGGCGATGCGCATGTCCTTGAGAAAATGTTTCACGTAGAAGCCGGGGGCGAAATTTCCAGAGAGGGCGCGCGGGGCGAGGTTGGTCATGGCCCAGCTGCCGGCGGCGCCGCCACTGATGCTTTCGAGCACGCGGGCGGGCTGGAGGCCGGCTTTCTTGGCGTAGGCCAGGGCCTCGACCCAGGCGAGCATCCCGGCGGCGACCGCGATCTGGTTGGCCATCTTGCAATGCTGGCCGGAACCGGCGGGGCCGTGGCGGACGATGTTCTTGCCCATGAGGGCGAGCACGGGCTGCGCGAGGGTGAAAGCGACGTCGTCGCCGCCGACCATGATGACGAGGCGCGCTTCGCGGGCGCCGACGTCGCCGCCGGAAACGGGCGCGTCGAGGGCGGAGAGGCGGCGTTTGGCCGCGGCGTCGGCGATGCGGCGGGCGAGCGCGGGGCTCGAGGTGGTCATGTCGATCAGGAGCGCGCCGTCCCTGGCGCGTTCGACCACGCCGCCGGGAGCGAGATAGGTTTGCTCCACGTCAGCGGGGAAGCCGAGCATGGTGATGACGACGTCAGCCTCGGCGACGGCGTCGCCGGCGGAGTCGCTCCAGTGCGCGCCGGCGTCGAGCAGCGGCTGGGCTTTTTCCCTGGTGCGGTTGTAAACGCGAAGCGGGTGGCCGGCGTGGAGCAGGTGGCCGGCCATGCTGCGGCCCATCACGCCAGTGCCGATGAATCCAATGACAGGAAGAGAAGACATGTTGACGAAGGGGTTCGTAGCCGGGCGAAGCAATGTTCCACCGGACGGGCGGCGGAGGGCAAGGCGTTTTCCGGCTGGCGCCGGCCGGGCGCGGGCGTTTTGGTGTGATTTTTCGTCACCGCGTGAGCCTTCGCACCGACCTTTTCGACTACGAGCTGCCCGAGCGGCTCATCGCGCAGACGCCGGTCGCGCGCCGCGACCAGTCGCGCCTGCTGGTGGTGGACCGGGCGGCGCACACGGTGGCGCACCATGTTTTTGCGGACCTGCCGCACTTCCTGCGCGGGGGCGACACGCTTTTTCGCAACACGGCGGCGGTGCTGCCGGCGCGGCTGCACGCGCGGCGGCCAAGCGGCGGCGCGGTCGAATGCCTGCTGCTCCGGCCGGAACCGGCGCGCGGAGCGGAAACCTGGTGGTGCCTGGTCAAGCCCGGGCGGCGGCTGGCGGCGGGCGCGACGTTCAGCGGGGCGGACGGCGCGTTCACCGGCGAAATTCTGGAAAAAACCTCCGAGGGCGCGGCGCTGGTGCAGTTCACCACGCGCGACGGCGAGACGCTCACCGCGGTGGCGGGCCGCTGCGGCGAGGTGCCGCTGCCGCCTTACATTTCGCGACAGGGCGGCGCGGACGAGCGCGCGCTCGACCGCGAGCGCTACCAGACGGTTTACGCCGATCCGGCGCGGACGGTGGCCGTGGCGGCGCCGACGGCCGGGCTGCATTTCACGCCGGAGCTGCTGGCAGCGCTGGCGACGCAGGGCGTGCGCACGGCCGACCTCACGCTGCACGTCGGACTGGGCACGTTCCGGCCGATCGCGACTGAAACAGTGGAGGCGCATCAAATTCACCGCGAGGTCTACGAGCTGCCGGCGGCGGTGCAGCGGGCGCTCTTTCCGCCGCGAAGCGGCCGACGCGTCGCGGTCGGGACGACGAGCGTGCGGAGCATCGAGGATTTTCTGGAAACCCACGCCGCGCCGATGGACCGCGCGCACGTGGCCGAGGCAACGGCGTTCATTTACCCGCCGCGTGAATTTCGCGGCGTGGACGCGCTCATCACGAATTTCCACCAGCCGCGCTCCACCCTGCTCTGCCTGGTGGCGGCGTTCCTTGCGCCCGGCTCGACGGACGGCATCGACTGGCTGCGGGAAATTTACGCCGCGGCGATCGCGCGCGAGTATCGGTTTTTCAGTTACGGCGACGCGATGCTGATTCTGTGAGGCGCGAAAGCACCGCCTTGTCCCGCTTGCCTAAAGGCCAAACCTGCTTTTGCTAACATTTCCCCTTTTAGCTAAAACCCAACCATGAAACGCCTCCTCGTCCTCTTCACCGCCACCGCCCTCGCGCTCACGGCCTCCGCCGCCGTTGAAACCTACAAATTCGACCCGGCCCATTCCTCGGTCGCCTTCACCGTCCGCCACGTTTTCAGCCAGGTGCCGGGATCGTTCGCCAAGGTCCAGGGCACCATCGTGGTCGACCGCGAGCACATGACCAAGAGCAGCGTCGATGTGACCATCGACGTCACCAGCCTCACCACGAACAATGAAAAGCGCGACAACCATCTGCGCAGCGACGCCTTCTTCGATGTCGCAAAATTTCCCACCGCCACGTTCAAAAGCACGTCGTGGACGGAGGCGGACGACGACGTTTACGACGTCGCCGGCGACCTCACGATCAAGGGCGTGACCAAGCCGACCACGATCCATGTCATGGTGCTCGGATTCGGCCCGGGCATGGCCCCCGGAACGATGGTCTCCGGCTGGCGGGCCACGGTGGGCCTGAAGCGTTCCGACTTCGGCGTGAACGGTCCAGCCATGCTCGGCAAAGCGATCGGCGACGACGTGGTCGTCACCGCCGACGTCGAGGCCGATTTGGTGAAATCCGAAACGCCGGCGGCGGCCGCGGACGCGCCCAAGCCGGACCCGGCCAAATCCGACGCGCAAAAGTAATCCCGCCGCATTTCCTCCTTGCAAAAAGGGCGGCCCGGCCCAGGCCGTCCTTTCTTTTTGTCCGCGCCGCATTACGCTGTCTCCATGTCCACCGACGTTCTCCAGACGCTGATCGAGGAAGCCACACTCGACTACACGCTGGGCGAAGCCGACGCCGCCCTGGCCAAGCTCGACCGTGCCACCTCACTCGCGCCCGATTCCTTCGAGGCCTGGCACGCGTGCGCGGAGATCAATTTTTCCCTGCGCCGCCTCGACGCCGCCCTGGCCGCCGCCGGACGCGCCCATGCGCTGCGGCCCGACGACCTTTTCATCAACACCACGCTCTCGCGCATCTGGATGGAGCGCGGCGACAAGGCCGCGGCGGAGAAATTCGGCGCCCGGGCCAAGATTCTCGGTTGGAAGGACCAGCTCCGGAATCCCGGCGACCAGGCAGCCGGCCCGGCTTGAAACCGGCCCGCGGGCTCCGTTGACAGGCCTCCACCGGCACCCGTATTCTTGACCGCTTCATGGACAAACCCGCCTATACGCTCGAGTTCGAAAAACCCCTGCGCGAACTCGAGAAGCAAATCGAGCATCTCCACCAGCAGACGCTCGAAAACAACCTCGACGTCTCGTCCGAGATTTCCGCCATCGAGCGCAAGCTCGCCGAGACCCAGCGCGCCATCTACACCAGCCTCACTCCCTGGCAGCGCGTGCAGATCGCCCGGCACCCGAGGCGCCCCTATGCACTCGATTACGTCGGCCTGATCTGCGAAAACTTCCAGGAGCTTCACGGCGACCGGCAGTTCAAGGACGATCGTGCGCTCGTCGGCGGCACGGCGTTCTTCGGCGGCCAGCCGGTCATGATCGTCGCGCAGCAGAAAGGCCGCGAGACCAAGGAAAAAATCGAGCGCAATTTCGGCATGCCCCAGCCCGAAGGCTACCGCAAGGCCCTCCGCCTCATGCGCCTGGCCGAGAAATTCAGCCTGCCCGTCCTCAGCTTCATCGACACGCCCGGCGCCTACCCCGGCATCGGCTCGGAGGAACGCCACGTTTCCGAGGCCATCGCCGTCAACCTCCGCGAAATGGCCATGCTCCGCACGCCCACCGTCTGCGTCATTGTCGGCGAAGGCGGCTCGGGCGGCGCCCTCGGCATCGGTGTGACCGACCGCGTGCTCATCCTGGAAAACAGTTACTACTCCGTCATCTCGCCCGAAGGCTGCGCCGCCATTCTCTGGAAGGATGCGACCGCCGCGCCCAAGGCCGCCGAGGCCCTCAAGCTCAACGCCGACACCCTGGAGAAGCTCGGCATCGTGGACGAAGTCATCACCGAGCCTTTTGGCGGCGCGCACAACAACCCCGAGCAGGCCGCCGCCGCGCTGAAGCAGGCGCTGCAAAAACACCTCGCCGAACTCCGCGCGCTTTCGCCGGAAAAGCTGCTCGAGACCCGCTACCAGCGCTACCGCCACCTCGGCGTCTACGAAGAGGCCGGCACCGCGCACAACTGAAAACGCCGGGTTTGAACGCGGAATTCATGGAGGCGCGAGCCTCTCCGCCGGCACGGCGGGAAATTAAGGTGCGGTTTTGGGCAAGAAATGTGGGGCTGCCGGACCGCATTTGGTCTAAAATCCCCCCATGGCGCGTGCTCCCGCCACTCCGGGGTCGTTTCCAGCCGCCCGACGCCGTGCCCGCGGACTGCTTGGCCTGCTGCTGATCGCCGTCACTGGTCTGTCTGGCCGTGCCGCCGGATCGCCCGCCGCGAAACCCGACGACGCCGCGACCGCCAACCAAGCCTGCATTGACTGTCACAGCGACAAGGCCGCGACGATGGAAAAAGGCCATCGCGAGGTTTCGATTTTCGTCGACGCCGCCGCCTTCGCCAAGTCCGTGCACGGCGATTTCAAATGCGTGGACTGCCACGAGGGCTTCGACGCCGACAGCATCCCGCACAAGGCGCACATCACGCCGGTGGACTGCGCGTCCTGCCACTCCGACAGCGGCGCCCGCCATGGCTTTCATCCGCGGCTCGGCCTCGACCCGGTGCCGCGCGGCGCCGACACCGCCTGCGCGGCCTGCCACGGCACGCACACGACCGCCGCGGTCGATTCGCCGGCTTTTCCTTTCCGCCGCGCCCGCCAGACCGAGTCGTGCGGCGCCTGCCACCAAGCCGAGCGCGACCATTTCGCCGCCTCGGCGCACGGCCGCGCGCTCGCCTCTTCCCCCGACGCGCCCAGCTGCCTCACCTGTCATGACAAAGCCGTCGTCAACCCGGCCGGCGGCCGCGACGGCATTGTCTTGAAGCTCGCGCAGACCGCGCTCTGCGAATCGTGCCACGTCGGCAAGCCCTCCGTGGCCGGCCAGACGGTGCGCGGCGCTCCTTTCGTGGCCGCCTTTGATCAAAGCGTGCACGGTGCGGCCCTCAAGCAGGGCAAGGCCGCGGCGGCCAACTGCGTCGATTGCCACGGCGCGCACGAGATGAACGATGCCCTGGCGGCGGGCGGCCGGATCAACAGGCTCCACCAGGCCGACACCTGCGGCCGGTGCCACCCGACGATCGCGGCCGACTTCGCCACCAGCGTCCATGCCGCGGCCTTGCGCAAGGGGAACATGGACTCGCCCTCCTGCACCAACTGCCACAGCGAGCACGACATCCGCGCCCACACCGATCCGGCCTCGCCGGTGTATCCCGCCAATGTCGCCCGCCAGGTCTGCGCCACCTGCCACGCCTCCGTCAGGCTCACACAAAAATACGGCCTCAGCACCAGCGCGTTCCAGACTTTCTCCGACAGCTACCACGGCCTCGCCGCGCGCGGCGGATCGGTCGAGGCGGCCAACTGCGCCAGCTGCCACACCGCCCACGCGATCAAGTCCCCGCTCGATCCGACCTCGACGGTGAACAAGGCCAACCTCGTGCGCACCTGCGGGCAATGCCATCCCGGCGCCAATACGCGCTTCACCGTCGGCCCGGTGCATGCGAATCCGAATGCGCGCCAAGGCGCGGACGGCGCCAGCCCGGTGCTCTACCTCGTTGCCACGCTCTACATCTGGCTGATCGTCGTGGTGGTCGGCGGCATGGCCGTTCACAACGCGCTCGATTTCCTGAAAAAAATCCGGCGCAAGCTCGCGATCCAAAAAGGCCTGATCGAGGAGGAGCACGTGGCGCACCGCCTGTATCTGCGCATGACCGTGCACGAACGGCTGCAGCACGGCACGCTCGCGCTCAGTTTTGTGCTCCTGGTCGTGACCGGCTTCATGCTCCATTATCCCGAGGCCTGGTGGGTTGTCGCCATCCGCAGCCTGAGCCGCCGCGCCTTCGAATGGCGCGGCCTCATCCATCGCGTCGCGGGCGTCGCGCTGCTCGCCGCGGGCGCGTGGCACATCGGCTATCTCGCGTTCACCGCCGCGGGCCGCGCGCTTTTCCGCGATCTGTTCCCGCGCCGGAACGACTTCACCGATCCGTGGCGCGTGCTGCGCTACAACCTCGGCCTCGCGCCCGCCAAGCCGCGCTTCGGCCGCTTCAGTTACATCGAAAAAAGCGAATACTGGGCGCTCGTCTGGGGCACGATCATCATGGGCGTGACCGGCGCCATCCTCTGGTTCGACAACACTTCGATGGGCCTGCTGACCAAGCTCGGCTTCGACATCGCGCAAGCCGTCCACTTCTACGAGGCCATCCTGGCCACGCTCGCCATCATCGTCTGGCATTTCTACTTCGTCATCTTCAACCCTGATATTTATCCGCTCAACCTCGCCTGGCTCACCGGCCGCATGTCGGAGCGCGAAATGATCGAGGAACATCCGGCGGAACTGGAACGGCTCAAGGCCGCCGAGGCCGGTCAAAAAACTCCGCCGCCCCCGGATCCGCAAAAAAAGCCGGCCGAATAAGCTTTACCCGGATTCAGATTTTAACGCAGAGGGCGCAGAGCTCGCAAAGATCAGGCTTCCCCAAGAATCAAGGCCTGTTCTCGAAATGGTTTGTCATTCTGAACGCAGGGAAGAATCCAACCGGTATGGCTTGGCGGAGTCGCACTGGGTTCTTCGCTGCGCTCAGAATGACCGAGAGCTCGCCCTCTGCGTCCTCGCTTTCCTCCGCGCCCTCTGCGAAAAAAACTCCTGTTTTCTTCGCGTCTTTGCGCCTTCGCGCTTAAAATTCACTTCCGCACCGTCACCAGCTCGCAGCGCGTCGCGTGTTTCGTACCGGGATTGAACTCCACCAGCGCGGCCGAAAGCCGCACGTCGCCCTCGGCCACGTCGAATTTGCGCGGCATGCCGTCGAGAAATCGTCCGATGACCGGCTTGACCTCGCGGCCGAGCACGCTCGCGTAAGGTCCGGTCATGCCCGCGTCGCACATGAACGCCGTGCCGCCCGGCAGCACGGTCGCGTCTGCGGTCGGCACATGCGTGTGCGTGCCGATCACCGCCACGGCGCGGCCGTCGAGGTGCCAGCCGAGCGCCTGCTTTTCCGACGTCGCCTCGGCATGCGCTTCGACAAAAAATCCGTCGGCTTTGTCGGCGAGCTGCGCGAGCAGCCGGTCCGCGCCCAAAAAGGGGCAGTCCGCCTTGAGGTTGAGATACTGCCGGCCGAGCACGGTGAAGACTGCGAGCCGGAAGCCTTGCGCCTCGATGATCAAAAAATCCCGGCCCGGGCACGCCGCCGGCAGATTGGCCGGACGGCACACGCGCTCGAGCGCGCCGATCTCGGCCTCAAAGCCCTTCTGGTCCCAGACGTGGTCGCCGAGCGTGAGCGCGTCCACGCCCGCGGCGAGCAGCGCCTGGGCGAGCGCGCCGGTCAGCCCCGCGCCCGCGGCCGCGTTCTCGGCGTTGGCGATGACAAAATCGAGACCGAGGTCGGCGCGGAGCTGGGGCACGCGTTCGATCACGATCTCGCGGCCGGGACGGCCGACGATGTCGCCGATGAAAAGCAGCTTGAGCACGCGGCCAGCCTCGCGCGCCCAAGCGTCACAATGCAAATGCAAAGACGGCCGCGGTGCGGCTTGGCCGCCGCCCGCCTGAACGGCTTGCCGGGCGCTTGGACTCGCCAAATCCGCGTCGATCCGATTGATTCGGTTGATGGACGACCCACCTCCCCGCGCGGCGGCGGCGCCCGCCCAGGGCCGCGGCCCGCTTTATGCCCTGGCGCTGGTGGCCGCGACGTTTGCCATCTGTCTGATTCGGCTGGTGGGATTCGTGCAGGACAACGCCGTCGATCTGCCCTTTGAAGACCAGTGGATCTCCCTCGGCCCGCTTTTCCGCAACGAAGGCCCGTGGCGGAGTTTCCTTTTTCAATACGGTCCGCAACGACAGGGACTCGGAGGGCTCATCTGCTGGTATCTTTACCGGGCAACCGGCTGGGACGTCCGCGCCGAGGTCTGGACGGACGTCGTCGTGCTGTGCATGACCACGGTGGTCGCGCTGGCCTTGATGGTCCGCCTGCGCGGGCGGTTGAGCTGGAGCGACGCCGGATTTCCGCTCCTGCTGCTCGGCACCTTCCATTGGGAAACGATGACTTTCGTTCCGAACATCTCGCACTCCATCCTGCCGCTGGCGTTTATTTTCCTGCTGGCGTATGCCTGGAGCATCCCCCGACCGCTGCTCCAGGTGGCGGCGACCGGTCTTTCCGGCGGCCTGCTGATTTTCACGG
>Ga0335083_10010766_pt1 | contig 11019 bp, 15 predicted proteins | sample Lox_Sample_42_FD_206716 | JGI IMG/M metagenome (GOLD analysis project Ga0335083, IMG submission 206716) | Soil microbial communities from Loxahatchee National Wildlife Refuge, Florida, United States - Lox_Sample_4.2 | ecosystem: Environmental > Terrestrial > Soil > Wetlands | place: USA... | reverse complement strand
GCGGTCGAGCTGGCCATGCACAGCATCACCGCGGCGATCACGGCCCTGCCGGAGCCGTCGGACCCCGACTTCACCCCTAGAGCCAGCACCATCCTGGCTGATCTGCGCAAACTCGAGAGGTTGGCGTCCAATGCCGCGCGCAACGCCAAAGGCACGCCGTCCGTCGTCCTGGCGTTGAGCAGCGTGCGCCGCACCTACAACGACTTGATGACACGCGCCGCGCGATCACCGCGGGCGACGTTGGGCCAGCGACTGCACGGGGCCCGCCATCGCGCCGAGATCAGCCTCGAAGAGGCCGCCAACGCCGCAGGCCTGCCGATCGCCGTCCTCGAAGAAGCCGAGGCCGACCGCCCGATTCCGCCGGATGCCGCCGAGGCAATCACCACCCTGATCGCTCAGCTGACGATGAGCTGATGCCATGGACTGGCTGGAAACCAACCGTGCCCATTGGGACGAGCGGGTCCCCATCCACGTGGCGAGCGACTTCTACGACGTCGATGCTTTTCGGGCGGGCCGGTCTTCGCTGCGCGACTTCGAGATCACCGAATTGGGCGACGTAACCGGCCGGCGCCTGGTGCATTTGCAGTGCCACTTCGGCCTCGACGCACTGTCGTGGGCCCGGCGCGGTGCCACCGTGACCGGTGTGGACTTCTCCGCGCCCGCGATCGACGCCGCCCGCCGCCTGGCCCAGGAGATTCGCGCCACCGACGCGCACTTCGTCGTCTCCGACGTGTACCGCGCCGCCGAGGCACTCGACGGTCAGACCTACGACATCGTCTACACCGGGCTCGGCGCGCTGTGTTGGTTGCCCGATCTGACCCGCTGGGCCCGCGTCGTCAATTCACTGCTGGCACCCGGCGGCACGTTGTACCTGGCCGAGTTCCATCCAGTCACCGACATGTTGGGCGACGACGGTCGCACGATCGAGCTGGACTATTTCAGCCCCGATCCACAGATCTGGGACGAGCCCGGCAGTTATGCCGACTTCTCGGCTCCCACCGAGCACAACCGGAGCGTCGGCTGGCTGCACCCACTTGGTGAAGTCGTCAGCGCCGTCGCCGGTAGCGGGTTGCACATCGACTTCCTGCACGAGCACGACACCACACTGTTTGCTCGCTATGCCGTGTTGAAGCGTCTCGACGACCAGCGCTTCGGTTTCCCCGCGGGCCATCCGCGGATCCCCTTGATGTACTCGCTACGCGCCCGCAGGGCGTGAGTGCGCCTCACAAACGGTTACCACCCGCGATCGCATTGACCAGACGCGCCGCCTGATCGGTGATCCGGGAGCCGGTGACCCGGACGTCGATCACCACATTGTTGGTCGCGCGCATCGCATGTGAAGTGCGCCATTCCGACACCGAGTCCACCTGGTCGGCATCGACCACCTGCACCCCGTCGACCACTCGCGAGGTGCCCATATTCCAGCGGCGCGTGGGCTTGTCCTTCGACGTGATCGTCAGCACCGCGTTTTCGCATGGCTTCCACGCGCGCACCGCTGCGGCGACGAATGCCTGTGCGGCACCTGGATTTTCGAACGCGACCACCGCCTCGTCGATGTTGCGCCGCGCGGCCTGGTCCGTGTCGTCCAGCCGTGCTCCACGCATCTCCCCGTAGTGGCTGCCGTGGTAGGTCGGTTCCATCGCATTGGCGGTCAGCGCCAGACACTCCGGGCGCGAGTACACGTCGCCCTCCGGCCATCCGGGCAGCGTGCGGTACCGGTAATACGTCCGCAGGGTGGTGCTGCCCATGATCGCGTTCACCGCGGACTCGTCGGCCAGCATGGCGGCCAGCTGGTCGACCGCCGGCGGGGAATCAGCGTGCTGCGCCGGACTGGCACACGCCGTCATGGGCGCCGCGGCGACCAGCAGGACGGCAACCGCACACCGCAGCCGGTTCATACCGGGGCCCTCAGCTGGCTTAGCAGCTCGATCGCCTCGCCGCGCTCGTCGTCGTCCAGCCAGGGCAGCACCTTGATGATCGCGTCTTCGGCCTGACGCGCCGAGCGGGTGATCTGGGCGAGCAGGCCCTCCCGCGCCCGCGGTTGCATGCCGTGGCTCTGGCGGACCAACTCGGCCCTCATCTCCAGCACCTGCCGGGCCATGGCGAAGCGGTCGGCGGCGGCTGCGTCGGGCCGCGGCCGCGTCGGCGTCGGCACACCGCCGTCCAGCACCACGTCGATGCTGCCAGTTTGCCACTGCAGCACCCGCTCCAACGCCCGGCGCACTCGCGGGCTGAGTCGCCCGGCTCGGTTGTTCTCCAGCGCACGCAACGTCTCGACCGACGGACCCCCCCGCTCGGCCACCTCGGTTTGAGTCAGGCCCAGCTCGGTGCGACGGTCGCGCACCTGCTGGCCCAGCTTTTCCCACAACATGACGTCCACCATCTTGCCGCATTGGCCGGTAAAAATCGGTGAGGTCACCGCAGCGTCCCGTCGGCACTCCACAGGCCCATCCACCCCGGTACGCAGCCCACTTGACCAGGGTAAATGAACCCATCCGCCGATCACCATGGCCATTGCAATGTCGTCCTGATTGCCGAGAAGTCCGGTTGGCCGATGCGCAGTTCCGGTAAATACTGCTATATTCACCGGTAATTACCGGTTAATACCGACAGTGGGGAGCGATGCGATGAGATCACAGTTCCGATCCACCGAGAGGACCGACACCATGACCAGCGCCGAACAAGCCGCCCGGCTGGGACCCAGCGACTTCCAGCACCTGCTCACCGTCGGCGGACGCCTGTATGAAACCGAGGCTGTCACTCCCTGCCGGGCCGACACCGACCCCGCCGCCGGCCGCGACCTGTGGTTCTCCCCGTTCCGCGATCGCGAACAAGCCGCCCGCCAATGCCTGGACTGTCCGTTTTTGGGCCGCTGCGGCTACAACGCCGTCGTCAGCCGCGCCACCCACGGCGTGTGGGGCGGAGAGGTCCTGCCGGGCGACAAACCCGGCGAACTCGAACCCATCTACGCCCGCCTGCTCGCGCAATTCGAAGCCCGCCGGTCGATCGAACTCGGCCACGCCCCGGCACCCAAGATGCCTAACACCAGCCCGCGGCGTCGGGCACGTCCGCAATCCAAAGCAGCTTAGGTCTCGAAGAAGCCGTGCAGCAGTCGGTCGACCAGTCCGACCGGGTCGTCGCCGCCATCGGGGCCGGGAATCGTGAGCTTGCTGAACATGTAGCCGTTCAGCAGCCGGCTCAGCTCCTCCATCTGAAGGGGCGTTGGGCTGAACCCGGCCGCCTCGAAGATGAGCGTGGCCGACTTCACCGCGGCGGCCTGTAGTTGCAGCAGGAACGGCTGCAGCTCCGGCCGCCGCGTGCCCTCGATGAACAGTTCGAACCGGGCCAGCGTGTAGCGGCGCGCTTGGTCGTCGGGATCGGCGAGCATCCGCGTGACGAGCGCTTTGACGCCCTCGCGGGTGAGCGACCCGACCGCGGCTTGCAAAAACTCGACGCGTTGCCAATGCAGGTCGACGGTTCGAGCCGCCGTGGCTTCGAGCAGGGCCTGACGCGTCCGGAAGTAGTTCGAGGTGGTACCTGCGGGCAGACTCGCCCGGTCGTCGACGTGGCGATGCGTCAGAGCCCCGACGCCCTCGTCGGCGAGTATGCCGATGGCGGCGTCGAGGATCTGCGCGCGGCGTTCCGGATTCGGGGGCATCAGTCTTTGTAGCGCAGCCGCCAGAACATCGTCAGGAACGCGGGGTAGACGGCGATGAGCAACAGGTAGCTGAACCACATCGGAAACCAGGTGACGAACGAAAGGTCATCGATCACATAGTCCAGGTAGATGTGCAACGGCACGCTGCCGGCGATGTAGACGAGCGACCCGGTGAACAGCACCCGGTGCCGCTTGTTCGCGAACCGCACGCGCCGCCACACCAGGGTGCCGGTGACGGCCGCATACGTCATCGGGACGAGCAGGATCCGGTCCGTCCTCAGCGTCACCACGTGCTGCAGAGCGGCGGCGTCGCCGAAGATCACCCGGTAGGTGTGCATGGCGAAGCCGATCGAAATGGTCAGCATCGCCGCTTCCCGGAAGAAATAGCCGTGCTTGCGGTAGAAGCGCCACCAGGACTTCTGATGTACTACATCTGTAGTGGTTGTCATGCTAAGACGGTACCACTACAGGTGTAGTGGTGACAAGGCTCAGAAGAGCGCGAACTGTTCGTCGACCATCGCAGTGTCGGTGAAGTCCTCCATGTTGCGGCCGCCGAGGACGGAGCCGACGCTGTCCATGAACTGCGCGTCGGAAACCACCGGCACCCCCAACTGCAGGGCGTGATAACCCTTGCCCTGCTCGGGTGTGCTTTCGTTGCAGACCACCAGTGAGGTCTCGCGGTCGACGTCATCGCTGTAGGCCAGCCCGGCATGCAGGATGCGCTCGACGAGCTCCTCGTGGGTCCGGCCCACCTCGGCGGCCAGCGCCACCCGCATGCCCTGTACCAGCGGCCTGCCGCGGACATACCGGCCCGGGTTGAGGTACGGACACGGCATCCGGGACGCCAGTGCCTTGAGCGGCCGCAGCTGGTCGTGGGTGACCCGGCCGTTGGGCCAGCGGCGCCGAGTCACCGGATGCACGGGCAGCCAGACGTCGCGTTCCCGTGCCCGCCGCAGTGCCGCCGCCAGAACCCCGGTCAGCACCATCGCGTCGTCGAACGCGTCGTGTGGCCGCAACTGACTCACACGCCAGTGCGCCGCCAACGTCTCCAACCGCAGGTTTTCGATGCCGAGATCCAGCCGGCGGGCCAGCTCGACCGTGCACATGACGGTGTCGACCGGGAGTTCGGCTTCGGCGATCTCGGCCTCGGCGGCCAGGAACGCGTAGTCGAACGCGACATTGTGTGCCACCAGCGTGCGGCCACGCAGCACTTCCACCACATCCCCGACGATGTCGGCAAACTGCGGCTGGTCTTCCAGCATGGCTGCGGTCAGGCCGTGCACATGGGTGGGACCGGGGTCCACGCCCGGATTGAGCAGGCTGACCACGGATTGCTCGACTCGGCCGTCGGCGTCGAGGCCCAGCGCCGCGATGCTGATGATCCGCGCCTGACCCGGGCGAAAGCCCGAAGTCTCGACGTCGATGACGGCCCAACCCTCTTCCGGGTGCCTGGCCGGCCGTCCCCAGGTGTGGCTCATGGCTTGAGGATGGCACGGCTGGGCGACATCGTTGCTTCGCTGCACATCGTGTCGTCGCACAAATGGAGCGCGACCATGACCGTTAGCTCATGCAGCCAACAATGGATCCGGCAGGTAGTTGGGTGACGCCGAGGTGATCACGGGCCGCCGGCTTCACGTGCGGGACACGAGATAAGGTTGTACGCCGATTAGGCGTACAGTCTCAGTATGGCCAACAAGACGGAGCGTTTCGCGGTCCGCCTGACTGCTGAGCAAGATGCGCTGATCCGCCGCGCCGCCGAAGTCGAGGGCACCGATTTGACGAATTTCGCCGTCACGGCCACGGTGGCCCATGCGCGCGAGGTTCTTGCCGATCGGCGGCTGTTCGTGCTCGACGACACTTCATGGGACCAATTCCTGGCGGTGCTGGACCGGCCCGTGTCCTCCAAGCCCCGACTTGCCGCGCTGTTCGCCGAGCCGACGGTGTTCGACACACCGTAGGTGAGCCGCTACAGCGCACCACGCCCGATCCGCGACACCGACGACGTCGTCACCTTCGACAGCGGTGAACCTGACCTGGACTCCTATCTGCGCAAACGCGCACTGGCCAACCATGCGCAGGGCGCCTCACGCTGCTTGGTGACCTGTCGCGACGAGCGCGTGGTCGGCTTCTATGCACTGGCCGCCGCCGCGGTCGAACGCCGCAGGGCACCCGGCCGGATTCGTCCCAATATGCCCGAGCCGGTGCCAGTCATCCTGCTGTCGAGGCTCGCGGTCGACCGCGCAGAACAGGGCGCCGGGCTCGGCGCCCACTTGCTGCGTGACGCCCTCACGCGCAGCCTCGCGGCAGCCGATCTCATCGGGGTACGTGCGATTTTGGTGCACGCGCTGCATGACCGGGCGCAGGAGTTCTACGCCCACTTCGGTTTCGAGCCCTCGCCGACCGATCCGTTGCATCTTCTGCTGCCCATCAAGGACGTTCGCGCGGCCCTGGGCCAGTGACTCTCAGTGAGATTGCCCGGCACTGGCCGTTAGCTCACGTCACCGCGTCGGTCGGTGAAGCCGTGTCTTTCTGCTCAGCTACGGCCATTTCGCAGACCATCTCGCTACGCACCAGCACGGCTGCCGAAGGTACGACCTTGCCGGTCAAGTAGGTCGACATGCGGGAGGCGGAGGTTCCCAGTCGTTGCGCGAATTGGGCTGCGGTCAGCCCAGACCGGCCGACGAGCTCTCCGAGCCGCCGCCTCACCTCGGCTCGCGCCGCACTCTCGCAGTCCCGGCGTACCTGGGCCAGCGTGCGCCGCAGCGTGGCGACAACGCCGGTGTCGTTGGCAACAGTGAGGGCCTGTTCGAGGTCCGCAGCGACAGACCCATACGGATCTGCGCGGACCGCGGCGGCGATACGCCGCCAGTGTGGAAGCGACCCGCGATCGATGGCAGCCAAAACCCCCTCGACGCCCCATTGTTCGACGGGGTCATCGGGGGTGGCCGCGATGTTTCGGAAACGCAGAGGGGACATGTCGGCGGCCTACTCGGACAGCATCGCGTCGGCGATGCGGTGGCACTGATCGACTAAGCCGTCCCAGGAATGCCACTTTGGGTCCAGGTTCTTGTACTGGCGCAGGTTTCTCGTCGTTCGTGAGTCCTTCGGGCGTGGATGCCCAAGCTGGCGCAGCACCTGTGCCGCGACCACGTTTTCGCCCGGACGGCCCTCGTCGTAGTAGGCGTCGATGTCTGCGAGGGTATCTGCGGCCCACCGGGTGCCGAAGCGGTCCGCGAGTGCTGCCACATCGATGTAGTCGCGGGTTTGGTTGCGCTTGATGAGCAGGTAGGCCCTGATGCGCAACGTTTCTTCTGGAGTTGGCGCAACCACGGTTTCCCCACCGGGTAAGGCAACGACCTGAGTTTCCAGGGGCCGTCTGCGAATCAGTTGACGAATTCCGACTTCAATATCGCCGAGACTGCCGAGCAGGATCTTGCCGGGAACTGCGCGGTTGAGGACCCACTGGGGGTCGGCCTCTAGCGCACCGAGGACCGTGTCGAATCGATCGGTGAGATCTGCCAGAGCGTGGTCATGGTCGGTGGAGGTGCGGTGCCGGGCGGCGGATCCGCCGACGAGCATAGCGTCGGGCACGATCTGCTGAAGGCGCGCAGCGGAGCGCAACACCTCATCAAAACTGGGCTCACCCACGAGGGGACTCCCTGACTTATCAGATCTGATAATACCCTTCGTTGCGCCCTCGGCGACCCGCTGCGCCCGGCAAAAAGCGCCGCGCTTGCGATCGCCCTAAACTCACCCGGGTGGTTACCACCCGCGCACGTCTGGCCCTGGCCGCCGGGGCCAGTGCGCGCTGGGCGTCACGGGTCACCGGACGCGGGGCCGGGGCGATGATCGGCGGCCTGGTGGCGATGACGCTGGACCGCTCGGTATTGCGCCAGCTCGGTGTGGGTCGGCGCACGGTCATCGTGACCGGCACCAATGGCAAGTCGACGACCACCCGAATGACCGCGGCAGCGCTGGGAACGCTGGGCCCGGTCGCCACCAACGCCGAGGGCGCCAACATGGACGCCGGTCTGGTGGCCGCGCTGGCCGCCAACCGTCGGGCCGGGCAGGCGGCGCTGGAAGTCGACGAGATGCACGTCCCGCACGTCTCCGACGCGGTGGAGCCGACGGCGATCGTGCTGCTCAACCTGTCCCGCGACCAGCTGGACCGGGTCGGCGAAATCAACGTCATCGAACGCGCGCTGCGGGCCGGCCTGGCCGAGCACCCGAAAGCGGTCGTCGTCGCCAACTGCGATGACGTGCTGATGACCTCAGCCGCCTACGACAGCCCGAACGTGGTGTGGGTGGCCGCGGGCGGCGCCTGGGCGAACGACTCGGTCAGCTGCCCACGCAGCGGCGAGGTCATCGTGCGCGAGCAGGGGCACTGGTACTCCACCGGCGCGGACTTCAAACGGCCCAGCCCGCACTGGTGGTTCGACGACGACAGCCTCTACGGGCCCGACGGGCTGGCCCTGCCGATGCGCCTGGCCCTGCCCGGTTCGGTGAACCGCGGTAACGCCGCCCAGGCCGTCGCCGCCGCCGTCGCGCTGGGAGCGGACCCGGCTAAGGCCGTCGCAGCGGTATCCGCCGTCGACGAAGTGGCCGGTCGCTATCGGACCGTGCACATCGGTCCGCACGAAGCGCGGATCCTGCTGGCCAAGAACCCGGCCGGCTGGCAGGAAGCGCTGTCGATGGTGGACAAGCATGCGGACGGGGTGGTCATCGCGGTCAACGGGCAGATCCCCGACGGCGAGGACCTGTCGTGGCTGTGGGATGTGCGCTTCGAGCATTTCGAGGACACCACTGTGGTCGCCGCGGGCGAGCGCGGCACCGACCTGGCGGTGCGCCTGGGATACGCGGGTGTGCAGCACACGCTGGTGCACGACACCGTGGCCGCCATCGCGTCCTGCCCGCCCGGGCGGGTGGAGGTGGTCGCCAACTACACCGCGTTCCTTCAGCTGCACCGGAGGTTCACGCGTCATGGCTGAATCCACAGTGCGCATTGGGCTGGTGCTGCCCGACGTGATGGGCACCTACGGCGACGGCGGCAACGCCGTGGTGCTGCGCCAACGGCTGCTGCTGCGGGACATCGCCGCCGAGATCGTCGAGATCACGCTGGCCGATCCGGTGCCGGAGTCGTTGGACCTGTACACGCTGGGCGGTGCGGAGGACTACGCGCAGCGGCTGGCCACCCGGCACCTACTGCAGTACCCGGGCCTGCAACGCGCGGCGGCCCGCGGCGCGCCGGTCCTGGCGATCTGCGCGGCTATCCAAGTGCTCGGGCACTGGTATGAGACGTCTGCGGGAGAACGCGTCGACGGCGTGGGCCTGCTGGATCTGACCACCTCGCCGCAGGATGCGCGCACGATCGGCGAGTTGGTCACCCAGCCGTCGCTGCCCGGTTTGGCCCAACCGCTCACGGGCTTCGAGAATCACCGGGGCGGTACCGTCCTGGGCCCCGCGGCCGCCCCGTTGGGAGCGGTGGTCAAGGGCGCGGGCAACCGGGCCGGTGACGGCGTCGACGGCGCCGTTCAGGGCAACGTGGTCGCGACCTACATGCACGGGCCCTGCCTGGCACGCAACCCGGAGCTCGCCGACCTGCTGCTGTCCAAGGTCGTCGGTGAGTTGGCGCCGCTGGAGCTGCCCGAGGTGGACCTGCTGCGCCGCGAGCGACTGTCGGCCCGCTGACGCTGCGTGCCGACGGCGTCTGGTCGCGAGGGTGCAGAGATGTACGCCCCGAGCGGCGTGTTGCTGTACATCTATGCACGCTCGCGGGCGTTTGGCTGCGCGACAGCATTCCATTGGCGATCCTTATAGAGCGAGAAAAGGGACGCCCATGACCAACCCCTCAACGACATGGGTCGCCAAGGCCGGGCTCATCGCCGGGCTTGCGTTGACCGCTGCCGCCACCGCCCACGCCGCGCCCAACTCGAACAACGACGGGATGCACGGCGATCCGGCCGCCGCGGCCCCGTTCTGGCGCTACCAACAGCAGGATTCCTCCTGCGGCGAGATGGCGGTGGCCGATGTGATCGGTCAGATCACCGGCCGCGAGCCCAGCGAGGACGAGATCACCACCACGGCCGAAAACATCCCGAGCGTCAGCCACCCCGGGCCCATTTACACCCCCTCCAGCAAAACCAAGAACAGCGACATGCCGGTGCTGCTGGCGCACTACGGCATCAAGTCCGCGGCGGTGCACCCCAATACCGGCGGCCTGATCCAAGACCTGGACCAGGGGCACAAGGTGATCGTCGGAGTCAACGACAAGGTCCTCTGGAACAGACCCGGCGACCGCAGCCAGCAAAACCACTTCGTGGTGGTCATCGGCATCGACACCCGAGCCGGTGTGGTGCACCTCAACGACAGCGGCATCAGGGCCGGCCGCGACGAGCAGGTGTCCATCGCCACCTTCGAGCAGGCGTGGGCCGCCAGCGGCAACTTCGCCGTCGTGGCCTAGACCTGACTCACACCATCGCCCGACGACCGGTCAGCGCGCGGCCCAGGGTCAGCTCGTCGGCGAACTCCAAATCGCCGCCCATCGGCAGCCCGGAGGCGATCCTCGTCACCGTCAGGCCGGGGATGTCGCGCAGCATCCGAACCAGGTAGGTGGCGGTCGCCTCGCCCTCGGTATTCGGGTCGGTGGCGATGATCACCTCGGTGATGTCGACGTCGTCGACCCGCTCACCGATGCGGCTCAGCAGCTCCCGGATGCGCAGCTGGTCGGGACCGATCCCGGACAGCGGGTCAAGCGCGCCGCCCAGGACGTGGTAGCGGCCACGGAATTCGCGAGTGCGCTCGACGGCCTGGATGTCCTTCGGCTCTTCGACGACGCACACCTGCGAGCCGTCCCGGCGCGGATCGGCGCAGATCCGGCACCGTTCGTCGTCGGAGACATTGCCGCACACCGCGCAGAACCGCACGCCGTCGCGGACCTTCGCCAACACGGCGGTCAACCGGTCGATGTCGGGCGGTTCGACCGACAACAGGTGGAAGGCGATGCGCTGGGCGCTCTTGGGCCCAATGCCCGGCAGCTTGCCGAGCTCGTCGATCAGATCCTGGACGGGTCCCTCAAACATGTCGATACAGGTCAGGGCCCCGACAGGCCCGGCGCAGCCGGCGGGACGGGCGGCACACCGGGCGGATTCGGCGGGGCGGGCGGCTTCGGCGGGCCGCCCAGACCACCGGCCAGCGCCCCCAGCCGCTCCTGCGCCATTTTCGTGACCTGCTTGGAAGCGTCGGCCATCGCGCCGACGATCAGGTCCTGCAAGGTCTCGACGTCACCCGGGTCGACGACCTTGGGATCGATGGACACCGCGACCACCTCGCCACTCCCCTTAACGACGATCTTGACCAGCCCA
>Ga0335083_10010765_pt1 | contig 11020 bp, 9 predicted proteins | sample Lox_Sample_42_FD_206716 | JGI IMG/M metagenome (GOLD analysis project Ga0335083, IMG submission 206716) | Soil microbial communities from Loxahatchee National Wildlife Refuge, Florida, United States - Lox_Sample_4.2 | ecosystem: Environmental > Terrestrial > Soil > Wetlands | place: USA: Florida... | reverse complement strand
GAAAACGAAGACAAACGCCTGCATCCAGGGATGGGCGTTGCAGAGGACGGGCATGCCGAACTCGGCGTGCGTGAAGGTTTCGCGCAGAGGCGCTGCACCGGCGGGCTGCGAATGACTCCATTGCCGGTTGTGCTCGGGCATGGGGTGCACGTTGTGCATGGTGGGGTCGTTGTTCTGGACCTCGAATGGCTGGCCGGTCATCACCGCGACCACATGCGGCTCATACATGCAGTTCTTCTGTTGGAGCACCGCAGTTTCCGAAGGCGTATCGAAGCGGTAGTTGCCGAGTCCTTCTTTCACATATACGACCACATTCGCAAGCGCGCCCTTGTCGCCGGTGACAACGATCTGCGGGAAGACGGGCTGCGGATTCGCCTGAACGCAGGCTGGCGACGCGCTCATGTCGATCGGTTTCACAGGCGGCGGAGCGCCTTCGAACGTCACGGTGCCGGTGATAGACCCTGCTGTCGCCGGATCGACGGTCGCCACCGGCGGCGCCGACTCGCTCTTTCCGTGGCCGCAGCCGACACACGAAACCACAAGCAGCAACACAGCCGAAAGGAAGCAACGTCTCATGCAGGTCAGTGCGTGTCGAAATTCGGAATCGAAACGGCGCAGGTGATAACCGTGAACCAGACAAGCAGCTCGACGAGACCCATGAATTTCGCGGCAGCCGGGGTTTCCGGAGTGATTCCCCAGGACTTCGCTTTCTGCTGGTTGATGATGTGCAGGACGACGCCCAGCGGGATGAAGACTGCCAGCTTGAGGTCGAACGCCGGATTCGGAATGTACTTCGTGGCCGCGCTGGCGAAGAGCATGAAGCCGCCCGTAATCGCAATGAGAAGGCCCAGCCAGTTCCACCAGAAGAGCGCGTCAGAAAGCTGCGCAGCCGTCTGGCGCTTCTTGCCGACGCCGAGGAGGCGCAAATCGAGCGCCAGGTTCGTGCCGACCCAGAGCGATAGTCCGGAAAAATGCGTGGCCTGCACGAAGGGATACGCCCAAGTGGAACCGCTGATGTCGAGCGCCCACCAGGTGCCCTGCAACCACTTCGCGAACGCCATGAAGAAGGCCAACATTTTCCGCCTCGCCTGCAAGAAGCATATCCCTCACACAGTCTGCGCGGGGCGCAGACCGGTTCGGGACGACAACGGCAAATCAACTACTATCCGACGCCAGAAATCGCGGGTACTTCTACCGAAACCAGAATCGCGCCAATCCAGAGAACCAAAGAAATGAGCGCGCCCAATTTCACGGGCGCGGGAAACGATAAATCTTCGCCGCTGCGCCGCACTTTGCGGAACATGAGCGCGCCAGAAATGATGGAGATCACGACGAAGATAACTTTGTAGCGGAACCACGTCGCAGTATAGAAGTCGACGGCATCCGCCGAGAACATGAAGAAGCCGGAAAAGAGTGCCATGCCGAAGCCAGTCCACATCCAGGGCCGAAGCTGTATGGCCAGCGCGGACGGCTGCTCCTTGCGGCCGGCGAGGCCCATGACGCGCAGGTCGACAATCGCAGTCGTACCGACCAGCAGGAAGAACCCCGAGTAATGCAGGATTTCGAGAACAAGCGACAGCACCACATTGCTGTCGATCCACATGATGAAGGAGTTTTGCTCGAGCCATTTGCAAAAGTGCAGCATAGTCCGGCGATTCCCCCGCGCGAATAGTACATCCGCGCCCGGTGAAGTCAATGCCTTTGCCTGAGTTAGGAACGCAACACGAGGCCGTCAGCGAGAGTCACGGACGTGCAGCGCATGGTCTTCGCACCGCTCTTGGCCGCCCCGCCGGTCACCGTGATCGTGTCGCCGGGCTTCACGGTGGTGCTGGTCCAGCCATTGTGGCGCAGGAAGTTCGGGCTGTTGATCTCCATCGCCCACTCGTCGACTCCACCCTTGTCATTCTTCACGTTCAAGTAGATGTAGCCGTGAGGATTCGTCCATTCCACTTTCGTCACCACACCTGTGTAGGTGCTCGGGTGCTCCATGTCGTACATCGACGTCGAATGATGCGCGCGCGCCGCGGGAACAGCGAGCAAGAGCAGCATTCCTGCGAGCCAAACTGCAGCTTTTGTCTTCATTTTGGTCTTGGGCCTCCCAAACTCATCTTGTCGTCACGGCTTGGCCGCGCGATTCTTCCTTCAGATCCTTGTGTGGATCGAACAACACTTTGTAGTCCTTATTGTTGTCCTCGCAAACGTACTCCTGGATCTGCCATTCAGGATGAAAATTCAGCGTGCCGGCAATCGTCCACGGCGCGGCGAACACGTTCGGATCGTCAATCACGGCCTCGTAGGAGATTCTATCGTAAGCGATGCGGCGGTAGCGCTCAATCACGTGGAGCGCGCTGGTATGGCGGTAGTCCTCCACGACGCCCTTGTCGTTGAAGCCCGTTACATCCACAACCAGCGTATCGCCGTCCCAGTGGCCGACGGAGTTGCCCATCCAAGTGGGATCGAGATCGTCGGGATGCGTCGAGCCATCGGTGGGAATCACGCGGAAGAAATGGTCTCCCTCGTACAGGATCACCACCAGGCCGGGCTTCTGCACGATCTGGAACGGATAGGGCCACTCCGTGATGCCGGGAACACCGGGAGGCAGGCAGTGCTCAGTCATGCTGAAGCCAAAATCGGAACCGACCAGAAACTTCTCCGCGCCCGGTTTCAGTTTCACGGGCGTGATGCGGTGAATGCTGGTGTAAGGCGAGATGTAGATGCCTGAAAGGTCAGGATGGCCGTCCGATGCACGCGGTATTTTCTGCGTTGCGGCCGCCGCTTCGTGGGTTTCCGGCGCGGCGGAGGTACCGGCAACGGTGATGGTCAGCGACTCCGCGCTGTTTCCCGCGCCGCCGTAACCGAGCGCATTCAGGTGATAGGTCGTGGTGGTTTTCGGAGCGACGGTTTGGCTTCCGCGCGCGGCGACCACGCCGATGCCGTGATCGATCGTGATTTTGTCTGCGTTCACGACCGCCCATTTCAGCGTGACGGACTGCCCGGGCTGAATCGTCGCGGAATCGGCGGTGAAACTGAGGACTTTCGCGGCCGGGCCCGCTGGAAAGCCGTCGCGCGGAAGCCGGTCAGGCGCCAAGCCGGGCGGAGGCGCCTGCTGCGCAGCGGAGACGACCGCCGCGGCGCCGAGGCCAGCCAGAAGGACCGGAATCGCCAGTTTCGCGTTCATCGTGATACTACTTCGTGCCCTGAAGCAGTTCCTTGTAGTCCTTGTTGTTGTCTTCGCAGACATATTCCTGAATTTGCCACTCCGGATGCAGGCGCATCTTGCTGGACTGCGTGAAGGCCGCAGCGAAGACATTCGGATCCTCGATCGTCGCTTCGTAATCGAGCTCCTCGTAGGAAACGCGATGATAGCGCTCGACGACGTGGTACGCGGTCGAATGGCGGTAGCCGCCCAAGCCCACGAACGTCTTGTCGTTGAATCCGGTAACGTCGACGACGAGCGTGTCGCCATCCCAATGTCCGACGGAATTGCCCATGTAGGTCAGATCCATATCTTCGGGATGCGTGGTGCCATCGGTCGGAATGACGCGGAAGACGTGATAGGCCTCGTAGAGAATCACGACGAGGCCGGGTTTCTGCACGATTTGCAGCGGATAGGGCTGCATCGTAGCGGCAGGCACACCGGGAGGCACGCAGGTGACGCCCTGGCCGAGGTCGTTGGGGTCGGCGGCGACTTTGTACTTCTCTGCACCCGGCTTCAGTTTGATGCCCTCAAGCGGACGGAGCGCGAAGCCGGCGATGTAGACGCCGGAAAGATCGGGATGCCCATCCGCCGCGCGAGGAACCGGCTGATTGTGAGGATCGCCGCAAGCTCCAGTGACCGAGGCGGGAGCGGGTTCGGTGCCAGCCACGGTGACAGTTACCGACTTCGTATCGGTGCCGGCGCGGCCCTTGGCGGTGAACGTGTAGGTCGTAGTCTGTTTGGGAGTGACTTCGTGGCTGCCCAGGGTCGCGACGATGCCGAGGCAATTATCGAAATAGGTGTCGTCGGCATTCACGGCGTGCCAGTGCAAAGTGCTTGTCTGGCCGGGCTGGATCGCGGCGGGATCGGCGCGCAGCTCCAGAATCTTTCCCGGAGGCCCGATGGGAAACCCTCCGACCGCTGGGCGGCCCGGCTGGGCCTGGGCCGGCTGCTGAGACGGCGGCGCAGGCTGCTGCTGCGCAAGCGCACAGGAAGATGCTGCTGCGATCAGAACGATGACAAGGCAAACACGGCTTACGACCTTCATGCATTCCCCCGGGAAAGCTGAGTGTTCCACGCAGTTCCTAATTCCGATTGCGCTGCCTAAGACCTGAGTTGCACGCCGCTGGAAAGCTCGACCAGCATCCCGTGCATGAATCGCGCGCCGGTCTTGGCTGGGGCCCCGGTCACGGTAATCGTGTCTCCTGGGCTGACGGTTGAACTGGTCCAACCGTTGTGGCGCAGAAAGTTCGGGCTGTTGATTTCGACTGCCCATTCTTCCGCGACGCCTTTGTCGCTTTTCACTTCGAGATACATAAACGCGTGAGGATTCGTCCACTCGACCTTGGCGACCACACCGGTGAGGGTGATCTGGTGAGCCATATCGAACATCGCACCGGAATGGTGCGCGCGGGCGGGCTCAGGAGCCAAGGCGAATACAGCCATCATGGCGAGAGTCGCCAAACCGCACGCGCGGTGACGCGACGTAATCCTGTGATTCGGTCTATTGCCACCCATGCCTAAGCGGAAGCCACCCAAACGCGTCCAAAGAATAGCGCAAACGGGCGCAGCCGCCAAATCGGAGGGGCCGCGCAGCGATTCGAAGGTGAGGAGGCGGGGGAATTCGCGAGAGGCCGGCGGTCGCGCCGGCCTCCCGGTAGGATTTGGCATCGTAGCGCTAGAACGTGTATTTCAATGCAAACTGCATGGTGCGCGGATCGTTGGTCGTTTGGTTGAGAGCACCCAAGCCAGCGGTGCTTCCCGCGGTCGGCTGGCCGAATGTCGGCAAACCGATGCCGGCTCCGAAAAGGGCGGGGGCGTAGAGATTCACGTGGTTGGGCAGATTGAAGACTTCCCATCGAAACTCGATCGACTGACGTTCGGTTATGGGGAAGATCCTGGACAGAGCGGTATTGACGAGCAACGAGCCCGGGCCGAACAGGCTGTTATTCTTGAGATTTCCGAAGGTGTAGGCCGCTGGAGGAGCGAACGATGCTGGGTTCAACCAGCATAGGCGGCCCTTGTGAGCACAATAGGGATCGCCGACTAGATCCGGCCGCTGGTCGAGCCCGCCCGTGGGTCCGTTCCCGTTATTTGAGAAATCCAAGATTATGCTCGGCGAGGAGAGATCGGTTCCCGATTGAGCAATGATGGAGGTGGAGAACCGCCAGTCGCCGAGAAAAACCTGGGCCCAATGATCGGAAAACTTGGGACTCTCCGCGACGAGCGACTCGTTGAAGATGACATGCGTGTCGGCATTCGGGCAATTGCCGCGGTCGTAGTGTTTGTTGTATGGCATTGCTTGGGCGGCAAGGAAGAACCCAAGCGTCGTCGTGTAGTTGTCCGAGATACAGTGAGACCAAGTGAAATTCGTGGTGGACGTAAAGTGCTTCGCAAACGGGTGCCGAGCCGAAAGAAGCAAACCGTTGTAGTTCCCCGTCAGATCCTCTTCCAGAAGGAGCGTCTCCCCGTAGCAAGACGTAAAGAACGGCGCACCGGCACACTGAGATCCGAAGTGCTGCAACAGGCGATTGTTGGCCAGTGAGAAAGCGGGATTCCGTAAGGGAGGGATGGGGGATCCCGGATTTCCGCACAGGAACGGCGGGACGGCCGCGAATGGGCCACTGCACGGACCGTCTGGCACATTGCCACCGCTGGAAGCGCATGAGAGACCTGCAGGGAACGGATATCCCGGCGGACAGGGCCCCTGCATGCCGGGATTGGCCTCGTTGTTACCCCAAAGATGGCGCTGCTGGCTGCCGACGTATCCCACCGACACGACCCAATCCCTACCGAGCTGGCGCTCAACAGTAAGGTTGTACTGCATGATGTAGGTAGGTTTGATGTTCTGCGGGTAGCTGAAGACGAGAGCGCCCGGCAAGTAGGCAGCATTCTCAGGGCCGGTGCCAACGAACTGGGGGAATGGATCCTCGCCCACACGATTGTTGCCCTGCTGGTCGATGAACTGAAACGGATTCGGAGCTCCGGCGAGAGTTCCCCAAGGATCGGTTAGGCAGGTGGTCGTACATCCGCCACCTGGTCCGAACGCAGGGTTATTTACGGCCCCGCCGTAGGGCTCCTCAAAACCGAACTGATCGTACGAGAAATTCGGGAAGTCGTAGAAGAGACCAAATCCGGCGCGGATCACCGTCTTACCGTCGCCGAGCGGATCCCACGAAACTCCGAGGCGCGGGCTCCATTCATTCATCGCGTTCTTCGAGAGCTTGTTATTGCTCGGCCCACCGGGGTCTCCGTTGAACAAGTAGCCGGCGGGTGCAGTCGGAAACTTTGTGCTGTGAACATCGTTGATGATGTTCGGAAGCGAAATATTGACGACGTGACCCGCGGGATCGGTATGGCCGAAGAACGGATCCCAGCGCAAGCCGGCGGTTACCGTGAGGCGATGGTTAACCTTCCAGGCGTCCTGCACGTAGAGCGAGAAAACGTTTTGGCGCTGAATCGAAGGGATCGGCGCATCCTGACTGAAACCAGTCCCAGCAGCGGTGTAGCCCAGCAGATAGTCAGCGAGCCCGGAGCTCGGAAGTTGTGCACCAGTGCGCGAGCCGTCAAAACTGAACTGCCCCTGGTTCAAGAGGTAATTGTGGGCAAAGGCTCTTAGATTGATGAAATCGACGCCAAAGGAGATCTGATGGGCGCCGTGCGTAACAGCGAAATCGTCCGTAGCCTCGAGTGTGTCGTACGGCTGAAGCGACGGTGTGGACGCGAACAGGCCGAAGAAGCCGCCCGCGACGTTGAAGCCTGCCATGTAGTGCGGGAAGAACTTGCTGATGTTGGGACCCAACTGATAGATGTCGCCGATCTGGTTTGCTGGAACGCCCGCTTCGGAGAAAAGGCCGGCCAGATCGAGAGTCGAATTCTGGACGGTGAGGTTTCGGCTGCGATTCCCGGTCAGGCGAATGTTGTTGACCATCGTAGAGCTGATCAGGAACGTGTCTCCCAAAGTAAGGCTTTGCACGCGGTTTGACTGGCCATCGATCGCCGCGATGAAGAGGCCGCCGTCGGCCGGGGAGAGATTCTTGTTGCCCGGCTGCTGCTCCCAGTTGGTGATGAAGTAGCGGCCGAAGATCGAATGCCGGTTCCCGAGGTGATAGTCGATGCGGGCGACACCCTGGTTCTCGTTGAAATTGACCGGAACCTGGTAGTTGTATGTTCCGCAAACGCCCGTCGCGACAGGCAGATGGCCCTGAAGTGCAAGGATGATGGGGCTGTACTGGTCGGGATCGATCTGGTTGGGACCGGCGCCCCCCGTTCCGTACGGAGCGCCCAAAAGGTGCATCTGTCCGTCAATGCCTGGCACAGTCGTTCCGTTCCCAAGGCAGGGCTGAAAGTCACCCTCCAGCATCGCCTCAGTTGGGAGGGTTGTTGACGCCGGAGTCGAAGACCGCTGGATGGTATCCTGCCAGCCTACGAAGAAGAACAGCTTGTCGTGGATTATGGGACCGCCGAAGGTTCCGCCGAATTGATTTCGCTTGAGAGGATCGCGGAATGCCTGAGAAACGGGATTTTCCGGAGTGACGACGGCCGCCGCAAACGCAGTGTTCTTCGAATCAAAAATGTAGTTCCGCAGATACTCAAAAGCGTCTCCATGGAAAGCGTTCGACCCGGACTTGGTGACCACATTGACCGCGCCTGCCGGATGCGTCCCGTAATTCGCGGGCAGCGAACTTGTTTCGACCTTGAATTCCTCGACCGTGTCCGGAAACGGAAGCGGGAGATTCTGGTTGCTCAGTGGATCGTTGTGCGTGCCGCCATCGAGCCAATAGGCCACGCTTCCCTGCGTGCCGCCGGCGATCGAAACGACCGCGGAGGATGGATACGAAGCGCGGAACGATCGTCCTTGGCCGACAGCGCCGGAGAGCGTCAGCAAATCGGTCAACTGCCGGCCGTTGAGCGGGAGATCCTGCACTTCCTGCGGAGCCACGACCTCGCCAATGCCGGTGCTCTGCGTGTCCACGACGGCCGCTTGCGCTTCCACGGTGACTTCCTGACTCACGGCGCCAACGGCGAGCGCTACGTCGATGGTCGGGTTCACGCCGACCTGCAGAATGATTCCCGTTTGCACGTATTTGTTGAAGCCCGACTTGGTGATTTCGAGGCGGTATGTACCCACGGGGAGGGCCGGCAGAGCGTACACACCGTCGGTGCCGCTCACGGTCGTGCGGACCGCGCCTGTATTGACTTCGACAAGGCGCACGTCAGCGCCGGCGACGGCGCCACCGCTTGGGTCGGTGATCGTACCTCTGATTTGCGAGGTGGAGATCGTTTGCGCTGCGAGGACGGAAGAAGACAGAAATACACAAAGGCCGAGGATCCACTTCAATCTCATAACTCCCCCCAAGAGAGATCGGTTCCTCTAGTACCCAGCCACCCGGGCTGCGTTTCGAGCGAGCGTATAGCAGACCTTTTGTGCAGGTGTCAATCAATGTATCCACTGAGGGAAGAAACGGGCGAGGCTAGGCGGGAGCTTTCCTAGACGATTCGTAAACGGACGAATTGGGACCCAGCTCTTTCGCGCTGTCCCGTAAGGCCGGAAGGTCTACCAGTAGGCAATCCAGCGGCCCGCGGCGATCACACCGACCCACGCGAGCAATGAGATGCACGCCGCCATTCGGGCGAGGCCGGGCGTCTTGGCGGAGGCATCCCAGCTGGAAACGTTGCGAAACGTGACGCGCTCGAAAATCATGGCGTTCAGTCCGGCCAGAATGATCAAGTACATCTTGAAGCGGAACGCGCCGTTCTCGTACATCTTGGTGGCCTCGGACGCGAACATGAAACTGCCGGTAACGAACATGACCGTAAAGCCTGTCCAGGTCCACTTGATGAGCCGCGCGTGCAACTCCGAGACGCGCTGATTCGTCAAGATCAGGCCAAGCAGGCGCAGATCAAGAACACCCGTCGTGCCAACCAATAAAATGATCCCCCAGATGTGAATCGTCTCGATGAGCGGGAAAAGCCACAGCGACTCGGACACCTCGATTCCCACACGCGTGTGCTGCAGCCAAAGACAGAAACTATAGAGCCACATCATGGCCGGCAAATCCCCCTGGTCCCGATACCTGGATCGGAAACGATTAGTAGGTGAAACGCCACACGAGCGCGACTGGCGCGCGCTCTGCCACCCTGAAGCGAATGAAGGCGGTCCTACATTAGGGGCGCGGTTGCATGATGTCAAGCTGTGGCGCGTGGCCGATGGGAAAGCTTCGCGCCCTTCGACGGCAGGAGTTTCCAGAGGCGCCGCAACCCGTGTCGAAGAACGCCCGTCTAACAAGTGCAGGCCGTTTGCTATCATAGACGCACCATCTAGGCACGACATCTAACGTTCAGGAGCACGGAATACATGAGGTCGGGCGGGAATCGCAATTTTTCGAGTATTGGTGGACGTGTTTGGATCGTTTGCGGGTTGTTGGCGCTGATGAGTGCTTTTCTCGGCGGAGCCATGCATTCGGCGCGGGCGGCCAGCCCAGCGCCCAAACCGAGCCCGTCGAAGAGCACTCTCGATGGCGTTTTCACTGATGCCGAGGCGGCGCGCGGCAAGACGGCGTACAACAACAACTGCAGCGCTTGCCACATGGAAGACCTCAGCGGCAGCGGGCAGGCCTTGCCGCTGGCCGGCGACGCGTTCATGGACATCTGGGAAGGTCAAACCATGAATGACCTGATGGGCCTGGTCGAAGGAACGATGCCGCAGGACCGCCCGGGAAGCCTGGAACCCGCCATGGCGCTGGACATCATCTCCTATGTTCTTCAGCAGAATAAGTTCCCGGCGGGAACGGAAGAGCTGAAGAACGATCCCGACGCGCTGAAGAACATCCTGATCACGAAGAAAGCGCAGCAGGCTCCCAGCAAGTAGCCGGCGGCCCTCTTCCTTCACGGCTCTTGGCCGATTCTGCTACTCGGCGGAGAAGGCCAGGAGCGCGTTGCCCGCCTGATCTGCGCTGAAGACGGCGTAGCCCGAACCGACGAACAGCATTCCGCCCGCGATCGTCGGACCAGCCGACCCCATCGCTCCGCCCTTAGCCTTCACGCGATTCACCGTCTTGAAGTCTCGCGCCGTATCGTATTGCCAGAGCGTGTGCCCGTCCGTTGTCGAGAGCGCGAGGAGCTTGCCGTCCCAGCCTCCCACGAAGATCACTCCCGGAATTCCCGAGATTGCAGCCGAGTGCGCGACCGGCTTGTCCGCATTCAGCGGCACCGACCAAACCTGCTTTCCGGTATCCAGCGCGAGCGCGATCATACGGCCGCTGCGCAGAGCGAAGTACGCGTTGCGCTCGTCGATCGCGCCGCCATAAACAATCTCGCCGAGAGAATCCGGCGGCTTCTGACCAGGCAGCAGAATATTCGTACTCCACAGAACTGCGCCGTTGTCGTCCGGATCGAAGGCCCACACCGTGCCGCTCTTTTGTCCGGCGACCAGTACGCGATGCCCATTCGGCAGCTTGCCCAGCATGGGCGAGGAGCCAAAGTCCCAATCGGGCCCCTGAGTCTTCGGGCAGTTCTCCGAACGGTTCGCGGCGTCTTGATCGCAGCCGCCGAGGAAGGCGTCGTTCTTCGTACCCTGATGGAACCAAAGCCGCTTGCCGGTCTTCGCGTCCAAGGCCATCACGGCATCGGTTGTGTCCGGCGGTGGTTCGGTTTGGCCGTCGCCCGTTCCGAAGTAAATCGCGCCAAGCTTCGCGTCGTACGTGGGCGAATTCCAAACCGAAGCTCCCGATGGCGCCCAGAGCTGGGTGCCCTTGGAATTCTTCCGCACCGGTTTGGGCCTCTCGTCGATCGTATACGCCTTCCAAAGCTGTTCTCCGGTGT
>Ga0335083_10010762_pt1 | contig 11023 bp, 9 predicted proteins | sample Lox_Sample_42_FD_206716 | JGI IMG/M metagenome (GOLD analysis project Ga0335083, IMG submission 206716) | Soil microbial communities from Loxahatchee National Wildlife Refuge, Florida, United States - Lox_Sample_4.2 | ecosystem: Environmental > Terrestrial > Soil > Wetlands | place: USA: Florida... | reverse complement strand
AAAGTCAGAATCCGCGGCGCCGGCGCGCTTGATAACCTGGATGCTATCCGGCGCAGGATCGCCAATGTCGAGCGCCGCGCCGCGGTCACTCAACCTGAGCGTCGTCTGGTTTCTGAGGATTTCGACGGTGGCGACCTGGAAGTTCTGACCACTTCTCAAAAGCTCGCCCATCGAATCGCCCATGAACTGGTGAAGGCATTCGGAGGAACCGCGACCTACGCGTGGTCTTCGGATGGCAGCCTGCTGGCAACCTGGCGATTCCCCCGCAAATAGGCGCCCCCATAGGGGCGCTCCTATTTCTGCTGAATCGATTTGATGTAGTTCACGATCGCCATGATGCGGGTTTTGACCTCCGCATCACTGGCGGGCGTGAACTCTTGTCCGGTGCGTTGAAAGGTCGTGCCCCAAAACGGCATATCGAACCGCTTATGCGAGGGGATATCCTGGCGGCCGTCGATAGAGTTGTAGACCTGCTCGGTGGGGAATACGCCGCCATTGCTTTTGCTCAAGAGTGTCAGGTCTGGTGGATTCATCTCCGGGATCACCTTCACGGCCTCGCCTCCACCCTTGCCGTCGGCTCCGTGACATGACGCGCAGTTCTGCTGGTAGTCGCGTTTGCCGGTATCCTCGGCGTACGCATGCTGGGAAAGAAGCAAGCTTAGCAACGCGCTGCCGATTAACGCGGCACGCCAGGCGAAGGAAGCTGAACTATGCATGTTCCTGAGGAATCCTCTTACCCGATCGTCAGAATCGATGGGAAGGGAACTGATCGTCGATCCATTCCTCGGCATCCGCCTGACGCTGAAACTCGGGTTCGAGCTTCCGGCCCTTCCAGAAGATTTCCCATTTGTGTGTCTGTGGATTCTCGATGATTTCGTAGCCCTGGTAATTCGCCATATTCGTGGCCTTCCTGGGGAAATTCCGAAGCTTACAGGTAGCCCAACTGACGAGCGCCGCGCTGGAGGTCGTCCCGAAACCTGGGATGAGCGATCGCAATGAGAGCGGCCGCTCTTTCCGCGGTCGATTTGCCGGTCAGGTCCGCGATCCCATATTCAGTCACAATGTACTGGACGTCGGCGCGCGGGTCCGTGGCCGGTCCTTCGATCTTCGGCACGATCCGGGAAACGGTGCCTTTAACCGCGGTTGAATAAGCCGTCAAAATCGACTTCCCGCCGCGGGACAACTGTGCACCGCGAACGAAATCGAGCTGACCGCCGGGAGCGCTGTACTGCCTGCCCGCGATCGCCTCCGAATTGACCTCTCCATCCAGGCCGACTTCCAGGAACGCGCTGATCGAGATCACATCGTCATTGCGCCCTATCACGTAAGGATCGTTCACGTAGTCGACCGGATGTGCCTCCATACTCGAGTTGTCATTCAGAAACTCGTAGAAAGGTTCATCGCCCGCCGCCAGCGTGTAGACGTTCTTGTACCGATTGACGTTTTTGAAGCGATTGCTCACTGCGCCGGAGTGAATCAGGGCCATCAGCGACGGCGTCATCAACTCCGTATGTATTCCCAGATCCTTGTGATTGGTGAGCGCTTCGCAAACCGCGTTGGGAACTCCGCCGATTCCGATCTGCAACGTCGCCCGATCGGGAACCATCTCGACGATGTGCCCGCCGATGGTGCGGTCCAGCTCCGTGGATGGTCGTCGCGGAGCGGAAAACAAGGGACACTCATTTTCTACGATCGCCGCAACCTGTGAAATGTGCACGCTGGAATCTCCGAATGCTCGCGGCATCCTGGGATTCACTTCCACGATTAGCTTTCGAGCCGCACGCGCCGCCGGAATCGTGTAGTCGCTGTTGGTGCCGCAACTGAAGAACCCGCCCCGGTCCATCGGAGCTACCGTTACGACGAAAGTGTCGAGGCCAATCGCTCCGAGCACTCGCGGCATCGCGCTGAAGTTGCCCGGCATGTAGAACACAACCCGGCGGCCCTCCTGCTGGCCCCGTTCGAAAAGGGCTCGCTCAACCGCCGTCGGAAAGAACGGATGCGGCTTCACCACGTCCAGGTACTCGTACTTGAGGATCGTGGAAGCTGCCGCTGTCAGTGAATGAGAGTAATAGACGCGCAGTTCGTCGATCTCGCCGCGCTTGAGGCGATCTTCGAGGGCTTTCAGCAGCGCCGGCGGTTCGCTCACCGCCATTCCCATCGACAGAGTTCCGTGCCGGGGGACAAGCTGAACCGCTTGCGCGGCGGTGGTCAGCTTGGACTTGTATTCGGATTCGTACATGCGGATTCAATCCGGACCTCCGATATCGCGCGGGAGTCCTAGTTTCGCGAGATCGGCGCAAGTTGGTACTTCGAAATCTTCGCGTACAGCTTCTTGCGGGAGATTCCGAGCAATTCCGCCGCCGCGACCTTGTTGCCCCGCGTGCTCTCCAGCGCACTCGCGATAAGATCCCGCTCCGCCTCGGCAAAGGATGGGACCCGTTGCGGGCTGCGCTGGGACACCGCCGCCGATGAGGGTGTCCGCACAAATCCCGTGGTTCCTATCGCGCGCGGCAGGTCCTGGAGGCGAATCTGCGATGCGCGGCCGAAAGTGAAAGCGCCTTCAATTGCGTTCGCCAGCTCCCGGACGTTTCCCGGCCAGGAATGGTTCATCATCGCTTCCAGCGCGTCCGGCTCGATTCCCAGCACCGGGCGGCCAAGGCGCTCTCGAAACAGGTCGATAAAATGGTCCACCAGCATCGGGACGTCTTCGGGCCGGTCGCGTAGTGCTGGCACGTGCAGCATCGAGGCCTGCAGCCGGTAGTAGAGGTCCTGCCGGAGGTGGCCATCCGCCACTGCTTCACGCGGGTCGCGGTTGGTCGAAGCGATAATGCGCACGTTGATCGGCTGCTCCTGCACGGAACCTATTGGCCGAATCGCCCGTTCCTGGATCGCGCGCAGCAGCTTGCTCTGGGTCGATGCATCCATCTCCGTGATCTCATCCAGGAACAGCGTCCCGCCCTCTGCCGCGCGGAACAACCCCGGATGATCGTTGGTCGCGCCGCTGAACGCGCCGCGCTTGTAGCCGAACAGCTCGCTCTCGATAAGGTCCTTCGGGAGCGCCGCGCAGTTCAGCGCGATGAACGGTTTGCCGCGACGCGGCCCCGCTTCGTGAATCGCGCGCGCAACCAGCTCCTTGCCGGTTCCGCTTTCGCCCGCGATCAACAGATTCCCACTCGCCGCAGCCGCGAGCTCGATCCGTTCGAACAACGTCCGCATTACCGGGCTGCCTCCGACCAGGCCTTGAAAGCACGTCCGCTCACTTTCCGAGGAACGGCCTCCGTTCGAGATCGGACAGCTCGCGGCATGCCACGCCGCGGGTGCCTTCCCAAGCTGGGATGGATCGAATGACGAAACCTCGCAGATCCCGTACGAAGCGCCCTGGTTTGTTTCGAAGCTTGAAGCCGTCTCCATTATTGCTCTCCTTGCCGGGTTGTCGCCTTTAGAAGCACGGACTGTACCATTCGGGAAAGTTCAGGATTTGTGGGACCAGTAACACCGAAGTGGGACATCAATGTCCCACCTGTGACATCGATTGGCCCGGGGCTTTGACCGCTCAATGTCCCACGCTCCGAGGAGCACCTCAGCCAGTCGTATGAACCTGCGGAACTGGGACACTCGAGGCTGTGAGGGATTCCCTACTCTGCTCGGCACAAAAAGTGCGTTGCTGCTGATTAACTTGAAGAGCTCAATAGGGTTAGCCGCTCGTTCAGCGGCATCGGCCAGTAGTCTCAAAGACTCAGGATCGAAGACTGTGCAAACAATTTTGGTGATCGATGATGAAGTGGATTTGGCTGACAGCTGTGCCCGTTTTCTCAAGGCCGCAGGTTTCGAATGCGAGGTCGCATACAGCATCGATGAGGCCTTGACCAAGTTCGACGCCAAGCACCCTAGCCTGGTCCTGTCTGACATCACCTTGCCGAATGGAGACGGCTTCGAGATTGCCCGCTATGTGCGCACCAAATCGCCGGGCACCCCGGTGATTCTCATGACCGGCTATCATTCGGCCAGTAGCCCCGAGCAAGCTCGCCGCTCCGGCGCGGCGGACTATTTGCGCAAGCCGTTTTCGGTTTCCGAGTTACTGACTGCAGTGCGTTCTCTGCTGGACGGAAAGTCCTAGCACTCACGGTTGGCGGAGAGGGCGGAGAGCCGAACTCAGCGCAGACCGTGTTTGTTAAGGAGTCGATGCAGGGTCTTGCGGTCTACACCCGCTTTACGCGCCGCTTCTGAAACGTTTCCGCTTTCGCGCTTCAGCAATTCGCTCACATAGGCCGCTTCCAACTGTCCGATCCAGCGCTCCTTGGCTTCCTTCAGGGTCAAACCGGTGCCAGCTTCCGCCTCCGGCGAGTGCGTCGGCGTGGGTATCGATGTCGGCGAACTCCTCAGATATGAAGGCAACTCGCCCAGGGTAATCGTTTCGCCGTCTGCCAGGGCGCAAGCGCGCTCGACGACATTCTGCAGCTCACGTACGTTGCCCGGCCAGTGGTAGCTTGCCAGGGCCATCATGGCCTCGGGTTCGAACCCGCCCCTTCCTCCCCGAAATTTTTTTAGAAAGCGCGTCGCCAGCAGCTCCACGTCCCCCGAGCGCTCACGCAGCGGCGGAAGTGCGATGTCGACAACATTCACGCGATAGTACAAATCTTCCCGGAAGTGCCCATTCGCTACCTGTACGCGTAAATCCCGATTGGTTGCCGATACGATCCGGACATCTACGTCGATCTGCCGCGTTCCGCCGACATGGCGAATCTGTCTCTCCTGCAGCGTGCGAAGCAGTTTCGACTGCAGGCTCATCGGGATTTCTCCCAACTCGTCCAGGAACAGCGTCCCTTCTTGCGCGGTTTCAATCAGGCCGCGCTTGGCGGTTGCAGCCCCGGTGAAGGCTCCCTTCTCATGGCCGAATAGTTCGGATTCCAGCAGGTTCTCGGGCAATGACGTGCAGTCCACTGGAACGAACGGCCCGCTCGCGCGCGGACTGTTGGCGTGAATTGCGCGAGCGATCAGTTCCTTGCCGGTGCCCGACTCTCCCAGGATCAGTATGTTGGCATCCGAGCGCGCCGCCTTCCGCACCAACTCCAGAACCTGCTGCAATGCCAGACTGCGCCCCACGATGTTCTCAAATCCGTAGGTCCCCTTGAGCTGCTCGCGCAGGTTCAGGTTCTCCTGCTCTAGCCGCCGCTTCGTCAGCGCCCGCTCCACCGACAACCGTAACTGATCGATCGAGAACGGCTTCGACAGGTAGTCAAAGGCTCCTGCCTTGACCGCTGCTACCGCCGTTTCAACGGTCGCGTGTCCCGTGAGCATGATCACCGGAAGATTCGGATCGGCTTCACGCGCGCGCCGCAGGACCTCCATCCCATCCATCTCCGGCATGCGAAGATCGGTCAGGAGCAAATCCGGATGCTCGCCCTCGACCATCCGCAACGCCTCACGCGAATCGGTCGTGGTAAAGCATTGATAACCCGTCGCCGCGAGCACTCTCCGGCAGGTCTCGATCATGTCGGGCTCGTCGTCGACTATCAGGATTCGATCAGCTGCCATAACAAGTTGACAAGTATAGCGAGTCGGCTATTTCGATTCTTCGGCGGGCGGAATCGCGATCGCGAAAGTGGTCCCCTTTCCGAGCTCAGACTGAACCTCAATCCGGCCGTTGTGCTCATGCACAATACGCTTGCTCAACCAAAGTCCCAGGCCGCTGCCTTCGCCCTTGGTCGTAAACATCAGGTCAAAAATTTTTTTCAACGTATCAGCTTCGATTCCTGAACCGGTATCGGTCACCTGGATATGTACCCAGCCCGGCCGCAAGACCCCATCCCCGGTTTCTATCGTCAAAACCCCTCCGTTCGGCATCGCGTCTCGCGAATTCGTTACCAGGTTGATTAGCACTCGCTCGATCGCAGTCGGATCGCCGAGCACCGCTGCAAGGTTTGGAGCGAGGCTGCTCTTGACCTCGATCTGCGCCTTGCCAAGTTGCGGGCGCACCAGGAGCAGCATGTTCTCGATGAGCTGGTTCAGATCGACCGGGACCATCGCCTTGTCCTGTTGCCTCGACACCCGGAGGAATTCCTCAACTATTCGTCCGGCGCGCTTGGCATGACGATAGATCACGGAGAGGTCTTCATGCGCCTCGGCACCGAGAGTTTCCGGTGCAGACTGCAGCATGAGTTCCGCGCGCGAGATAATGATTTGCAGCGGATTGTTGAGATCGTGCGCAATTCCCGCAGCGATTGTTCCCAGCGATGTCAGCGCCTCCGCCCGTCGCGCCTCCCGTTCCATCGCCAGCCGCTGCGTGATGTCGATAACCGCCGCCACCACGACATCGCCGTGCCTGGTGTGAGGTGCATACGTAAGGCTGACCTCTACCGGAAATTCGTCCCCGTCCTTCCGCCTTCCCACCAGGTTGAGTCCCAGCCCCATCTCGCGGGTCCGCGGCGCACGGAAGAATGTGTTTACGTGGCCTCGATGGGAGGCGCGCAACCTCGTGGGAAGCAGAATTTCAACCGGTTGCCCGAGCAACTCGCCTTCCGCGTAGCCGAAGACCTCGTTGGTCCTCGGATTTACTTCCAGGATGGTGCCGTCGCGGCTCGCGACGATCAGGCTCTCAGTGGCCGCTTTGAAGTATTCCTCGTAGGGCATGCAGGCAAGGTGGCAAATTCGAGTTTGGTTACGCTCCCCTGTGAAGATTAACGCACAGACGAGATTTAGTGAAATCAGCCGGCACGTCCGGGCGGACTACTTGAGCTGACATTACGGTAACGTCACAGCGCGTTCCGTAGGAGTCTCGCCCGAGTTGCGGGCGATAACCGCGCGGCGGTCCGTCGCGCAAGTCAGGTTGGCGCCGAGCCGCCTTTTCCGAGCACAGACATCACCGTACTGATCAGATCGGCGTTGGAAAAAGGCTTGCTCAGGAAGCTGGCGACGCCGGCTTGGGCGGCTTTCTCGCGGGCGTGGTTCCGATCCTGCGTAGTCATCAGGATTACCGGCGTTCTCGGGGGAATTCGCGGAGATTCTTCGGGTCTGCACCACCAGTACTGATTTCGACTCGGGACTAATTCCCTCCGTCTTTCTAAAACCTTCAGTTCCCACGCGTCGGCGCTCAGAATCCCATCGTGACGATCGATGGGTGCGATTCTGCATAAACTCTGGCCCCTTCAAGTTGCTCCACGCTCGAGGCATGAATCTCGAACAGGGGTTCGTCTTTCATGACGATGTCGCCCGCCGTTCTCAGCATCCGCACGCCCGCCGACACATTGGCGGGTGCGCCCGCGCGCTTGGCGACTCGTGCGATATCCCAGCAATCGACGTCTCGTATTCTGCCGTCGGCCGGCGCCGTCACCACGTGCAGGTAAGGAGCCTGCGTCGGCAACTCACGCGCACCCTGCGCGTTGATGATCTCCTGCAGCTTCGCGTACGCCGCGCCCGAATCAAGCGTACTCCGCGCCTGCCGATACGCGGAACCCGCGGCAACCTTTCCGCTCATTTCCAGCAGCCTCGAAGCCAGGTGCAACGCCTTTTCGCGCAGGTCCTGCGGCGCCTGCGGTTCGGAGCGCAAAACCGAGAGGACATCCAGGGCTTCCAGCCGCGGCCCGATGCCTCGTCCGATCGGGGCTCGCGCTTCAGTCGTCACGATTTCAAGTCTCAAATCCATCCGCGCGGCCACCGCACGGAATAGTTGTGCGAGGCGCTCCGCCGCTGCATAGCTTCTTACTTTCGCGGTTCTGCCCACCGGAATATCAATCACCACGTGCGTGGCGCTGACGGTTTTCTTTTTCGCCAGGATCGAGACCACCATCTGGGCCTCGGTGTCCAACTCCATCGGTCGCTCTACTGTGATCAGGATGTCATCGGCGGGCGCCAGCTCCATCGCCCCACCCCACACGATGCAGCCGCCGGTCTTCTCCACCACCGCTGCCATCTTCTCCTTGGTCAGCGACACGTCGGCCAGCACTCCCATGGTGTCCGCGGTTCCGGCCGGCGAAGTAATCGCTCGTGAGGAGGTTTTGGGAATGGTAAGCCCGAGCGCGGCAATAATTGGCACCACGATTAAGGTGGTGCGGTTTCCCGGAATCCCGCCGATGCAATGTTTGTCGAGGATCGGTTGGCGCGAGAAATCCAGCCGTTCACCGGTGTCGATCATTGCTTGTGTGCATGCCACCAGCTCTTCGATATCCAGCCGCTGGAGGGCACAGGCGAGGACGAACATGGCCAGCTCGACCCGCGAATAGCGCCGCGCCGCCACGTCGGCGAGTATCGCGTGGAATCCGGGCCCATCGAGCCGGGTGCCGGCAAGCTTGGCACGCACCAAGTCCACGCTGTGCGGTGCCACCGCCAGGCTGGCGTTGACGGCTGCCCCCTCGGAAAGGTTGAGATCGCGAAAGGCTTCATCCGAAAGCCCGATCTCATCGGGAGCTACTATCGCGTCGCGGCAGAAATTCAAGACCCCGATAATCTCACGGCTTGCGCCGGTGGTCGGGTCCTGGCCCGACACGCGTACACGATCAAGCGGATTGAAGCCGAGGTTTCCGATCCTCACCGCGGATTCGTGGATCATCACCACGTGTTCCCGCAGCGTGTCGATCAGCAGATGTTTGAGTCGAAACAAGTCCCCTTCCCGTCAATCGATCCGTACCCGCTCAAGGTAGCGTGGTATTACCGCGTTCCATCTCAGTTCCTTTACGATGGCGTCTTGCAAAGCTTCCGCGGCAGCCGGATCGCCGTGTACCAGGTAGACAACCTCGGGACGCGAGGGAGCGCTCTTCAACCACGCAATGAGCTCCGACCGGTCCGCGTGCACCGAGAACGTGGGAAGATTGACCACTTCGGCTTGCACCGGGACGTACCGGCCCAGCATCTTTATTGATCGCGCCCCGTCCAGCAGCGACCGCCCGCGCGTGCCCTCGGCCTGGTAACCCACCAGGATAACTGTATTGCGTTGGTCGGGAAGCCGGTTCGACAGGTGATGAAGGACGCGCCCTCCCGTGGCCATGCCGGACGCGGAAATGATAATCATTGGTCCGCCTTCCCGATTCAGCGCGATCGATTCCTGTACCGTCTTGATCTCGTTGAGAATTTCCGGTCGGAGGATCTCCGGCCTGCCTTTAATCTCGCCATGAACACTCGGATCGCCCGCGGAGATTGCGGCCTCGTAAATCCTCAGCGCAGCCAACGCCATCGGGCTGTCGATATAGACTGGCAGAGTTGGAATCTTCTTCTCGAGTTGAAGCTGCCGCAAGTAGTAAAGAATGATCTCGGTCCGATCGACAGCGAACGACGGGATCAGCACCACCCCACCCCGCGCTGTCGTTCGCGCGATAACCCGCGCGAAGGTATCGAGCGCGCCGCGATCGTCGTGTAGCCGATCGCCATAGGTGGATTCGATCACGATTACGTTAGCGGGCGGAGGCGGCTCGGGCGCTTTCAGAATCGGATGGCGCGGACGGCCGAGGTCGCCGCTGAACAAAATCCGCCGGTCATCTCCGATCTCGATTGACACGCTGGATGCGCCCAGGATGTGCCCGGCCCTGTGAAAAGTGGCGCGATAGACGCCGGTCGCGAAAGTGGAATCGAACGGCCGCGGGGCAAACTGTTCGAGCGATTTCCACGCCTCTTCTTCGGTATAGAGCGGTAACGCAGGTGTGTGCTTCGAGTAACCCTTGCGGTTCGCGTAGTCGGCCTCCTCTTCCTGGAGATGGCCGCTGTCGGGAAGCAGGATTCGACATAGAGCATGCGTCTCTGGCGTGGAAAAGACCGGCCCCCTGAACCCGGCTTTGGGCAGGGCCGGGAGACAACCGCAATGGTCCAGATGGGCGTGTGTGAGCACCACCGATTCGATTCTTTCTCCGTCGATCGGCAGACGATCCCAGTTCCGCAGGCGCCGTTCCTTGGTGCCTTGAAAAAGCCCGCAGTCCACCAGTATCGACGAAGCGCCGAGCTGGATCAGAAATTTGCTGCCGGTGACGGTGCCTGCCGCTCCCAGAAAACGCAGGGTTGGGATCAGCCTGGTACTGCGAGTTATGGGCATTGCCGAGGGTCCTCAGTCCAGCGCCTTGCGAAAGCGTAGAGCGCTGAACGTCAGCAACGCCGCCCCCAAAATCGCCATCGCAACCATCTGGGGCCATAAGATCGCAGGCCCGATTCCTTTCAGAAAGGTAGGTCCGCGCCCGGGTTAGTCCATTCCAGGCATCGCGGGAGGCGCCGGCTTTGGCTCCGGAACTTCCGTCAGCGTTGCCTCGCTGAGCAACAGCAAGGTCGCCGCCGATGCTGCGTTCTCCAATGCCAGGCGAACCACCTTGGTAGGATCGATAACTCCCGCCTCGACCAGATCCAGGTACTTGCGCTGCGCGGCGTCGAACCCCCAGTTACCCGTATGGGTTCGCATCTCGTGGATGACTACGCCGCCGTCCTCTCCGGAATTCTCCGCAAGCTGTCGGGCCGGGGTGCTCAGAGAATGCCTCAGGATCTGGAGGCCCGTGCGTTCATCGCCAACCGCGTCGCTTTCCTCGCGCTCGACAGCCTCCGTTGCGCGCAACAGCGCCAATCCTCCCCCCGGAACTATTCCCTCCGCGATTGCGGCTCGCGTCGAACTGATCGCATCGTCCAACGCTTCCTTGCGGCTCTTCATCTCGGACTCCGAAGGAGCTCCGACCCGGATGACCGCGACCCCGCCCGCTAATTTGCCGAGCCGCTCTTTCAGCTTGTCGCGATCGTAGTCGCTGGTCGTCCGTTCGATCTGCTGGCGAAGTTGCTTCTTGCGCGCTTCGATCGATTCTTTGGGACCGAGCCCGCCGATGATCTTGGTGTTGTCGCGATCGACCACGATACGCTGCGCGCGTCCCAGTTCGCCGACCGTCACCTTTTCCAGCTTGAAGCCTTGCTCCTCGGAGATCACCCGCCCACCCGTAAGAATTGCGATGTCCTCGAGCATCTCTTTGCGTCGATCGCCAAAGCCCGGCGCCTTGACTGCAATACACTTGAGCGTTCCGCGCAGCTTGTTCACCACCAGCGTCGCCAGCGCGTCTCCTTCGACGTC
>Ga0335083_10010760_pt1 | contig 11024 bp, 17 predicted proteins | sample Lox_Sample_42_FD_206716 | JGI IMG/M metagenome (GOLD analysis project Ga0335083, IMG submission 206716) | Soil microbial communities from Loxahatchee National Wildlife Refuge, Florida, United States - Lox_Sample_4.2 | ecosystem: Environmental > Terrestrial > Soil > Wetlands | place: USA... | reverse complement strand
AGATCCGCGCCAGCACCTCCGCTTCGATGTACTCCTTCACCAGCCGGTCATCCCCGCCGAACGAGCGCACCGCGTTCTCGAACGGGCCCCCTTCACGCAGGGACAGGGCCGCCAGGTACAGGCCGGTCGGCCACCCCTCCGTCCGCTGGTGCAGCACCGCCAGCTCATCCGCGGCGAGCGTTACCCCGGCCGCCTGCAGCAGTGCGGCGGCCTGCTCCCTGGAGAGCGACAGGTCCGCCACGCCGATCTCCGCGACCCGGCCCTCGGCGCGCAGCCGCGCGAGCCGCAATGGCGGCCGCTCCCGGCTGGCCAGCACCATCCGCGAGCCGGCTGGTAGCTGCTCGGCCAGCACAGAAAGCGCGTCCCGGCATTCACGGTCGCGCAGCAGATGCACGTCGTCCAGGACAAGCACCACCGGGGTGGTCATCGACCAGAACGCGGCCTCCAGCCTCGGTAGCACCGAGCCGGGGGCCGAGCTCACGGGCGAGGCCAGTGCATCGAATACCCGGCCGTCGATCGGTTCTACCGCGTCCAGGGCCGCCGCCACGTAGCTCAGCAGGACCTTAGGATCATTGTCGGTTTCGCCTACCGACACCCACGCGAATGCCTGGCCGCCGCGCTCGGCCCACTGCGACAGCAAGGTGGTCTTGCCGTAACCGGCAGGCGCGACGACCGAGACAACCGGGCGGGAGTCGTCTCGCGTCAGCCGGTCGATCACCGACGAGCGGCTGACCATCCCGGGCCGCGTCGGGGGGATCCGGAGCTTCGACGCGAAGAAATCACCCTCCGGACCTGACGCGCGCGCTATCCCGATAGGCCGCTGGCGATTCTCGATGTCATCCATCATGCCCTCCGATTCGGAGGGGCTCGCAGCCGGCCGGGACCGTAGCAGCACCGCCCGTTCGGATAATTCAAGAAACCTCATTACGAACGAGGGTGGTTCACGCCCGCGCTCACCACCTTGCCATCCTGGGTGACGCCGGGCAGGGGATCATGACCATCAGCCACGCCACCGCATCCACCAGCACCGCGCGGGTCGCCCAGGAGCACGCCCGCCGGGTCCTCGATCGGGTCACCGCGTACACCACGGGGATCGAGGTGCAGCTTAACCTCAGGGGTCGGTCGGCCTGACCCTGGTCCACGGCCTGTCGGCAAGCTCCGGCTACCTGCTCGCCGTCGCGTCACTTTTCCGCGCGATCGGGAGGCCGCCGCACTACGCGGACACTACCGGGCACCGGTAAACGGTTGTCAGACGGCGATGAAGTGCCGAGCGGCCGGGATGGAGAGTGACCAGATGACCCTGGTCGGTTCGGATCCGGCCGACGGTGTCCGGCTGCCCGAGTTCATCGCCGTGCAAATACCGCCGTGGTCGGCTCGGCCAGAGCTCAGCCGCCGCCGTCGCCTGGGCATACTGGCCGTCTGCTGCTCGGCCGTGTTCATGGTCGGACTCGACAATACGGTCGTCAACGTCGCGGTGCCGTCGATCGGCCGCCAGCTGAATGCTTCCGTCGCCGGCCAGCAGTGGACGATCGCGGCCTACACGATCGTGCTCGCCAGCCTCATGCTGCTCGCCGGCGCGCTGGGCGACCGCATCGGCCGCCGCACCGTCTTCCAGGCCGGGCTGGCTACCTTCACCCTCGGTTCCTGGCTGTGCAGCCTGGCTCCCAGCCTCGGCTGGCTGGTCGCCTTCCGGGTGCTGCAGGGCGTCGGCGGGTCCATGCTCAACCCGGTGGCCATGTCCATCATCGCCTGCACCTTCACTGACCGCGCCGAGCGGGCCCGGGCTATCGGCGTCTGGGGTTCGGTGCTCGGCCTCAGCATGGCCCTCGGACCGGTACTCGGCGGCGGCCTCGTCAGCTCGGTCGGCTGGACATCCGGATGCCCGAGCTCGACGGCCTGGCCGCGACCCGGCAGATCACGGCCGACGAGAGCCTGGCCGGCGTCAAGATCTTGATCCTGACCACGTTCGAAGTCGACGAGTACGTCTTCGAGGCGCTCCGCGCGGGCGCCAGCGGATTCCTCGGCAAGGGAGCACGGCCCGACGTGCTGATCGAGGCGATCCGGACGGTGGCCCGCGGCGACTCCCTGCTCTCCCCGGCGGCGACCCGTGGCCTCATCGCGCGGTACCTCACGCTGGATGACCGCGCGCCGCGGACACCCCCCGGACTGGTCGACGCGCTGACCGAACGGGAGCGCGAGATCGTCGCCCTCGTGGCGACGGGCATGTCCAACGCCGAGATAGCCGACCACCTCACGCTCAGCCCGCTGACCGTCAAGACGCACGCCAACCACGCCATGACCAAGCTCGGTGCCCGCGATCGCGCCCAGCTCGTGGTCCTGGCCTACCAGGCCGGGCTGGCGGGCCGGCCGTAGCCTGCGGCCCGCCGGTTCGGCCGCCCTCCCTGATCCCGCTCAGGTCCGCACGAGCGCGAGGCGGTGGTCGACCGGGCTGGGCTCGATCTCAATGATCTCGGGTGCCACGATCCGCTTCGCCACGAACGGGTCGGCTTCCAGCCGCCTTTCTACATCGGCGCGGGCGAGGCTATGAGCGATGATCGCGCCGCCCTGGCCACCGCTGACCGAGCCGGCCAGCAGGAAGACCGAATCCGCGATGCCCGGCCGGATCCAGTCGTTGTGGCCGTCCACGTGCTCGCCGGCCAGGTGCCTGTTCTCCGCGAACCGCAGGAAGATCACGAACACGGCTTACGCCTCCTTCGCGGCCTGGGCGTCGACCCAGTCGCAGAGCTGGCCGGCTTCCCGGCGGACGAACTCGCGGTCCGAGTAGGCGTTGGACATCACCGCGATGCCCTGGCTGGCCGCCAGGACGTGCATCGCCAGCTCGTCGGCGTCCTCCGCGCGGCCGAGCGCGGCGAACTGCTCGCCCAGCCAGGACCGGAACAGCGTGAATATCGCGGTGGCGCTCTCCAGGGAGCCGTGCCCGAGCTTGGACAGCTCGGTCGTCAGCGTCCCGACCGGGCACCCGTAGCTCTCGATGTCTGCCTCGTTGGCGATGACGATGTTGATATAGCACCGGATCCGGCCCGCGGGCGTGTCCTGCTCGGATTCCCATTGGCGGAGCATCCGGTGGCGCTCGGCGATGCGGGCGCCGATCACCGCGGCGAGGATCTCGTCCTTCGTCTTGAAGTGGTAGTAGAAGTTGCCCCTGGAGATGCCGACGGCGTCCGCGACGTCCGCGAACGACGTGTGCTCGAAGCCCTGCTTGTAGAACAGCTCATCGGCCGCGCGCACGATGTGCTCGCGAGTCCCTTTAGCGTCCATCTTGGCGACGCGCCTCCCTGGGTCGCCGGCAATTCGTGCGGCCCGCCTTGCTGACTTTAGGACGAGTGTCCTACAGAATCCCAGGACACTCGTCCTAAAGCGGCAACCCCTTGCCGGGAACGTCAGTTAGTTCTGGCGGTTCCGTTCTTGCTGCCGGGGCCGGCGGTGATGACGGGGGTGCGCAGCGGGCCAGGATCGGGGTCTTCAGCGAGGGTGAGGATGTGCCAGGCGACGTCGGCGCGGGAGATGGGCTTCACCGTGACCCGGTCGCTGGCGCGCACGTTACGGGTGAGCGGGCCGTCGGTGAGCTTGACGGGGCGGGGCGCGTACCAGTCCAGGCCGCTGGCGGCGAGTTCTGCCTCCATCGCGGCGAGATCCCGGCCGACGCGGCCGAGGTTGGGGACGGCCACGGTGCGGAAGAAGCGGAACAGCAGCCGGGGCGCGGGGCCCATGACGGCATCGGCGGGGCCCATGCTGGCGGTGCTGACGCAGATCAGCCGGGCCCGGGGGGCGCTGTCGCGGATCGCAGTGACGAGGGTCCGGGCCAGCCGCTGGTGCAGGTCGGGCGGTGAGGTCATGGCGGTGCGCGGGTTGTGGCGGGTGGTGAAGTTCGGCCCGACCGCGGAGACCACCGCGTCGGCGCCCTTGACCGCCGGGAGGGCGAAGCCTGGATCGAAGACGTCCGGTGCGATGACGGTCTCGGCCCCGGTCGGAGGCGCGGCGGGTGCTTGCCGGTGGACGGCGCGGACGTGGTGGCCGCGCTGGACGGCGAGGGCGACGACGTGGCCGCCGATGCCGCCGGAAGCCCCGAAGACGGTGATGTTCACGGCTGGTGGATCTCCTGTTCCAGTGGTGCGGGCGGGGTCAGCTGGCCGGCTCGGGCGCGGGGACCGGATCGCGGACGGCATGGACGACGGCGGGGCGGGCGGCGGGCTCGCCGCGGGTGCTGGTGGCGCGCAGCGCGATGACGGCGGCCACCAGCAGAAAGAACGCGCAGGCCAGCAGGGCGCGGTGGAAGCCTGCGGTGAGCGCTTGATGCGGAGTGGCGTGCGTGCCGAGCAGCGTGGCCGTGCGAGCGGAAGCGATGTCGCCAGGAACGAAGCGGGCGGGGCCGCCACGAGATCAGCCTCCAAGACTGGACGAATCGGTACAGTTCAGAGGCTATCAGTAATTGGACGATTTAGTACAGCTCTATTTGGTCCAAGCCCGCACCTGCGCCAGCCCTGCCTTCAACGCGACGCGCAATGATGCCATGTCTCTGCGTGCCTGGGCGAGCACCATCCCGCCCTCGATGCTGGCCAGCAGCCCGGTGGCCAGCGCGGCCGGCTCGGCCTCCGGTCGCAGTTCCCCGCGCTGGCGCATCCGCTCAAGCACGTCGGCCAGCAGTTGCTCCCAGGCGTCGAACCCGGCGGCGGCCTGCTTCCGCGCCTCCTCGTTGTGGCCGGCGACCTCGGTCGACAGCGTCCCGATCGGGCACCCAGGCATGCCCATCTCCTCGAACCGCGCGGCGAACGCCCATAGCGCGCGCTCAAGACCGGCCAGCGACGACACGTCGCCCAGGGCCTGTGTCAGTCCGGCGATTACCTGTGCGCAGCGGTACCCGACGGCCGCCGCCGCCAGCTCGTCCCGGCTGCGGAAGTAGTGGTAGAACTGGCCCTTGCCCGCCCCGGCCGCGGCCAGCACCTCATCCACGCTGGTGGCCGCGATCCCTTGCTCGGCGAACAGCTCCGCGGCCCGCTCCACGATCCGTTCCCGGCTGGCGCGCCCGCGCCCTGTTTTCGGCTCACCTGGCATGCCGCCATGGTAACCGCTATTTGTACTATGTCGTCCAATAGCTGGAGCCGGGTCGTCAGGGCCGATGGGCTGGGGTGCCCGGAATGGCCTGGGCACCCCAGCGAGCAGCCGTCCGCGCTGTCGCGCAGGGCTTCAGGCAGCCGGTCCTTACGCGGGGATCCGCTGGCCGACCTCGATGAGGTGGCCGTCGGGATCGCGCATGTAACAGCGCAGTTCCGGGCCCCGGTCGGACGGCGGCGTCAGGAACTGGGCCCCGCGGCCCCGCCATTCCTCGTAGACAGCATGGATGTCGGCGACGCGAATGTTGAGGAAGCTGCTGACCCGATCGGGGTCACCGGGCGGCTCGAGGGTCACCGTCGGCTTGTCGTCGGTGGGCGGGCCGCCCACGTTGATGACGATCCAGCCGTTGGCGAGCGCGATGATCGTCGGCTCGCCGTCCTTCAGTACCTCGCCGCCGAGCACGTCGGCGTAGAAGTGCCGTGACCGGTCGACGTCGGACGCGACGACGAAGTGCGTGAGGACGATGCCTTCCGCTGGTGCCGGGAACGTGGCCATGGCTAGCGCTCCAGGATCGGGCGGACCTCGACGGTCGCGCCGAAGCGGGTGGCCGGGATTCGCTGCGCGAAGGCGATCGCGGCGTCGAGGCCGGCCGCGTCGTAGAGGTAGTACCCGTCCAGCTCGCTTCCGGCCGCCACGGCCGGGCCCTCGCTGACGCGTGGCTGCCCGCCGTCAACGCGGAATGTTGCCGCGGTACTTGCGGCCTGTAGCTGGTTGCCCTCGAGGACGCCGGGGGACCGGCTGATCTCCTCGAACTCGGCCGTCACCTTCTCCTGATCTCCGGCCGAGAGCTCCCCGATCGCCTTGTCGGCGCCGTTGAAGCGGACTTGGAGCATGAACTTCATCTGGTTCTCCCGTTACCTGGCTTGTCGTGACTGGGAAGCGGCGGGCAAGGGCGCCTAGTGCGCCGGCTGGGACGCCGCGAGCCGCGCTGTGATCATCTCGACCACGGCGCCCTTAATGTCCTCGAACGCCCCGTCCATGTCGGCCCGCGTGAGCGTGCTCACCCGGCCCTCCGTGAGGGCGGTGAGCGCATCGCCGACAGCTTGCTCCGGGGAGATGGCCGGCAGCCCGAGCTCGTCGATGCCGATGCGGGCGACAACCGGCGTGCTGACGAGCACCGGGATCATCACGGTCACGTGCACGCCCGCCTGGCGCAACTCGACGTGCAGTGCCTCGCCCAGGTTGAGCACATAGGCCTTGCTCGCGCTGTCGTTGGCCATATAGGGCAGCCGGCCAGCCGCCGCGGCCGAGACGAGCACGATCCCGCCGTGCCCCGCTCGGCGAGCCGCTGACCGAAATGGTGCGCGAGGTCGAGGTGCGTGATCACGTTGAGCTGGACGACCTCCCGCAGCCGCTCATGCGGGGAGCGAGACGAACGGGCCCGGATTGCCGGTCCCGGCATTGGATACGACAAGGCCGACGTTGATGCCGCTCGCCGCTACCTGGCGCGCGAACTCCTCGCCGATGCCCGAGGAGGCCCCGGTGACCAGCGCCCAGGGGCCGTACGCGTGCGTGTCGATCTGCTTCATGGCACCATCTTTCTGGACGGAACAGTACAACAGGACCCTAACAGAAGACTGGACGAATTAGTACAATCCTGTATGTGGTTCTGGCTAGGTGGTCCTGTGAGTGCCCGGACTGGAAGAAGGACGGTGAGGCCTGCGCTCAGATCAGCGGCATCACCGCGGCGAGCGCGACCGCGAGGGCGGGGGCCCGGTGAAGGTCAGCCACCGGTGAATTCCCGGGCCTCAGCCAACAGCGCCCGCCACTCGACCGGGTCGGCGACTGGGAACGCGGCCCACTCACGGAAGGTGCGGTCGTTAGGTGCGAAGGGCAGTGCCTGGCCAGTAGCGACCAGCGCGGCGACCCGCCTGGGCGGGCAGCTTGACGATGAGGTGCCCGGTGGCTCGCTCGACGCTGGCGAAGAAAGCCCCGTTGGCGCGCAGGCAGGGGTACCCCATCATGGCAATGCCAGGAACTTAAGCGAGACTCCCTCATGCCCTGCCGTTCATGATCGTGAACAGTTCGGGACAAATATTGTCCAAAACTGTTCACGATCATGACCCGTGCCCGGTATGCCCCGATCTCGGATCCGGGCATAACGGAATATCACGGGCTGCGATGGTCCGCCGGGGCAGCGGCGGGCCGCCTTACCGGAGCCAGCGAGTGCCGGCGCCGCTCACCCGGTGCCGCCCCGCCCGCCGCGAACGATCCTGACCGGCAACGATCCCCCCGAAAACGGCAAAACCGGCTTCCTTAAGTTCCTGGAATTGCCTCATCATGGTGCCCTGGGTGACGGCGGGCTCGGCGAGGAGCTGCTGCGCGAGCTTCCGGAACAGGGCCTCGCGGGCGCTGGCGTCGGCATTGCTCATGGCTGTCCCTCCGGGGTCCCGTCAACGATGATCTGCACGCCGCACGGTCCCGCGGCGGCGACATGGCCCGCGATGGCGGCGGCCTCAGGGTCTGGATAGCGGTAGGTCCACAGCTCGGCGTCGCTGTCCCGTACCCGGAAGTAGCTGGCCTCGCCCTTGTACTGGCAGATGGTGCGGGACGGGACGGGCTCGAGCAGCGCCCAGGCGACGTCCCCGGGCGGGATGTACCAGCGCGGCGCGACGCCGGTCTCGATGAGCAGTACGGGACGGCTCGTCTCAGCCACGACGGCCTGGCCAGCGAGGATCTGGACGTGGCGCGACGAGGGGAGCGCGTCAACGCGGTGATAGGGGTTGCGGGGCATGCCGTATGTCTGGCGGTCTTCTTCGACCCAGGTGTCGGCGTCCTCGGGAGACAGCACCATGAGCCCGTCATGGGTGAACGCGCCTGGCGCCGACAGGCGCAGGTCGTCGGCGGGCACTGCCCAGAGGGGGTGCCGGTCGTCGGGGAAGTACAGGTGAGCGCAGCAGGTGTCGAGCAGGAGCTGCCCCGCCCGCCAGGCGCGCAAGCGCTGGGAGACGGGCTCAACCCGGGGTGCGGTGGGTTCAGGCATGTCCGGGCTCCGGGTGGTAGGCGAGCAGGTAGCCAGTGGCTGCCAGCCAGGTGTCCCAGTGGCGGTCCGGGCCGTCAAGGGTGACCTCGCCGCTGCGGCGGCCGTCGTCCCAGCTGGCCGAGCCGGCCGCCCAGCGGTCCATGAACGCGCTGGAGGTGCGCACGGTCAGGATGGGATCGGCGGGCGCTCCCGCGGCCTGATCGAGATGGCCGCGGGAGAACCGCAGCGTCGTCGGCGTGCCGTCGACGACGAGCCCGAACTCGGCGTCGTGCAGGTCATCGATGCCCGCGACGTAGTGCAGGTCGAACTCGTGATTCAGCGCACCGTCGGCGGTCGGGTCGGTGAGAAAGGTGACTCCCCAGCGGCGCAGTGCCTCCAGTGCGTCGTTCAGCCCCCGGCCCCGCTCGGTGAGGGCGTAGGTCACGCCCTCACCGACCGGGCCGGGGACGCGCTCGACGACCCGGGCGGCTTCGAGCTTGCGCAGCCGGTCCGCGAGCACGCTCGTGCCGATGCCGGGCAGGCGGGCGGCGAGGTCGCCGTACCGGCTCGGCCGCTTCAGCAGCTCCTGCACGATGACCAGCGTCCACCGCTCTCCCACCACGTCAAGCGCTCTGGCCAGCGGGCAGAAGCGACCGTACCCGGCCCAGGCGTTAGCGGGCATGGTGCGGGCCTAGTTCTGCGGCATCAGCGCGGCCATCGCCGCCGTGTCGAACAGCAGGCGTGACGACACCAGCTTCCCGCCGCGGATCACCGACCACTCGGCCATCGGGATGGCGCCCGCCCCGGCCGGGGTCTCGACCTTGAAGTCATAGACCGAGCACACGTCATCACCGTCGCCCCACTGGTGACGGATGGTGCAGCCGCGCGCCATCGACGCAGCCGCGGCCGACCCTGCGAGGAACTCGGCCTTGCCCTTCGCCTGCAGGATGGGCCCGTCAAAGGCGAACTCCTCGGCGAGGAGCTCGGCCGCGCCGTCGACGTCGCCGCTGGTGAAACGCTCGAGATAGGTACGGAAGATGTCGGCGTTGGACACTGCTGCCTCCAGATGATCTCATAGCAGGAGTATGCTCTCATAATAAGAGTTAGACGGCCGATTGTCTACTGCACCAGCCGGCTGGCGGAGTGACTGTGAACAGCAGGTACTGGATCAGGACCGGGCTCCCGCCCGCTTGGTGGCGGCAACGAGGCGAGGTGGGCGATTGCCCGTACGGCAAAGTCAACCGAAGCGTGACCGGGGATACTTCCGCTCAGGCGATCGTGGACCGGAAGAACTCGTCGCTGGCCTGGTCGAGCGGATAGCTCAACTCGATGCGCAGCTCGTTGAGAGTCACCTGGGTGGTGGCGTCGAAATGCGCGGCCACGCCTACGATCTTGACAATGCGGTCGCCCACGCGATACCAGGGGCACAACACGAAGTCGGCCGCCTGGTGCGGCCGGTCGGGCAAGTCGCCCAGCGAGGCCCGCGCTTCCGGCCAGAGCTCGGCGAGTTCGACGCTGCTCAGGCTGGCCTCGGGGAACTCGGCTGCCAGACCCGCCGCGGGCAGCATCTCGTTGCGTTCGCGCAGGGGCAGGTCGAGCGCCTCGCCCAGTCGCAGCACCATCGCCATGCTCGGCCGCGACCGGCCGGTCTCTAGGAACGAGACATGGCTGCCCTGTTAGCCCCACCAGAAGGCGGTGGCCACCATGGCATACAGGGTGAGCATCGCGCCGCCCTCCAGCCAGGTGGAATCGCCGTCCTGGACGGCTACCACGGCTACCACCACGGCCACCAGCAGCGCCACGAGCAGCAGGGGTGGCAGCACCAGGGTGAACGCGGCGCCGACGAGAGGGGAGAGCAGGACCAGGGCGGGCGCGACCATCATCACGATCTGCACGGGGCTCTGCAGGATCACCTGCAGCGCGTGGTCGGGCTGGTTGTGGTAGGCGAGCTGGATGCCGACGACGTTCTCCACCGCGTTTCCCGCGATCGCCACGATGACCAGGCCGGCGAAGGCCTGGGAGATGTGCAGGGTGGTGATCGCGGGGGTCAGGCCGGCCACGAACCAGTCGGAGACGAACGCGGCGGCGACCCCGGTGACGGCGAGCATGGTCAGCGCGAGCCACAGCGGCCATCCGGCTTCCCCCGGGTGGCCCTCATCGTGGCCGGCGCCCGCGTCGGCCTCGGTCTTCCTGATCGAGTCGGGCAGCGACGCGGCGAACAGCAGGAGCAGCAGGATGGACACGGTGATGGACAGGGCGCGCTCGTGCCCCGCGGCGGGGGTGTGCAGCAGGGCGGTGAGGGCGGGGATGACGAGCGCCGCCACCGAGAGCAGCAGCATCAGCGAGACGCGCCGCGCCCCGCTGAGCTCGAACCGCTGGACGCCGTTCTTGGCCCCGCCGACGATGAAGGCCAGCCCGAGCACGAGCAGGACGTTGGCCAGGACCGAGCCGACGATGGTGGCGGTCGCCACCTCGTAGAGCTTGCTCTTGAGGGCGAAGAGCACCACAAACAGCTCGGGCAGGTTGCCGAGCGCGCTCTGGACCACCCCGGTCGCCCCGGCGCCCAGCCGGCCGCCCAGGGCCTCGACGCTGCGCCCCACCAGGCTGGCGAGCAGCGCCAGGGCGGCGCCGGAGATGACGAACGGGACGATGGTCCCGCCCGCCTTCGCGTAGTACGTGACGGCCGCCGCGGCCGTCACGACCACCGTCAGGCCAATGAGTCGCAGTTCAGATCGGGTGAAAATCACGGGCCTGATGATGCCGTATCCGGTCGGCCTCCACCGCGACTCCTGAATACAATCCGGAAACAGATGCCGCGCCGGATTGCCGGGATCAAACAGCGAAACGGCGCAGGCGGAGGCTGTTCCATACCACGAAGACCGAGGACAGGGTCATGGTGGCCGCGGCCACCAGCGGGTTGAGAAAGCCG
>Ga0335083_10010758_pt1 | contig 11025 bp, 10 predicted proteins | sample Lox_Sample_42_FD_206716 | JGI IMG/M metagenome (GOLD analysis project Ga0335083, IMG submission 206716) | Soil microbial communities from Loxahatchee National Wildlife Refuge, Florida, United States - Lox_Sample_4.2 | ecosystem: Environmental > Terrestrial > Soil > Wetlands | place: USA... | reverse complement strand
CATGCTCACATCGGGCCATCCCAGGAACCTCGCCGACGAAGGGCCATCGGTGCTTGCCAAACCCTATCGTTATGAAGAAGTGGCACGGCGGCTGGACGAGCTGTTGAAGCGCTGAGGTCCGGTCGGGGGCCTGCGCGGTTCCCTTTGGTCGCAGGCCGCTCTAGTCTTTCCCGGAATGGGCAGGGGAGCGCGTTCAATTGTGTGTCTCGCCGCGTTGATCGCGGCGATGCTCTTGTCGTGGCAGGCGGGCTTCGCGGCGCCGCCCGCCGGCAGTGGCGCTCCCAATGCCTCGCCGCCCGCGGCCGAGGTGCATGCCGCGGTCGCCAAGGTCTATGGCTGGGGTTCGGGCTATCAGCGCACCTTGCCGGACACGAAAGTCGAGCCGAAGCCGCCCGAGGAACGCCCTCGGCGCACCTTCCGGATTTCCGGCGATTTCGGCTCGTTGGCCTATGTGGTGCTGATCGGGCTCGTGGTCGTGCTGGTGGTGGCGCTGGCGATGGGGCTCGCCAGCGGCGACTGGAAGTGGCTGCTCGCGCCCGGTTCCGCCAAGCCGAAGGCGCAGACGCCGCCCGCCGTGAGCCGCGAGCGGGCGCAAGAGAGCCTGCACGAGGCCGACCGCTCGGCTGTCGCGGGCGATTGGGGCAGCGCCATCCACATTCTGCTGCTCACCAGCATCGACCTGCTGCGCCGCAGGGTCGGCCAGGACGTGCCGGCGGCGCTCACCTCGCGCGAACTGGTGGGCGTCGCCCGGGTCGACGATCAGCGCCGCGGCGACTTCGCGGCGCTGGTGCAAGTGGCGGAGCTCTGCCATTTCGGCGGCCGTCCCGCCGACAAGGCGCTCTACGATCGCTGCCGCGCGCACTATGAGCGGCTGTGGGGCACGCCGCCTGAAAGTGTGCCCGCGTGAGCGTTCAGGAGCCGCAGCTCTTCAGCCCGCGCACGCTCGTCGGCCTGATCGGCGTCGGCGCCGTGGCCTTCATGGTCATGGCGGGCCTGTTGATCGCGGGCGACACCGATCGTTGGAAGCGCGTGAACAGCGCCTCGGCGGGCTCGAAGTCGGCGGTCGGCTATCGCGCCTTCATCGAGGTGATGCGCGAGCTCAAGATCCCTCTCGGCACGCCCGAAGTGAACGAGGTGCGCCGATCGTCGCTGCAGCTCGTGCTCGATCCCAAGGGCCCGCGCGAGCTGCACGCCATCCTGGCGTCCTCGATCTGGCGGCCCATCCTGGTCGTGCTGCCGAAATGGCAGGCCTATGCGTCTTCCTTTGGCGACGAGACCGTGGCGGTCAAATTGCGCGACGCCAGGGAAGTCGAAGCACTGGCGCGTGAGGTGTCGCCGGACATCGAGATCGTGCGGCCGGCACAGGCGGGCCCTTGGCGGGACGAGGCCTTCGAGGGCGCGCCAACCCTGCGCGAGCCCCAGCTCGTGCGGTCGCCCGCGCTCTGCCCGCTGGTGTCGAGCGAGCAGGGCATCCTGATCGGGCGGTTGTGCAAGAAGCCGTGGATCATCGTGCTGTCCGACGCCGACCTGATCGCCAACCACAATCTATGGCGCGACGACAACGCGGTGCTCGCGATCAGCGCGGTGAGCCGGCTGCGCAACGGCAGCGGGCCCGTGATCGCGCTGGAAGCCGTGACCGTGGCGCCGCCGTCGCCCAGCATCTGGAAGCTCGCCCTGTCGCCGCCTTTCGTGCTGATCACCTTCACGGCCGCCATCGCGGCGCTGGTCGCGCTCTGGTCGGCTGCGATCCGCTTCGGCCCGCCGGCTAAGGCCGAGGAGGCCGAGCGGCCGCCGGGCGTCATGCCGTTGATCGAGATGGCGGTGCGCCTGCTGCGCATCGGCGTCGATGGTGGGCGCCTGCTGCGCCGCTATGCCGATCTCATGACGGTCGATCTCGGCCGCCGCCTGCATGCGCCGCACAGTCTGCTGAAAGTGGCCGAGATCGGCGCCTGGCTCGACGCCACGCGGCGCGGCGGACGCGCGGGCGTGCGCTATGCCGATCTCGCGCTCGAGGTCGAGGCGGTCGAACGGCAGAAAAAGCCCAGTGCCACGGCGGCGGTCGCCGCGGCTCTGCGTTTGCATGGATGGCGGGAGGATCTTCTGAATGGACGTTGAACCCCTGGTCGCGCTGCGCAAGCGCGTTGGAGAGGAGGTCGCCAAGGTCGTGGTCGGCCAAGGCGAGGCGATCGACCTCATCCTGGTGGCGCTGCTGGTCGATGGCCACGTGCTGCTGGAGGGCGTGCCTGGCGTGGCCAAGACGCTACTGGCGCGCACGCTCGCGGCGACCCTCACGCTCGACTTCCGGCGCATCCAGTTCACGCCGGACCTGATGCCGGGCGACGTGATCGGCGCCAACATCTTCAACTTCCAGACCAACGCCTTCGTGCTGACGCCGGGCCCGATCTTTTCCCAGCTCCTGCTGGCCGACGAGATCAACCGCACGCCGCCCAAGACGCAGGCGGCGTTGCTGGAGGCGATGCAGGAGCGCTCGGTCACCATCGACGGCCGCGGCCATCCGCTCGGGCCGCCCTTCATGGTGATCGCGACCCAGAATCCGATCGAGCAACAGGGCACCTATCCGCTGCCCGAGGCGCAGCTCGACCGCTTCCTGTTCAAGCACCGGCTCGACTATCCCTCGCGCGCCGAGGAGCTCGCCGTGGTGACGCGCCACAGCGTCGGCACGGAACTCGCCGACCCCATCATCGCGGGCGTCCAATCGGTGATCGATGCGCCAAGACTCGCCGAGCTCAAGGCGATCGTGCACGGCGTGCAGCTCAAGGAAGAGATCGTGTCCTATGTCGTCGACCTCGTGCGGGCGACGCGCGAGCATCCCTCGCTGCAGTTCGGCGGCTCGCCGCGCGCGGCCACCATGCTCGCCTCCTCGGCGCGGGCACTGGCGGCCTTCGAGGGCCGCGACTTCGTGATCCCCGACGACGTGAAGCGTCTCGCCCAGCCCGCGCTGCGCCATCGCCTCGTGCTGTCGCCGAGCGCGGAGATCGAGGGGCAGAGCGTCGACAGCGTGCTCGCCCAGATCGTCGAGCATCAGGCAGCGCCTCGCTGATGCAGCCAACCCCGCGCGCGCTGCTGCTCTTCGCCCTCACGGTGGCGGTCGCCGTGCCGTGGGTGCTGGCGTTCGGCCGGTGGTGGGAGATGGGCGCCGTGCTGTCGCTCACGGCTTTGCTGGCGCTTGCCGTCGACGGCGCGCTGGCGCCGGGCCGCCGCCGGGTGACGATCGACGCCCGGGTGCCTGACCTCATTTCCATCGGCCGTCCGGCGCCGCTCTCGGTCGCGCTGTCGACGGGCCGCAATCCCGGTGGCCGCTGCTCGGTCCTCGCCGAGGTGTCCGGCCCGATCCAGCAGCCGGCCGTCGCCTCCGTCGGCTGGTCGGCGGCGGGCGAGGCTTTCGCCGAATGGCCGCTCACCGCCCAACGCCGCGGCGAGGGCCGGCTGGAGCGTATCTGGCTGCGCTGCACGGGACCGCTCGGGTTGATGGCAGTCCACAGCCGCTACGAGATCGGCAAGGCGATCGCCGTCACGCCAGATATCGCCTCGGTGCGGGTGGCGGCGCTGAACTTCGCCCAGCGTGACGCGCTGTTCGGCCAGAAGGCGATGCGCCAGCAAGGCGAGGGCAGCGAATTCCGGGCGTTGCGTGAATACGTGCCCGGCCACGACCATCGCTCGCTCGACTGGAAGCAGTCGGCCAAGCATCGCAAGCTGATGTCGAAGGAGTTCTTCACCGAGCGCAACCAGCAGATCGTCTTCGCCTTCGACTGCGGCTACCTGATGAGCCAGCCGCTGGGCGACGCGCCCCGCCTCGATCATGCGATCAATGCGGGGCTCCGCATGGCCCATGTCTCGCTGCTGAGCGGCGATCGCGTCGGCGTGTTCGGCTTCGACAGCCGCGTGCGCGCCTTCGCGCGCCCCATCGGCGGCACGGCCAACTTCTCCCTGGTCCAGCGCCAGATGGCTCGCCTCGCCTATCGCGCCGAGGAGAGCAATTACACGCTCGCCCTCATGGACCTGATGGGCCGCCTCGACCGGCGCAGCCTGATCGTCGTGATGACCGATTTCGCCGACACCGTGGGTGCCGAGCTGATGGTCGACAATCTCAGGCGGCTTGCGGCCAAGCATCTCGTCCTGTTCGTCGTGCTGGCCGACCGGCAGCTCGCCCAGCTGGCGGCGGCGCGGCCCGAGACGTTCCAGGGACTCGGCCGCTCGGTGTTCGCCCAGGATTTCGAGTCCGAGCGCGAGGTCGTGCTGCAGCGCTTGCGGCGGCTCGGTGTGCAGTGCCTGCAGGCCGATCCCCAGCAGCTCGGCGTCGAGCTGATCAACCGCTACCTCGATATCAAGCGACGGGACATGCTCTGATGGCGCTCGAGCTCAAGAGCACGCAGTTCCGGCGCGAGCGCGAGGGCACCTGGCGCGAGCTCGAGAAGCTCGTCGAGCGCGCCGAGAAGAGCGGCGTGGAAACGCTCGACGGCGCCAGCCTGACCCGCCTGCCGACTCTCTATCGTGCCACCCTCTCGAGCCTGTCGGTCGCGCGCGCCGTGTCGCTCGACCGCAACCTGCTCGACTATCTCGAGGCGCTCTGTGCGCGCGCCTATCTCAGCGTCTACGGCGTGCGCGAGCGGCCGGGCCCGCTGCTCGCGGCCTTCTTCGCCTGGCGCCTGCCGATGGCGGTACGCGCCGCCTGGCGCCACATCGCCGTCTCGACGGTGGTGATGATCGCAGGGGCCGTCGCCGCCTGGTGGCTCACGATGAGCGACCCGACCTACTATGGCTCCTTCATGGGCGGTATGGAGCAGGGGCGCAATTTTCAAAGCACGCCCGAGCAATTGCGCGAGCAGCTGCACCACACCGCGTCGGGCGGCCAGCTCGGCGCCTTCGCGGCCTATCTCTTCTCCCACAATGCCGGCATCGGCATGCTGAGCTTCGCGCTGGGCTTCGCGCTCGGCGTGCCGACGGTGGTGCTGATCTTCTACAACGGCCTCACGCTCGGCGCTTTCGTGGCGCTGTACCAGAGCAAGGGGCTGCTGGTCGAGGTGGTGGGCTGGCTTTCCATCCACGGTCCGACCGAACTCACCGCATTAGTTCTGGCCGGAGCGGCCGGACTGAAGCTCGCCACGGCGATCCTCTTCGCCGACCGCGAGCCGCGCCTCGCCCGGCTGGCGCGCGACGGCCGCGACGCCGCGGTCATCGTCATGGGCGCCGTGCTGATGCTGCTGATCGCGGGCCTGCTGGAAGGCATCGGCCGGCAGACCATCCTCGGCACCTTGCCGCGGATGATCCTCGGCTGGAGCGTGTGGGTTGCCATCGTCGCTTATTTCAGCCTCGCCGGCCGGGCGCGCCGATGACGGACGCGGCGATCCCCCTTCCGGCAGGCGGCAAGATGATGCGCAGCGTGGTGACGCCCGAGGGCGTGGCCGTGCACATCAAGCTCGCCACGCTCGGCGAGCGGTTCTCGGCGCTGATGATCGATTTCCTCATCCTGGTCGCGACCATGGTCGCGCTCGCGCTGCTGTCGCTTGCCGTCGGCGGCTATCTCGGCTGGACGGCCTTCGTCCTCCTGCTATTCCTGCTGCGCGCCTTCTATTTCAGCGGCTTCGAGCTCGCCTGGAACGGTCGCACGCCCGGCAAGCGCATGACCTCGCTGCGCGTCATCAACCGGCGCGGCGGCCCGCTCACGCCCGCCGCCGTGATCGCCCGCAACCTGATGCGCGAGGTCGAGCTCTTCGTGCCGCTGTCGCTTGCCCTCTCGGCCGGCAGCGTCGGCCTGTCCGGCGGATGGACGTGGCTCGCGTCGATGATCTGGGTCGGCGTGCTGGTCTGCCTGCCGATCTTCAATCGCGACCGGCTGCGCGCGGGCGACATGATCGGCGGCACCTGGGTCGTGGTCGAGCCCAAGCCAGTGCTGTTGCCCGATCTCGCCGAGGCCGAGCAAAATCGCCAGAGCGTGCGGGAGACCGAAGCCTATCGCTTCACGACCGAGCAACTCGACGTCTACGGCGTCAAGGAGCTGCAGGTGCTGGAGGATGTGCTGCGCTCGGGGAGCGCGGCGTCCTCCGAGGTGCGGCACGACATCGCCGAACGCATCGCACGCAAGATCGGCACCAGCCCGCCCATTCCGAACGATCTCGAGACCACGCGCTTCCTCGAGGCCTTCTATGCCGCCCAGCGCCGGCGCCTGGAGGCGGAGCTGAGCTTCGGCCGCCGCCGCCGCGACAAGTTCGACAAGGTCAGTCGAACACCGACGCGATCTGGTTGATGTCGGCGCCTTCCTTGTCGCGGCGCAGGTAGTAGTAGAGCGTGGCGACGACGCAGGCACCGAAGGCGTCGGTGAAGGTGTTGATCACCCAGTCCACAATGGTGAAGGCCTGCAGGTCCAGGCCCTTGAGGACGCCGACAACCAGGCCCAGCACCCAAGCCGCCGCGATGGTGAGGAAGTGGGCCACGATCAGGACGCCGAACACACGCCAGCGGCGGTCGCGCGTCAGGTCGGCGCTGCGGCCGAGCGCGCCGGTGACGCCGGCATTCTCGATGGTGGCCGCGGGGATCGCCACGGCCCAGACCACGGAGAGGATGATCCCGGGAACGAGGAAGAGCATCGAGGCAGCCAGGACGGCGACGCCCGAAAGCAGCGCGACGCCGAGCGCCGCGCCGAAATGGCCGAAGCCCGTCGACAGGCAGTCGCCGACCGTGACCTGCCGCCCGCGCAGGGTCTGCAAGGTGCCGTAGACCAGCGTCACTGTGACGATCTGGGAAACGAGAAGCGTCACCGCCAGCTGGAGGAACAAGGCCGCGAGAGAACCGGAGTCGTCGAACCTCGTCGCGCTGTCTCCGGGCACGAGATAGGACAGGATCAGGTTGGGCAGCGACGCAACCAGCGCCGTCGCGCCGAAGGGCACGAGATTGCGGCCGAGCGCGCCCGCCGCGGTCTCGATCACCGACCCGATATTCCAGTCGGCGCCGGGACCTGCGATGTCGGGAGTGGCTATGTCGCGCCCCTCAGTCGAAGACCGACGCGATCTGGTTGATGTCGACGCCTTCCTTGTCGCTGCGCAGCGAGTAGTAGAGCGTGGCGAGCAGGCAGGCATAGAAGGCAAGCGCGACGCCGCCCACGAGCCACTGGACGAGGCCGAAGAGGCTGGTGTGCTGCAGGACGAGTGTCGTGACGGTGCTTCCCGCCATAAGGCCGATGATCCAGAAGATGATGAACTGGATGACGCCCACGATCAGTCCCGCGACGAGGAGGACGCCGAGGATGCGCCACCGCCGGTCGCGGGTGAGAGCGCTGCTGCGGCTGAAGGAGTCCGCCACGCCGGTTTTCTCGACCACCGCCGACGGGACGGCCACCGCCCACCACAGGAGCACCAGGACGCCGGGCACGATCAAGAGGACGAAGCCCACGGCCAGCGCGATCGTGTAGAGGATGCCTACGACGAAGGCGACGCCGAGCCGCTTGAAGCCCTCGGACAGGCATTCGCCCATCGCGACCTTGCGGCCGCGCAGCGCCTGCACCGTGCCGTAGATCAGGGTGACGTAGGCGATCTGTCCGAAGGCGATCTGGACGATGTTCTGGAAGAAGGAGAGCGGCAGGACCAGCCGGAACAGCAGCGTCGGCACCGTGAGCAGCAGGGCCGTGCCCGCGAAAGGTACCAAATGGCCGGTGAAGACCGAAAAGGACATGCTGAGCACGGACCCGACGGTCCATTGGCGTGAGCCGCCTGCATCGATCGCTGTCATGCCGAGATCTCCCCTCTCTTCACGCGCGTTCTGCGAAATCTAGCACGAACGGATTGTGGGAAACGTTGACTCTCGCAAGGGGGCTTTTCACCTTGGAGTCGCAATTGGGAGGAAACGAATGGCGACGATCGACCCGGCGGACGAGGCGCAGCTCCTGGCCACCATCGACCGCTGGATCGCCCGCGAGGTGGCGCCGCGGGTGAAGGAATATGACCATGCCGACAAGTGGCCGGCCGAGATCGTCGAGCAGATGAAGGAGCTCGGCCTGTTCGGCGCGACCGTCTCGCCGGAATATGGCGGGCTGGGGCTCCCGGCCACGACCTACGCCCAGATCGTGATGAAGATCTCGGCGGTGTGGATGGCGATCACCGGCATCTTCAACTCGCACCTGATGCTGGCGCTGGCGGTCGAGAAGTTCGGCACCGAGCCGCAGCGCCGCCACTGGCTGCCCAAGTTCGCGAGCGGAGAAGTGCGCGGCGGCCTCGCCCTCACCGAGCCCAATGCCGGCACGGACCTGCAGGCAATCCGCATGACGGCGCTGCGCGACAACAGAGGCGACTACATCATCAACGGCACCAAGACCTGGATCAGTAACGGCATCGAGGGCTCGTGCTTCGCGCTGCTGGTCAAGACAAACCCCGAGGCGAGCCCGCGCTATTCGGGCATGAGCCTGTTCATCGCGCCCAAGGGGCCGGGCTTCACCACGGGCCGCAAGCTCGAGAAGCTCGGCTACAAGTCGATCGATTCGGGTGAGCTGATCTTCGACAACTATCGCATCCCGGCCGATCACCTGATCGGCGAGGTCGAGGGCCGCGGCTTCACCCAGGTCGCGGGCGGGCTCGAGCTCGGCCGCATCAACGTGGCGGCGCGCGGTGTGGGCATCGCCGAGGGCGCGCTCAAGCTTGCGACCGACTATGCGCAGCTGCGCCAGACCTTCGGCAAGCCGATCATCGAGCACCAGGCGATCGCGCTGAAGATCGGCGAGATGGCGACGCGCGCCCGTGCGGCACGTCTCCTCACGCTCGATGCCGCGCAGGCCTTCGACCGCGGCGACCGCTGCGACATGGAAGCGGGCATGGCCAAGTACTTTGCCTCGGAGGCGGCGCTGGAAAACAGCACCGAGTCCATGCGCATCCACGGCGCCTACGGCTATTCCAAGGAATACGACATCGAACGGCTCTATCGCGACGCGCCCCTCACCTGCATCGGGGAGGGCACGAACGAGATGCAGCGCCTGATCATCGCGCGCCAGTGGGCGCGGCGGTCGGCGGCATGAACAAGCCGCTCGAAGGCATCCGCGTCCTCACGCTCGAGCAGTTCGGCGCCGGGCCCTACGGCACGATGTTCATGGCCGAATTGGGCGCCGAGGTGATCAAGGTCGAGGCGCCGGAGGGCGATCCCTCGCGGCAGGTCGGGCCCTATAAGCTTGGGCCGGACGATAGCGAGTATTTCCAGGCCTGGAATCTGGGCAAGAAGAGCGTGACCATCGACATGAAGTCGAGGGGAGGCCGCGCGCAGTTCGAGGCGCTGGTTAAGGGCGCCGATTGCGTCGTGAACAACATGCGCGGCACGCAGCCCGCCAAGCTCGGCATCGACTATGCGAGCCTGAAGCATCTGAAGCCCTCGATCGTCTGCCTGCATATCTCGGCCTACGGTCGCGGCAACGAACGTGCCGACTGGCCAGGCTACGACTTCCTGATGCAGGCCGAGGCGGGCCTGATGGAGCTGACGGGCGATCCCGCCGGCGCGCCGACGCGGGTGGGCGTCTCGCTGATCGACAGCATGAGCGGCCTCACCGGCACGGTCGGCCTGCTCGCCTGCCTGCTGCGCGCCAAGACGACCGGGCAGGGCGGCGACGTCGACACCTGCCTCTACGACGTCGCCATGCACCAGCTCACCTATCCCGGCACCTGGTATCTCAACGAGGGCGACGTCTCGCCGAGGGTGCCGCGCAGCGCCCATCTCTCGTTGGCGCCCGTCCAGACCTTCCCGACAAAGGACGGCTGGATCTTCATCATGTGCATGACCCAGAAGTTCTGGCTCGAGCTCTGCAAGGCGATGGGCCGCGACGAGCTGGTGAACGATCCGCGCTTCCCCGATCCCGGCGCGCGCGCCAGGAACCGCGCCGCGCTCGACGAGGCGCTCGACCCGACGTTCAAGACGCGCACCACGGCCGAGTGGCTCGCGAGATTCAACGGCGTGCTGCCGGCCGCACCCGTCTATCGCCTCGACCAGGCGCTCGACAGTTCGTTTGCCAGGGCGACGGGCATGGTCTCGTCCGTGCCGCATCCGGTGCGCGGCGAATTGCGCGTGATCGCCAATCCCCTTCGCATCGACGGCGAGCGGCTGGCGCAAGAAGCCTGTTCGCCTCTCGGCGCCGACAACAAGAAGTACGTGAGATGAAACTCGAAGGCATCAAGGTCGTCGATCTTTCCTGGTTCCTGCCGGGACCCTACCTCACGACCGCTTTGGCCGATCACGGCGCCACGGTGATCAAGATCGAGCCGCCGGGCGAAGGCGATCCCGGCCGGCACATCCGTCCGGCGGACGAGCGCACGTCGGTGTTCTTCCGCAACATGGCGCGCGGCAAGAAGAGCGTCGTGCTCGACCTCAAGAGCGAGCAGGGCCGCGCCGATCTGTTCCGGCTCTGCAAAGAGGCCGATGTGATCGTGGAGTCCTTCCGGCCCGGCGTCGCGGCGCGCTTCGGCATCTCCTACGAAGCCGTGAGAGCGGTGAACCCCGGCATCGTCTATTGCTCGATCAGCGCCTTCGGCCAGGACGGCGCCTATCCCGGCCGCGCCGCGCACGATCTCGCGCTCGAGGCGATGACCGGCGTGCTGAGCCTGACGCTCGGCGACGACAATCGTCCGGCGGTGCCCGGCATCCCGATCGCCGATCTGGTGAGCGGCCTGCACGGCCTCTCTGGCGTGCTGATGGCGCTGCTCCGCCGCACGACCACGGGCAAGGGCGACTATATCGACGTGTCCATGCACGAGGCGTTGATGGCCTCCTGCGCCAACGTTGTCGGCGAGGCCTTCACCGAGGGCAGGCAGCCCGACGTGAAGAACCAGCGCACCACCGGAGGTGCGGCTTTCTATCGGACCTACGACACATCGGACGGCCGTCAGCTCGTGCTGGCGGGGCAGGAAATGAAGTTCATCCGCACTCTGCTGACCGCGCTCGGCAAGCCCGAGTTGATCGACCTCTGCGTCTGGCCGGGCGCGCACCAGAAGCCGGTGCACGAGTTTTTGACGGCGACCTTCAAAGCCAGGCCGCTGAAGC
>Ga0335083_10010757_pt1 | contig 11025 bp, 11 predicted proteins | sample Lox_Sample_42_FD_206716 | JGI IMG/M metagenome (GOLD analysis project Ga0335083, IMG submission 206716) | Soil microbial communities from Loxahatchee National Wildlife Refuge, Florida, United States - Lox_Sample_4.2 | ecosystem: Environmental > Terrestrial > Soil > Wetlands | place: USA... | reverse complement strand
CGAGCCACCGGCGCGTCCGTTCCGCACGCAACACGCTCGCTGACGCGGGAGAAAGGGTCCGATCCGGACCGGAGACGGGAAGTCCCTCAGACTCTCGGCTCGGCTCCGCCTTCCGTCCAGCCGTTCAGGCTCGCGGTCCACCTCGCCAGGTCGGGGGCGACCAGCGCGGCCTCTTGCTCGTCGGCTGCGACCAGCGCGGCGATGCGGGCCAGCGTGGCGCGGGCTGACTCGCGCGCGCCGGCCGGACGTTCGGCCACCAGGCGGCGGAGCTCGTGTCGGAGACGGACCAACTCACGCGTCGACGCATAATCCATCGCGCGACCTCCTGATCTCACGGTAGGTGCGGGCGCGCGGCCGTCAAATTTTTTGAAGGTGTTCGGCGAAAGCCCCGACGGCGCCGCCCTCGACCAGAACGCGCTCGGGGTGGAATCCGCAGCGGGCCAGGGTCAGGTTGCGCGGCGTCCCCGACGGGTCCACCAGATGCGCCTCCAGCGTCATGCCCTGGACCGGGTCCGGCAACCCCGACGGCGCCTCGAGCTCGATCCAGATGCGCGGCGACCCAGCCCGGGCCCGGGTCAGCCAGAGCCGCATCCCCTCGGCGTAGCCGGCGCGCACCGGCTCGGGCAGGTAGTCCCGCACGACGGTCTGGTAGGCCAGGTGGACCGTCCCCGGCGGCGCCTCCCGAGCCAGCGCCTCGATCCGGGTCGGCACGTCGCCCAGGTCGGCCATCTCGAGCAGGGGAACGGCCGACCCGCTCCCCAGCGCCGCGAAGGCCTGCATCGCCGCCTCCAGCCGGGCCTGTCGCGCGGTCTCGCCGGGCCAGACGCAGGCGGTGAGCCAGAGGCGGTCGGCTTCGCGCCGGACATCCAGCGGAGCCGCGTCGAAGCCGCGCCGCGCGACCACGCGCGCGTCGCTGGCCAGCGCCAGCGGTGCGCCGGCACCATCGGTCCAGAGCGGCGGCAGCCGGTCGCCGGCCAGATTCAGTCCGGCGCTGCAGCCGAGGTCGTAGAGCGCCAGCGGGCGTCCTCCCGCGCCGCAGCCGGCCAGCGCCGCCGGCCAGAGCCAGGCCACGGCCCGCGAGGTCTCGTTGGTCTGGACGGCGCGCGTGGCCAGATCCGCGACCACCCGCGGGGTCGCGTCGGCCAGCGCGTCGGCCAGGGCCGTCCGGGTCGCGGCCTCGGGCCGGATCTGGGACGCCGCGAGCGCCGCGTGGAGCGGGTGGCGATCGCCCATTCGCAGCGCCTCGGCGCGCAGAGCGGCCATCAGGAGCAGCGGGCGCTGGTAGGGGCTGGGAGCCTTGCGCTCACGCCAGGCGGCCTCGACGCGGGCGCGGGCCGCCTCCTCGACGGGACCGGCGGGGGTGTCGAACATCGCCGCGGCCGCCTCGAGCAGTTGGTGATAGACGGGGGCGCGCCCCTGGGTGGCGGCGCGCCAGGAGCGCACATCATCGGAGAACTCCTGAAGGCCACGCCGCATCGCTTCCACTATAGCCTGCGGGGTGAGCCGGCGCGGGCGGCTCTGCCGCGCGCACCTCGGGCGAAAACACGCTAGATTCCGCTGCCCAGATGCTGCGCCCCACCGACGACCTCCGCATCGACCGCATCCGCCCCCTGATCCCGCCCGAGATCCTGATGGAGAACCTGCCGCTGACCGAGCGGGCCTCCACCACGGTGGCGGAGAGCCGCGACGCCGCCGCCCGGATCCTGCGGGGCGAAGACGACCGGCTGCTGGTGGTGGTCGGGCCCTGCTCGATTCACGACGTGGCGGCGGCCCGCGAGTACGCGCGCGGGCTGCAGGCGCTGTCGGGCGAGCTGGCCGACGCGCTGTTCGTCGTGATGCGCGTCTACTTCGAGAAGCCGCGCACCACCGTCGGCTGGAAGGGGCTGATCAACGACCCGCACCTGGACGGCACGTTCAAGGTCAACGAGGGGCTGGCCATCGCGCGCGGGCTGCTGCTGGACCTGGCCGAGATGGGGCTGCCGGCCGGCTGCGAGTTCCTGGACACCATCACGCCCCAGTACATCGCCGATCTGGTCACCTGGGGCGCGATCGGCGCCCGCACCACCGAGAGCCAGATCCACCGCGAGCTGGCCTCCGGCCTCTCGGTCCCGGTCGGATTCAAGAACGGCACCGACGGCAACACGCAGATCGCGATCGACGCCATCCAGGCGGCCAGCCACCCGCACCACTTCCTGTCGGTCACCAAGCAGGGGCTGTCGGCCATCGTCGCCACGCGCGGCAACCCCGACTGCCACCTCATCCTGCGCGGCGCCAGCGGCGCCCCCAACTACGACACCGATGCGGTGGGGCGGGCGGTGGCCTCGCTGGAGAAGGCCAAGCTGCGCCCGCGGCTGATGGTCGACTGCAGCCACGGCAACAGCCGCAAGGACCCGGCGCGCCAGCCCGCGGTGGCCCACGACCTGGCCGAGCAGGTCCGCCGGGACGGCCGCGCGCTGGCCGGCGTGATGATCGAGAGTCACCTGGTGGGCGGCCGGCAGGATCCGGCGCCCGGCAAGGCGCTGACCTACGGGCAGAGCATCACGGACGCCTGCCTGGCCTGGACGGACACCGTGCCGGTGCTGCGCGACCTGGCCGACGCGGTCCGCGCCCGGCGCGCCCGAAAGTAGGTTTTTTTGCGTTCCATCGGGCGCGTGGTTCGATTGAAGCCACGATGGACATCCGGATCATCTACCTGCCTTCCGGGGGATTGGCCGAGACGCACGGCAATCTGGTTCGCCTGACCACGCCCTCGGCCGGGGCGCTGGCGGCGCACCGGGTGACGCGCTCGCAGATCCAGGCCGCCACCGTGGCCGAGGCCGAGGCCGCCGTGGGACGCCGGCTGATCCCGGGGCTCTGGTCGCTCACCACGGCCGGGGCCAGGACCACGGCCGTTCCGGCGCTGGAAGTCTAGTCGATCTATCCTGGGGGCGATGATGATGTCCGCGGCCCCCGCCACCGCCACGCTGCTGGTCAGCTGCCGAGATCGAACCGGTCTGGTCGCGGCGCTGTCGGACTTCGTGTTCCGGAACGGCGGCAACATCCTGGACGCCGACCAGCACGCCGAGGTCGAGACCGGCCTCTTCTTCATGCGGCTGCGCTGGGACCTGGGCGCCTTCCAGCTGGCGCGGCCCGAGATCGAGATGGCGATCCGCGTGATGGCGGCTCGCTACGAGCTGGAGTGGGAGCTGACCTACTCGGACGTGCGGCCGCGGGTGGCGGTCTTCGCCAGCAAGGCGCCGCACTGCCTGTACGACCTGCTGCTGGCGGCGCAGCTGGGCGAGCTGGGCGGCGACCTGGTGGCCGTCGTGTCCAACCACGATGCGCTGCGTCCGGTGGCCGGTCACTTCGGGGTTCCGTTCGAGCAGGTCCCGGTCGTGGCCGGCGACAGGGCCGCGGCCGAGGCGCGGCAGCAGGCGCTCCTGGACGACTGGAAGATCGACGTGGTGGTGCTCGCGCGCTACATGCAGATCCTGTCGCCCGAGTTCGTGGCGCGCTGGCCCTCGCGGATCATCAACATCCACCACTCGTTCCTGCCGGCGTTCGTGGGCGCCAAGCCCTACCACCAGGCCAAGGAGCGGGGCGTGAAGGTGATCGGCGCGACCGCCCACTACGTGACCAGCGACCTGGACCAGGGGCCCATCATCGAGCAGGACGTCTGCCGCGTCAGCCATCGCGACGACGTCGACCAGCTGATCCGCAAGGGGGGCGAGCTGGAGCGACGGGTCCTGACCCAGGCCGTGCGCCTCCACCTCGAGCGCCGCGTGCTGGTCTCCGGCAACCGGACGATCGTCTTCGGGTGAGGGCGGCCTAGAGCGTCAGCCAGCGGATCTCGCCGAAGCCGGCGATCAGGCGGGCTTCCTCGATCTCCAGGCGCCAGAACGCGAAGTCCTTGAGCGCCAGGTACTGCGCGGCCCGCGGCCAGCGGTCCAGGTAGCGCGCGCGCGCGTCGGGCTCGGCCTCGGCCCGCAGCAACGCGGCGCGGCCCATCAGCGAGACCCGGGCGCCGGCCTGCGGATCCGCCGCCGCGCTCCGGTCGCCCACGAAGAGGCCGGCACGCGGATCGGCGCGCAGGTTGTGGGTGTGGGCGGCCAGCCCGGACAGCAGCAGCAGCGGCGCCCCGTCGGCGCCCAGCGCGTACGGCGTGATCGAGCCGTAGGGTGTCCCGGCTCGGTGAACGGAGATCGTGGACAGCACCCCGACCGACTCCGAAGCCAGCAGCGCGCGCGCCGCGGCGGCGGCCGCGTCGGTTGGGGAAGTCGTCACGGATCGAGCTTACGATAACACCATGGAGATCGTCGTTCTGGGTACGCCCGAGGCTGTCTGCTTGCGCGCGGCGCGCGTGGTCGCCGCCGAGATCCGGGCCAAGCCCAACGCGGCGCTGGCGCTGGCCGCCGGGGCGACGCCGCGGGGGATCTACGCCGAGCTGGTCCGCCAGCACCGGACCGAGGGGCTCTCGTTCGCGCGCGTGTCGGCCTTCAACCTGGACGAGTACGTCGGCCTGTCGCCCGAGCATCCGCGCTCGTTCCGCCGGGCGCTGGCCGAAGAGCTCTACCGCCACGTCGACCTGCCCGCCGATCGAACGTTCACGCCCGACGGCACCGCCGCCGATCTGCCCGCGGCCTGCCGCCGCTACGAGGATCAGATCGCGGCGGCCGGGGGGCTGGATCTGGTCCTGCTCGGGCTGGGCCGCGACGGGCACATCGCGTTCAACGAGCCGACCTCCTCGCTGGGGTCGCGGACCCGCATCAAGACGCTGACCGAAGAGACGCGGGCGGCCAACCAGCCCGGCTTCGGGGCCGAGCCCGTCCCCCGGCACGCGCTGACCATCGGGATCGCGACGATCCTGTCGGCGCGCCGCATCGTCCTGGTCGCGTTCGGAACGGCCAAGACGGACGCGGTCGCGCGCACCGTGGAGGGGCCGCTGACCGCCCTGGTCCCGGCGTCCGCGCTGCAGCTGCACCCGCACGTCACGGTGATCGTCGACGATGCCGCGGCTCACCAGCTGACGCTTCGCGCGTATTACCGGACGGTCGCCGAGGCGAAGCCTGATTGGCAGCGCGAGGATTGACAGCGACGGCCCGAACGTGGTCGAAGAGGCGCTGACAATCGAATAGTGCCCTTCGGTGCCCACGGGCATGACAGGGAAGCCGGTCGAGCTCCGGCGCGGTCCCGCCACTGTGAGTGGAGGCGCCCTCGCGAACCCACTCGACGTCGTCGGGGAAGGGGAGGGTCGCCCCGGATGGCAGACATTCGCGATCCACGAGCCAGGAGACTGACCGAAGGCTGACACGCCTCGCGTTCGACAGTCCCGGCAATCCGTGATGTATCAAGAGGTGAAAATGATGCGACGTTTGCTCGTCCTGGGGTTTGCCATGGCCGCCGGCGCAGCGGTGGGCTGCGACGACACGCCACGGACCAGCAAGCCGGTCTTCTTGACAGCCGGCTCGGGCGGCGGTGGGTCGGGAGGTGGGCTCGGCGGGGCCGGCGCCGGCCCCAGCACCGGTTCGGCGGGAGCCGGGGCGGCGACCGGTGGCGCTCCGGCGACCGGCGGGTCTTCGGCGACGGGCGGGGCAGGCGGCATGGCGGGCGCCGGGGGCGCGGCCGGGGCGCCGCCGGCGGCACCGCCGCCCGTCGGCCTGGCCTCGGTCAACAGCGACTACTCGTCGACGACCGTCTCGCTGCTCAACCCGGCCGGCGGCGTGATGGTCTCCGACTGCATCGCCTCGAGCGCGGGCAGCCAGAGCAACTCGAAGACGCTCTCCGGTGACGTGGTGTTGCCGTCGCAGCCGCAGCGGGGCGGCTTGCTGGTCCTGGTGGACCGCTCGTACGGCAACCTGACGTTCGTGAACACCACGCCGACCCCCAACGCCGACTGCGTGATCCACAGTCAGATCGCCGTTCCGGGCGGCGGCAAGTTGAACCCGCACGACGTGGTGATCGTCTCCGACGATCGGGCCTACGTCACCCGCTACAACGCCGATCCGACCGCGAGCAGCGTGCAGCAGATGGGGAACGACGTCATCGTGATGAACCAGACGACCGGCGCGTACATCTCGCGCATCTCGCTGGACGGCTACGCCGCGGTCGGTGTGCTGGCGCGCCCCGATCGCGCGCTCATCGCCAATGGCCTGCTGGCGGTGTCGCTCAATCAGGTCGACGCCGCGTTCTCGACCTACGGCGACGGCGTGGTGGTGCTGATCAACACCTCGACCAACCAGGTCGTGGCCAGCGTCCCGCTCCCCAACCTGACCAACTGCGAGGGGATGGACTACATCGCCTCGTCCAAGACGCTGCTGGTGGCTTGCGGCGGCGGCTACGCCAGCTCGAACCAGCCGCTGCAGTCGGGGATCGCCGTGATCGACCTGGCGGGCACGCCCGCCCGGCTGGACAAGATCATCTCCTCGATGGCGTTCGACGGCCGTTCGCTCGACTTCTCGTGGATCCTGGCGGCGCCGACCTCGGGGGCGCCCAGCCGGGCCTTCACCGGAAGCACCGATCCGAACTTCATCGGTCCGGACGCCCTGTTCCAGTTCGACTTCGGGTCCGGCGCGGCCGTGCAGGTCACCACCGGGCCGTCCTTCACGCTGGGACAGCCAGCCGTCTCCGGCGACGTTCTGTTCGTGCCGGAGGCGATCTCGAAGGCTCCCCGGGTCCAGCTCTTCGACGTCTCCGGGGCGGTGACCGCTGCGCCGGTGGCGATCAGCACGTTCAGCCCGGACCAGGATCACTCGCTGCCGCCGCGCCAGCTCGCCTGGTACTGAGACTGGGCGAGCCCCGGCGCTGGTCGCGACGCGCCCGGCCGGGGGCGGGGGTGGTGCGGCCCGGAGCGCTTCGGCTGAGTTGCCGGCTCAGCTCACTGCGGGAGCTTGGAGCTCTTCGGGGCGTCCGGATCCAGCGCGGCGCCCAGCTCCTGATCGGTTTCGTCGGTCATCTGCGACGGGATCCGGTAACCGCCATCCAGCCACTTGCCCAGGTCGGCGGCCCGGCAGCGCGCCGAGCAGAACGGCCGGAACGGCTGCGTTGCCTCCGACGGGACGAACAAGCGCGAGCAGGTGGGACACTTCCGCTTCACTGGGGAAAAACATAGGGCCAATCGCGGCGTCTTGCCAATGCCGCAGCCGTGCGATACTGCCTCAGAACGTGAGCAGCCAACCCGATCCGCGCGCCCCGGGTGACGGGACCCGGCCCCGGCCCACCACGCGCGCGCAGATCACGCTGGAGGCGCTGAAGCGGTTGCCCCGCGTGGTCTGGCTGCTGGGCCTGGCCAGCTTGCTCAACGACGTCTCCAGCGAGGCCATCTTCCCGCTGCTGCCCGGTTTCCTGGTGCAGCTGGGGGCGCCCATGAGCTTCCTGGGTCTGATCGAAGGGAGCGCCGACGCGCTGGCCAGCTTCATCAAGATGGCGGCCGGGCGGCTCTCGGACCGCGGGCCGCGCACCGTCCTGGTGGCCAGTGGCTACGCGATGCCGGCGCTGGCCCGAGGCGTGATCGCCGCGGCGCTGGCTCCCTGGCAGGTGCTGGGCGCGCGGCTCTTCGACCGGGCCGGCAAGGGGATCCGTTCGGGCCCCCGCGACGCGCTGATCGCCGATTCGGTCGCGCCGTCGCAGCGCGGGCGGGCGTTCGGTCTCAACCGTTCGATGGATCACCTGGGCGCCGCCCTGGGGCCGGCGATGGCGGCCGGCCTGCTGGCGTTGGGGGTCAAGCTGCGTACGACCTTCCTGGTGGCCGCGCTGATCGGGGCGATGGCGCCGCTGCTGCTGTTCTTCCGGCTGCGCGACGACGAGACGGTGATCGATCGCAGCGGGCCCGTCGACGCCACGCGCGCCTCGAGCGGGGCGCTGCGGCGCGGGTTCTCGGCGTACCTGGTGGCCTGCGTGATGTTCGCGCTCGGCAACTCGTCCGACGCGTTCCTGTTGATCCGGGCGGGGCAGGTGGGCTGGCAGCCGACCGCGCTGCCGTTGCTCTGGACGTTCCACCACCTGGTCAAGTCGATGGCCGCGCTCCCCGGGGGCGCGCTGTCCGATCGGCACTCGCGCGCGCTGGTCGTGGCGGCCGGCTGGATCGCCTACGCCCTGGTCTACCTCGGCTTCGGCGTGGCCACGGCCAAGTGGCAGATCCTGGGCCTGTTCCTGGCATACGCCCTGTACCACGGTCTGGCCGAGGGGGCCGAGCGCGCCATCGTCGCCGATCTCGCCGATCGCGGGGCGCGCGGGCGGGCCTTCGGCCTGTATCACGGACTGACGGGCGCCGCCGCCTTGCCGGCCGGGCTGGGAACGGGGTGGATCTGGGACCGCTGGGGCGCCGCCTGGGCGCTGTCGATCAACGCGGCCTGCGCGGCGATCGCGGGGATCGGCCTGTTCGCCCTCAGCTTTGCGGGGCCGCTGCGTCGCCAGGTTTGATCGCCAGCTGCTCGCGCCGCAGGCGCAGGATCTGGCGCAGGATGATCTGCAGCGTGGCCGCGACCGGAACGGCCACGATCGCGCCCACCACGCCCCAGATCTCGCCCAGCAGCAGGATCGAGAGGGTGGTGACCAGCGGGTTGACGTGCACGGTGCGGCGGAAGACGAGCGGGCTGATCACGTTCCCCTCGAGGAAACCGTAGGCGACATAGTAGATGCCGGCCGCCACGCCGTTCCAGGTCCCCTTGGTCAGCAGCGCGATGACCGAGATGGTCGTGCCGATCACGCTCGGACCCGCGTAGGGGATCAGGCTCGAGAACCCCGAGAGGATCCCGAGCGGCAGGAAGAACGGGACCCGATCGATGGCCAGGAACGTGGTGGCCATCGTGCCGTTCAGGCAGCAGACCAGGACCAGCCCCGCCAGGTAGCCGCCGATCGAGTGATAGATCTTGTCGACCAGGTTCTCGTACAGGCGCCGGTGCTCGGGGCGCGCTTCGGCCACGATGGACCGGACGATCCCGCCCCCGAACATCAGCATGAACACCACCAGCACCGCGATGGTGACGACGGCGGCCACCGTCGAGAGCAGGCCGCCCACCGCGCTGAGCAGCGGCGTGGCGGCGCCCTCCAGCAGGTCCGGCAGCTTGCGCTCAGCCTCGAGCATGCGGTCGCCCAGGTGAAACCGCAGGTCCAGGGTGTGGAACAGCGAGCTCTGTCGCGTCGTTCGGATGAAGGACGGCGCATCGTGAATCAGCTGGCGGCCCTGGTCGATGACGGGCGGAATCAACGTGAACCCCAGGCCGACCGCCAGCCCGAGCAGCGTCAGGCAGACCACCGCGATCGCCAGCGACCGGTTCATGCGGCGCCGCTCCAGCAGCTTGACCGCGTGATCCAGCGCGACCGCGATCATCACGGATGTCCCGATCAAGGTGACGGCGACCAGCGCATGAACCAGGGCGTAGACCAGGGCCACGACCGCCAGCACGCCGAACGAGATCGTCAGCACGGTCTTCAGCGTCACCTGCGACGGGCGGAGCTCGGGGCTGGGCGTGTTGTCGGGCGTCGTCAATTGGATTCCCTTCTATCCACGGTTCTCTGCGCGCGCGAGCGCCTCCGCCACCGCGGCGGGGCCAGGCAGCGCGATGTCCGGGGGGAGCTGCGAGCGCCAGCCGGTTCTCCCGTCTTGCCCGCCGGCCCCTGACAGCTCCAGGTGGGCGCGCGCCTGATGCAGGCGTCCCGACTCCAGGTGCACCCGCGCGAGCAGGAAGTGGGTCAGGCCCAGGGCCGGATCGGTCGCGCGCGCGCGTTCCAGCAGCGCCGTCGCGCGCCCCAGCTCGCCGCGCGCCTGGGCCAGCAGCGCCAGCCGCGCGACCGGCAGCGCGAAGGCGGGGTTCTGCAGGGCGGCCTCCTCGTAGAGGCGCGCGGCCTCCGGCAGCCGTCCGTGCTTCTCGGCCAGCGCGCCCAGCCGCTCTTGCGGTGCCCCGAACGTGGGGGCGATCGACCGGGCCCGTTCGAAGGCGGCCGTGGCGGCCGCCTCGTCGCCCCGTTCCAGCTCGCGGAGCCCGCGCTGGTAGGCGGCCAGGCACGATGTCGGGCGGCGCTCCTCGGCCCGGGCGAGCGCGGCGATGGCCGTCGCCGCGTCTGGCTCGCTCACGCCCAGTTGCAATGGCGGCAGGTGCGACGCCGGGGCGGCGCGCTCCGCTTCGGCGAACAGGCGGCAGGCCTCGGCGGCGTCTCCGGCAGCCCGTCGACGCCCTCCTTCGACCAGCAGGTGCTCGACCTCGCCGGAGCCCAGGGCGGCATACCGTGAGCCGGTGAACCGGAGCGCCGGACCGGCCGCGTCCAGCCAGGCGGCCGCCGACAGCCTGCCCTGCGGCGGCCGGATGCCACGCTGGGCGGCCAGGCTCAGGTAGAAGCCCAGTCGAGGGGCGGCCTCGCGTCGCTCCAGCCGCGCGCCGGCCGCGCGGAGCGCGCGCGCCACCACGCCGGACCGCAGCTGGGCATCGGCCAGGGTGCGCTCGAGGACCGTCTCCAGCTCGGCGCCGTCCTGAAACAGGAACCCCGTCTGGCCGGGCTGGATCAGGTCGCGGAACGGCTCGGCGTCGGCGCAGATCGCCAGCACGCCGCGCGCCGCGTACTCGAGCGCGCGCACGTCGGACAGAAAGCGCTCCGGTTCGCCTGCCGCCGCCAGCGGGACGATCCCGATGTCCAGCGCCTCGATGAAGCGCTGCGTGTCGGCCAGCGATCCAGCAGCCGCCAGCGACACGCGATCGCGCGGAAACGCCCCCAGCAGTTCTTCGAGCCCGGGGTCGCCCAGCAGCGCCAGGCGCGCTTCGGGATGGCGGTCCAGAACGCCGGCCAGGGCGGGGAGCACGGACGCCAGATCGCCGCGCTCGGAGGCGGTTCCAACCCAGCCGATCGTGACCGATCCGCCCGGCTCGCGCGGGCGCGGGGCGGCGGGGGGGGCGTCCCAGAGCTGGCTCGGGAACAGGGCGCGCCGCGCGTTGATGCCGTCCAGCTGCGCCTCGAGGCCGATGCCGGGCAGTTGCAGGCCGTCGGCCAGCCGCGCCAGCTGCGGGGCCAGCCCACGAAGCGTCAGATCTCGCGTCAGATCTCGCGCCAGATCTC
>Ga0335083_10010755_pt1 | contig 11026 bp, 10 predicted proteins | sample Lox_Sample_42_FD_206716 | JGI IMG/M metagenome (GOLD analysis project Ga0335083, IMG submission 206716) | Soil microbial communities from Loxahatchee National Wildlife Refuge, Florida, United States - Lox_Sample_4.2 | ecosystem: Environmental > Terrestrial > Soil > Wetlands | place: USA... | reverse complement strand
TCGCCCTTCGAGGTGAGATGCACCTGGACCTGGCGGCGGTCCTCGTCGTCTGGTTTGCGCACCACGAGGCCGGCAGATTCGCAGCGTGAGACCAGTGCTGCGGTTCCGTTGGGCGCGGCTTGTAACCGCTCGGCCAGTTCGCCGACGGTGGCCCATGAGCGGCCCGGAAAGCCCCTGACCTGGAGCAGGAGCTGATATTGCAGCGGCGTGATTCCCTCGGCGTGCGTGACCTCTTCGGAAAAACGCAGGAACCGTCGCAACCGGTAGCGAAACTCGGACATCGCTTCCAGATCCTGCTTGCTCGGTGCGTCGGGCGAAGCGCCTTTGCGGGAATTCATTCGATCTCCGGGTATTTGAATAACGGGCTTGAACAACGTCGCCCACCGTTGAACTGCACTGCGTGTGCTGGCTGCGACGCCCGCTCAAGGAGGCAGCCGTCAAGCGCAGAAAGGCGCGCCGTGCTACTCATTTTCGCCTGCGACGACCGCGCCTGCGATGTGATGCCGCGCCAGCGAAGCGGCAACGAAGCCCGACGCCTTCATCTCCTCGACGAATCTGGACAGGTACGCGGCGGCTGCATCACCTTTTGCCTTTGGTACACCCATCGCCTGACGGATCACCATGAAGCGTTGCTTCAGTATCCGCAATCCGCCTGCTGTAGCGGCATCCTTTTCGAGTTGTTGCTTGACGCCGGCGGCGACGTCCAGATGTTGATCGAGAAAACCCTGCACGACGGCCGGTGAAGTCGGAATCCGGACCAGTGTCGCGTGATGCAGTTCGCGCGTCAAAAACAGATCGTAGGCGCTGCCTTTGCCGACAGCGACCGTCACGCCGGGTTGATCGACCTCGTCGTTGGTGGTGATCGGCGACGTTTCGCGCACGAGATAGAAACCTTCGATCAGCACATACGGCCTGGTGAAGGCAATGTCCTGCCCGCGCTCGGGATCGACGGCGAAGAAGCCGATGTCCGCGTTGCCTTGATTGACGTTTTCAACCGAAGCACCGGCCGACTTGACCGCGACCAGTTGCAGTGGGACGCCAAGTCGGTTGGCGAATTCGGTGGCGAGATCGACGGACACGCCGACTGGTTTGCCTGTCGCGGGATCGACACTGGCGAGGACCGGATTGCCGAGATTGATCGACGCGCGCAGTGTGCCGCCCGGCGCGCATACCACCGCCATCGATGCGTTCGCGCCGTTCGCCTGCGCGAACGCGGATGGCGGACCTGAGACGGACAGGAATGCGCCCGATATCAGCAAGGCAGCCCAGGTTTTGAGCAGCGTGCTACGGCGTATCGCAATTGGGAGAAGCGTCATTCCGGGTTGCCTTTGATTAGCGTGCCAGAGTGACATTATGCGAGTGTTGGTCGAAATGCTCGGGTCCGTGGTCTTCGCATTCTGCTACGCGGGGGCGTCCCTTTGTCTCCTCGGCTCTGAGGCTCAAAACCCGCTTCGGCAAGCCGTCGAACGAACTCCCCGATGATGAATTTCATCAACCTACATCAGCACGATATCGTACTGCTCCTGACTCAAATTCGACTCCACCTGCAACGAGACGGGCTTGCCGATAAAGTCGATCAACATTGCCAGATGCTGCGATTCTTCTTCGAGAAACAGATCGATCACCTGCTGTGAAGCGACCACGCGAAACTCACGTGGATTGAACTGCCGCGACTCGCGCAGGATTTCGCGCAACACGTCATAGCACACCGTGCGCGCGGTCTTCACCTGCCCCTTGCCCTGGCACACGGGGCAAGGCTCGCACAGCACATGCGCGAGCGATTCGCGGGTACGCTTGCGCGTCATCTCCACGAGCCCGAGCTGCGAGAAACCGTTCACCGTCACACGCGTGCGATCACGCGATAAGGCTTTCTTCAATTCGCCGAGCACCTGGTCGCGATGCTCGGTGTTCTCCATATCGATGAAGTCGATAATGATCACGCCGCCCAGATTCCGCAGACGTAGTTGCCGCGCAATCGTGTGGGCCGCTTCGAGATTGGTCTTGAAAATCGTGTCGTCGAAATTGCGCGCGCCGACGTAGCCGCCGGTGTTCACATCGATCGTGGTCATGGCCTCGGTCTGATCGATGACCAGATAACCGCCCGATTTGAGATCGACGCGACGCGACAGTGCGCGCTGGATTTCGGTTTCGATGTTGTACAGGTCGAAGAGCGGCCGCTCGCCCGTGTAGTGATGCAGCTTCGGTGAGACCGCCGGGGTGAACTCCGCCGCGAAGTCGGCCAGCATCTGGAATGTTTCACGCGAGTCGACCTGGATACGCGATGTCTCGTCATTGACGAAGTCGCGCAGCACGCGTTGCGCGAGATTCAGATCCTGATACAGCAGGCTCGTCGGCGGCATGCGCTGGCCTTGCGACAGGATCGTCGTCCAGGTCTTGCGCAGATAGGCGACGTCGGCAGCGAGTTCTTCGCTCGTGGCATCTTCGGCGATGGTGCGCACGATGTAGCCGCCTTTTTCATCGGCGGGCAAGACCGAGGTCAGGCGTGAGCGCACGGCCTCGCGCTCGGCTTCGCTTTCGATCTTCTGCGAGATGCCGATGTGCGGCTCCTGCGGCAGATAGACGAGGGTGCGACCGGCGATGCTGACCTGCGTCGAGAGCCGCGCGCCTTTCGTCCCGATCGGATCCTTGACTACCTGCACCATCAGCGACTGGCCTTCGAACACGATCTTCTCGATCGGCTGATGCGGCGCCTGCTGCTGCGGTTCGCCGGCCAGCCGCGGATGCCAGATGTCGGCGACGTGCAGGAACGCGGCACGCTCGAGCCCGATGTCGATGAACGCAGACTGCATGCCAGGCAGCACGCGCACGACCTTGCCGAGATAGACGTTGCCGACGCGTCCCCGCGACAGCGTTCGCTCCACATGAAGCTCCTGGACTGCGCCTTGCTGGACCAGCGCGACGCGCGTTTCCTGGGGCGTGACGTTGATCAGGATCTCTTCATTCATGATGTTGTTCTAGAAGTCGATGCGCGCTGCGCGTAACAGGGCAGCGGTTTCAAAAAGCGGCAAACCCATGATACCTGAATAGGACCCGTCGATATGCTCGATGAACTCCGCGGCGCGGCCCTGCACGCCGTACGCGCCGGCCTTGCCGAGCGGCTCGCCGGTGGCCGCATAGCGGCGCAGCGCATCGGCTTGCACTGCAGCAAAGCGGACCCGCGATGTCGAGAGTGCCGCGGGCAGCAGCGAACCCGCTGCATCGACGACGGCCACCGCTGTCAGCACCTCATGATCGCGGCCGGCGAGACGGGACAGCATCGCGACGGCGTCATCGGCATCGACGGGCTTGCCGAGGATCGCGTCGTCGATCGTGACGGTTGTATCCGCAACCAGAATCGGTGCATTCGGATGGCCGCTAGCGACGAGCCGTGCCCGCGCCGCTTCCGCTTTGGCAAGGCACACGCGCACGACGTAAGCGTGGGCCAGTTCGCCGGGCAGTTCGGCTTCGAGTGCTTCGGCGTCTTCATCGGGGCGGGGTAGCAGCAGTTCGAAGCGCACGCCGAGTTGCTGCAGCAACTCCTGGCGGCGCGGACTTTGCGAAGCGAGATAAACGAAACGATGAAGCGCAGTGGACGACGAAGGCATGAACGGGTCTCGATGAAGCGTTGCGCTGACAGGACATGTCAGCTCGCGCGGGCACACGGGAGCGCAGGGGGAGGCGCGCATGAGCGACGTCCATGAAACGACCAGGGCGAGACGGCAAGACGCAGTCTCACGTAGCGAAACGCAACGAAACGCAACGAAACGCCACGATGGGAGACGCGCGCAACACGTCCGCGTACTGTCAACTGCTGTCAGATGCCCCAGCGCTCACGCGCGATGATAGGGGTGATTTTGCGTGATGGTCCACGCGCGGTAAAGCTGTTCGGCGAGCAGCACGCGCACCATGGCGTGCGGCAGCGTCAGGCTCGAGACGCGCAGCATCATGTCGGCGCGTGCTTTCAGGTCGGGATCGAGGCCGTCGGCGCCGCCGATCAGGAACGCGACGTCGCGTCCGTCCTGTTGCCAGCCGGGGAGGGCCGCCGCGAGCTGCATGGTGGTCCAGTCTTTGCCGCGTTCATCGAGCGCGACGATGCGCGCGTTCTTCGGCAGCGCGGCTTCGATCTTCTGCCGCTCGGCGGCCATCACGCTTTCCGCCGAACGCCCCGACGAGCGCTGCTCCGGCTTGATTTCGCGCAGCTCGATACGCAGCTCGGCAGGCATGCGCTTCGCGTACTCGTCGAAGCCGGTGGCGATCCAGTCGGGCATCTTGTGGCCGACGGCAAGGATATGGAGCTTCATCGCAAACCGGGTGTTGCGAACGGGTCAGAACACATCGGCCTGAAACGCTGCATCAGGTCGAGCGACGGCGGGCCGGCGCCTTGCGCGCGGGCTTTGCCACCGGTTCTTCGTCCTCGTCCTCATCGTCGAGCGGCTCGCTTGCGCGTGCACCGCCGAACGCGTTCGGACTCGCCAGCTTGACGCGCACGGGCTTGTCGCCCCAGATTTCTTCGAGGTTGTAGTACTGGCGCAGCGCCGGCTGCAGGATGTGCACGATCGCGTCGCCGCAATCGACCAGCACCCATTCGCCGATGTCCTCGCCTTCGGTGCTGATGATATCGCCGCCCGATTCCTTGACCTTCTCGCGCACGCTGGAGGCGAGCGCCTTGGTCTGGCGGTTCGAGGTCCCGCTTGCCACGATCACGCGGTCGAACAGGGAGGTCAGATGGCTGGTGTTGAACACCTTGATGTCTTGCGCTTTCACGTCTTCGAGGCCGTCGACGATCGCGCGTTGCAGTTTGCGGATATCCATTGTTTACCGATGGTACAGATGATGTTGAAGAATATAGTCCCAAACCGCGGCAGGGACAGGGCTTGCGGCGCTGTCGCGCTCCTCACCCTGGCTCTGGCCTCCGGCATGGTGCTGGAGCCGCTCGCGCAGGTGCGAGCGGATGTCGGTGGCGGAGACGTCGAATGCGAGCGTCGTGTCGATCAGCAGATGGCCTGACGGCGTCGACTGCAGCACTTGCGCGCGGGCTTCCCGCGCGGCGATCTCGGCGGCCACCGCCGGCGGGATCGTCGAAAGTTCAAAACCCGGGCGCGTCGCTGCGCCAATGTGTGCGTACTCGAAGAGACGGCGCCAGTCGCGCCATGTGTCGAGATGCACGAGCTGGTCGGCGCCGATCAGAAGCGTGATCGATACGTCAGCCCCTTCGCGTTCGCGCCAGCGTTGCAGCGTCTCGACGGTGTACGTCGGGCCGTCGTGCTCGATTTCGTCGGTGGCGACGCTGACCGTGACGCCCGGCAGCACGAACGAGCTCGCCGCCGCGCGCGTCATGGCAAGCCGGTGTTCCGGCGCCGACACTTCCGTTTTCTGCCACGGCTGGCCGGCGGGCAGCAGCACGAGTTCGGTCAGCTGGAGCACGTCGGCGAAGCGCCGCGCGAGCGCGAGGTGACCGTCGTGGATCGGATCGAAGGTGCCCCCGAGAAGACCAATCCGGCGGGGCAGGGCGACAGGTTGAGCGTTCGGCTTCAGGTCAGGGTCCTTTCGTAACGGGGCGTCTGGGTGAGCTGGATGAACGGGCATGGGCGCGGATGAACCCGGCTCAGACCCACTCGCGTGGCACGAGAAAATCGGAGTAAAGGCGCGCTTCGGGCGAGCCCGGCTCCGGCTGCCAGTTATAGCGCCAGTTCGCCACGGGCGGCATCGACATCAGGATGGACTCGGTGCGCCCGCCGCTTTGCAGGCCGAACAGCGTGCCACGGTCGAAGACGAGGTTGAATTCAACGTAGCGGCCACGCCGATACGCCTGGAAATCGCGCTCCGCTTCGCCATAGGGCTGCGAGCGGCGTTTTTCGATGATCGGCAGGTAGGCCTTCAGAAACGCGTCGCCGACGTTCTTCACCATCTCGAACGAGCGCTCGAAGCCCGGCTCGGCGAAGTCGTCGAAGAAAATCCCGCCGATGCCGCGCGGCTCGTTGCGGTGCTTGAGGAAGAAATACTCGTCGCACCAGCGCTTGAAGCGCGGGTAGAGGTCCTCACCGTAAGGCTGCAGCGCGTCGCGGCAGACGCGGTGGAAGTGCTGCGCGTCTTCCTCATAGCCGTAGTACGGCGTGAGATCCATGCCGCCGCCGAACCAGAAGACCGGTTCCTCGCCGGCCTTGGTGGCGATGAGGAGCCGCACGTTCATGTGGACGGTCGGGCAGTACGGATTGTGCGGGTGCAGCACGAGCGATACGCCCATGGCCTCGAAACCGCGTCCGGCGAGCTGCGGACGTGCTGCGCTCGCCGAACCCGGCAGCGTGTCGCCGGCCACGTCCGAAAAGCCGATGCCCGCGCGCTCGAAGAACTTGCCGCCTTCAAGAATCCGCGTGCAGCCGCCGCCACGCAGCTTTTCGCCGGGCGCACGCTGCCATGCGTCGGTCGCGAACGGCGTGCCGTCGAAGGCGCCGAGCGTGTCCGCGATGTGGGTCTGCAGGCCCTGGAGCCAGGCGCGGACGGCTTCTACGTCACAGGTCGATTCGGTCATGGATGCTGAATGGCGGCTGCTTGTGGGTTGTTTGCGGGTCGCATGCGGGCCGGTTATGGGCCGCCTGTGGCCCGGTTATGGCCCGGTTATGGGCCACGGCTGCATGAAGGGAGCAGTGGGGCGGTCGGGTGCCGGCCTGGTTGTCGGGCACCCCTTGAACACATCCGGATGCACTGGAACTGGAATGAACCAGCCCGGAGCGCAACGCTACACCGCAGATCTATTCGCAGTGTAGCGTTGCCTGCGCAGAGCGCCATGCTGCGCTGCGGCCTGGCTAATGCTTGCGGTTGAGCGCGCGATAGCCGATGTCGCGGCGGTACTGCATGCCGTCGAAGGAGATCTGGTTGATCGTTTCATAGGCGACCGACTGCGCGCTGCGCACCGAATCAGCCAGCCCGACCACGCACAGGACCCGGCCACCCGAGGTGGTCAGCTTGCCGTCCTTGAAGCTCGTCCCGGCATGGAACGTGACGGCGTCGACGGTTTCGGCCGGAATGTCGCTGATCCGGTCGCCCTTGCGCGGGTTGTCCGGATAGTTGTGCGCGGCCAGTACCACGCCGAGCGCCGTGCGCCGATCCCATTCCAGCTCGACCGTATTGAGCGTCCCCGCGATCGCCTGCTCGACGACCTTCGAGAAATCGCCCTTCAGACGCGCCATGATCGGCTGCGTTTCCGGGTCGCCCATGCGGCAGTTGAATTCGAGCGTTTTCGGGTTGCCGTGGGCGTCGATCATCAGGCCGGCGTAGAGGAAGCCGGTGAAACGGATGCCTTCCTTCTCCATGCCGCGCACGGTCGGCTGGATGATTTCGCGCATCACGCGCGCATGCAGCTGGGGCGTCACGATCGGGGCCGGCGAATACGCGCCCATGCCGCCCGTGTTCGGACCCTCGTCGGAATCGAGCAGACGCTTGTGATCCTGGCTCGACGCGAGCGCCAGCACGTGCTTGCCGTCGACCATCACGATGAAGCTCGCTTCTTCGCCGTCGAGGAATTCCTCGATCACGACGCGCGCGCCGGCATCGCCGAGCCGGTTGTCGGACAGCATCATGTCGACGGCGCCATGCGCTTCTTCGAGCGTCTGCGCGACCACCACGCCCTTGCCCGCAGCGAGGCCGTCGGCCTTGATGACGATCGGCGCGCCCTTCGCGTCGATATACGCGTGTGCAGCGGCCAGATCGGAGAAGGTTTCGTATTCGGCAGTCGGAATCGCGTGACGCTTCATGAAGGCCTTGGCGAAATCCTTCGAGCTTTCGAGCTGCGCGGCTTCCTTCGTCGGTCCGAAAATCTTCAGACCACGCGAGCGGAACAGATTCACGATGCCGCCGGCGAGCGGCGTTTCCGGGCCGACCAGCGTGAACGCGACCTGTTCCTTCTCGGCGAAGTCGGCGAGTTCATCGAGATCCGTGATATCGACGTTGCGCAGACGCTCGTCCTGCGCGGTGCCGCCGTTGCCCGGCGCAACATAGACGAGCTGAACGCGCGGCGACTGCGCGAGCTTCCATGCGAGCGCATGTTCGCGACCGCCGGACCCGACGACGAGTAACTTCATGTGATTCCCCGAAGACTAAAAAACAGTGACGGCCGACGCGCCTGCGTCAGCCGTGATTTACAGCAAGAACCGCGCAAGGCGACGGGCGCCTCGTAACGCGCGAGGGTGGCTCGCCTGCACCTGCAACCGGCAACCACCCACCATCGATCATCGACCAGTCGGCCCACAGACCAGCGGACCAACGGACCAACGGGCAGGCAGCGCACAAGGGGCGCCCGCCCGCGTTGGTCGAGGCGGCACGCTTATTCGTCGGCGATCGCGGCGTTCGTGTAGACCTCCTGCACGTCGTCCAGATTTTCCAGCGCGTCGAGGAGCTTCTGCATCTTGACCGCGTCTTCGCCGGTGAACTCGACTTCCGTCTGCGGCTTCATCGTCACTTCCGCGACTTCGGCCTTGAAGCCCGCGCCTTCGAGCGCCGCCTTCACCTTCGGGAAATCGTTCGCCGGGCAGACCACTTCGATACTGCCGTCGTCGTTCGTCACGACGTCGTCGGCGCCGGCTTCCAGCGCGGCATCCATCAGCTTGTCTTCCGGCGTGCCGGGCGCGAACAGGAACTGGCCGACATGATCGAACATGAACGACACCGAGCCGTCCGTGCCCATGTTGCCGCCGAACTTCGAGAACGCGTGACGCACTTCCGCGACCGTGCGCGTGCGGTTGTCGGTCATCGTGTCGACGATGATGGCCGCGCCGCCGATGCCGTAGCCTTCGTAGCGGATTTCTTCGTAGTTTGCACCGTCGACGCCGCCGACGCCACGCTGGATCGCGCGGTTGATGTTGTCCTTCGGCATGTTGGCGTCGTATGCCTTGTCGACCGCGAGCCGCAGACGCGGGTTCGAGTCGACCTCTCCGCCGCCCATGCGGGCCGCGACCTGGATTTCCTTGATCAGCCGGGTCCAGATCTTGCCGCGCTTGGCATCGGTCGCCGCTTTCTTATGCTTGATGTTGGCCCATTTCGAATGACCCGCCATTACCTTTCTCCGTCGCATGCGCGCGGGGCGCGCACGCATTAGTGCAATTTGTCGTTGCCGTCGTTGCGGCTGTCGTTACCACTGTCTTTCCCGCGCTCGCTGCCGTTCCGGCAGCGAGGCCGCGTTTGCCGCTATCCGCGCCGCCTGTGGCACCGTGCGCCACTGCCAGGCACGGCGCAGGCCTGCGCCGACATCAGGTCTGTCATACCTTGACCGTCGCGCCGTGAGATTCCATGTCGCCTTGTGCCCCTGTCTCGCGACGAGCCTCACGGGCTCGATCAATCCTGCAAGCCACCTGGGCTCCATGAGCCGGCTGACCGGACCACGAGAGGACTCAGGCCGGACGGGGCGCAGGCAGGACTGGACAGGCGATCGGCGACATTCGGCGACTTTCGGCACACTCGCCGCACTGACGCCAGAATCCGCAAAAGCGCATGGCGCTGTGCGGTTAGCGAGTTTGGGTTGCCTGATGAGCGGATTCGAATTTTATCATGCCGCAGGCAGGCGGCAGCGCGTCTTCGGCGGGGAAATGCGTGGTGCAGGCGTGGCGCAATGGGGCGGGCAGGGCGCCGCTCTGGTGCGGCGCCGTTTCCAGCGATCAGTTCTTGGTGCCGAACAGACGGTCGCCCGCGTCGCCGAGGCCCGGCACGATGTACGCGTGCTCATTCAGGTGCGAATCGAGCGACGCCACGTAAAGCTTGACGTCCGGATGCGCGTCCTGGAACACCTGCACACCTTCGGGCGCCGCCACCAGCGCAAGGAACAGGATGTTCTCGCCAGGCACATTGCGGCGCTTGAGCACATCGACCGCGTGCACCGCCGAATAGCCGGTTGCCACCATCGGGTCGCACAGGATGAAGATCCGGTCTTCGAGATCGGGCAGGCGCACGAGATATTCGACCGGCCGGTGATCTTCGTCCCGGTACACGCCGATGTGCCCGACGCGGGCCGATGGAATCAGCTCGAGCAGCCCGTCCGACATGCCGACACCGGCTCGCAGCACCGGCACGATGGCGAGCTTCTTGCCGGCGATGACGGGCGCGTCGATGTCCACGAGCGGGGTCGAGACGCGGCGCGTGGTCATCGGCAGGTTGCGGGTGATTTCGTAACCCATCAGCAGCGTGATTTCGCGCAGCAGCTCGCGGAACGTGCGCGTCGAGGTATCCCGGTCGCGCATGTGCGACAGCTTGTGCTGGATCAATGGGTGATCGAGGATGAAGAGATTGGGAAAGCGGCTGTCCTGGGTCATGGCTTATGCGCACGCGGCGGCAAGAGGAATCGGCTCGCGCCCTCTGTCACGCCGGCAAACCAGCGGGCGGGGCGCGCCACGGCTGCAAGTTTACCGAAAGTGCCGGCGGAAGATACCGGAGATTGCGAGGGCGTGTGCGGCAGCGCGGCGTCGATTCTTCTAGAATCAGGGAAGCCGCGTGACCACGAGCCGTGCAAGCCATGCCGGCGCGGCATGGCCTGCACGGTGCGTCACGAACGGATGCAGCATTGTCGGCCACGAATAAAACCATCATTGCATCACCGAAACCAGAACAAAGGACAGACACATATGGACATGGGTATCGCAGGACGGACCGCACTGGTTTGCGCGGCGAGCAAGGGGCTGGGGCGCGGCTGCGCGGAAGCGCTCGCCGCCGAAGGCGTGAATCTGGTGATCGTCGCCCGCACGGCTGAAACGCTGGAGGCCACGGCTGCCGATATCCGCACGAAAACCGGCGTCGAAGTGAAGACGGTCGCGTGCGACATCACTACGCCGGAAGGGCGCGCCGCTGCGCTCGCGGCCTGTCCGCAGCCGGACATCCTCGTCAATAACGCGGGCGGCCCGCCGCCGGGCGACTTCCGCCAGTTCACGCACGACGACTGGATCCGCGCCCTCGAAGCCAACATGCTGACGCCGATCGAACTGATCCGCGCGACCATCGACGGCATGATCGGCCGCAATTACGGCCGTATCGTCAACATCACGAG
>Ga0335083_10010754_pt1 | contig 11026 bp, 10 predicted proteins | sample Lox_Sample_42_FD_206716 | JGI IMG/M metagenome (GOLD analysis project Ga0335083, IMG submission 206716) | Soil microbial communities from Loxahatchee National Wildlife Refuge, Florida, United States - Lox_Sample_4.2 | ecosystem: Environmental > Terrestrial > Soil > Wetlands | place: USA... | reverse complement strand
TGCAGATGTCGGCGATGTTGGGCGGACGGCGGAATGCGCCGGCCGATCTGATCCGGCGATACCCGCAGCCCCTGGCACAGTTCCGCGCCGATTCACCGGTGCAGCGCGATCTGTTCGCGGAAACCGCGCGGGCGGTAGCGTAACCAGCTTCAGGCCGCCAGCTTGAAGGTCAACTGGAACGATGTTCCCGGACCTTTGCCCACTTCCAGGGTGCCGTCGAGCTGCTGCGCGAGCGTGCGCACCAGGCGCAGACCGAGCGAGCGCGCCGTGGTCCAGTCGAATTCGGGACTCAGGCCAATGCCGTCGTCGGCAACGGTCAGGCGCGCGGTGCGTCCGAGGCTTTCATGCAGAGCAAGGTGGACCTCGCCGCTGCGGCCTTCGGGGAAAGCGTACTTCAACGAATTCGAGACCAGTTCATTCACAATCAGGCCGCAGGGCACAGCAGTGTCCATGTTGAGGAAGAGACGGTCGAGATCGGTGCGCAGGCGGACACGCTCGGCGGTGACTCCGTATGACCGGAACAAATGGTCGGCTAATTGTCTGATGTACTCGGGGAAGTTGATTAAGGCCAGGTTGTCGGACTGATAGAGGCTTTCGTGGAGCAGCGCCATGGAGTGGATACGGTCGCGGCTCTCATAGAACTTCTTCTTCGTGAGCTCGTCTCCAACGCCGCGCGCCTGCAGCGCCAGCAGGCTGGAAATCACCTGCAGGTTGTTCTTGACGCGGTGGTGGATTTCCTTCAGCAGCGCTTCCTTCTCGTGCAGGGAAGCCTTCAAGCGTTCTTCGGCTTCGGTGCGGCGCGTGACATCGCGCACGATGACCGTAAACATGGTCTGACCGTTGGCTTCGACCTTGGAGATCGAAGCTTCCGCTGGGAATTCGGTACCGTCGCGCCGCCGCCCGTGGATTACGCTGCGCTCGCCCATCCGCCGCGAAGTGACGGCAGCGGCGGCGAAGCCGCGGATGTGCTCGCGGTGCACGTCGGTCAGGGTGGCCGGCAACAGGATGTCAAGCGGCTGACCGTTGACGTCTAGCGCCGAATACCCGAACATCCGTTCCGCGCCCTGATTGAAGAGAATGATGCGCTGATCCTGATCGATGGAGATGATGGCGTCGTCGGCGAGATCGAGAACTCGGGCCAGGGGATCGGAACGATCGAGAAGCATTTCACCTCGCAGGGTTCCATAGTAGCGGAAAAACCGCGCCCGCCGACAGCCCTGTTAACATAGTTGTTTTCCTGACGATGCTGCGATTTGAAACGGCTGGCGAGTCCCACGGGGAGTGTCTGGTAGCCACGCTGACGGGTCTGCCCGCCGGCGTCCCGGTGTCGGTGGAAGCAGTCAATCGCGAGTTGTGGCGGCGCCAGCAGGGCTTCGGGCGCGGCGGCCGCATGAAGATCGAGACCGACACGGCGGAGATTGTGGCCGGGGTGCGGCACTCGAAGACCATTGGATCGCCGGTGGCAATCATCGTTCGCAATCGGGACTGGGCGAACTGGACCGAGGCGCTGCCGGTGGAAGACGGCGAGGGCGCCGACGACAAGCGCAAGCGAGTGACGCGTCCCCGTCCGGGCCATGCCGATCTGGCCGGTGTCCTGAAATACAACTTCGACGATGCACGTTACATTCTGGAACGTGCGAGCGCCCGGGAGACGACGGCCCGGGTGGCGGTGGGTGCGCTGGCGAAAGCCTTTCTCAGCGTGTTCGGAATTGAAGTGTTAAGCCACGTGATTCAAGTGGGCAGCGCGCGGATGGAACGCGCCGCCACGTGGGACGAGATCGTCGAGCTGAGCCGGAAGGAAGAGGTTCTGTTGGGCTGCGTGGACGCCGAGGCTGAGCAGCGCATGAAAGCCGTTGTGGACGAGGCATATCGGACCGGCGATACGGTGGGCGGCGTCTTCGAAGTGGTGGCACACGGTGTGCCGCCGGGTCTCGGATCGCACATCACGTGGGACACGCGGCTGGACGGCCGCCTGGCGCAGGCCATTGTTTCCATGCAGGCGGTGAAGGGCGTAGACGTGGGGCTGGCGGAAGAGGGCGCGGCGGCGTTTGGCTCAAGGGTCCAGGACACGATTCAATACAATCGCGAGGAGCGCCACTTCACGCGCGGTGCGAATCGCGCGGGCGGGCTGGAGGGCGGCATTACCAACGGCCAGGATATTCTGGTGCGCGGGTTTCTGAAGCCGATCTCGACGCTGCGGCGGCCGCTGGAATCTGTGGATCTGGCGACGCGCGGACCGGCGCTGGCGGCCTACGAACGCAGCGATGTCGCAGTGGTGCCGGCGGCGGGCGTGATTGGCGAGGCCATGGTGGCGCTGGTGCTTGCCCAGGCATTCCTCGAGAAATTCGGAGGTGATTCCATCGAGGAAACACGGCGCAATTTCGATGGATATATCGAACAGGTGAAGAATTACTGATGGTTTATCCGATTGTGAAACTGGGCGATCCGGTGCTGGAAAGCGAGGCGGCAGCGATCACCGAATTCGACACCCCCGAACTGCATAAGCTGATCGACGACATGTTCGAATCGATGTACGCGGCGCGCGGTGTGGGGCTGGCCGCGCCGCAGATCGGGATCGGGAAGCGCATTGCGGTGATCGATACGGCGGCCGGCGAAGACAAGGGCGAGAAGCTGGTGCTGATCAACCCGGAAATCGTCGCGCGCGAGGGCTTGCAGACGGGCGAAGAAGGCTGCCTGAGCCTGCCGGGTTTCAGGGAGCAGGTTTCGTGTCCGCTGAAAGTCACCATTCGCGCGCAGGATGCGAAGGGCGAATGGTACGAAAAGACCGGCGAAGGGCTGCTGGCGCGCGCCTTTTTGCATGAGACCGATCATCTCCGCGGCAAGCTGTACATTCACCGCGTGAGCGCGCTGAAGCGCGACCTCATCCGACGCAAGGTGAAGAAGCTGCAAAAGGCCGGCGACTGGTAAACGCAGCGCGATGCGCATCGTGTTCATGGGCACGCCGGAGTTCGCGGTCCCCACGCTGGAGCGCGTGGTTCTGGCCGGGCACACGGTTCCACTAGTGCTCACCCAGCCGGACCGCCCAAAGGGGCGCGGAGGAAAGCTGGCGGCTTCCCCCGTGAAGGAAGCGGCCCTGCGGCTGGGTCTGGCCGTGTGGCAGCCGGAGCGCGTGCGGCGGCCGGAGGTGGTGGAACTGCTGAGCGCGCTGCGGACGGACGCGATGGTGGTGGTGGGCTACGGACAGATCATCCCGCAGGCCATCATCGATCTTCCGCAATACGGGATCATCAATGTACACGCATCGCTGCTGCCGAAGTACCGCGGCGCCGCGCCGTTGCAGTGGGCCGTCGCAAATGGCGAGGCGGTAAGCGGCGTCACCACGATGAGGATCAACGCCGGACTGGATACGGGCGACGTGCTGCTGAAGCACGAGACGCCGATCGGGCCGGAGGAAACCGCGGTGGAGCTGGGTGCGCGGCTGGCGGTGGCGGGCGCGGATCTGCTGGTGGAGACGCTGTCCGGGCTGGAAGCGGGGACCATCCGGCCCGTTCCGCAGAACGATGCCGAGGCCACGCTCGCGCCGATTCTGAAAAAGGAAGACGGTCTGGTGGACTGGAATGCGCCTGCGCAGGCGATTGCCAACCGCGCGCGAGGATTTTTACCATGGCCGGGCGCATGGACCTGGTTTCGCGCGCAGGTGTTTCACATCTGGAAAACGCGTGCGGCCGAGGGTGGCGATGGCGCGCCGGGCACATTGATCGCGGACCGGCGCCGGCTGCTGGCACAATGCGGAGCGGGCACGCGGCTGGAATTCATCGAAGTGCAACAGGAAGGGCGAAGGCGGATGAGCGGCGAGGCCTTCCTGAACGGACTGCGTCCGGGCGACAATGACATCCTGGGAGTGAAGGAATCTTGAATCTGCCGGCTGGTTTCCGATATTCCGCCGCCTACGCGGGAATCCGCAAGGACACGCGTGACGACCTGGCGCTGATTGTCTCCGATGTCGCTGCTTCCGCGGCGGCGGTGTTCACGCAGAATCGCGTGCAGGCCGCTCCGGTGAAGGTGGCGAAGGCGCATCTCGCGAAGTCGCAGGGCGCGGTGCGGGCGGTGCTGGTGAACGCGGGCAACGCCAACTGCGCTACGCGCACGGGCGAGGCGGTGGCGGAGGCGTGCTGTGTGGCGCTCGCCGCGGAGCTCGGAGTGCCTGCCGAGCAGGTGTTTCCGGCATCCACAGGCGTGATCGGGGTGGAATTGGACGCCACGCTCATCACGGCAAAATTGCCGGGGCTCATCGCAGCGCTCTCACCCGACCGCTTCACAGACGCCGCGCGCGCGATTCTCACTACCGATACGCGGATGAAAGTGGCCAGTGCGGCCGTGGAGATCGGCGGGAAGACCGTGTCGATTGCGGGAATGACCAAAGGTTCGGGGATGATCCACCCGAACATGGCGACGACCCTGGGGTTTCTCTTCACCGACGCGGTGATTGCGCCGATGCAGTTGAAGGCGACGCTCGCGGAGGCGGTGGGGCGTAGCTACAATCGCATCTCCGTAGATGGCGACACTTCGACGAACGACACCCTGCTGCTGATTGCCAACGGCGCTTCCGGCGTGCAGCCGATGGGCGAAGACCGTGCGCGATTCCAGAAGGCGCTGGATGGTGTTGCAGCCAGTCTGGCGGAGCAGATTGTGCGCGATGGCGAAGGCGCACGGAAGCTGATCCGCATCGAGGTTGCAGGCGCGGCGGACGAGCACGCGGCGGTGCGGATTGGGCGCGCGATCGCGAATTCGCCGCTGTTCAAGACGGCCATCGCGGGGTCCGATCCCAACTGGGGGCGGATCTTATCGGCCGCGGGCAACTCGGGCGTGGCGTTCGATCCGGCGCAGGTCTCGATCTGGCTTCAGGGAACCGAAGTGTGCCGCGAAGGCCTGGCTGCCGACTTTTCCGAAGACGAATTGAAGAGACGGCTCGACGAGCCGGAGTGCGCGGTGCGGTTCGTAGTCGGCGGGCGCGGACGCGGCGAAGCGCGCTTTCTCACGTGCGACCTCACGGAGAAGTACATTGAGATCAATGCGAGCTATCGCACTTAGCGCCGCCGTTCTCGTGACGGCTGTTTTCGCGCGGGCGGACGCGCACGCCGATGTGATCGATGTGATCGCGTCGATGACCGCGGCGCTGAGCGACGATAACGCCGCCGGTTTCATGAAAGCCGTGGACAAGGGGATGTCCGGCTACGACACCTTGCGCGGGGAGATTCCGGCGCTGCTGGCGCAGGGCAATGTGGTCTCTTCGGTGCAGGCGCTGCGCAATGAAGGCGACGACGCGCGGCGCAGTCTGCAACTCGACTGGTACCTGGAGATTCGCAACCTCGACGAAACCGCGCCGGTGGTCCGGCGGCGTGAAGTGATCCGGTGCACACTCGAAAAGCACGATGGCCGGTGGCACGTGACGTCGCTCGATCCGCTTTCGTTCTTCGAACCTGAAAACTACACACACAAATGACGCTCAAGGAAGCTGTTGTGATCTCGCTGGCGATGATGATGCCGGGCGCAGCCGCCGAGCTGAACCTGATGCCCTGGCCGGCGCACGTGACACCGGGGAAGGGTACGCTGGCGCTGGATGCGGCGCTCGCCATTTCGGTGCATGGCGGCGATGCGCGCGTCACGCACGCCGCGGAGCGATTCGTTACGGGGCTGCGCAAGAAGACCGGAGTCCCGTTCACGCTGACTCTGCCGGCGGACGGCGGGCGCATCGATATTGTCTGCGCGGGGGCGGGGGAGGCGGTGCAGCAGCTCAGCGAGGACGAAAGCTACACGCTGACGGTGGACGATCGCCAGGCGAAGCTGAGCGCGCCGAATCCGCTGGGCGTGATTCACGGCCTGCAGACGCTGCGGCAACTGGTGCAGGCGGGCGACAGCGGCTGGGCGATTCCGGCGGTGACCATCGAGGACCGGCCGCGGTTTGCCTGGCGCGGTTTGATGATCGACGTCTCGCGGCACTTCATGCCGCTCGCTTCGATCCGCCGCAACCTCGATGGGATGGAAGCGGCGAAGCTGAACGTCTTCCACTGGCACCTTTCCGACGATCAGGGTTTCCGCGTGGAGAGCCTGCTGTATCCGAAGCTGCAGCAAATGGGCTCCGACGGCCTCTATTACACGCAGGACGAGATCCGCGGCATCATCGCATACGCGCGCGATCGCGGGATTCGCGTGATCCCTGAATTCGACATGCCCGGGCACTCACAGAGCTGGCTGGTTGGATATCCGGAACTGGCAAGCGCGCCCGGCCCGTACGAGATTGAGCGGTCGTGGAGCATCCACGCGCCATGCATCGACCCAACCAGCGAGAACACCTACACGTTCCTCGACAGCTTCATCGGCGAGATGGCGGCGCTGTTCCCCGACGCATTCTTCCATATCGGCGGCGACGAGGTGAATGGCGAGCAGTGGAATGCCAGCACGCATATCCAGGAGTTCATGCACGCGCACAATATCAAGGACAACGCGGCGCTGCAGGCGTATTTCAATCAACGGGTCCAGGCGATTGTCGCAAAGCATGGCAAGCGGATGGAGGGCTGGGACGAGATTCTCGATCCGAGCCTGCCGAAGGACATCACGATTCAATCGTGGCGCGGGCAGAAATCGCTGGCCGAAGCGGCGCGCATGGGCTACGACGGGCTGCTCTCGTCGGGCTGGTACCTGGACCTGATGTACTCGGCGGCTACGCATTATGAAGTGGATCCGATGGAAAAGGAGAGCGCGGGGCTGACGCCGGAGCAGGCGAAGCACATCCTGGGCGGCGAGGCCTGCGAGTGGGCCGAATACGCCACGCCGGAGGTTCTGGACAACCGCATCTGGCCGCGTATGGGCGCGATTGCGGAGCGGCTCTGGTCGCCGCGCGACGTGCACGATGTGGCGTCGATGTACCGCCGTCTGGAGCCGTTCAGCCGCGACCTGGAATGGCTGGGGCTGCGGCATCGCGAAAACCCCCGCCTGATGCTGCAACGCCTCGCGGGCAGTGGCAATCCGGGAGCGCTAAAGACGCTGGCATCGATGGTGGAGCCGGTAAAGGGCTACCAGCGCGAGGAAACGAACAAGTACATGCAGCAGACGCCGCTGAATCGAATGGTGGATGCTGCATCGCCGGAAAGCGATACTGCGCGCGAATTCAATGCGCTTGCGTCGCGCGCGAAGGCAGATCCAAGGGCGCGGGCACGTCTGCGCGTCATGCTCACCGAGTGGCGCGACAACGACGCAGTACTACGTCCGATGCTTGGGCAGTCATTCCTGTTGAAGGAACTGATCCCGGTGTCGCAGAATCTGACGATGCTTGCCACGGCGGGGCTGGGTGCGCTGAACGCCGTCGACACGCATCGCAAGCTGGCGTCGAAGGCGCACGCTCGTTTGCTGGCGGCAGTTGACGAAGGTGCCAAACCGCACGCCGAACTGCTCATCGCGATCGCGCCGGGTGTGCGCGCACTTGTTGAAGCGGCCGGAGTCCGCAAGTAGCTCTCAGCTAAACTGGAATTGTGCCGGATTATTGCACTTGTGGAGCCCAGCTTCCGCCGGATGCGCGGTTCTGCCACAAGTGCGGCAAGCCGCAATACGACTATCCGCAGTTTGAACCGGAGGTTGCGCCCGAACCGCCACCCATCGCGCCGGCAAACGCGAAGCCACCGAACGTTGCCATAGGCTTCCGCAATCTGATGGCGGTCAACGTCAGCTTTCTCGCGACGCTGCTGACCTTCCTCGTGATTGCGATTCCCATGCCACCGATCATGGCGCTGATCCGGTTCTTCGTGTGCTTCGTGGCCGCCGGCTATTTCGCCGTCTATGTCTACAAACGCCGCAGCGGCCAGACGATCACGGTGCGTGCCGGAGCGCGTCTGGGATGGATGACCGGGATGTTCTCGTTCGTGGTCGGGTCGATTATGGCGCTCGCAGAGATGCCCTCCGCCGCGACGTTCCGGCAGCAGATGATCAACCAGAACCCCGCCATGCGACAGTTTGTCGACAGTGTGGATGACCGCACCATCATGATCGCAGTGGCTCTGATGACGCTGATGTTTCTCTTCGTGCTTCTCAACGTGCTGCCCATGGTAGGCGGCGTTCTGGGCGCGAAAATGCTCGAGAAGGATTGATGCGCCGCTTCGCCCTCCTGTCTGTCGTCGCACTTACCCTCTATGCCGAATCGTTCACTGCGAAGTGGGCGCAGCCCATCGAACCGTTTCATGTCGCCGGCAACATTTACTACGTCGGCTCAAACGATCTGGCCTGTTACCTGATCGCAACTCCGCAGGGGCACATCCTCATCAACACCGGCTATGAGCGTATGGCGCCGCAATTGCGTGCCAGCGTGGAGAAGCTCGGATTCCGCTTCAAGGACATTCGCTATCTGCTCACAGGCCAGGTGCATGACGATCACGCCGCCGGTTTCGCGGTTGCGCGGGAGGCCAGTGGAGCGAAGGTCGTCATCATGGCGGGCGACGACGACATTCTGGCGCACGGCGGCCGTGGCGATTTCCGTTTCGATGGCGAAATCAGCTATCGCGCCTGCCCCGTGGACCGGGTACTGCACGACGGCGACACAGTGACGCTGGGCGGAACCACGCTGGTGGCGCATCTCACGCCCGGCCACACCAAGGGCTGCACCACGTGGACCACAACCGTGAACGAGAATGGCCGCAGGCTGAACGTGGTGATTGTCGGCGGCGTCAGCGTGAACCCGGGCGTGAAACTGGTCCACAATCCGCACTATCCCGGAATCGTCGCCGATTACGAGCGCACTTTCCGCACGCTGCGCGCGCTCTCCTGCGATATCTTCCTTGGCTCGCATGGCGGCTATTTCTCGATGGATGAAAAGCTGGCGCGTTTGAAAGCGGGCGCGAAAGAGAACCCGTTCATCGACCCGGCGGGTTACAGGCAGTTTGTCGATGCTTCCGAGGCGCATTTCCAGCAACTGCTCGCCCAGGAGAGGGCGGCCGGCCGATGAAATGGACGGCAGTTCTGCTGTGCGCCGCCGCGTTTACGCTCACGGCGCACGCCCAGAGCGACGATCTGCGAAGGCGGAATCTCGAGAGTTTCGATCACGTCTGGGAGACGATTCGCGACAAGTACTGGGATCCGAAGCTCGGCGGGCTCGACTGGGTTTCGATCCGCGATCGTTTCCGGCCTGAGGTGGAGAAGGCCAGCAGCACCGAAGAAGCGCGCGCTCTGATGGATCGGATGCTCGCTTTGTTGAAGGTGACCCATTGTGCCATTCTTCCGACCGAGGCGGCTCTGAGCGTGCATGGGATGGGCGGTCCGGGCACCCTTGGTATCGATGTGCGCGTGATCGGCGATCATGCGCTGGTGGCATCAGTGGCGCCCGGTTCGCCGGCGTCTGCCGCAGGCGTCGAAATGGGCTGGGAAGTGACGCAGGCCGGCGGCGATAAGGTAGCGCCGGTGCTCGCGACGCTCGACAAGACCTATGCCACGTCCACGCTGCGCGAATTGATGCTCTCGCGCGCTGTTGAGGAGCACTTGCATGGCGGCATCGGCCAGCGCACGACGGTCGGTTTCATCGACGGAGACGGCCACGGCGTGGAGCGCAAAATGACGTTTGCCGAACCGCCGGGCACGCTGACGCAGTTCGGTTACCTTCCGCCGATGTACGTCGATATGGATTCGAAACGCGTGCGGCCGGATATCGGCTACTTCCGGCTTAACGTGTTTCTGGAGCCGGGGAAGGTGATGGACGCGTTCGGCGCGGCAGTGCAATCGTGCGCGGGGTGCCGCGGCTTCATTCTCGACGTACGCGGTAATCCTGGCGGTATCGGGGCCATGGCCATGGGCCTCGCGGGCTGGTTTGTGAGCGAGCGCGGCAAACGGCTGGGCACACTCTACCTGCGCGACAGCACTCTGAAGTTCGTGATCTTCCCGCGCGCCGAGACCTTCAACGGACCGCTGGCCGTGCTGGTGGACGGCGCATCGGCCTCTACTTCGGAGATTCTTGCGGGCGGTTTGCAGGATCTCGGGCGCGCGCGCGTCTTCGGAACACAGACAGCCGGTGCAGCGCTGCCGTCTGTGATCGAGATGCTTCCCAATGGCGATGGCTTCCAGTATCCCGTTGCCAACTACATTTCCGAGGGCGGCAAGGCGCTGGAAGGTCATGGGGTAACGCCGGACACGATCGCCGCCTCCACGCGTGAAACGCTGCTCCGACACGAGGATGCCGCGCTGGATGCCGCGATACGCTGGATCAGTCAGCAGGGACGATTATGAACAGATTTCTGATGCTCGCAATTGCCGGCTGCGTCATTCTCCCGGCCCAGGAGAAACTGCCGCCGGCCGCGGCCGTTATCGATCGTTACATCGAAGCAACCGGCGGAAAAGCCGCCTACGAGAAGCACCAGAACCAGATCGCCAAAGGCACGCTCTCTTTTCCCGCACAAGGCATCAGCGGCGCGATGACGATGACGATGGCGGAGCCGTCAAACACGTCCACGAAGGTGGAGATTGGCGCGATCGGCACGATGCAGGAAGGCGTGAGCGGCGACGTCGCGTGGGAGGTTTCGCCCATGCAGGGGCCGCGCATCGTGGAAGGCGCCGAGCGGGCCGATGTATTGCGCGAGGCGCGCTTTAACGCGCCCATCCATTGGCGCGAGCAGTATTCGAAAATGGAAACCCAGGGCGTGGAACGCGTGGGCGATGACGATTGCATCAAAGTGCTGATGACGCCGAGCGACGGCGGGCATCCCGAAACCATGTACTTCAGCCGCAAAACGGGACTACTGGTAAAGCAGACCGGTATGCGCGCCACCGCGATGGGCGATTTCCCGTTCGAGAGCGACTTCAGCGACTACCGCCCCGTGGATGGCGTGTTGGAGCCGTTCAAGACGGCCGAGAAAGCGGCCGGCCAGGAAATCCAGCTAACGATCTCCTCACTCCAGTTCAACGTGGATCTACCGCCATCGGCTTTCGAAATGCCCGCGGAGATCCAGACGCTGGTGAAGAAGCAGAAGGCTCAGCCGCCGGAGCGCAGCGGTAGTTCACCAGCGGTACCCGAGCAATCCGGGACCTCAAA
>Ga0335083_10010752_pt1 | contig 11026 bp, 6 predicted proteins | sample Lox_Sample_42_FD_206716 | JGI IMG/M metagenome (GOLD analysis project Ga0335083, IMG submission 206716) | Soil microbial communities from Loxahatchee National Wildlife Refuge, Florida, United States - Lox_Sample_4.2 | ecosystem: Environmental > Terrestrial > Soil > Wetlands | place: USA: Florida... | reverse complement strand
GCGGCTAATTTCGACATCAATCGTATCGGAAGCAGCCACGGAGCGGCCTCCCGGCGGCTCGGTGGGGAGCAAAACCGCCTTGGACGTGCTCACGGATGTGCTCGAAACGCTGCGCGCTCGCGGGGCTTGCTACGCGCGGCTCGAAGCGAAATCTCCTTTCGGTGTCGCGCTGCCGAGCTCGACGAACGCCGCGTTCCACCTCGTGCTCGAGGGCAGCTGCGTGCTTCGCATGGAGGGCCAGCCGGACCTCGAGCTCTCGGGCGGCGACCTCGTCGCGATCCCGCACGGCTTGTCGCACACGCTCGTCGATCACCCGAGCACGCAGCCGCAGCGACTGAGCGAGCTCCTCGGCCAATGCCGGCACAAGGGTCGCCCCGCGTCGCTCGAGGTCGGCGGCCGCGGCGCGCGCACCACGCTCGTGTGCGGCAAGATCGAGTTCGAAGAGCCGGCCGGTCACCCGCTGCTCGCGGCGCTGCCGACCGTGATTCACCTGCGCGGCGGCTCGGCGAGCCTCGTCGAGTGGCTCGATCCGACGCTGCGCTTCATCGCTTCGGAAGCGGGCTCGACCCGTCCCGGCGCGCAAACCGTCGTGAGCCGACTCGCCGACGTGCTCTTCATCCAGATCGTGCGCGGGCACCTCGCGAGCGCGGCGCCCGAGGCGAGCGGCTGGCTCGGCGCGCTCGGCGACCCGCAGATCGGCGCGGCGCTCGGCTTGATTCACGAGAACCCGGGCAGCGCGTGGACGGTGCAGTCGCTCGCCGAAAGCGCCGGGATGTCGCGCTCGGCGTTCGCGACGCGCTTCAACCGCCTGGTCGGCGAGCCGCCGCTCCACTACCTCACGCGCTGGCGCATGCAGAAGGCGCAACGCTTGCTCCGTGACGGCCGGAGCTCGCTCGCCGACGTCGCAGCGAGCGTCGGCTACGACTCCGAAGCGGCGTTCAGCAAGGCGTTCAAGCGCGCCGTCGGCGCGGCCCCCGGCGCGTACCGACGCCGTGCCCGCGCCGGGCTCGGCGTCGCGGCCTGAGCCCGCGGACACGCACCCCCGAAAGTTACACTCCGGGTCCGGCGCGAACCCCTGCGCTATACTGAGGCTTCGCTTCGACGAGTCCTCATGCCTTTTCTCTCTTCGCTCACCGCGCGCGTCCCGTCGTTCCTCTGGGCCGTTCCCGTCACCGTCGCCTGCACCACCGGCACTCCGCCCGGCACGGGTGACGACACGCTTCCGAGCGGCGGCAGCGCCGGGAGCCCCGCGATGACCGGCGGCGCCGGCCACGCGAACGGCGGCTCGACGGCAGCGGGTGGAACGGGCGGGAGCGGAACGAGCGGCGGGAGCTCCGGAACCGGTCCCAGCGCGGGCGGCAGCGCCGGCACGGCGAGCGCGACCGGCGGCGGCGCGGGAACGTTCGGCGCCGGCGCGGGCGGCACTCAGTCGACGGGCGGCGCCGCGGGCGTGAGCGCCGGCGGTTCGGCGGGAAACGGCACGGCGGGAACCGGCACGGCGAGCGGCGGCGCGACTCAGGCGGGGCAGGGCGGCGGCGCGGGGGCGGCCGCGGGCGCGACCGGTTCGGCGGGGACCGGCAGCGGCGCGGGCGGCGCCGCGGCGACGGGCTTCTTCATGGACGACTTCGAGTCCGGCACGGTCGGCATGCAGCCGCCCGGCTGGGACAACTTCATCGCCTACAACAAGAACGGCATGAATCCGAGCGGAACCACGCTCGCGCTGGTCGACGGGACGCACGTGCACGGCGGCAGCAAAGCCGTGCATTTCCACGGCGATTCGAACCCGGCTCAGCTCGCCAAGGCGCTCATGACCGGCACGAACAAGCTCTACATCCGGGTTTGGGTCTACATGACGCGACAGCTCGGCCAGCAGACGGACATGAGCGCGAACCACGAGTCGTTGATCGTGCTCCGCGGCAAGTCGGGCAGCGCGGACGACGAGATCCGCTTCGGCGAGATCAAGGGGGCCGTCGGCGTGAACGAAGTGCCGAGCGACAACATCTTCCCGGCCGACGACCACTGGCACCTCGCCACCGGCCCGGTGATCCCCGCGAACACCTGGTCCTGCCTCGAAGTCGCCTTTCTCGCGGACAGCTCGCCGAACGGCCTCGAGTCGTGGCTCGGCGGCAACACGCTGCAAGACGTGACCGACCTCACTCACCACATGAACGGCACGCCCGGCGGCTGGGAGAACAACAGCGAGCCGAACGACTGGCTCGCGCAGAAGTTCATGGGCACGCCCGCCGAGATCGTGATCGGCTGGCAGAGCTTCTCGAACGCGGTGAACGACGTGTGGATGGACGATCTCGTGCTGAGCAATGCGCCGATCGGCGGCTGTAACTGAAGCCCGGCGTGCCTCAGCGCGCGACGCGCCGATAGCTCACCTTGCTGATCGCCTCCTCGACGAGGCTCGTCCGCGCGCGCGCGTCGCCTTCGAGCTCCGGGACCAAAATCAAGCGGTGCGAGAGCACGTGGGGCGCGACGGCGCGCACGTCGTCGGGCGTCACGAAGCCGCGGCCGCCGAGCACCGCGGACGCCTTGGCGGCGCGCAAGAGCCCGAGTGACGCGCGCGGCGACGCGCCCAGCACGACGCGCGGATGCTGGCGCGTGAATTGGCTGAGCGCGACCGCGTAGGAAAACACGTCGTCTTCCACGTGCACGCGCGCGGCGATGGATTGGAGCTGGAGCGCGTCCGACGGGCTCAAAACCACGTACGGCGCGGGCGGCGCGACGCCGTGGGCGCGCAGCATCGTCACCTCGTCCTTTTCGGCCGGGTAACCCATGTGCACGCGCACGAGGAAGCGGTCGATCTGCGCCTCCGGCAACGGGTAGGTGCCCTCGAGATCGATCGGGTTTTGCGTCGCGAGGACGAAAAAGGGGTCCGGCAGCTCGAAGCGATCGCCCTCGATCGTGACCTGCCGCTCCTGCATCGCCTCGAGCAGCGCCGACTGCGTCTTCGCGGGCGCGCGGTTGATCTCGTCGGCGAGCACCACGTTCGCGAAGATGGGACCCGCGCGCAGCGAGAAGGAGCCGTCGCGCGGATTCAGCACGTAGGTGCCGGTGATGTCGGCCGGCAAGAGGTCCGGCGTGAACTGAACGCGCCGCACGCTGCAGCCGAGCGTCAGCGCGAACGCCTTCACGAGCGTCGTCTTCGCCACGCCCGGGACGCCCTCGAGCAGCACGTGGCCGCGGGCGAGCAGCGCGAGGAGCATCACGTCGACCGCGCTCGCGTCGCCGATGTACACCCGGCCGACCTCGCGCCTCACGCCTTCCAGGCGCTCGCGCGCCGCTTCGATTTCGTTGACTTGCAGGGCCTGCATCAGGCGCTCCCGAGCTTACGCTGGTCGAGCTCGGCGAGGATCTCCAGCATCTTCTCATGGAGCTTTTCGACGCGGAGGGAGCCGATGCGCAGCTTTCTTCCGGAGCCGAGCTCGGCGATGCCGCGGTCGAGCTCGGCGAGCAGGTCCGAAAGCTCGCGGATCCCCCGCTGATCCAGCACTTCACGCGCCTTCACCTCCTCGAGCAGGCGGGCGGCGCCGGCGCGCGCGTCCGTACCGAGCCGCTCGGCCAGGGCTTCCGCCAGGGCGCTCCTGATTTCGGCGAGGACGAGCGCCCGATCGGTCGCGTGGGCGGCGAGCAGCGCGGCCCGGCCGGCCACGCCGCCCTGCACGGCGAGCGGCGTCGCGAGCGCGTAGCGCGGGACGTAGCGCCGGTAGGCACGCAGCGCGAACTCGAGCGACCACACCAGCGTGACGGCGAGGGCGAACGCCGCGAACACGATCGCGAGCGTCGCCGAGAAGCCGTTTTCGTCCGCCGAGCGGAAGCCGTCGCGGATGCCGCTCGCGAGGTCCGCGAGCTCGCGCAGCGGACCCGACGCGCCGCCGTAGTGCCCGCGCTGGCCGAAGGCGTTGGTCACGATGTAGAGCTTGCCGGGGTGATCGCCGTGCTCGTCGCGGTCCACCAGGTATTCGACGAGGTGCTTCGCGAACGCGCGGTTTCCCGGATAGCGGAGCATCAGGTTGATCACCACCGACGGGTCGCCCATCGCGAACACGCGGCCGCGCTTCTCGATCACGCCGGTCACCGCGAGCGTCGCGTTCGGCTCGCCGATCGCCGGAATTTCGAGCACCGCGGTGAGCTTCTCGTGCGTGAGCGCGGTCGGATGATTGGTCACGATGCGATCGACGTCGCGCATCGTCGGGTGCCGGCTTTGCTCTTGTCCCGCGACCTCTTGGAGGACGGGCAGCGCGATCGGCAGGTTGTTGTTGCCGCGCAGCACCTGCGCCGGCCGGAGCGGCGCCTCCACCCGCTGAATGTGGTAGCGCGCGAGAAAGCTCGGCGCGCGACCGCGGTCGTCGAGGAGCGCGAGCCGGCCGCCGGCCGCGAGAAAAGCGCCCATTTCCTCGGTGTCGATGTCCACCTCGGGGTGGAGGGCGAGCACGCCGTCGACGGCTTCGAGCTTGCCGTAGTCGAGCGTTCCGACGATCTCGACCCGCCCCCGACCGAGCACGCCGCGCGCGATGTCGAGGAGCTCGCTCGTTCCCTCCCACTCTTGATCGTTCACCTCGAAAGCGGCTCGGCTCGCCCGGGCAACGAGAAAGCACAGCGAGAAAACCAGGCAAAATGCAGCCGCGAGCGCGCGCTCGGGCGGCCTTCCCAACGCAACGCGTCGCCGGGGGGATAACCTTTTGTCCACGCGAGCCGTAGTATGGAGCGAGAACCCCCGGCCCATGGGCGGATTCTGGTTTTGACGAAACCCCGAGCTTGACCAGGCGTCTACCCTGGCTAGATTAGTTAGAGCGGCACGTAACGGGCCGCAGATCAAGGCAAGAAGGCATGCTGCCCCCCTTCATCATCGACCAGATCCGGCGACGGGAAGAGGAAGAGAGCCGTAAGCACGAGCTCGAACAGCCGCGCCTCGAGCTGCCGGAGGACGCGTATCCGCCCCCGCGCGAGCGACGTCCCTCCGAAGATCGGCCCGAGGATGACGTTCCGCGCGGCGTCGTGATCCTCGAGCTCTGAAAAGAGCTTCGAGCGCTCTCCGCGCGCGATCGAAACCGAACGAAGCGGTTGCCCATGCGGGGTCGAGCTTCTACGCTCCGCCGCCCGCATGGCAGCGCGCGCGTGTCTCGGCTTCGCCTTTCTCCTCGCCGGATGTTTTCCCTCCGGTGCGGGCGTCGACCCGCCGAGCGATCGCACGGTGTACTTCCCGGTGGGCCTCGCGCTCGACCCCGACGCCCGTCACCTCTACATCGCGAATAGCGATTTCGATCTCCAGTACAACGCCGGGACGCTCGAAAACTGGGACCTCGACGCGCTGCGCGCCCGCTTGCCGGTGAGCTGCACGACGGACGCGGACTGCAACGGCGAGATTTGCGACGTCGCTTCGGCCCCGGCGCACAACCCCGTGCCGAGCGGCTGGTGCGTGGCGAACGTCGGCACGGCGGACGCGCCCCAAGCGGGCACGCCGTGTCCGTATTCGCGCGAGCTCAGCGCGCCGGAGCGGCAGCTCTATCCGGGGCGTTGCGCGTCGATCAACCCGCAGAGCACGAGCGGCGGCGCGCCCATTCACCTGAACAGCGTCCGCATCGGCGCCTTCGCGACCGACCTGATTTACCGCGCGCGCCCCACGCCGGACGCAGCGGGCCACACGGGGCGGCTGTTCGTGCCGGTACGCGGCGACGCCACGCTCCACTGGATCGACGTCACGTCCGTGGAGGACGACGGCAGCCCGAGCCCGCGGCTCGATTGCGGGCAGGACGAACCCGGCACCGACGGCGCGTGCGCCGCCGATCACCGGCGCGGTAACGACCCGGGCGCCGAGAACACGCGCGGGCTCACGATGCTGCCCGAGCCGTTCGGCATCGACGCGAACGACTCGGGCGAGTGGGTCATGGTCACGAACCAGGCGTCGTTCGCGACCGGCATCTTCCAGAATCTGTGGGGGTCGGGGAACGGCTTCGACAACGGGCCGTCCTATCAGTACACGGTGGCCGGGCTGCCCGGGGAGCCGATGGGCGTCGTCTCGGTGCCGCGCTCCCGCGCCGCCGTCGCGCTCGGTCAGCCGGATCTGCCGGAGTTTCTCGTGAGCCTCCGCGGCTCGGCGGAGCTCGAGCTCCTGCGCGTTTACCCCGACGCCGCTTCGAATCCGCCGCGACCCTACGCGAAGGCGCCGGACTCGACCGTCATCCTCACGAACGCGAACGGCACCGATTCGCGCGGCATGGCGCTCGACGCGAGCGAACGGGCCGCGCAAGAGAGCGCGTGCGCGACCCGCAACGGCGTGAGCGACGAGTGCGCGAACTCGAAGACGAACTGTCCGGCCGACGACGATCCGGCGTACGCGGCTTACGTGACGTGCGTTCAGAACGCCGCCGCCGCGCCGCTCGGCGTCTACGTCACGAACCGCGAGCCGGCGAGCCTGCTCGTCGGCCAAACGCGTGAGGTCATCGCGGACCTCGCGGCGTACGACGTGCCGACCTTCCAGACGTCGGTGCCGCTCGACCTCGGCCCGGCGCGCGTCGTCACCGGCGACATCACGAACACCGCCGGCGAGCGCGAACCGCGAGCCTTCGCCCTGAGCTTCGACTCGCGGCGCGTGCTCATTTACGACATCGCGCGCACACAGATCGAAGGCGAAATCATCACCGGACGCGGCCCGCAGGCGATTGCCATCGACGGCGCGCACGCTCTCGCTTACGTCGCGCACTTCATCGACTCCTACATCGGTGTGGTCGACCTCGATCAGCGCCACACCGCGACCTACGGCGCGATGATCGCGATGATCGAGCGTCCGGCGGCGCCCCGAGCTTCCAAGTGACCATGCGGCGTTTCGTTTCGATCCTCCTCGCTTTGCTGTTCGTTCTCGCGTGCGGCGTCGCGCTCGACGGCTGCAATCAGCAATCCGTCACGGCGACGCTGCGCTCGCTCCAGTCGAGCACGAACGTCACGTTCGTGTGCCAGGGCCACACGACCACCGGGTTCGACCAGGGGATGGAGCTCAGCGAGTGCCCCGACTACAACACGCCGCAGACGCGCACGATGCTCGCCGTCGTGACGCAGCCTTCGACGAACGAGCTTGCCATCGTCGATCTCGCGTACCAGAAGGTGGTCGACGTGAACCCGGGCATTCCCGGCTACACGTTTTTGCGGCTGCCGAGTCGCCCGGGCTACATCACGACCACGCCCGGCGGCGTCGCGAGCTTCGTCGGCCTCACGTCGCCGAACAAGTTCGGCATCTCCGCGATCCCGAGCACCTGCCTCGGCGTGTCGCGGCCGGGCCAGCACGAGCGCGATCTCACGACGTTCCCCGCCTGCACGCTGCCGGTCGCGCCGGGCGACATCACCGTCGTCGTCGAGCCGCCGGCAGCGGACGGCACCGTCGCCGAGACGTGCGCCGATCCGACGACGCCGGAAGATCCCGCGCCGCCCGCCGCCGACGACGCCCGGGAGTGCCCCGCGAACCTGACGACCGAAAAGGGCCCGCCGGGTCGCCGCAAGCTCGTGGTCGCGCTGCCCGACATGGGCGAGCTCGCGGTGATCGACGCGCAGTCGCTGCTCGATCGGCAGCCCGGGAGCTTCGATCCGTGCGCCATCGAGGAGCTGCTCGAGCTCAACTCGGCGCCCGACTCGAGTGGACAGGCGCAGGTCCTTCCGGCCGATTTGCAGTCGAAATCCTGCGTCATCAAGCGGCCGCCGCCCGTCCCCGTGCCGGCGAACGCGCGCTCGCGTCCGAGCCGGATCGCGACGACCGACAACAAGCTCTACGTCGGTGATCTCGGCGTGCCGGCGGTCCACGTGGTGGACACGACGTCCGTGTGCCGCATGTCCGAGCTCGCGCCGCTCCTGCCGATGTCGTTCCTCACGCCGACGCGCATGGTCACGACCTCGCGCGTGGCGGTGAGCCCGGTCACGCCCGCGGGCAAGCAGTACGTGTACGCGGTCGATCCGGACGATCAACCGGCGAGCGTCATGGCGTTCGACGTGAGCCCGGGCGTCACCGATCGGACGCCGATCGTGCGCGAGGGCTCGTCGCGCCAGCCCGACGAGATCCCGGACCGCATCACCTTCGCGGCGCCGGTGCAGGACATCGACTTCGCCCTCCGCGATCTGCCCTACGAGGATCCGGTGACGGGCGTCGCCGCGTCGGGCGTGCGCTGCGATCCGAATCCGGACGCGCCGACCGACCCGGCGAGCCCGGGCGTTCAATACCGGACGAGCGGCGACTACACGCAGGGCGCGCGCCCGGCGCTCTTGCGCGGCCTGTTCGGGCTCGTGATGCTCACGAACGGACAGATCGAAGTCATCGACATCGACGACTTCGACGCGCCTTGCCGCCGTAACTACAAGACGAACCCGAGCGCCACCGAAGACTTTCGCGGCTGCAAGGGCGACACGATCCCGTACGCGTACCTCACGACCTCCGCCGGTAGCGAGGACACACAAGGGGAGGGCGAGATCAACGGCGACCGCACGGTTTCGAACGAAGTGAGCTGCAACATGGTGGAGCCGCATCGGCCGCGCGCGGGGGCTTTCGGCCTGTCGCTGCCGGCGCTCGGCATCGGCGCTCCGACCCTCAGGTCGCTGCCGCAGTTCACGGTGCCGCTCTCGGTGACGAACCTCTTGCCGCACGATCAGCCGAAGCTCCTCGCCGTTCCGTTCGCGGATCCGAGCGGTCCGCAGCCGCCCGAGGTGTACGTCGGCACGACGCTCTACCAGCAGGGCAACTCGAGCGCTCCGCTGCGCGTCGATCCGAACGACGGGGACGACGACAACAGCTCCATCGTCCTGCCGCTGGTCGAGCCGCGCTCCTATCCGGCGAGCGAGCACGTCGATCTCGTCTACGAGGGCCGCGTCATGGGCGACAAGCCGAGCGGCTTCCTCGACGACAGCACGGGGACGACGCTCGTCACGGACCAAACGGCGTTCTTCTGCGACAACGGCGTCTACGACGTCGACGCGATGAAGGACTACGCGCAAACCGAGCTCGGCATCAGCGACGATACCGCGGCGGAAGCCTTCGCCGAAGCGCACGCCGACTACGTCCAGGTGACGGGCGACTTCCCCGACATCATCGACTCGTACTGGAGCCAGAACGCGGCGAACGTCACGCGCGGCTATTGCATCGCGAAGTTCGGCGAACCGGTCAGCAACGGCGCGACCGATCTCCAGGCGACCCGCGATCTGTCGATCGTGAACGCGTTCCAGGATCACCTGGAAGTGACTCCGCGCGTGCCGCTCGATTTCGATCCGACCGACTGCGACGGATCGAAGCCGCCGCCGGCCGATCCGACGATGAAGCCGTATTGCCCGCCGACGATCGACGACTTCACGAACTGCTTCCCCGCCGGCATGCAGTACACGGTGCGCGGTTCGCGTCAGTGGGTCGTCGGGAGCAGCAATCCGGCGCCCACGCACGACATCATCGCCGACCCCGCGCAGAGCTACAAATGCGTGCGCGACTGCGATCCGCGGCGCCAGCACTTCCGCAGCCGCGTGTTCGAAATCGGCCGCAGCGCGAAGTGCGTCGGCGCGAAGAACTGCGACCAAATCGCTGCGGTCGGCTTGGCCGACACCATCGACGGCCCGTGCAGCTACGATCCCACCGACCAGACGGGGCGCACCCACGGCGTCACGCTCGACGTGCCGGCCTCGGCCTGCATCTTCGAGAACCTGACCGCGCGCTTCGCCGTCTACCGCGGGCTCCAGCCGAGCGTGCGCGACATGAAGTTCACGTGGGACACGACCGGCGGCTTCTACCCGCTCGCGGCGCCGCTCTCGGCCGTGTCGACCGCGACGTTGCCGCAGACGGTGCGCTACATCTCGGAGTACCAGTCGATCGCCGTGATCGACGCGTCGAGTCTCGGCGTCTCGCTCCTGAGCCTCGACACGCTCCGGATCGAGGATCCCTGGCCGGTGTACTGACGGAGCGGCGCGCGTGAACGCGAAGGCGACGCCGGTGATGCAGCAGCACGCGGCGGCCAAGCGCGCGCACCCCGACGCCATCGTCTTCTTCCGGCTCGGCGATTTCTACGAAATGTTCGGCGAGGACGCGCTGCTCGGCGCGCGCCTGCTCGATCTGACGCTCACGAGCCGCAATCGCGGCAAACCCGACGAAATCCCGATGGCGGGCGTGCCGCACCACGCGGCGGCCGGCTACGTCGCGAAGCTGCTCGAGCTCGGCCACAAAGTCGCGCTCTGCGAGCAGCTCGCCGACCCGTCGAAGGTGAAGGGCATCGTGCCGCGCGAAGTCGTGCGCGTCATCACGCCCGGGCTCGTCACGGACCGCGAACAACTCGAAGCCGGCGTGAACAACTACCTCGCGGCCGTCGAGCTCACGCGCGGCGCGGCCGGCCTCGCGCTGCTCGACCTTTCGACCGGGGAGCTCGCTGCCGCCGAGCTCGCCGACGCGCCGCTCCTCATCGCCGAAATCGGCCGCGCCCACGCGCGCGAGGTGCTGCTCGGCGCCGCGCCCGAAGTCGAAACCGAGACGCTCGGCTCCCTCAAATCCGCGCTCGCACAGCTCGGCCGGCTCGCCCTGCGCGACGACGCGCCGATCGCGGAAAACGAGCTCGCTCTCGCGCTCGGCGAGCTCGCGGGCGACGCCGAGACGGTGCCGCGCGCCGCCCGCCTCGCGGTCGCGCGGGTGCTCCGGTTCGCGCGCGCCTGCAGCCCCGGGACGCCGCTCCCGGTGCGGCGCATCGCGCGCTGGGATCCGACGGCGACGCTCGTCATCGATCCGACCGCGCAGGGGCACCTCGAGCTCGTCGAGAGCCCGGCGGGTCGCGCGGCGTCGCTGCTCGGCGTCATCGACCGCACCGTGACGCCGCCCGGCGCGCGCCTGCTCCGCCGGCGCGTGCTCGCCCCGCTCGCCGACGTGGCGCGGATCCGCCGCCGGCTCGATCAAGTCGAGCTTTTCGTGCAAAACCCGCGTCTCCGTGCCGAGCTCCGCGCGGCGCTCGGCGAGGTCGGCGACCTCGAGCGCCTCGCCATGCGCGCCGCGCTCGGTGAGGCGACGCCGCGCGAG
>Ga0335083_10010750_pt1 | contig 11027 bp, 10 predicted proteins | sample Lox_Sample_42_FD_206716 | JGI IMG/M metagenome (GOLD analysis project Ga0335083, IMG submission 206716) | Soil microbial communities from Loxahatchee National Wildlife Refuge, Florida, United States - Lox_Sample_4.2 | ecosystem: Environmental > Terrestrial > Soil > Wetlands | place: USA... | reverse complement strand
ACTGACGACCAAGCTCCAGCAGGCGCTCGCCGATGCGCAGAGCATGGCGCTCGGCAACGACAACGGCTTCATCGAGCCGCAACACCTGCTCGCGGCGCTCCTCGCTCAGGAGGACGGCGGCAGCGCTTCGCTGCTCGCCCGCGCCGGGGTCAACGTCGCGGCGCTCAAGGGCGCGCTCACCAAGGCGATCGGCCGGCTGCCGAAAGTCGAAGGACAGGGCGGCGAGATCTCGATCTCGCGCGACCTCAACAATCTCCTCAACCTGACCGACAGGGAAGCGACCAAGCGCGGGGACCAGTTCATCGCCAGCGAGCTGTTCCTGCTGGCGCTGGCCGACGACAAGAGCGAAACGGGCCGCCTTGCCAAGGAATACGGGCTCACGCGCAAGTCGCTGGAGAAGGCGATCGAGGCCGTGCGCGGCGGGGCCGCCGTCGACTCCCAGGAAGCCGAGGGCCAGCGGCAGGCGCTCGAGAAATACACTATTGACCTCACCGAGCGCGCGCGCCACGGCAAGCTCGATCCCGTCATCGGCCGCGACGACGAAATCCGCCGCGTGATCCAGGTCCTGCAGCGGCGCACCAAGAACAATCCCGTGCTGATCGGCGAGCCCGGTGTCGGCAAGACCGCCATCGTCGAAGGCCTCGCGCAGCGCATCGTCAACGGAGAGGTTCCGGAGGGTTTGAAGAACAAGCGCGTGCTCTCGCTCGACATGGCGCAGCTCCTCGCCGGCGCGAAGTACCGCGGCGAGTTCGAGGAGCGACTGAAGGCGGTATTGAAGGACATCGCCGCCGACGAGGGTCGCACGATCGTCTTCATCGACGAGCTGCACACGATGGTCGGCGCCGGCAAGGCGGAAGGGGCGATCGACGCCGGCAACATGCTCAAGCCCGCGCTCGCGCGCGGCGAGCTGCACTGCGTGGGCGCGACCACCCTCGACGAATACCGCAAGTACATCGAGAAGGACGCCGCGCTCGAGCGCCGTTTCCAGAAAGTGCTGGTCGAGGAGCCTTCGGTCGAGGCGACGATCGCGATCCTGCGCGGGTTGCAAGAGCGCTACGAGATCCACCACGGCGTCGAGATCACCGACCCGGCGATCGTCGCCGCGGCGGAGCTCTCGCATCGCTACATCACTGACCGCTTCCTTCCCGACAAGGCGATCGATCTCATCGACGAGGCCGCGGCGCGGATCAAGATGGAGATCGACTCCAAGCCGGAGGCGATGGACCGGCTCGACCGGCGGATGATCCAGCTCAAGATCGAGCGCGAAGCGGTCAAGAAGGAAAAGGACGAAGCCTCGAAGAAGCGCCTCGCCGCGATCGAGGAAGAGATCAAGCGGCTCGAGCGCGAGTACGCCGATCTCGACGAGATCTGGCAGGCCGAGAAGGCTCAGGTCCAGGGAGCGCAGCACATCAAGGAAGAGATCGACAAGATCAAGCTCCAGATGGAAGAGGCGCGGCGCAAGGGCGACTGGCAGAAGATGTCGGAGCTCCAGTATGGGAAGCTTCCGGCGCTCGAGGCGCAACTCAAGAAGGCGGACAGCAAGCTCGCGAAGGAGCAGGCGAAGAAGCCGCAGCTGCTGCGTACGCAGGTCGGCGCCGAGGAGATCGCCGAGGTCGTGTCGCGCGCCACCGGCATTCCCGTCTCCAAGATGATGCAGGGCGAGCGCGACAAGCTGCTGCACATGGAAGAGGCGCTGCACAAGCGCGTGGTCGGCCAGGACGAGGCGGTGCGGCTCGTCTCCGACGCGATCCGCCGTTCACGCTCAGGATTGTCCGACCCCAACCGGCCCTATGGCTCGTTCCTTTTCCTGGGGCCCACGGGTGTGGGCAAGACAGAGCTGTGCAAGGCGCTCGCCGAATTCCTGTTCGATTCGGAACAGCACCTGATCCGCATCGACATGTCGGAATTCATGGAAAAGCATTCGGTCGCGCGGCTGATCGGTGCGCCGCCGGGCTACGTCGGCTACGAGGAAGGTGGCTATCTCACCGAAGCGGTGCGGCGCAAGCCCTACAGCGTGATCCTGCTCGACGAGGTCGAGAAGGCGCATCCCGACGTGTTCAACGTGCTGCTCCAGGTGCTCGACGACGGTCGCATGACCGATGGTCAGGGACGCACCGTCGACTTCAAGAATACGGTGATCGTGATGACGTCCAACCTCGGGTCGCAGATGATCCAGCAGATGGCGGGCGACGACTACGGCATGATCAAGATGGCGGTCATGGCGGAGGTAAAGACGACGTTCCGGCCCGAGTTCATCAACCGCATCGACGAGATCGTCGTCTTCCACGCGCTGTCCGAGAAGAACATCGAGTCGATTGCCAAGATCCAGCTCGGCTCGCTCGAAGCGCGGCTCGCCAAGCTCGAGATCAGGCTCGACGTCGCTCCCGCGGCGCTCGCCACCGTCGCGAAGGAGGGCTTCGACCCCGTCTACGGGGCGCGGCCGCTCAAGCGCGCGATCCAGCAGCAGATCGAGAACCCACTCGCGCGGGAGATCCTCGCCGGTAACTTTGTGCCGGGCGACACCATCAAGGTGGGCGCGAGCGGCAGCGCGATCACGTTCGCGAAGCGCTGAAGCGATATCGCATTCGCGCGCTTTTCGGCATCCGCATAGCAGCTCGGAGCCGGATCACGCGTAGGGAACGAAGCGCCGCGCCGGCATCGAGCCACGCATCTGCCGACCCCAGGCGGTCAGGGCACGTCGCAACCAGGCCTGTGCGCGCTCGCGCAGCGTCAGCGGTGAGAGCAAGCGCAGTCTGGTGTCCGCCTCCGCAGCGACGATCGTGCGTCCGCGCCGATCGATCTGGAATCGCATGCCGCGGGCGAGGATGACATCGCGCAAGTCGTGTTCGAGCGTCACCCAGGCGCAACCCCTGTCCACGGCAATCAGCGTGCCCTGCGCGTCGTCGAGCACGAGTGTTTCGCGCGCCTTCAGGAACGCGTGCCGGGTGCGCCGGGTACGGGAAGTGTTTGCGGTCATGGCATTTTCCTTTCGAATGCGTATAATGCATGCAGGCAATCGACTCGGGATTCGTGCGTGTTGTGGTTGCCTGTAGAGCGATTCTCGATTGATCACCGCTTCGCTTCAAACGAATTTCTCGCATCGAGTGCATGAGTAAATGGAATGCATGATGCGCAGGGGAAGGCGTCGGGGCGCAAACCGAGGCTGCCTTCGCTCGATCTGCTGAAGGGCTTCGAGGCCGCGGCGCGGCACCTGAGCTTCACGCGCGCTGCCGAGGAGATGTTCCTCACCCAGTCGGCGCTGTCGCGCCAGGTGCTCGCCCTCGAAGAGCAGCTCGGCACGGCGCTTTTCGAGCGCCGCCATCGCGAGCTGCGCCTGACCGATGCCGGCCAGGCGCTCCACGTTACCGCCAAGAGCGTGCTCGAGCAGCTGGCGCACACCGTCGCCAGAATCCGCCGCGACGAAGCGGCGCACCCGCTGACCGTGTCGACCAACCTGCCGTTCGCCTCGGTGTGGCTGGTTCCGCGCTTGTCGCGATTCCGGGCGCTCCATCCCGCGATCGACGTATTCATCTCGGCCGACAACCGGATCGTCGACCTCGAGCGCGAGCAGATCGATCTCGCTGTGCGCTACTGCAACGAGGCGATGGCGCCGCCGGGCTCGCCGCGGCTCTTCGGCGAGCGCCTGCTGCCGGTCTGCGCGCCGTCGCTCGCGCGCGATCCGGCGCGGCCGCTCCGGCGTCCCGAGGATCTCGCCCGCCACGTGCTGCTGCACATCGACGACGATCGCGGGCGTTTCGCGTGGCTCAACTGGTCCGCCTGGCTCGCCGCGATCGGCATTCACGAGCTCAAGCCGGCGGGGTCGCTGCGCTTCAATCAGTTCGATCAGGTGTTGCAGGCTGCGCTCGACGGCCAGGGTGTCGCGCTTGGCCGCGTCCCGCTGATCAACAGTTTCTTGCGCCAGAAAAGGCTCGTCACCCCCTTTCGCGACAACAAGTACACGACCACACGGGCCTATTACGTCATCCGCCCGGCGCACGCCGCGAAGCGGCCTGGCGCGCAGGCCTTCGTCGACTGGCTGCTCGAGGAAGCTCGCAACGACGCGAGCGAGCTGGAACCTGCTCCGGGAGGGCGTCCGCCTTCGCGCCCGGTGCGCAGGAAGGCGAGCCGATGAGCGCTTCCTCGAGGCTCGACGCGGATCTCGCACCTTCGCCGTGGATCGTTCGCTTCGCCCCGCTCGTTCCTCCCGGCGCGAGGGTCCTCGACCTCGCGGCAGGTCGCGGCCGGCACGCGCTCTTCCTCGCGGCGCGCGGCGCGCACGTGCTCGCCGTCGATCGCGATGCCGCTGCGCTCGCAAGCCTCGCATCGACCAAGGGCGTCGAGACTCGCGTCGTGGATCTGGAGACCGGGACGTGGCCCTTCGCCGGCGAGCGCTTCGACGCCATCGTGGCGGTCAGGTATCTGCATCGCCCGTTGTTCCCGCATCTCATCGCGTCGCTCGCCGACGACGGCGTTGTGCTGTACGAAACCTTCGCTGCCGGCAACGAAGCTTTCGGCAAGCCGGGCAATCCCGATTTTCTGCTGGCGCGCGACGAGCTGCTCGACCTCGCGCGCGATCGCCTGACGGTGATCGCATTCGAGCAAGGCGTCATCGAGGGAGAGCGCACGGCTGTCGTGCAGCGCCTTGCCGCAGTCGGCCGCGCTCGCAGCTGGCCGCCCGCGCTGCCGGCCTGAACTTCGCTTGCGCGAACACAGTCTCAAGCCCGGCCGCGGGACGTGAGGAGTCCGGCGCCCCGCGCGCGTCAATCGGGTAAAATGACGCCTTTTTCGGACGGTGTGGATGCTCAAAGGGAGTCTCGTCGCGATCGTGACGCCGATGCAGCCCGGCGGGGCGCTCGATCTCGCGGGGCTTCGCAAGCTCATCGACTGGCACGTCGCGAACGGCACCAGCGGCATCGTCGTCGTCGGCACCACGGGCGAGTCGCCAACGGTCGACGTCGAAGAGCATTGCCTGCTGATCAAGACCGCGGTCGAGCACGCGGCCCGGCGTATCCCGGTGATCGCCGGCACCGGCGGCAACGCCACTGCGGAAGCGATCGAGCTTGCCGCCTACGCGAAGAAGGTGGGCGCGACGAGCTCGCTGTCGGTCGTTCCCTACTACAACAAGCCTTCGCAGGAAGGTCTGTACCGGCACTTCCGCGCGATCGCGGAGAAGGTCGATCTGCCGCTCATCCTCTACAACGTTCCCAGCCGCACCGTTGCCGATCTCGCCAACGATACGGTGCTGCGCCTGGCGCAAGTGCCGGGGATCATCGGGCTCAAGGATGCCACGTCGGATCTCGGACGCTGCAGCGAGCTGCTGCGCGGGCTCGCCGCGGCGGGCAAGTCCGATTTCACCGTCTACAGCGGCGACGACATCGTAGGGCTGCCGTTGATGCTGATCGGCGGCCACGGCGTGATCTCGGTGACCGCCAACGTCGCGCCGAAGCTCATGGCGCGGATGTGCCAGAGCGCGCTGTCGGGCGATATCGCCGGCGCAAGAGAAGCGAACGATCGCCTGTTGCCCCTGCACCGGAAGCTTTTCGTCGAAGCGAATCCGATTCCGGTGAAATGGGCGCTGGCGGAGATGAAGCTCATTGGAGGCGATTTGCGGCTGCCACTGACGCCGCTCGCCGCTCAATACCACGATGTGCTCCGCGCTGCGCTGCGCGAAGCCGGTTGTCTCTGACGGAGAATCTCGTATGTGGCATTTGAAATCTATCGAACGTCTCGGCTTGGCCGGGTTGTGCGCAACGCTGATCGCCGTGCTCGTCTCGGGCTGCGAAACCACCACCTCGATCGGCAAGAAGATCGATTACAAGTCGGCGTCGAGCTCGCCGGCGCTCGAGGTCCCGCCCGATCTGACGGCGCCGAGCTACGACGACCGCTACGCCACGCAAACCGCCTCGGGCGCCGCTGCGGCGCGCGCCGCGGGCAAGACGACCGAGCTGCTGCCGCGCAGTGCCGAGGTGCGCCTGGCCCGAGCCGGTTCCGAGCGCTGGATCGTCGCGAAGATGTCGCCCGAATCAGCGTGGACCCAGGTGCACGAGTTCTGGACGGCCAACGGCTTCGCCATCGCGACCGAGCAGCCCGCGCTCGGCATCATGGAGACCGACTGGGCCGAGAACCGCGCCAACGCTCCGCAGGAAGGGCTGGCGAAGTACACGTCCAAGTATCTGGAATTCCTGACCGATACCTATCGGCGGGACAAGTTCCGCACGCGCATCGAGCGCGGCGCCGATCCGGGCACGGTCGAGGTCTACATCAGCCACCGCGGGGCCCAGCAGCTGCCGACCAAGACCAAGGGCGGCTCGCCGGAGGATTGGCAATGGCAGCCTACCCCGCCCGATCCGGAGCTCGAGGCCGAGTTCCTGCAGCGGATGATGGTGAAACTCGGCGCTCCGCCGGCGCAGGCTGCATCCGCAGCGGCAACGCTCGCGCAGCAGCCTCCGCGAGCGCGGATCGAGAAGGCCGGCGACGGGGCGAGCAAGCTCGTCGTCGACGATTCCTTCGACCGTGCCTGGCGGCGCGTGGGTCTCGCGCTCGACCGCACCGGATTCACGGTCGTCGACAGGGACCGCTCGAAGGGTCTGTACTTCGTGCGCTATTCCAATCCCGATCTCGATCCGACGAAAAGCAAGAGCTGGGTCGAGACGCTTCAGTTCTGGAAGAGCAGCGAGAAGGGCAAGCCCGAGCAGTACCGTGTCGTCGTCACGCAGGTCGATCCCAGCAGCGTCGTCACGGTGCAGGATCCGTCCGGCGCGGCGGACCGGTCTCCGAACGGCGACAAGATCCTCGCGTTGTTGCAGGATCAGCTCAAGTGAGTGCGGCGACGCGCTGCCCCACCGATCCAACGCGCTGACCGACTGTGCGCTTCACGTCGCTCGGGAGCGGAAGCGAGGGCAACGCGCTCCTGGTCGAGGCAGGCGCGACGCGGATCCTGATCGATTGCGGATTCGGCATTCGAGATTCGATCGCGCGCCTGCAGCGCGCGGGCGTGGAGCCGGAGACGGTCACCGCGATCATGATCACGCATGAGCATGGTGATCACATCGGCGGTGTGGCGGCGTTTGCTTCGCGATTCGGCACTGCGGTGTGGCTAACCTTCGGAACGCTGACGGTCGTTGCCGATGAGTTCGCCGATCTCCCGTCGGTGAGGAGCTTCGACAGCCACGAAGCGCTGGCGATCGGCGACATCGAAGTGCGGCCCTTCCCGGTCCCGCACGACGCACGCGAGCCCGTGCAGTTCGTGTGTTCGGACGGGCGATGGCGGCTCGGCGTGCTGACCGATCTCGGCACCAGCACGGCGCACGTCGAAGCGAGCCTGTCGGGCTGCGACGCGCTCGTGCTCGAGTGCAATCACGATCTCGACCTCTTGGCGGCGGGCGACTATCCGCTTTCGCTCAAGCAGCGCATCGCGGGCCGCTTCGGCCATCTCGACAACGCGGCGGCGGGTGAGCTTCTGGCGCGCATCGATACCTCGCGGCTCAAGCATCTCATCGCGGCGCATCTCTCCCGCGAGAACAACCGCCCAGACCTGGCGCGCGCGGCGCTGGCGCGGGCCGTGCACTGCGATCCGGAGTGGATCGGCGTGGCCGATCAGGAGCAGGGCTTCGAATGGCGCGAATTCGTCTAGGGCCTGTTAACGCTATGGACACGAACGCGTTGCACCGCCGAAAACGCTCAGCGCAAGGCGCAAAGGCGAAGGCGGGTTGGGGACCCGGCGAGCTTTTGCAACGTAGCGCTGGACGTTTTCGGCAGCAACCCGGAGGGAACGGGTGGTCTGGGGCGCCACTCTTTGTTGCCCTCCTCGCCAAGACCGCGAGTCTTGGCTTCGTCGGCTGCCGCGATTGGCGCCCCAGGCCACCCGTTCGCGTTTGCGCCCATAGCGTTAACAGGCCCTAATGGAGATTTCGATGGAAAAACGGCAGGAGCTCTATCGCGGCAAGGCCAAGACGGTTTATGCCACCGACGACCCGCATCTGCTCGTGATGGATTATCGCGACGACGTCTCGGCGTTCGACGGCGCGAAGCTCGCCAAGCTCGACCGCAAGGGCGAGACCAACAACAAGATCAACGCTTACGTCATGGGCAAGCTCGCCGCCGCGGGCGTGGCCACGCACTTCGTGCGCATGCTGAACGAGCGCGAATCGCTGGTGAAGGCGATGAAGATGGTCCCGATCGAGTGCGTCGTGCGCAACATCTGCGCGGGCTCGATGGCCAAGCGCTACGGCATCGAGGAGGGAACGCGGCTGCCCGAGCCGATTTTCGAGTTCTTTCTGAAGAGCGACGCGCTGCACGACCCGCTGGTGAACGACGACCACATTCGCGTGCTCGGCTGGGCCACTGTGGACGAGATCGCGCAGATGAAGGCGCTCACGCACAAGGTGAACGGCGTGCTGAAGCCACTCTTTGCCGATGCCGGCATCGATCTCGTCGATTACAAGCTCGAGTTCGGGCATCCTTTGAGCGATCCGAAGGGACCGCTCGTGCTCGGCGACGAGTTCACGCCCGACGGCTGCCGGCTATGGGACCACGGCACGCACGAGAAGCTCGACAAGGACCGCTTCCGGCGCGATCTCGGCACCGTGATCGAAAAGTATCGCGAGGTGGCGCAGCGCATCGGTGCGCCGCTGTAGGGCCGGCCGCTCGTGGTGGGCTTGTCGAACCACAGCGGCCGTCCGTCCTTCGAACAGGCTCAGGACGAACGGCAAGTGTGAATGAAAAAGCCGGCCCGCGGGCCGGCTCTTTTTTCGACAGATTCCGACTGGCTACTTCTTGGTCGTATCCTCGGGTGGCGTCGCGGGAGCCGGTGCAGGTGCTGCGCCAGGCGCCGCGGGCGCGGGCGCGGGCATCGCGGATTTCATGGCGTCCGACGCCTTGTCCGCAGCTTCCTTGGTTGCTTGCGCGGCCTTGTCCGCAGCTTCCTTGGTTGCTGTCGCTGCCTTCTCGGCGGCGGCCTTCGCGTCTGCGGCGGCCTTGTCGGCCGCTGCCTTGTTGCTGTCGCTGCAGCCCACGAGCGCGAGCGCCAGCGCGGCAGCGATGAGAACAGACTTGGTCATAGGTTTTCCCTTGCTCGAATATGAAATGAGTCGTACGAATTCAGCGAACCATCGGCGAACCCGCCCTTCGCGGTTCGGTAAGCGCTTCAAAGTCTGCGATCACACGGCCCTGTGCCCGGGGACGCAGCAATAAAGTCTCCTCCCGAAGTTAATATTGTAGCACACGGTCGCCGTGCGAACCTCGCCTCACTACAGCCCGAGCACGGTCGCGTTGAGTCCCGGCTCGCCGGTAGCCCAGATTTCCTCGAAGCGCGTCGCGAGCGGCCGCGTCTGATCGGGCTGGTTGACGCCCATCGCCGCGCGCAACTGCTCGAAGTGAAAGCGGTGCAGGTAATGCCGGTCGTCGACGATGACGAGCGGATCGGTGGCGAGCTTCGCTTCGGTTCCCGTGCGATAAATCGTTACGGCGAAGCTGTAGGTTCGCAGCAAGCCGAGCAGGCGCGGGCACGCGCTCTCGAGGTAATGCGTGTCGTGCACGATGATGTCGAGCCGCCGGCCGCGCCTCTCGCGCAGGAAGGTGGCCAGCCGATCGACGCGCGCGGCCTCGTTCCAGGCGGTCTGCGAGAGATCCTGATCGAAAACGCGGATCCGCCGCTGCGCCAGTCCGATCAGCTCATCGATCGCCGCGATCTGCTCGGCCAGGCTCGCAAGCTCGGCTATGCGCGGCGGCACCGGCGATTCAATCGAGGTGGAGGCAGCCATCGCAGTACCAATCGTAGAGGATGGAGAGCGGTGCGGAGCGTGGAAGCTCCGCACCCGCGAGATGGCGCTCGTTGGCGAGCTTCTTCAGCGCGCCACCGGTGGAGTCAGCAGGCCACTGCATCGCTTCGCCGTTGATGAAGAGATGCCGCTCATCGTAGAGCAACTGCGTGCGGGCGTCCAAGCGTACGCCGCGCCGCTTCGCCTCGCGATTGAATGAAGCCCTACTAACCGGACGCGCCGGCGGCTCGAAGCGCACGAGGGATTTGGGCTCGGTGAGATAGCTTCCGAGAAAGCGCGCGGCATCGCGTTCGTTCCAGCGAACGCGGAAGAGCGTTGCGGTGGCGTAGCGCTGCAGCGTGGCGCCGATTCGCGCCGGTTCGCGGCTCGCCGCGAGACCCGAATCGGCGTAACGGCCGTCCACCGCGATGCGATCGCGCAGCCAGTCGACAAACGCGGTTGCAAGCTCCTGTGCCGCGGGAGCGCGGAAGCCTATCGAGTAGGTCATGCACGCATCGACCGCGGTACCCTCGTGCGCGATCTGCGGCGGCAGGTAGAGCATGTCCCCGGCATCAAGCACCCACGCGCGTTGCGGCCGGAAGCGCTTGAGGATCTTGAGCGGCAATCCCGGCTGGAGCGCGAGATCGCGCTGCCGGCTTACGCGCCATCGCCGCCGGCCCGGGCCCTGCAGGAGAAAGACGTCGTAGGAATCCACGTGGGGACCGACGCCGCCGCCGGGCACGGCGAAGGTCACCATCAGGTCGTCGAGCCTCGCGTAGGGGATGAAATCGAAACGGCGCAGCAGCGCATCGGCTGCCGCGACGTGGTTATTCACGCCCTGTACGAGCAAGGTCCAGTTGCGCGCCGGCAACGCGCGTCGCTGCGCTTTCGTGAACGGTCCGTGCTCGAGCGACCAGCGGCCGCGCTCGCGCAAGACGAGGCGCGACTCGACGTCGTCGCGCGCCGCCAGCGCGAAGAGCGCGTCCACCGACAGTGCGCCGGCGAACCCGGCGATCGCCTGTGCGACGAAGAGCGGTTTCTTCTGCCAATGACGGCGCAGGAATTGCGCTGCCGTCAGGCTGCCGAGCAGAGCACGCTGCATCTGCAGATTGTAGGACTTCGGGCGACGGAAGGGGTCCCCGTGCGCGCGGCGCCGCAGGGTAGAATGCGCGCAGGCCCATCAAGGATCGCATCGTGAACATCTCCGCCGACAGTGTCGTCACGCTCAGCTACAAGCTCTATTCCACACAGGGAAAGCTGATCGAGGAA
>Ga0335083_10010749_pt1 | contig 11028 bp, 7 predicted proteins | sample Lox_Sample_42_FD_206716 | JGI IMG/M metagenome (GOLD analysis project Ga0335083, IMG submission 206716) | Soil microbial communities from Loxahatchee National Wildlife Refuge, Florida, United States - Lox_Sample_4.2 | ecosystem: Environmental > Terrestrial > Soil > Wetlands | place: USA: Florida... | reverse complement strand
AGTGGACCCTCACCGCCGACGGACCGCAGACCGTCACCGGTCCCGGCAACACGCCCAGCGTCACGGCGGTCGTTGTCGCCAGCGGCGACTACGCCCTCACCGAATCCGGCGGCCCAGCGGACTACGACGCAAGTGACTGGACTTGCACCGGCGGGACCCTCGCGGGCGACACAGTGACCGTCACCGACGGCGCCGACGTCACCTGCGAGATCACCAACACCTATCACCCGCCGCCGTCGCCGCCCGCGGGCTCGATCACCCTGGTCAAGCACGTCAAGGGTGGCACCGGCGTACCCAGCGACTGGACGCTGAGTGCGGCCGGACCGCAGACCGTGCGCGGTCCGGCTAACTCCGAAGCCGTCACCGGCATCGTCGTGCCGATCGGTTCCTACACCCTCACCGAGTCGGGCGGTCCGACCGGCTACAAGGCAAGCAAGTGGACCTGTAACGGCAAGGCGTTGAGCGGGGATTCGGTGCGGGTCAAGCGAAACGCACTGGTGACCTGCGAGATCACCAACACCTCCGGTCACTCGCAGGTCGAGCCAGGCGGGGCGACCGGACACCCGCCCGGGTCCTCGACCAGCGGGCTCGCTTTCACCGGAGCGAACATTGCGACGATGATCGCTGGGGCGCTGGCCTGCTTCACCCTTGGTGGCATTCTGGTCCTCGCCACCCGGCGGCGCGGCCCGCGCCTCCCCGCAGCGTTGACGGACGAGGAGCTCTCGTGACCGACCCGCGGCCGATCCTGCACGTCCCCGCGCGCGACATCCCGATCCCGACATCGGTGAGCCCGCAGGCCCAAGCCGTGCTCTCGATGCCCCCGTCAGAGTCCGCGCCGTTCCCGGCGCTGGACGACATCGACGCCTGGCGCACGATGATCGCCGCCCAAGACGAGACGGTCGCGCGAATGATGGCCCAGCGGGCGGATGACCTCAACGTCACCGTGGAGGATCTCGACATCGGCGCGATCCGGGGATTCGAGATCACACCGGCAGGCATCGACCCCGATGACCGGCGGATCTACCTCGACATTCACGGCGGCGCATTCATCTATGGCGGCGGCGAGGTGTGCCGCGCGATGGCGTCGGGGACGGCCGCGCGGATCGGTGCGCGGGTGTGGGCGGTCGACTACCGGATGCCACCCGATCACCCGTATCCGGCCGCGCTCGACGACTGCCTCGCGACGTACCGGGCACTGCTCGACAAACATCCGCCGGGAGAAATCATCGTCGGTGGCGCTTCCGCGGGCGGCAACCTTGCGGCGGCACTGATCCTCAAGGCCCGCGAGGAGGGACTGCCGCTTCCTGCCGCGGCGGTGCTCATGACCCCAGGTGTCGACCTCACCGAAGCCGGGGACTCCAACCGGACGAACCTCGGCCTCGATCCGCTGCTCACGCGCAGCGGCCGTCCCGCATTCCTCCTCTACGCCGGCGAGCACGATCTGAGCGACCCGTTCATCTCGCCGCTGTTCGGCGACCTCAGCAAAGGCTTCCCGCCGACCATCCTCACCACCGGCACCCGCGACCTCCTACTCTCGGACACCGTCCGGATGCATCGCGCACTACGCGCAGCCGGCATCCGCGCGGACTTGCACGTCACCGAGGCGGGCGGCCACGGCGGGTTCTTCGGAGTGGCCCCCGAGGACGAGGCGATCCTCGCCGAGATCCGCTCCTTCGTCGACACCCATTGGGCAGCCGCCCTCTAAGGCTCAGTGGGGCGCCCGCCCACAAGGTCGTGCGTCCGCGACCGTGCGAGGGCTCCCGTAGCGACCGGGATTCCGGGCCACCGGTCGGTATGCTCCGCCTATCCCTTTGATTGCCCATTGACCTCACCCGTGCCCCCTCGGGCGCGAACGAACGGTTCGGAGCGCCATTGTTCGGCAGTGACCTATTAATCCCGCCGGGGGGCGTCCTGCTGCACATCGGCCCGCACAAGACCGGCACCACGGCGATCCAGAGCGCCTTCCGGCGGATACCGGAGCGCAAGCTCCGCGAACACGGCGTCGTCTACGCGGGCGAGGGCCGGATCCACATGCGTCTCGCGTCGCTCGCCATTACCGGCCGCAAGGGTCTCGCTGGCGACTGGGAGCGCAGCGACGACGACTGGAACCGCGTCGTCACCCAAGTCCGATCGGCGAGTGACCTGCGAGTCATCGTGAGCAGCGAATTCTTCTGTGAAGCCGACGACGAACGGGCCAAGCGGCTCATCCATGACTTAGGTGACGAGCGGGTTCACGTCGTGATCACACTCCGACACCTCGGGCGGATCCTGCCCTCGTCGTGGCAGCAATTCGTCCGTAACCGGATGACGAAGCCGTACGACGAGTGGCTTGAGAAGACACTCAAAGGTGAGCAATTCCGCAGCCCGACCCCGGCCTTCTGGCGCCGGCACCGCCACGATGCTCTGGTCGAGCGGTGGGCAGCGCTCGTCGGCGCCGACAACCTCGCGGTCGTCGTGCTGGACGAGAGCGACCGATCAATGCCACTGCACACCTTCGAGGCGATGACCGGGCTCCCCAGGGACTTCCTCGTGGCGGAAAACTCGCGCGCCAACCGGTCGCTCACCGCCGCCGAGGTCGAACTGGTTCGCCAGATCAACGAGGTCGCCGACAAGGAGCGGTGGTCCGACCGTGCCTACCACCACTACATCCGCCAGGGGGTTATCGGTCGTATGGGGCACTGCGCCGTCGGCCCCGACGAGCAGCCAATCCAGACGCCGCAGTGGGCGCTGGACCGGGCACAGGAAATCGGTGCGGCGGCGGCCCGCCGGATCGCCGAGCTCGGCGTGCACGTTGCCGGTGACCTCGACTCCCTCGGCGCCGCCTTGCACGCCGACACCACTCCGCGCGCGCTGCCAGCAAGCGCTCTGCCCGTCGAACGGGTGCGAGAGGCAGTGGTCGGCACGCTGCATGCCTTCGGTGCATCGACTACCGAGCAGATTCAGGGTCAGGCGATCGGGCGCGCCAGCACGCGCGAGCTGGTCACCATCCTGCGCCACCGGGCGATCAACCGCCTCCGCGGCCGAGATGCCACCCCGCCTCCCCCGCCACCCGGGAAGCGACCGGGCAAAAAGCCGGCGCCGGGCAAGAAAGGTGCGTCACCAGCACAGAAGGACGCCCCGTCCTCCAAGAAGCTCAGTCCTTGAACGGATCGGCTCTCGGCGGGTTGCGCAACTCCGCCCGACCGCACGTCGCCAGGCTGAGACCGGCGTAACCGAGTGCGTCGTTGCACAACGACTCCACCGTCCATCCGAGATCTCGCCCATGCGCGCTGACGGTCGCGCGATACAACGTGATGTCGTAGCGGGTGGGCGATCCGTAGATCGCGCCGATCGTCCCAACGAGTCGGGATGTCCCGCTCAGGCCGCCCTCGCCGTCCCACGGCTTGTCGTAACGCTGCCACAAACCGGGATTGACGTTCCAGATCCCACCGGTCGCGACATCGAGCAGGGTCAGGGCGTCCAACACCCGCTCCGCCTCGAGTTGGCGCAACACCGCGGCCGGACGAATCACCTCACCTGATTCGGTCACGCGCATCCACCTCACATCCGGCGCCCCCGCTGCACACGCGCGCCCACTGCCGCGCTTTCGCGCGACCTCACCACGGTAACGGGAGCCCACCGAGACTGAAGTTCCGGCCCGGACGCGTCGATAGACCGCACACACAGCAAGAGGAGGCCGTTCTCGTGACCGCGTCGCCGATCGCTGCGCCGATCGCTGCGCACGAGAAGGCGCAGGCCCTGATCGCTGCCGTCGAGCAGGTCGTGCGCGGGCGCCGGGGAACCGTCGAGCTGACGGTCTCCGCGATGATCGCGGGCGGACACATCCTGATCGAGGACGTCCCCGGATCGGGGAAGACCACATTGGCGCGCGCCATGGCCAATGCAGCCGGCGGCACCTTCCGCCGCATCCAGGCGACCGCCGACCTGATGCCGTCGGACATCACCGGATCCGGGATCTGGGAGCCGGCGCGAAGTGCCTTCGCCTTCGTCCCCGGGCCGATCTTCGCGAACGTGGTCCTGGTCGACGAGCTCAATCGCGCCTCACCCCGGACCCAGTCGGCGCTGCTCGAAGCGATGGACGAGTCGGCCGTGACCGTCGACGGCGTCCGGTACGCGCTCCCGGATCCGTTCATCCTGCTAGCAACCCAGAACCCGTTTGAGCAATGGGGGACCTATCCGCTTCCGGAAGGCCAGCTTGACCGTTTCATGGTGCTCGTTCAGCCCGGCCGCAACCCGGCCGACGTCGAGCGCCAGATCGTGCGCGAGCAACTCGCCGGGCCGACGGTCGACCACCTCACTGCGGTGTTGGCGCCCGGCGACCTCACCATGCTTCGGGAGGCCGCGCGCGCGGTTCACGTCGCCGACGCTGTCCTGGGGTACGCCGTGGCACTCGTCGACGCCACCCGTTCGCACCCGTTGGTCGCGATCGGGGCGAGCACCCGGGCGACGATCTCGCTGATCCGCTGCGCGCAGGCTCGGACCATGCTGGCCGGACGACCGCACCTGCTGCCGGACGATGTCAAGGCCCTGGCGGTCGCGGTACTCGCGCACCGGCTCGTGCTCGCCTCCAACGACGGCAACCCGGCGGCTGCCGCACGGGTGATCACCGAGATCGTGCACAACACCCCGGCGCCCCTGTCCGGGGCGTAAGGCGGCCCGGTGCGTGAGACCTGCGGCGTACCGGCGCGTCGAGCGCTGTTTCCCCGCCCGACTCGCAGCGCGTCACTGCTCGTCCTGCTCGCGATCATCCTCGAGCTGCTCGGCCGCCTGATCGGATCGACCGGCGTCACGGTCGCGGCCGCCGCGGCCCTCGGCGCCGTCCTCGGTGACGCGATCCTCACGCCGCGAATCGACCGGACCCGGGTCACCCGCAAGGGGCCGATCCGGATGACCGTCGGCGTGCCGGCCCCGGTCGAGTTGACGATCCTGGCGCCCGACCGACGGTGGGGCATCGACCGTCAGCTGGTAATCACCGACGCTCATCCCGCCCTCTCCGCCGACCGAGTGCTCTGCCCGCGCTTGCGTCGGGGAGCGATCGCGACGGCGACACACGCACCGGTGCCGCTCCACCGCGGGTACTGGCGGGACGGCGGCTCGATCGAGATTGCGGCCTTCTCCCCACTTGGTGGGTTCGTTCGGCATTGGACGGCGCGCTACGAGGGGGAACTGTGGGTCCATCCCGCCGCCGCCCCGCCGGCTCGGCTTCCCGAAATCTCTGCGGCCCGCGCAACCGGAACTGCCGCGTCAACCCGGAGCGGAACGGGGACCGACCTGTTCGCAGTTCGGGAGTGGCGCACCGGAGACCACACCGGCGAGATTCACTGGCGCGCCACTGCCCGGCGCGGGCAGCTCATCGTCCGCGAACGTGAACGACCCGTCCAGACCGCCTTGACGGTTGCCGTCGGCCACGCGGACGGCGGCGCGGACTGGGAAGCCTCGATCTGTACCGCCTGCGCAACCGCGCTCGGCGCACTTCGCGCCGGCCGGTTGGTCGCCCTCGTCTCCGACGCCGGCGTCGAGCACCCGGCCACTGCCGTGGAGATCCAGGACTGGTTCGCGGAAGTGGCGGCCCGGTCCGATCCGAGCGTGCAAGTCCTGCAATCGGCGGTCCAACAGACCGGTCGCGGGAGCACGCTGCTGTGGGCGGGTGCCGACCCGATCACGCCCGCTCTCGATCACGCTGCGCGAAGCGCCGGCGCCATCGCGATCCAGTCCCTCACCGCCCGCCCGCATCGCCGAGGACGGCGATAGCCGTGCTCGTCGAGTCACGCCGGTGGGCCGCCGCGTCCTCGGCGCTGGCCCAGATTGCCGCGACCACCGCCGGGATGTTGCCCTGGTGGGCCTTGCCGATCACGCTGGCCGTGACCGCCTTCGTGGCCAGGCAGCCGAGCACCTTCAACCGGAGCCGAGCACGGGCCAGCCGCGGCGTCGCGGTGGCGGCGGTGGCAGCCTTCGCTGCCGTCATCGTCACGAAGAGCGTCGGCGCGGGCAGCGTCGGAGCCGACCCGATGGCCACCCTGCGCTCGCTGACCGAGGCGCTCGTCGTCCTCTCCCTGATCATCGCCCCGTCGTCACGCTCCCCGCGCGAGTACCGCGTCTGGCTCACCGTCACGACCGGCGTCCTCGTTGCGGCCGCCGCCGGGGGGCGCACGGTGACGAGCACCGTCCTGTCCGCCCTCAGCTGGATCGTCCTGCTGACCGCGATCTCGCGGGTTCAGGTCGCTGCCGAGTGCGACGGCGCGGTCCCGGCGGTGGGGGTGGACCGCGCCGACGTGGGACGCGGATCCCAGCGGATGACCAGCGCGATCGCGCCGGTCATCGCATCGCTCGCAGCGGCTGGAGTGGTGTTCTTCGCCCTTCCGGCCGGCTTGGGCGGAGGCGACCTCGCCCGCACCATCGCCCATCACGTCCAAGGCACGCTCAATGCCTCCGCCACGACCCGCTCCCTGGTCGGGATCGACACCTTCGGCGAAGGCAGCCTCAGCCTGCTGGTCCGCGGTGATCTCGCCACGACTCCGATCCTCTGGGTGCCCGAGACCTCACCCCCGCTCTGGCGCGGCACGATCTATCGGACCTACACCGGAACGGGGTGGCAGGACGATCCAATCGAGGGCATCGCGGCTGTCCCCGGCCCGGATGCGAGCGTTCCCCGGCTCGCGGCCGATCCCCCGTCCGGTCGGACCGAAACCGACCGGGTGCGGGTGGCACCGGGCGCGCACGCGAGCCTGATCTGGGCCCCGGGCGTCCCCGTGCACCTCGATGGACCGCCAAATGAGATCGTGCGGGTCATCCGCTCATCGGCCAACACCCGGGTCTTCGGCGTCCAGCCGTTGCAGACCTACCAGGTGACCTCGAAGGTGCCGACCGAGGATCCGCGGCAGCTCCGGCATGCCTCCGGAGCGGACCCGGCGGGACGGGCCTGGACCCAGCTTCCGGCCGAGTTGCCGGCCAATGTGTCCGCGCTGGCGCGCGCGATCACCCGGCACGCGCGAAGCCGCTACGCCCAGGTCACCGATCTCGAGACCTACCTGCGCAGCCACGAGACGTACTCCCTCAACTCGCCGGTGCCAGGACCGGGTCAGGACGCGGTCGAGGACTTCCTGTTTCGCGACCACACCGGGTTCTGCGAGCAGTTCGCCTCGGCCGAGGCCGTCATGCTTCGCAGCCTCGGTGTCCCCGCCCGGGTCGTCACGGGCCTGGCCTACGGGGCGCTCGCCGGCCACACCCGCATCTACACCGAGGCGGACGCGCACGCATGGGTCGAGGTGTACTACCCGGGGGTCGGGTGGTCTCCCACCGATCCGACGGCCGGCGCGGCGCTCGCGACCGGATCCGGCGGGTCGCGCTCGCTGCTCGACCGGGCCGCGCATGCCGTCATCACCGACCTGCCCGGCGGGAGGGTCGTGCTCGTCGCCCTGACCACGGCGCTGGTCCTGGCCGGCGGCACCCTGGTCGGTCGTTACCGGCGCCGTCGGCGTGGCGAAGGTCGCGGTTCTGACGTCCGCCGGGTCGGCCCGGTCCTCACCGCGTTCCACCGTCTCACCCGCGACCGACACGGGCCGGCGCCGCGCGCACCATCCGAGACCGCCCGCGAATATCTCGGTCGGGTCGCGCCGTACGGTACGGCGAGCGAGGCGCTGGAAACCTTGGAGCAGGAGTGTTACGGCGCAAGCGCGCCCACCCGGCGCGAGACCGACGACGCGGTCGACGCCTTCGCCTCGCTGATCAGCCGGCGGTAACCACCGTCGAGGCCGCGGGATCTCCCCCTGCGAGAATGGCCGCATGACCACGACCGCGCCGCCCGACCACCTGGTCGTCGTCGGCGCATCGCTGGCCGGATTGCGTGCAGTCGAGGCGGCTCGGCGTACCGGCTTCGCCGGGGCGATCACCCTCGTCGGGGCTGAAGACCACCTGCCCTACGACCGGCCGCCGCTGTCGAAGGAGTTCCTCACCAACGAAGAGCTCGGCGGGCCCACGATCCTGCGGGAAGAAGCCACGCTGCGTAACGAGCTCGGGGTCACCCTCCGCCTCGGCACGCAAGCGAGCGCGCTCGATCCGGACCAGCGGACCGTCTGGCTGGGCGAGGAGGCGCTCACCTACTCCGGCCTGGTCATCGCGACCGGGGCCGCCCCACGGACCCTGCCCGGCGCCGAGGACTTGTCCGGCGTACACGTCCTGCGCACGCTCGAAGACGCGCGGGCGATCCGGGCCGCGCTCGACCAGGGCGCGCGGACCGTCGTGATCGGTGCCGGGTTCATCGGCTCGGAGATCGCCTCCTCGGCTCGCCAACGGGGATTGGACGTCACGGTCGTCGAGGCCCTGCCGACACCGCTCGTCCGCTCGGTCGGCGAGGAGTTGGGCCGCGCGCTTGGCGACCTGCACGAGCGATACGGGACCCGGCTTCGGTGCGGAGTCGAGGTGGCGGCCCTCGAAGGGAGCGGCGCGGTCGAGGCGGTCCGGCTCGCCGACGGGAGTCGGCTCGAGGCCGATCTGGTCGTGGTCGGGATCGGCGTGAACCCGACCACCGAGTGGCTCGAGGGCTCGGGGCTCGAGCTCGGCAACGGCGTGGAATGCGACGAGACGCTGCGCACGTCAGCGGCCGGCGTGTACGCCGCGGGCGACCTGGCGAGCTGGCCGAACCCGCTGTTCGACACCCGCATGCGTCTCGAGCACTGGACCATCGCGGCCGAACAGGGTGGCGCGGCCGGACGCAACGCGGTCGAGCCGGATGCGGCGACGGCGTACTCGACGGTTCCGTACTTCTGGTCGGACTGGTACGGCAAGCGAATCCAGTTCGTCGGTATCGCGGGCGAGGCCGAAGAGATCCGCGTGGTCCTCGGCGACACCGACGGCGAGTCGTTCCTCGCGCTCTACCGGCGCGGCGATCAGGTCATGGGGGCGCTCGGGCTCGACCAGCGCAGCGCGGTCATGAAGTACCGGATGATGATCGCCAAGCAGACCTCGTGGGCGGAGGGCCTGGAGTTCGCGGCCGCCCGGGCCGCGGCTGCCGCGGCCAAGTCCTGACCCCCAATAACGGCGTCACGCCGTACTGGCTATAGCGAAACGGCGTCACGCCGTACCGGCTATAGCGAAACGGCGTCACGCCGTACCGGCTATAGCGAAACGGCGTCACGCCGTACCGGCTATAGCGAAACGGCGTCACGCCGTTATTGAGGGGCGGCGAGGTGGCGGCGCAGGAAGTCCACCTGGAGCAGTAGGACGTTCTCGGCGACCTCTTCCTGCGGCGTCATGTGGGTCACACCGGTCAACGGGAGCACGCTGTGTGGTCGGCCCGCCTCGGTCAGCCGCTGCGATAGCCGCAGGCTGTGTGCGGCCACCACGTTGTCGTCTGCTAGCCCGTGAATGATCAGCAGCGGCCGTTCGAGGGCGGGCGCGTCATCGAGCAGCGAGTTACGCCGGTAGACCTCCGGATTGTCCTGCGGCGTCCCGAGATATCGCTCGGTGTAGAAGGTGTCGTAAAGCGCCCAGTCCGTCACCGGCGCGCCGGCGATCCCGGCCCGAAACACTTCCGGGTGCCGTAGCACGGCGAGCGCCGCGAGCCAGCCGCCGAATGACCAGCCCCTAATCCCCACTCGGTCGAGGTCGAGGTCCGGCTCGATCGCGGCCGCCGCCCGCAACGCGTCCACCTGATCCCCGAGCACGGGACCGGCGAAGTCGTGTCGCACAGCCCGCTCCCACTCCGGGCCGCGGCCCGCCATCCCCCGGTTGTCCACGACGAGCACGGCGAAACCCTGGTTCGCGAGCCACTGCGGCTCGAGCCAGGCCGCCCGCGTCGCGAGGACCCGCTGCGCGTGCGGGCCGCCGTACGGATCGACCAGCACCGGGAGCTTGGCGCCGCGCCGATGACCCTCGGGAAGAACGAGCCCGGCGGGCAGTGCGCGCGGTCCGAGCTTGAGCAGTCGGACCGACGGGGCGAGCGGTGGCAGCGCGGCGTGCGATACCAACGGGTACGACGACCCGTCGCGATGAACGACCGACGCCGTCCCGATGGTCTCGAGCGACGCGGACCGCACGACCACCGTCTCGCCGCCCGCCACCGCCGCGTGCACCCCGGGATCATCGGCGATCGGCGCGAGCCCGGCCCGCGTCCAGCAATACACCCCGACCTGAGTCGGTTCGCCGACGGAGGCAGTGAAGACGACGCGGTCCGCGCTCACGCTCGCCACGGCCCGGACGTACATGTCCGGCGGCGTCACTGCGCCGTCGGCGACGACCAGCCGGCGGGCGCCATCGGCATCCGCGATCCGGACCAGGTCGCCCCCGCACCAGGCAGGCACTCCGTCGTGCAGCTCGACCCAGGCAGGGTCGGTGTCCTCGCATACAAGCGCGGTCGAGCCGGCAGCGACGTCGACGGACAGGACCGCGATGCTGCGCTGGTCGCGAGCAACGACCGCGAGCAGCGGCGGCCCGTCTGATGTCCAGCTGACCCGGCCGAGGTAGGGGAACCGGTCGCGGTCCCAGACGATCTCTCGCCGCTCTCCTTCGTGCCCCACGTGCCAGAGCGTGACCTCGGCGTTCGCCGTTCCGGCCGCGGGATAACGCACCGGCGACGGCTCCTGCTCGGGATGGGCCGGGTCGGCGATCCACCAGGTCGAGACCGGCGCCTCGTCGACCCGCGCCACCAGCAGCGCCGAACCGTCCGGGGCCCACCAGAACCCGCGCAGGCGCTCCATCTCCTCGGCCGCGACGAACTCCGCCCGGCCCCAGGTGACCGCGGGGTCGGGCTCACCGACGAGGACCCGGTCGGTACCGGCAACCAGGTCGGCGAGGCGAAGGTTCGGCCCATCGACGTACGCCACGAACCGACCGGTCGGGTCGGGGCGAGGGTCGAAGCACCCGATCGCCTCACCGACCTCGGTGAGGCGGCCGTTGTCGACATCGGCGACGTGCAGCCGACCTCCGAGGGCCACCGCAACCACACGGCCGGCGTCATCCGCGGCGTAGCTGACCACGCCGACCGCACCCTCGCGCATCCGTTCGCGGCGCATCCGCTCGGCCGCCGGAAGG
>Ga0335083_10010747_pt1 | contig 11028 bp, 11 predicted proteins | sample Lox_Sample_42_FD_206716 | JGI IMG/M metagenome (GOLD analysis project Ga0335083, IMG submission 206716) | Soil microbial communities from Loxahatchee National Wildlife Refuge, Florida, United States - Lox_Sample_4.2 | ecosystem: Environmental > Terrestrial > Soil > Wetlands | place: USA... | reverse complement strand
CGCGGTGGTCTCGGCATCGATCGTCACGCGTTGCGTGCCGAGGCCGCGCTCGCCATCGCCGATCGCGCGCGCGACGAGCCCGGCGAGCTCGCTGTCGGCGAGCGGCTCGAGCCGGATCACGCGGCAGCGCGACAGCAGCGCGGCCACCACGCCGAAGCTCGGGTTCTCGGTCGTCGCCCCGATCAGCGTGACCGTACCGGCCTCGACGTGCGGCAACAGCGCGTCCTGCTGCGTCTTCGAGAAGCGGTGGATCTCGTCGACGAACAGGATCGTTCGGGACCCGAACTGATCGCGGCGCTCGCCCGCCTTGCTGATCACTTCTCGTACATCCTTGACGCCGGCCTCGACCGCGGACAGCGCCGCGAGCTCGGCGCGCAGCGCCTCGGCGATCAGCCGCGCCAGCGTCGTCTTGCCGCTCCCGGGCGGTCCCCACAGGACGAGCGACGGAATGGCGCGTCCCGGCGCGAGATTTCCCAGGATGCGCCCGGGGCCGACCAGGTGCGCCTGGCCGACCAGCTCGTCGAGCGTGCGCGGCCGCATCCGCTCGGCGAGCGGTCGACCAACCTGGCGCTTTTGCGCCGATCGTGCAAATAGGTCCACTCGCGCGCAACCTTACGCGCCCGTCGGGCTGCGGCCAAGTGACCACCCCCCTGGTGCGCGTGCACCCGGTCCGCACGCGGGATCGCCAGTCGAGTTTCGCCGCGTTATCGATCGCGATCGCGTGGCATGCAGCCTGCTTAGGCGAAACGCATGCTGGTGGAGACCGTCTTTCGCTATCGCACCCTCGTCGGGAAGTGCGATCTGGGGGTCGGTCTGGACTGGGACGAGATCGAGCAGCTGACACAGATCGCGCACGAGTTTGCACCACGCGACACGCGGACCGGCCGCAAGTTCCGGCGCGAGGTCGTCGAGCTCGACGGCGTCGTGCGCGGCGACCGGATCAACGATCGCGTGCAGATCGTCGAGCTCGGCCCGGGCGGGCTCGTATGCCGGCGCTCGCCGTTCATCGCGCGCGGCGAGCGCGTCGAGATCAACGTCGAGGTCTTCGACGACATCTATCGGTTCTCCGCGCAGGGGATCTGGCTCAAGGACGACGGCGAGGACTACCGCGTCGGGCTCGCGCTGGTCGGCATGCCGGTGAAGCTGCACAAGGTGGCACTGAGCCGCCACGAGCGCGACGTCATCGATCGGATCGCGGACGCGGCGTAGTATGCGCGCGTGAGGTTCGCGTACAGGATCGTCAATGTCTTCACCGTCGACGGCGACCGGCTGTCGGGCAATCCGCTGTGCGTGTTCGAGGACGGGCGCGGGCTGTCCGACGCGCGCATGCAGGCGCTCGCGCTCCAGCTCAACCTGTCGGAGACGACGTTCGTGCTGCCTTCGGAGCGCGCCACCGCGCGCGTGCGGATCTTCACGCCGGCGTTCGAGATGCCGTTCGCCGGCCACCCCACGCTCGGCACCGCGCACGTCGTGCGCGCGCTGCGCGGCGGCGACCGCGTCACGCTCGAGATGCGCGCCGGCCTCGTCGAGGTCCGCGCCGCCGGCGACACGTGGACCTTGCGCGCCGCGCGCGTGCCGACGACGCGCGCGCCGGGCGCGAGCCGCGCCGAGCTCGCGCGCATGCTGGCGCTGCCCGAGGCCGCGATCGCGGGCGAGCCGCTGTGGGTCAACACGGGCAGCGACCAGCTCGTGATCCCGCTGCGCTCGGCCGACGACGTGCGCGCCGCGGTGCCGGTGCCGGAGTTGATCGAGCGCCACGCGACGAGCGAGGCGCGCGGCGAAGGCCTCGCGTACGCGTGGTCGCCCGAGGGCGTCGTGCGGTTCTTCTTCACGAAGCACGGCTCGGTGATCGAGGACCCGGCGACGGGCTCGGCTGCGGCGAACCTCGGCGGCTACTTCGTCGCGACCGGCCGCGCGCTGCCGATCGCGATGACGCTGCGCCAGGGCGACGCGGTCGGCCGGCCGTCGCGGCTGAACCTGCACGTGACGGCCGAGCGCCACATCGAGGTCAGCGGCGACGTGATCGAGCTCGGCGGCGGCGCGTTCGAGCTATAGCTTCGAGATCAGGCGCTGCGCGAGGTGCAGCGTGCGCGGCGGCAGCGTCTCGCCGCGCCACGCGAGCGCGTGGACGAGCACGCGCGCCTTGTCACGCGTGCGTAGATGCGGGCGCTCGGCGAACAGCCGCGGCCCGACGTGCTCGATCTTGTCGAGGATGCGCATGCCGCCGTGCCACATCAGCGCGAGCTCGACCGCGAGGTCGGGGCCGACGATGTCGACGAGCGGCCGCGCGCGCTCGAACAGCGCCCGCGTGCGCGCGACCTCGTAGCGCACGAGGTGGCCGACTCCCGGCGTCACGCGGCGCGACGCGATGTCGGCCTCGGTCACGCCGAAGTGGCGCAGATCCTCGGCGGGCAGGTAGACCCGGCCGCGCGCCCAGTCGGCGGGCACGTCCTGGATCAGGCGCGCGAACGCGAGCGCGGTCGCGAGATCCTCGGCGAACGCGTGCAGCTCGGCCGCGCGATAACCGCCGATGTAGAGCAGGAGGCGGCCGACCGGCTCGGCGGCCTGGCGCGTGTACGCGCGCAGCTCGTCGAACGTGGCGTAGCGGCGGCGCTCGAGATCGGTCCGGAACCCGGACAGGAGCTCGGTGAACTCGAGGATCGGCAGCGCGAAGCGATCGACGGTGTCGGCGAGCGCGACGAACACCGGGTGCTCGGCGCGGCCGCGATACGCGTCGTGCAGCTGCTCTTCCCAGCGATCGAGCTCGCGCGTGCGGCGCCCCTCGTACGTGGTCTCGTCGGCGAAGTCGTCGGCGACGCGCGCGAACGCGAACAGCGCGAAGATGTGCTTGCGCAGCTGCGAGCGCGCGAACATCGACGCGACCGGGTAGTTGTGGTGGCGCGCGCGGCACAGCGCCTCGCAGTAGCGATAACAGGCCTCGAGCTCGAGCGTCGGCGGCAGCGGGACGGCGAGGGCAGGCAGACGAGCGGCTCCGATGCGATGGATCACGACGCGACCTCCGCGCGGCGGGGGAGCGGCGTGCGGGCAGGGGCCGAGGCAGGGTGAGATGGCAAGTTCCGCTTCAAGGTGACTCCTTCAACCGCGCGAGGATCTCGCGCGCACGATCCGGTTTGACGTCGCCGCAGCCCGACAGCTCGGCGGCGACGCGGTCGACGAGGTCGCCGGTCGCGCCGGCGGCGCGGGCCAGGCCGCGCGCGTGCAGCGCCATGTGACCGCGCTGGATGCCTTCGGTGGCGAGCGCGCGCAGCGCGGCGAGATTCGTCGCGAGGCCGGCCGCGGCGGCGACCGCCGCCAGCCGATCGGCGTGATCGACGCCGGCGAGCTCGAGCGCGAGCTGCGCCGCGGGGTGGCCGTGCAGCGCACCGCCGACCGTGCCGACCGCGAGCGGCATGACGAGCTCGCCGAGTAGCGCGCCATCGTCTTCGCGCCACGTCGCGAGCGGGCGATACGCGCCGGACTTCGCCGCGAACGCATGTGCGCCGGCCTCGACCGCGCGCCAGTCCTGGCCGGTCGCGACGAGCACGGCGTCGACGCCGTTCATGATGCCCTTGTTGTGCGTCGCCGCGCGGTACGGATCGAGCTCGGCGAACCGCGACGCGGACGCGATCGCGGCGCGCACTTCCTCGCCGGTCGCGCGATCCTGGCCGAGCGCCGAATCGTCGACGCGGCAGCGCACGGTGATCGCGCGCTCGTCGGTCAGGTTCGACAGGATGCGCAAGCCGGCGCGGCCACCGGAGATGCGCGCGACGCGATCGGCGAGCGCCTCGCACAGCGTGTTGACGAGGTTCGCGCCCATCGCGTCGCGGCAATCGACGTGCAGGTGGGCGACGAGCACGCCGCCGTCGGGGCCGGGCGGGCGCGCGAGCACGCGCACTTCGAGCGCGCGCGGACCACCGCCGCGTGCGGCGAGCTTGGGCACGAGCCGCGCGGCATCGGCGACGAGCTCGTCGGCCGCACCGCGCAGCGCGGCGGCGCCGGCATCGACGTCGTCGACGTTCGTCACCTGGATCTGCCCGATCATCACCGGGTCGCTCGACTGCGTCGTGAAGCCGGCGGGTCGCGTCATCCTCGCTGCATTGGATGCCGCGGCGACCACCGACGGTTCCTCGATCGCCATCGGCACGAGGACGTCGACGTCGTCGATCGTGAAGTTGACCGCGACCGCGAACGGCAGCGCGTACGTCCCGACGACGTTCTCGATCATCCCGTCCGCGGCCTCGAGCGGCAGCCCACCCGCGTCGATCGCCGCCAGCCGCGCCGCCGGGAGCTTCGTCGCCTCGAGCAGGCGCAGGCGGCGCTCGGCGACGCCGAGTCGGAAGAAGCCGGGAAGGCGGGATGTCACGGGATGCTCGTGTTTACTGGACGATGGGGCTGGAGTCCATGTCGATAAACGACGACGGATGGCCCGGTTATTCTTCGACCTTCGGGCTGTTAGCTCGCTTCGAGCGCGGCGCCGCGCGGGTCGATGGCGAGCGCGAGCACGTGTCCGCCCGCATCCGCGATGCGGCGCTCGATCGCGATGCGGTCGACGTGCGCGGGCACGACCGCGATCGCGACGTCGCCGCCGCCCGCGCCGGTGGTCTTCGCGGTGCCGCCGAGCGGCGCGAGCGCGGCGCGCGCGTCCGACACGCACGCCGGCACCAGCGGCACGCGACTCGCGACCGCGAGCTGATCGACCGCGGTCGCGGCGAGCGCGAGCGCGGCGAGGAGCCCGGTCGCCGCATTCTCGGGCACGCGCGCGCGGTTGCACGCGAGCACCGCCAGCGACGACGCGCTCGTGATCGCGCGCAGCGCGGCATCGACGGCGGTCGCGTTCGCGGCGCGTGCGGCCGCCACGCGCCCGACCAGCTCGACGGTCTCGGCGGACACGCCGGTGAAGAACGGCACGAGCGCGACGCCGGCGGGCCACACGAGCGGCGCGACGTGGCGCGACGCGTACGAGATCACGCCGCCGTACACGGCCGCGGCGATATCCGCGCCCGAGCCGGGCGTGCCGCGCGCCCGTTGCGCGCGCGCGTGGGCGGCCGCCGCGATCTCGAACAGCGCGGCGCGATCGTCGGTCGAGCCGAGCGCGAGCGCGGTCGCGGCGACGGTGACCGCGGCGCTCGAGCCGAGCCCGAGCTTCTGCACGCCCTCGTAGCAGGCCGAGCTGTCGACCGCGATCGCGAGCGCGGCGCGCGCGGCCGGATGATCGGCGCCCAGGCGTGCGGCGAGCTCGTCGGCGACCGCGATCAGAAACGGCGACGTGCCGGTCGCGCGGCCACCGCGCGCGACGACGCGGCGATCGACCGCGACGACGAGCGCGGGCGCGCCGTCGAGCACGGCGTATTCGCCGGCGAGGATGAGCTTGCCGGGCGCGCTCGCGATCGTCATCTCGCGATGACCTCGGCGCCGCCGCCGATCTCGCTCGCGATCGTTTGCGTCACACCGGCGACGGTGTCGAGCGCGCGCGCGACCGCGCCGGCGTCCTCGCTCGTCGTCAGCACCTTGACGTGCGGGCCGGCGTCGATCGTCGCGTACGCGCGGACGTGGGCGGCGCGCAGCTCGCGCACCGCCGCGAGCGCGGCCAGCGTCGCCGGCTGCCAGTAGATCGTCGCGGGTCGCGACGCGATCGCGACGGCATGCATCGCGAGCGCGTTGGCCTCGGCGAGCGCGCCGAGCGCGGGGAAGTCGCCGCCGGCGATCGCCGCCTCGGCGAGGGCGAGATCGCGGGGGACGAGCTCGAGCCACGCGCGGTACAGCGGCGACGTCGCGGCCGAGTGCTCCATCGCGTCGCGCGACGCGTGCGATTTCGGCACGCCGCCGCCGACGACCGCGATCACGACCCGTACGTCGCCGAGGCGCGGCGCCGCGATCGCTTCGGCGTAGGCGTCTTCGCCGTCGGCGCGCGTGCCGGCGTGCATGCGCACGAACCCGCCGAAGATCGAGCGCGCGGCCGAGCCCGAGCCGCGGCGCGCGAGGATCGACAGCTCGCGCGGCAACAGCGCGAGGCCGGCGGCGCGTGTCGCGGCGAGCGCGAGCGCGGCGAACCCCGACGCCGACGACGCCAGCCCGGACGCGGTCGGGAAGTGGTTCGCGGTGGTCACGCGCGCGCGGGTGTCGATCCTTGCGCGCGCGCGCACGAGATCGAGGAACTCGCTCACGCGCGCCTTGCCACCTTCGAGCGAGACCTCGTCGTGCGCGAGCGCGGGATCGAATTCGACCGTGGTCTCGGTGACGAGCGCGCGGAGCGCGATCGACAGGCTGCCGGTCGCGGGCAGGTTCAAGGGGCCGGCGTCGCGCTTGCCCCAGTACTTGACGAGCGCGATGTTCGCGCACGCGCGCGCGGTGACGCTCATCGCCCGCCGACCGTCGCGACGAACCCGGTCACGCTCGCCTTCTTCCACGCCGCGAGCACGTCGGCTTCGCGGTCGCGCGGCGCGATCGCGATCACCGCGCCGCCGCCGCCGGCGCCGGTCAGCTTCGCGCCGTAGGCGCCGGCGTCGCGCGCGGCCTTGCACAGGCCGTCGAGCAGCGGCGTCGACACGCCGAGCTCGCCGAGCAGCGTGTGGGCGCGGTCCATCATCAGGCCGAGCGCGGTGAGGTCGCCGCCGATCAGCGCGCCGGTGCCGGTGTCGCAGATCGCGCCGAGCTCGTGCAGGCGCCGGTCGTCGCGCGAGCCACCGGTCGCGGCGGCGACGCGCTCGACCATCGCGGCGGTCGCGCGCGGCGAGCCGCTCGGCCCGACGAGCACGCGCAGCGGCGTGCACTTGAACGGCGTCAGCCCGGCCTGCTTGCGAAACACGCCGATGCCGCCGGCAATCGCGAGCGCGACGTCGACGCCGCTCGGCTTGCCGTGCAACACGGCCTCGCTCGCCGACGCCGCGATCGCGACCGCGTTCGCATCGGCGACGCGCTTGGCGTGGCCGAGCAGCGCGCGCGCGACCGCGACCGCGAATGCCGCGCTCGCTCCGAGCCCGGCGCCGGCCGGGATCTGCGCGTCGCCGACGAGCGTGAGCGCCGGCCGGCCGATGCCGATCGAATCGGCGATCGCGGCGAGCCCGTGCGCGAGCGAGTGATCGTCTTCGGCGTCGACCTTGAGGTTCCACGCCGGCAGCTCGATGCGCAGCGCGCCGCCCGCCGGCGTCGGCACCGCGTCGATGCGCACGCCGCGGTCGAGCGCCGCCGCGAGCGCGGGGTAGCCGTACACGACCGAGTGCTCGCCGAGCAGGATGATCTTGCCGAGGCCGAACGTGGTGCTCGTCGTCATACGTGGATCTCGAGGTCGTCGAGCCAGGCGCGCAGCGGCGCGCCGAGGTGGCGGGGTGCGCGCGCGAGCTCGGCGGGCGTGCGGCAGCCGGCGAGCAGGCACACCGCGCGGATCGCGGGCACGAGGTTTTCGATCGCGATCCGCACCCACTCGGCACCGCCGAAGCGTTGCGCGACCAGCATCGGTGCCGCCATGCCGCCGGCGCGTGCGCCGAGCGCGAGCGCGCGTGCGATGTCGTAGCCGGAGCGCAGCCCGCCAGAGGCGATCGTCTCGAGCCCGGCGCGCGCGCACGCGGCGACCGATACCGCGGTCGGCACGCCCCAGTCCGCGAGCTCCTGGCCGAGCGCGCGTGCGGGGCCTTGCGCGCGCGCGGCCTCGACGAGGATCCAGCTCGTGCCGCCCGCACCCGACACGTCGACGGTCTTCACGCCGGCGCCGACCAGCGCGCGCGCGACCTCGCTCGACAGACCGCAGCCGGTCTCCTTGACGATGATCGGCACCGGCGACTGCTCGACCAGCCGCGCGATCGCCGCGACCAGACCGCGAAAATCGCGGTCGCCACCGTCCTGGATCAGCTCCTGCCCGACGTTCAGATGCACGCACATCGCATCCGCGCCGACGCGCTTGCCGAGCTCGACGACGCGCGCCGGGCCCATCGCCGCCGCCTGCACCGCGCCGACGTTGCCGAACAGCACGACATCGGGCGCGACGTCGCGCACCTGGTAGCTCGCGGCGAGCTCGGGGTGCTCGTCCATCGCGCGCTGCGAGCCGAGGCCGAGCGCGACTCCCGCAGCCTGGGCGGCGCGCGCGAGGTCGCGATTGACGGCCGCGGCCTCCGCGGTGCCGCCCGTCATGCCCGTGATCACGAGCGGGAGCGCGAGCCGCTTGCCGCACAGCTCGGTCGAGAGATCGATCTCGTCGAGCGCGAGCTCGGGCAGCGCCTGGTGCACGAGGTGGACGTGCTCGAGCAGCGTCGAGCCGCGCTCGGCCTGTCCGGACGCGGCGATCTCGAGATGATCCGCCTTGCGTTTCGCGATGCGCGGCTCGTCTGGCACGCGCTAGTTCTACTATGGATAACAGGTAAAGAACCGGTACGTCGGATCGCCCGCGCAGTAGCCCGCGAGATCGCCGCCGAAGCTCTCGCCGTTCCAGCAATACGTGCCGGCCGGGCACGTATCGCCGGTCGCCGTGATCGTCGTGCCGTCGGAGCCGAGGCTCAGGCTCACGGTGCACGACTCGGTGCAGAGCCGCTCGCCGCTCGGTCCCTCGCCGCACACGAGCCCGGTCGCACAATCACCGGGCTCGCCGGCGCGGCACCACGAGCAGATCTGATCGGCGCCCTGCGACGCCAGCGCCGACGGCCCGTGGCAGTAGCCGTCCGCCGGCTCGCACACGCTCCCGTGCCCGCCGAAATCGGCGAAGCAGTGCTCGAACGGGTTCGGAAACATCGACTCGGTGAAGTTGTCGGCGACCGGCTGCGGGCAATCGCTGTCGCTCGCGCACGTGGTCGCGCAGAACCGGCCACCGGCCGGATCGGTCGCGCACCGCGCGTTCGGGCCGCATTCGTCGTCGATGATGCACGGCGAGCACGCGATGCGCGGCCGGCACAGCGACGTGCCATCGCAGAACATCGCCGGCGGGCAATCGCGGTCGCTCGTGCACGCGGCGGTGCACGTCGCGCCCGGATCGCACGGCGCGGCCGACAGGCACTGGAAGCCCTGCTTGCACGGCGTCGGATCCTGGTTGCACTCGGCGAGCGCGCAGCTCGTGCCGTACGCGCCGGGGCTGGTGTCGTAGGTCGCGTGAAAGCAGGTCGGCGTGGTGTCGCCGGCATGCGCGAGCCCGCAGGTGAGGCCGAGCGGGCAATCGGTCTGCGCGCTGCACGCCAGCAGCGGCGCATCGGCGACGCCGGCATCGGCCGCGCAGCCGACGCACGCGCCGAACGTGCCGTCGGACTCGCACACCTGCGCGCCCGCGGTGTCGCCCGGGCAGCCGCACGCGCGCTGCTCGCCGGGCACGCACTTGGCCGCGTTGTCGCCGCACGCGGCGGCCGCGACGAGCAGCCACGCGAGCTTCATGGGTTCGCCAGCACCGCGTCGATCTGAGCTTGCAGCGCGGTGTCGATGCCGACGCTGCGATAGACGAGCGTCATGTCGCTGGTGCGGATCACGAGGTGCTCGGGATATGCGGCGATCGGGAAGTAGGCCTGCGTCAGCGCCTCGGGATCGAGCGCGATCGGGTACGGCACCTTGTAGGTCTTGGCCCAGTTCTCCGCGTCCTTGATGACCGGGGATCCCCCCGGCTGGCTGTTCTGCGTGATCACCGTGTAGAACTGCGCGTGACCGCCGGCCTGGTAGCTGTCGTAGAGCGTGACGAGGTTCGGCTGATCCTCGTTGCACGGCCCGCACCAGACCGCGCACACGTCGATCATCAGCGCCTCGATGCCGGGCGTGACCAGATCCGACAGCTTGCGCGAAACCGGCGTCGGATCGCTCGCGCTCGTCGGGCCGATCAGCTCGAGGTTCGCGACCGTGCTGCCGATGCCGTAGCCGTACGGCCCGCACGGGTAGATGCCGGGCCCGCACGACGCGTCGCCGGGCGAGTTGAACGCGGCGTCGGCGGGCAGCGGGCAGCCCTGACACGTCTGCCACGTGCCGTCGCTGCCGCAGGTCTGGATGCCCGACGTGGCGCCGATCAGACATCCGCACCTGTGCTGGCTCAGCGGCACGCAGCGGTCGGCGTTGTCGCCGCATGCGGCGACGACCAGCGTGCACGCGAGCACGAGCCTCACTGGCAGACCCCGATCGTAGACGACGGGATGCCGCCGTCGCCGACGCACGTGCCGGTCGCGCACGCGACGTTGCTCGGGCCGCCGCAGAACGCGGCGCACAGGTTGCCGATGCACGCCGTGCCCGGCGCGCAGTCGGTGTCGGCGAGGCAGAACGTGCCCTCGGCGCCGTCGTTCGAGTACATGCAGCCGGTGTCGCCGAGCGTGTTGACCACGTAGCAGCCGTCGCCCGGAACACAGTCCTGTGCGAACACGTCGCAGCTCGCGATGCACTGGCCGACCGGGTCGAGCCCGAACGTGCGGCACACGCCGCCGCCGGGCACGGCTTCGCAGCTGTCGACCACGGTCGGATCGCACTGCGAGATCCCGCTCGGCGCGCAGCCGAAGCTGAAGCACGAGTAGCCGGTGCGGCACGGGTTCGGTCCGGTCATCGCGCTGCACGTCGCGAGGCACTGCGCGCTCGCCTCGAGGTTCACGCAGAAGCCGCTGCCCGGGCAATCCGGATCGAAGCCATCGAAGTCGGCATCGCCGACGTCGCACGCCGCCGAGCAGTACCCGCCCGTCCAGGTCAGGCCGTCCGCGTTCGTCAGGCACTGCACGACCCCTCCGCCGGCGCACTCCGTGCTCGTGCTGCACGGTCCGCCCGTCGGCGCCGGGACCGGCGGCGCGTCGGGCGGCGCGTCGGCCGGCGCGTCGATCGGCGGCGCGTCGGCCGCGAACGCGTCGAGCATCGGCGCGCACGCCGTGCACGCGCCGAACGTGCCGTCCGCGTTGCAGACCTGGATGCCGAACTGCTGCTGGCCGCACGCGCACGCCTGCTGCGCGCCTTGCACGCACGCGTTCGGCTCGTTGCAGGCACTCGCGACCAGGCTCACCAGCACGAACCAGCGGCGCACGCCTCTACATTATCCGTAGATGATGTAGAGCACCACCGCGGTCGCGCCGGCGAGGTCGAGCAGGAACCACGGAT
>Ga0335083_10010746_pt1 | contig 11030 bp, 8 predicted proteins | sample Lox_Sample_42_FD_206716 | JGI IMG/M metagenome (GOLD analysis project Ga0335083, IMG submission 206716) | Soil microbial communities from Loxahatchee National Wildlife Refuge, Florida, United States - Lox_Sample_4.2 | ecosystem: Environmental > Terrestrial > Soil > Wetlands | place: USA: Florida... | reverse complement strand
CTGAATCGCTTCATTCAGATTTCGGGCCACATCCGCTGGTAGTGGAGTGACACTTCGGGGGCGCTAGAATCGGACCAGTGTCCAAGCGCCCCCAAACTTCCCCAGGCAGTCCCAAACTCTCCCGAACCCCGGCGCCTCGATCCAGTCTCCTCAGTTACGCCGTCATCCTCTGCGCCACCATTCTTGCCTACCTCCCTGCCCTCAATGGGACACTCCTCTGGGACGATTCCAGCCACGTCACGCGCCTCGACCTCCGCTCTCTCCACGGTCTCTGGCGAATCTGGTTCGTTCCGGGCGCCACCCAGCAGTATTATCCGCTCCTACATTCCGCGTTCTGGTTCGAGCACGCCATCTGGGGCGACGCCGTCCTCGGTTATCACCTCCTGAACGTCCTTCTTCACGCCCTCGCGGCGTGCCTGGTGGTCACCATCGTGCGGCGTCTTGCGCTGCCTGGGGCTTGGCTGGCGGGACTGTGCTTCGCTCTGCACCCGATCTGCGTCGAAGCCGTCGCCTGGATTTCCGAACAGAAAAGTACGCTCTCCGGTGTCCTCTATCTCGCGGCGGCGCTGGTCTACCTGCGATTCGATGAGTCGCGGCGCCGTTCGCACTACATCGCTGCGCTGGGTCTGTTTCTGCTCGCGTTAGCCGCCAAGACCGTCACCGCGACCCTGCCGGCGGCGCTTCTGGTAGTGTTGTGGTGGTGTCGCGGACGCATCGAATCGCGTCGCGACATCCTCCCGCTCGTTCCATGGTTCGCTGTCGGCGCCGCTGCCGGACTCTTCACGGCGTGGATGGAACGAACCTACATCGGCGCGGCCGGCGCCGCTTTCACGCTCACGCCGATCGATCGGATTCTCCTGGCATCGCGCATCATCTGGTTCTACGCCGCCAAGGTGATCTGGCCGGCCGATCTGACTTTCTTCTACGAGCGCTGGCACATCGATCCCGGCGAGTGGTGGCAATATCTGTTCCTCGCCGGCCTGATCGCTGCTGCGGCGGCTCTGTGGCGTCTGCGGCGGCAAGCTCGTGGGCCCTTGGCCGCATTTCTGATTTTCGCCGGGACGCTTTTCCCGGTCTGGGGCTTCTTCAACGTTTATCCGTTCCGCTACTCCTATGTCGCCGACCATTTCGCCTACTTGGCCAGTCTTGCGCTGATCGCGCCCGTGTCCGCATTCCTAACCTCGCTCGCCAAGCGCCGGCAATGGTTGCTCATTCTCCTGCCGGCCACCCTCGGCATTCTCACCTGCCGCCAAGCTGCAGACTACCGCGACGAAGAGACTCTCTACCGCGCGACCCTCGATCGCAATCCCAACGCCTGGCTGGCGCACAACAATCTCGGCAACGTTCTGCTGGCCGAGCCGGGCCGCCGTGACGAAGCCATCGCGCATTTCCAAACCGCCATCTCGCTCATGCCCGATTTCTGGGAAGCGCATCTCAGCCTGGGCAACGCTCTGCTGGAGACTCCCGGCCGCCTGGACGACGCCCTCGCCGAATATCGAACCGCCGCGCGCCTATCGCCCCGATCCGAGCGCGTGCACACCAATCTCGGCAACGCGCTCCTCGAAAAAGGCGATCCCGCCGGTGCTGCCGCGGAGCTCGCAGAAGCGTTGCGGATGGACCCGAATAACGCCGAAGCGCACAATGATATCGGCAATCTGTACTCGCAAACCGGCCGCCTGCCCGAGGCCATCGCCGAATACCGCGCGGCATTGCGCGCCAATCCCGATTTCGCGGAGGCGCACAACAATCTCGGCAGGGCTCTCGCGCAGTTGGGCCAGATGCCGGAAGCGATCGCCGAATTTCAGGCCGCCATCCGCGTCCGGCCGGGTTATGCCAACGCCCACAGCAACCTCGGAAACGCGTTATCGGCGCTTCCGGGCCGGTTGCCCGAGGCGATTGCCGAGTACCAGACCGCTCTCGAAATCCGGCCGGATTCCGCGCCATTACACAACAACCTGGGCTACGCATTTTCTCAGATGCCCGACCGCCTGTCCGACGCCGTCTCCGAATATCGAAAGGCGCTGCAACTGGACCCAAACTTCGCGGACGCTCACTACAATCTGGCCAACGCCCTCCTGCGCATCCCCGGACGCCAGGCGGAAGCCCTCGCGGAATTCGAAACCACCCTCCGTCTGCACCCCAGCGCCCGCCTGCGCGAAATCGTCGACCATCTGCGCACCACCCGAAAATAGACACAAATTGTGGTGCCGGCACTCATGCCGAAACGTTTCGCCAACGACGAATGGACCCGGACGAGATTCGGGAACAAACATCGCACTTTTGCGTCCTGACTCTATGAGGCCATTTCAGATCGCACCCACCCGGAGGACTACGGGCGATATTTAAGATATAACGGTCTCGTTAGGAGCCGACAAGCTATGTTGTTTGGTTCGGCTGCGCCGTTCATGCGCTACTGGCGGAACATCGGGAGTGCCAGTTGGCTGGCAATCGATTCCATCTGGGCGCACAAGTTGCGCAGTTCTCTCACGCTGCTCGGCGTCATCGTCGGAGTAGCCAGCGTCGTATTGGTGGGCGCGGCGATCCAGGGGCTGGGCACATACGCCTCGGACAGCACGTCCAAAGTATTCGGCAGCAATACATTCCTGGTCGCGCAGGTGGCAAGCGCCGTCTCCCGAACGGAGTACTTCGCCAAGCTGAAACAAAACCGGCCCATACGGCCTGAAGACTTGAAATACCTCAAGCTGTTGACCGGCGACACCATCGAATACAGTGCCTACAACCAGCGGGTAGAGGATATTCGACGCGAGATGCTGCGCTCGGAGGGCGCCTCGATTTTCGGCGTTGCCGCGCTGCTGCCGGAAATGCGGGAGATCAACCTGTCGGACGGACGATTCTTCACCGACCAGGAGGAGCGTTCCGCACAACCCGTCGCGGTGATCGGTTCTGAGGTGGCCGACGCGCTGTTCCCTAACACCTACCCGGTCGGCCAGACGGTGAGAATCCGCGACCGGGTATTCACGGTGGTGGGAGTGCAGGAAAAAGTGGGGTCGGCGTTTGGGAATAACCAGGACAATACCGCGTATATCCCATTCCCGATCTTCGTCAAAATGTATGGAACCGGGCAGTCGATCGCGATCTTCGGGCGGGCGCGGCCGGGAACCAACCTCACAGTCGAGGACGCGCTGGACGTGACGCGGGTGGCGCTGCGCACCCGGTTTCACGCCCTGCCCGGACATTCCGACCGGTTCGACAGTCTCACTCCCGAAGCCATGCAGTCTTTCATCACCCAGCTTCTGTCCATGATCTCGGCCGTGGTGGTGCCCGTAACCCTGATTTCACTGGTTGTCGGCGGGATTGTGATCATGAACATCATGCTGGTAAGCGTGACCGAGCGGACGCACGAGATCGGCGTGCGCAAATCCGTGGGGGCCCGGCGCACCGACATCCGCCGGCAGTTTCTCATCGAGGCAGTGATCCTGGCGGGGTTGGGCGGTATGACAGGAGTGGCGCTGGGCGCGTCGTTCGCCATGCTGCTATCCAGGATTGCCGGCCTGACCCTCACCATTACCATTCAATACGTGGTGCTGGGCCTGGCCGTCTCCGGAATCGTGGGCGTGGTTTCGGGCTGGTATCCGGCGGTGCGGGCGTCCCGGTTGGATCCGGTTGACGCCTTGAGGGCCGAATAGATGCGGATCACCGTTCGAGAGAACATTGCCATCGCGCTTTCGACGGTGTTGTCGCACCGGCTGCGTTCGCTGCTCACCATCGTCGGCATTGTCATTGGCATCACGACCGTGGTGACCGTCAGTTCCCTGCTGACCGGGTTGCGCAAAGGCATCGTGGTGTTCTTCGAGGAACTGGGCCCGGACAACATCTTCGTGGCGCGCTATAGCAGCGGCGCGGGCGCCGACAGCGGACCACCCAAAGAGCGGCATCGCAGGCCCATCCACCCGGAATATGCGGACGCGATCCGCCGGTTGTGCCCTTCCGTGCTCGTGGTCGCGAAGACCGTTTTCATACCCCCGGTCATGGGCGGCAAGCCGCTGATCGTCAAAGCAGGCGGCATCGACACCGATCAGTTCACGATTGTAGGAGACGCCACGGAAGCCTTCTCGACGATTCCGCGTGACATGGAGTCCGGCCGCCATTACACCGCGGAGGAGGAGCGCCGCGGCGCCAGGGTGACGATTCTGGGACATGCGATCGCCGAGACGTTGTTTCCCGGCGGAAACGCGGTCGGCCGGCAGATTATGGTGGACGGCGCGGAATACACCGTGGTGGGCGTGTTCGTCAAAATGAAAGGGGGATTCTTCGGTCAGAACCCGGTGGATTCGCAGATCAGTATTCCCTTCCATACGGCCTGCGCCCGCTATCCTCAGGTGGACACCCTCGCGCTCACCGCCAGGGCCCGGCCGGGGCTGCGGCAACAAGCCTACGACGAGGTGGAGGATACCCTTCGTAAACTCCGGCACCTGGGCCCCCACGATCCTGACGATTTCACCCTGAACACGCCCGACCAGATCGTCAAACAACTGGACAGCGTGACAGGCATGATCGTGGCCGTCGCCATCGCTATTTCGGGGCTGGGGCTTCTGGTGGGCGGCATCGGCGTGATGAACATCATGCTGGTCAGCGTGACGGAGCGGACCCGCGAGATCGGAGTGCGCAAAGCCATCGGCGCGCGCCGGCTGGACATCATCACGCAGTTCCTGGTCGAAGCCGTCACTCTCACGGCTGCGGGCGGTATGATCGGCATCGTGTTCGCCGTTCTGGCGACGGTGGCGATCGGCGCACTGGTCAGTTCACTGCCGTCGGTAGTACCTGTTTGGGCGCTGATCACCGGCTTCGCCGTTTCTGTCGGAGTGGGAATCTTCTTTGGGGTCTGGCCGGCCGTCAAAGCGGCACGCCTGAATCCGGTGGACGCGCTACGGTACGAATGAATGGACGGCGTGGGCGTTGGTTGATTTTCTTACACGCCGCCCGGATTCATCAGGCGTTCATTTGCCCTGATCCATAATGAAGGCCCGAGGAATTCCAAAATGCGACACATCGCGTTGGCTTTTCTGTTGGCGGCCGCGGCGCCGATCCTTTCGCAGACTCCGGGACCGTACCGCGTCACCCATACTTACACGCTGGGCGGCGACGGCAGTTGGGATTACGTGGTACCCGATCCGCCGAATCACCGTCTCTTTATCGCGCGGCAGACCCGCGTGATGGTGGTCGACGAGGACACCGGCAAACTCCTGGGTGAAGTTCCGGAGATCAACGGCGCGCACGGTACCGCCGTCGTCGCATCCCTCGGCCGCGGCTTTGCGACCTCAGGCAATGACCAGTCGGTGGTCATGTTCGACCTGAAGACCTTCAAACCGCTCAAGCGTATCCCCGCGGCGGAGGACGCCGATGCGATCGTGTACGACCCGCCGTCGAACCGTGTCTTCACGCTCAACGGCGACGCGCACTCCTCCACCGTCATCGACCCGGCGGCCGGAACCGTCATCACCAACCTGCCACTTGGCGGGAAGCCGGAGTACGGCGTTTCTGCGGGCGATGGCAAGGTGTACGCCAATCTCACGGATAACGGCGAAGTGGTCGAAATCGACGCCAGAACCGCCACCGTGTCCCGCCGATGGCCCACGGCGCCGTGCAAGAATCCGGTGTCGATGGCCATTGATACGGCGCATCGCCGCTTGTTTAGCGGTTGCCGCAGCGGCGTAATGGCGATTTCCGACTACCAGGCCGGCAAGGTCGTGACCACCGTCCCCATCGGCACGGGCGTCGACGGCGCGGGTTACGACGCTGCCTCGGGCAATGCGTTCGCCTCCAACGCCGATGGCACCATGACCATCATCCACCAGGACTCGCCCGATCAATATCACGTCCTGCAGACTCTGGAAACGCCGCAACACTCGCGCAACATGGGGCTCGACGTGAAGAACCACCGGGTGTATCTGGTATCGGCTAAGTTTGGACCGCCGCCTTCCACCGGCCGCGGCCGCCCGCCGGTGCTTCCCGGCACCTTCAGTCTGATGGTGATCAACTGATTGGTTGCTACCATCGAACTTAGTCAATGGAACTCGTCATTTTCGACCTGGATGGCACACTCATCGATTCCCGCCTGGACATCGCGCACTCGGTAAACGCCATGCGCCAGCACATGAACCTGGCGCCTTTGGCATTCGACACGGTCTATAAATACGTCGGCAACGGCGCACCTGTGCTGGTTCGGCGGGCGTTGGGCGAACAGGCGCCGGATTCCGAAGTCCAATCGGCGCTGGCATTCTTTCTGCGCCACTACAACGAACATGCTCTGGACTTCACCCGGCTTTATCCGGGAGTGCGCGAGTCACTGGACCGGTTGCGAAAAGCCGGCAAGAAAATGGCGGTGCTCACCAACAAACCGACGGCCGCAACGCGCAAAATCCTCGACGGTCTCGGCGCCGGCGAGTACTTCTTCCAGGTGTACGGCGGCGACAGCCTGGAACATAAGAAGCCGCATCCAGTGGGGATCGATCGTCTGCGCGAGCAGACCGGCTGCGGGCGCGAGCAGACCGTAATGGTCGGCGACAGCTCCGTGGATGTGCAAACCGCGCGCAACGCGAAGGTTCCCTGCTGCGGCGTCAGTTACGGATTCCAGCCGGAAACCCTGGCCAATCCAGCTCCGGACGTCGTCGTGGACCGCATGGAGCAAGCAGCCGACTGGATTCTGAGCCAGTAGGTCTCGCCAAATGGAATTGATTTCCGGGTAATATCCGGAAGCCAATTGAAGTGGGCCGTATCAAGAATTTCTTCATGCTACGATTCCCAGCATGGATGAGCACTTGAGCTATCCGGTCGGAAAATTCGACTTCTCTCAAACCATCACTCCGGAGATGCGCCCGGGCCTGATTGCCACGATTCGGCAGGCGCCCGAAAACGTTCGTCAAGCCGTCGCTGGACTGGATGATACGCAGCTCGATACACCCTACCGTCCGGGAGGCTGGACCGTGCGGCAGGTGATCCACCATCTCGCCGACAGCCATATCAATTCCTACGCGCGGTTCCGCCTGGCGCTGACCGAGGACTCGCCGGCAGTGAAGGGCTACGACGAGAAGAAATGGGCCGATCTGCCCGACGCCAAAACCGGCCCGGTTGCGCTTTCCCTGCCCCTGCTTGCCCACCTCCACGAGCGCTGGACGGCCATGCTGTCGGCGCTGACTTCCGAGCAGTGGGCGCGTACGTTCCAACACCCTCATGTGGGCCTCATGAGGCTGGATACCCTGCTGGCACTGTATGCGTGGCACTGCCGGCATCACACGGCCCACATTACCCGGTTGCGCGAGCGCATGGGCTGGTAGGGTAGGACAGGCGGTCGGTTTGCGCCGCCTGTCAGGTTCCGCCGACGGGTCGGGTTGACAGGCGGCACAAACCGACCGCCTGTCCTACCTCTCCACAAATTCGTTACAACCAACCAGGCCGCCGGCGCGTCCAATGGTTCAGGGTGCGGTACGCCTTGGCATTCAGAGCCGCTATAATGATTGAAAAGGCCCCTCGGAGATCTCGATACCTATGAGTAGCCGAATGAAATTCCTGGTCGTGAGCGCTTCCACCTGCCTCACGGTTCTCTTGCTGGTAGGCAGCGTTTGGAGCCAATCGTCGGGCAAGGACGACACCTACAAGCACATTGGTGTCTTCAGCGACGTGGTCGGCTACATCAAGGAGCAGTACGTCGAGGAGCCCGATATGAAGGGTGTGACCCTCGGGGCGCTCAACGGCATGCTGGAAGCCGTCGACCCCTTCGCCAGCTACCTGAATGCCGAGCAGTACAGCGACTACCAGAAGAACAAGGACGTCAAGCGTGCCGATGTCGGACTGATTCTTTCCAAGAAGTTCGGCTACGTGGGGGTGGTAGACGCCATTCCCGGTTCTCCAGCCGATAAGGCGGGATTCACAACGGGGGACATGATCGAAAGCATCAAAGGGATCTCCACACGCGACATGCCCCTGGCCTATGCGGCGATTCTCTTGCAGGGTGAGTCGAACACCCCGGTGGAACTGAGCGTCGTCCGCGTGCGCCATCCAGACCCCCAGACCGTGACGTTGATGCGCGCCAACCCGGTGCTTCCGCCGATCGAAACGCAAGTTTTGCCGAATGCCGTGGGCTACGTCAAAGTCGGCGCCCTCTCGGCCTCCCAGCTCAAGGATATCCGCACCGCCATCGAAAAGCTGACCAAGGACGGCGCCAAGAAGCTCATCGTCGACGTGCGTCACTGCGCGGTCGGCACTCCCGAGGATGGAATCGCCCTGGCGAACATGTTCCTCAACAAGGGCAAGATCACCTACGTCAAGGGCCAGCGCTATCCGGAGCAGGATTTCGAGGCTGATCCTTCAAAGGCCATTACCACCTTGCCGGTCGCGTTCCTCACGAATCACGGCACGGCGAATGGAGCCGAAATCGCCGCGGCGGCGATCGAGGACAACAAACGCGGCAGCGTGATCGGGGACCATACTTACGGCGACGCGGCAATTCGCAAGCCGATCGGCACCGAAGACGGCGGCGCGATCATTCTTTCCGTGGCCAAGTACTACTCGCCCAGCGGCAAGGCGATTCAGGATGTGACCGTCGCTCCGACACAACAGGTCGCCGAGCAGGAGCCGACTGTCGATTTCGACGAGAATGGCGAGCCGATTCCATCCACTGAAACCGCCAAGCCCGAAAATAAGCGTCTGGACGACGATCCGGTGGTCAAGAAAGCCCTGGAAGTTCTCAACGGGTAGGACAGGCGGTTGCATGTTGCCGGCCCGTTAATTGCCATCCGTCCAAGCCGGTCTACGGATCAAGGCGACAGGCGGTTGAAAATCGACTACCTGTCCTGCCTCGGTTTTACAAAGTCTTCAAATACGCGATCAGATCGTCCTTCTCCTGATCGCTCAGCATGTCTTTATACTGCGGCATGCCGTTGCCGCCCTCATCGATTCGGGCGCGGACATTGGCCTCGGTCGGCTTCTTGTTGTTCGACGCCATCTTCTCGCGCTTAAACAATCCCTTCAGGCCGGGACCAATCTTGCTGTCGTCCTTGGTATCGCTGTTCGGATCGTGACATACGGCGCACTGTTCGAAAACCGCCTTGCCTTTATCCGCATCGCCTTTGCCCGCCGCGAATCCACTGGCGCCAACCGCGGCTGCCGCGCCTACCAATACCCATGTGCGAAAATGATTCATTTTGATCGAGTATCCCACAGACATCAGTACCTATCTTACCGAATTCGGGCCGGCTGAAATCCCTTGTCCGGACCGGCTTAACAAGTGGTTAACAGCATCTTCATCGCCGGCCCGTCATCCGCTGCAGCAAACCTCTGGCGAACCTTTCCGTCAGCATTCCAAATGGACGGTCGGTGGTCAGGTACGTCCATGTCGCCCCGCGCCGCGGAGCCGGCATCTCGCCCGATTGCACTTTCGCCAGCCGATCGGCCGTTTCCACCGGAATCCGCGCCTCCAGTTCCTTGCACATTGCGTCCACGCGCGTCAGATACTCGTACAGCGGATCGCGTCCGCCCCACGAATACCACTGCACACCCGACCGTAGCTCGGTGACACCGGCCAGGAAGTCGCTCCACAATTCGTCGATCGTCAGCAGCGTGACCTGCCGCTCCAACGGTGGTACGTCGGATTCGAGCACAGTCTGCCGCTGCGCCTGAACTCTCTGCCGCTCCCCTTCGATGACCCCCTCGTACTTCGCGAGGAAAATACGGATGTCCAGGTTCCGCCCTTCCTTGGCGCGCTGGATCTCCTCGCTGTTGTACCTCAGCCGCTTGTACTCTTCCGCCAGGCCGCCCACCAGGTCGTCCTCCAACGAGACGAAGAATCGCGACCGGCCCGGATCGCCTTGCCGGCCCGAGCGGCCCCGCAATTGATGATCGATACGGCGGCTCTCATGCCGGTTGGTCCCGATCACGAAAAGTCCGCCCAATTCCGCCACTCCCTCACCCAACTTGATGTCGACGCCGCGGCCGGCCATGTTGGTGGAAATGGTGACGGCGCCGCGCCCGCCCGCGTGCGCGATGACCTCGGCCTCGGCTTCTTCGTTGCGGGCGTTCAGCACCGAGTGCGGAACGCCGTCGAGGGCCCGGCTAAGGCGCTCCGACTCTTCCACGCTGGCTGTCCCCACCAATACCGGCTGACCCGCCTCATGCAGGCGGCGAATCTCCTCAACTAACGCCCGCTGCTTCACTCCTTTGCTCTCGTACACGGCGTCGGGCTCATCCACGCGGATCATCGGGCGATTGGTCGGAATCACGTCAATCTCCAGACCGTAAAACTCCTTGAACTCGCTCGATTCCGTCGCGGCTGTTCCGGTCATGCCGCAAATCGTCGGATACAACGCCGCCAGATTTTGAAACGTGATGGAGCCGAGCACGCGCCCCTGCGGCGTGAACGACACGCGCTCCTTGGCTTCGATGGCGGTCTGCAGCCCGGCCGGCCAGCGGCGGTCCTGCGCGATGCGCCCCTTGAATTCGTCCACCGATTCGATGGCGCCGTTCTTCACCACGTAATCCACATCCCGCCGCAGCAGTGCGTGCGCGTGAATAGCGTTGTGAACGGCGGTGTAGAGCGCCAGGTTGGATTCGGCGAAAATATTCCCGCAGCGCGAGGCGTTTTCGATCCAGCGGGCGCCCCGCGGAAGCAGGGAAATATTGCGCCGCTCCTCATCCAGCGAGTAATCCACGCCCTCCACGAAACGCCGGACGATCGGTTCGACCTTGCGCGCCAGCACCTCTTCGCCGGCTTCGCCGCCCGCCAATACCAGCGGGATGCGCGCTTCATCAATGAGAATGGAATCGGCCTCGTCGATCAACACCGCCGCGAACGGGCGATGCACCTGCTCCTCGGTGGTGAGAGCGATCTGATCGCGCAGGAAATCGAACCCGGCCTCGTTCGCGGTGGCATAGGTGATGTCGCAGCGATACGCCCCGCGCCGCTCTTCGATGCCCATGGTCTGCTGAATACAGCCTACCGTCAGGCCGAGATACGCATAAATCGGCCCCATCCACTGTGCGTCGCGGCGCGCCAGGTAGTCGTTGACGGTGAGCAC
>Ga0335083_10010745_pt1 | contig 11031 bp, 8 predicted proteins | sample Lox_Sample_42_FD_206716 | JGI IMG/M metagenome (GOLD analysis project Ga0335083, IMG submission 206716) | Soil microbial communities from Loxahatchee National Wildlife Refuge, Florida, United States - Lox_Sample_4.2 | ecosystem: Environmental > Terrestrial > Soil > Wetlands | place: USA: Florida... | reverse complement strand
TTATTTCAGCTCAACTGAAACCGAAGAGTGACGCTTGTTCCGGGACCGCTAGCCGATCGCGCCGCTTCTTTCTAGATAACGATTGCGGTCGCTGTCCGAAGACGACGATAGACGCCGCGTCCATAGCGCTTTCAACAAGACCCGCGGGCTCAGGCTGAGTTTCCAGCAGAATGCCAGGCATTTCGATGGATGAGGTTTCATCCTCACTGCGAGAATTCGTCGGAAACAGCTTTTGATGTTCTGCGGTGAGGGCTCGCCAAATCGAATCGGCGGTTTCGCCAATGCCATTCCTCTCGACCAGTTCCCGCGCCATCGCCGAGAGCATGTCATCGTCTTCATCGATCGACTGCAATCCCTCGCCGGCAAACTTGCCCTCCATGGTGAGCGCCACCAGGAGCTTCTTCCCCATGAGGCGCAAACACGAGGTCTGCATCGTCCCTTCCGAGCAAAGAAACTTCACGCGCACAGGTCGGCGCTGGCCGATCCTCCAGGCCCGGCGGCTGGCTTGCCGCAAGGTGTGCAGTGAGTAGCCAGACTCGTAGAAAATGATGGTCGGAAAGTCCAGCAGATCTATGTTACGTGGAATATGACTTTGCCTTTGGGGATGGGGGTGCGGGGGAAGGGGCTCAGTCTGTTCTATGGGCGAAGATTGACCGACTAGCCCCTTCCCCCGCATCAGCAATGTAGAAGCCTTCCTTCCGTTCAGACTAATCTGTCTCCATCAGAACAACGGCAGCTGCTCAGCGATCGCACTTCGTTGGGAATCAACGATCTCTGGGAGTCGCTGGATCGCTTGCGGAAGAGAAGTTGGCAGATGCGAGCCGTCACGGACGTCCACAACCGTTGCCTCTGAAGCCGCTGAGAGCTTGCAGTTTTGTTCCTGCACTTTACGCCACACCAGGTCAGCGGACTCTCCGATTCGCGCTTCGGTGACCAACTCCTTGGCCATTGCCGTAAGTATGTCAGCACCGTCGTCGTTCATCTCCTGGAGACCGCCCGCCCCGAACTTTCCTTCCATCGCAAGCGAGACCAGCATTTTCTTACCCATCAAGCGAAGACAGGTCGCTTGCAAAGTGTCGGCGTAATGCAGATAAATCACCCGCACTGGTTTACGCTGCCCGATGCGCCACGAGCGGCGACTGGCTTGGCGTAGGGTGTGCAGCGAGTATCCTGTTTCATAGAAGATCAGGCATGTGTGCGTGATCAGATCGATCCCAGTTTCGATGACTTTGGGGTGGCTGATTGTGACCTGAACGCCCTCTTGCAGCCGACGCTCGAACCACGCTTCGCGCTTATCGGTCGGGACGTCCGCACTCAGCACTGCCACGCTGATTCCTTCGTTGCACAAGATGCGTTCCAATCGTCGCGTGACATCACGCTTTCGCGTATATACGGCATAGATGTGACACCGATTCCCACGCCCGAGTTCGGCTTTGACTTCGTATAGAAGCCGTTGTTCCTTTGCTTGCAGGATGTTTTCGTCGAGGTCTTCTGTCGATGCAATCAGGAACCGCTCTCGCCTTTGAGTCTCCGGATCGTATTCATAACCGATCAGATCTCCAAGACCAAACGGACGATCAGGATAGAGCAGGAGCGCATTGAGGCCTGTGCTGAGCACCGATTGATTCCCGCGGTGCTCTTTAAGCGCTACCTTAATGTCGTCTTCCAGCTTCCGGTATGCTATCTTCAGAGGCTGGTCCATTGCCACGCTAATCACCTGTTCATCGAAAGGCGGAAGCTCGCTGGACACATCCTCCAGAGACACGAACGCCGCGAGTTCCATCAAAAAGTCTCCGAAGAGCCTGGGAGATGCACCCGGACGACGCTTCACTTGCGTCGTGACGCGAGCTTTGGAGCATGCATTGTCGGAAGGCTGAACAGTCGTGATCGTCTCTAAGACTCCATACGTTTCGGCAAACGATTTGACACCAGCCTCGCCCCAAGAGTACCCGCGGCGGACCATCTCGGCTGGATCGAGACGGAACAAGAGGTAATAAACGTCATCGGCGAAGCCGCCCAACAGCGTTCCGGTAAGAATCGCAATGCGATCGGCACAGGAAGCAAGTGTCCCTAAACTGTTGCCCTGAGCAGTATCCCCGCCGGCAAGTTGGTGGGCCTCATCGCACAAAGCGTAATCGAACCAGCCGGGCATGTAACGCCCGATGAAGTCCAGTGGAGCCACTCGCCGGATTCGCGTTCCGTCCGCTTGCCAGAGCGGACTGAACATGGCACGCCTTCTCTTTCTGGGAACACTCGCAATGCCGTCTTCCTCCTCGCCGCCGATGATTTCACTCAGGCGCACTTTCTGGAAGTCGGCGCGACAGAGGCGACTATCGTGCACGTATACTGGTGCGCCTGTGTCCGGGTTTACAACGCAGCCACGGAACTGGCCGGACTGCGGCACTTGATAAGCGTGCTTCCAGAAGTAACCCAGCTTGGCACGATCGCGGCCTGCGACGAACAGCGTCGGTCGGTGACCTACTACATCCTGCCATCGGGAGCGCGCGCTGGCGTGGCTTCTTCGCAATCGAAGCTCAGGAAGGCTGGTTTGAAGGCCCTCACGCACGACCCTCCCACGCCGAAGCCGAACCTCGTTTACGCCGTAGCGGTAATCTTTTGACGCATCGCGGAGGCCATCGATCATAAACACGCGCAGGCCGGGGATCGTGAGCAGAGCTTCCCGCGCCCACTTTTCGGTGAGATGCGGAGGCACCATCGCAATCGCCGTGTACGGCTTGCCCTCGCTGTGCACATGGGCAGATCCCAAGGAGATGAGCGTTTTTCCCGTTCCACACTCCGCCACAACGGCGGCACTCCGTGCCTGTTGCCATCTTTTCACCACGCCCATGATGGCCAGGGCCTGTGCAGGAAACGGCTTTCGCAGGAGACTATCGAGACGCGGCGATATGGCATCGTCCACATTCTGGAGTGGCGGAAAGGATTGAAGAATCCTGCTACCCAACTCCGAGGCGAACATGGTCAGGTAGTCCGAGATGCTTTGCGGAGCAGACACAGAGAATCACCTTCCTTTTCCACAGATTTCGGCTCACACCCTGACAAGGGTCTTTCGTCTAATCAGAGAACCGCTGCAAACTCTGTATGGTCGAAGTTCGCTGGAAACGCTACCCGAGACTGGCTGCTATCGGGTCGGCGCACACGTGGCTGCAGATTCAGGCCAACTTGGGTTTGGCGCGCAACACGATCGAAGCCTACGGGCGCGCGCTGGAAGATTACCTGGCGTTCACTTGCCTATCTGATGCTGACGTCATCACAGCGGGCCGGGAACAAGTTTCGGCTTATGTTCGTGATCTGAGCCTGCGGCGTAATCCGAAGCGATGCAAGGTAGTCGTGATTGACTCCGGTACAGGTCTCGCGAATGCCACTCTTCAACAGCGTTTAACCGCGATTCGCCTTTTCTATGACTACCTGATTGAAGAGGGCCTGAGGACCACGAATCCCGTCGGTCGCGGGCACTACACACGAGGCAAGGGATTTGGCGGGATACGCGAGCGAGGTCTGATTCCTCGTTATTCGAAGTTGCCCTGGATTCCGAACGATACCCAATGGTGTGCGGTACTTGAAGCAACTCGCTTTGAATCTCTACGGAACCGCTTGATGCTGGCCCTGTCCTATGACTCAGCCTTGCGAAGAGAAGAACTCGCAGTCTGCACACCGGTGATATTGACCCGGCACATTCCACGGTCACGATTCGCGCTGAGAACACCAAGTCGCGGAAAGAGCGAGTTGTGCCCTACTCGCGAACAACAGCGGAGTTGTTGGCCGCCTACTTGCCGAGACGTCGCGAACTGACACGGGACCGGGGACCGCTCTTCATTTCAGAATCACGCCGTAACCGTGGCAGACCCCTTTCGATTTGGGCATGGTCGAAGATTGTGGAGAACATTTCTGAGCGCAGCGGCGTCGCTGAGTTCACCACGCATACGCCACGCCATCTCTGTTTGACAGATCTCGCGCGAGCCAACTGGGATATCCATGAGATCGCCGAGTTCGCCGGCCATAAGAGCATTCAGACCACTCTTCTTTATATACATCTCAGCGGTCGGGACCTGGCGAGGAAGCTGGTGCAAGGCATGGCGCAGATCCACGCCTGGCGAGCGCAGATGATGAAGGAGATTTTCTCTGCATAAGCTCTACATCAATGCTACGCGGCAGGTCGTGACATCCGAAGAAGAATCGCGTTGGAAGTGGCCTCTTGATCCACAACGATATGATCGCCGCCCAGCTCTTCGCGCCAGCGAGGTCGCGGCTCTCGGTTACCTTGTAGCCCGAGAAAGGCCTTACGGCCACTTTCCGGAATGGGTCACACGAGACCTTTGCCGCCTCACTCAACCACTGAACGATGTGAAGCAGATCGTCAATCCGCCGAAGCAATCGTGGGGCGGTGTCGTGAGCGTCCTCATTGTCGAGATGCATCGGCGCCGAACCTCCTACTGGGCCTGGTCAGAGGACGACTGGATTGAGATCCTCCGCTTGTCCACGAAGGATTTTCTCAAGCACTATCCCCAAACGAACGGTCACAATCGGCACCTGCTTGTTGCGAGCACGTATCTGTTGGGCACTTTCGGCGGTTTCCGAAAGCTCGGAATCATTGATAGAACAGCACTGGCCTCGAGGATCTTCGGGCGCTCGCGAGTCGAGAACGCAGTAAGACGCGTTGTCGATCTGGCGCAGTCCTGGGGGTATGCGCGCTGGGCCGCGAAAGACCTTCAGTTCGCGGTTTGTACGATGCTGTTGGCGAACAAGAGCCCGCTTCTAGAAGAACTTACCCGCGATCGGTTGGAAGCCGAACGCACGATGACTCCCGTATATAACCGACGCGCAGCCATCAGTGTTTTGTCTCGCGTGCTCGTGGGGCTGAAAATCATTTCCACTCCATTGCCCAAGTACCACGTCTGTTCAGCCATGGGAGGTGCCCGCAACGGTATCTCTCCTGAATGGTTACGATGGGCTGAGCGGTGGCGATCGACAGCAACGCTCCAGGAGAACAGTCGCAAGCGACACTACTTTTGTTTGCTCAAGCTGGGGCGGTGGGTGACTCAAGTCCATCCTGCATGCGCCTCACCTGAGCGCTGGACCCGCGAGATCGCCGCCGAGTGGGTTGCTGCCGTGTGTCGAATGAGGATCGGAGACTGGACTCAGATCGAAGAGAACCGACAGAAAAGGCGTGGCCAGCCTCTGTCTGCCAAAGCCAAGGCTCACTATTTGGCATCGCCAGCCGCATTCTTTCGCGATCTTCAAGAATGGGGATTTATTCCCCGACGGTTCGATCCACGGCGCTGTTTCGCAGCTCCGCGCAGCCTTCGTGCTCTGATCGGGCCGAAGCCTCGGGTCATTGCCGATGATATCTGGGCGAAACTGCTGTGGGCAGGTTTGAACCTTCAACAAGAGGACCCTGCCTACCTCGAATGAATGCCCGAACCACTATTACCCGTTGAGTATGGTCCGTGCCCTCACGCTGGTTTGGTTGTTCTGCGGACTGCGCACGGATGAGATTCGTCGTCTGCGTCTCGGCTGCACCCGCGAAGACTGGAATCCCGCATCTGGCGATACCGGTGCGAAGATTTGTCACCTCAATGTTCCCGTGAACAAGACGAGCCAAAGTTTCACGAAACCCGTGGACTCTCTCGTCGGCGAAGCCGTACGCACTTGGGAAACTGAACGTCCAACGCAGCCGCCAGCAGTAGACGAAAAGACCGGGGAGTTGGTCCACTTCCTCTTCATGTACCGCTGCAACCGCGTATCGACGACCTATATCAATGACACTCTGATCCCGATCCTGGGTAAGAAAGCGGGTGCTCCGCTGGAAGATGCTTTGGGCAGGCTGACCAGCCACCGGGCCCGATCCACGATCGCGTCACAACTCTTCACAGCCAAGGATCCGATGTCGCTTTTCGAGCTGCAGAACTGGTTGGGGCATAAATGGGCGAACTCCACCCAGCACTATCTTGCCCTCAGCCCTACGAAGCTCGTGAAGTCCTACCGCAATGCCGGCTATTTTGCTCGCAACTTGAGAGCCGTCGAAGTGCTGATCGATCGCGAAACCGTAATGAGCGGCAAGGCCGCTCAGGAGCCGTGGAAGTTCTACGATCTCGGGCACGGCTACTGCACCTACGATTTCTTCGATCAGTGTCCACATCGCATGGCATGCGCGAAGTGTAACTTCTATCTGCCCAAGAACTCATCGCACGCGCAGCTGGTTGAGGGCAAGGCCAACCTGTTGCAGTTACGGCAAGAGATACCCTTGAACGATGCGGAACTAGCTGCAGTTGATGTGGCGTCGCGGCGATGCAAAAACTGATGGATCAACTGGCTGACGTCCCGACACCCGCAGGCCCCACTCCGCGTGAACTGGAGGCTCGGGGCGCGGCGCTGCGAGCTGAAGGAGAGCTAAGGTGTTGCGGCATGGCAAAAGACCATTAGTCTAGATGCCCGCAGCGGCACAACGATCGCGGATCAGGGTTTATCGGAATGCTTGAACTAAAAAACTCCTGACGAAGAGGCTCCGCGTCGATCAAGCACTTTCTAGAGTAGCGACGCTGTGCCTACCCCTGAATGGCGCACGCAGACTGCGCGTGAAAGAGGTTGTTACTCATACCGAAGCGCAGTTGTCGGATCGACCTTGGAGGCGTATCGGGCAGGGATCATACAGGCGGCTGTGGCCACCCCCAACAGCAGAACACTCACAACAGCGAATGTGATCGGGTCTGTCGGTCGAACGTGGAAAAGCAAGCTCGATAACGCCCGCATCGAGGCTAGCGCGCCAGCGACACCGATGCCAACGCCGATCCTAGCCAGCAGAAGGCCGCGACTGACTACTAAACGAAAAACAGCAGCGGGTTGCGCGCCGAGTGCAATCCGAACACCGATTTCATGCGTTTTCCGCGACACGGAATAAGAGATGACTCCGTAGAGTCCGACCGTGGCTAGAACGAAGCCCAGCAAGCCAACCGCCGAAACAAGTTGCACCAAGAATCGGTTCTCGTAGAGAGCGTAGCGCATATGCTCGTCCATTGTGATCGTCGTAAGGACGAGTGCGTTGTTGTCGATCGACCGTAGCCTATCCCGAACGCTTCTGACAATGTTCCGAGGATCAGCCCTTGTACTGATCATCAACACAGCATCGCCGTACGACTCCTGAAACATCGGGAGGAACATGTACATGCGTTGGTCTTCAACAACGTTGTTGTAATGGCCATCCTGAGCGATTCCGATGACCTCGACTTCCTTGCCCTGGGGCCCACCGATCCGAAAGTGTTTTCCCAACGGGTTTTGCTGGGGCCACAAGAAACGAGCCGCACTCTCGTTCAGAACAGCCACGGGCACACTGTTTTGGTTGTCGCCGTCCTCGATTCCTCGCCCACGAACTATGCGTGTGCCAATGGTTGTGAAGTAACCAGGGCTCACAACCGTATAGCCGACGTTCACGCCGTCGTCGCCGGGTCGAACTTGGAGTCCGGGGATCCAGACGACTTTGTTAGCGCCACCCCCGCTTCCCCACATGGGAATGCGTCCCGCTAGGGCCACGGACTCAACGCTCGGAATAGCTGGCAACTGCTGTAGCATCCGGTGCAAAAGTGCATTGTGCTGGGTAAGCGTATCCCCGGTTGCATCAAAGGTGACAATGAGCATCTTACGTGCTTGATCGAAGCCCAGGTCTTGGCTGCGTACTGCGATCAATGTGCGCATCAGTAGGCCGGCAGCAATCAACAGCATTGCACTGGTGGCGACCTCAGCGATCACCAAGACGTTTTTCAAACGTCCTGGACGTCCACCACTAGCTGCAGCCTGCTCTCTCAGAGCAGCAATAATCGGTGTTCGAACGCTGCTGAAGGCTGGAACGAGGCCAGCAATGAAGACGGTGACTATCGCAACGACAACTGCAAATTCGGCAGTGCGAGCATCCAGTCGAAAATCGAATCCGATAGGAAAGCCAACTGGGGGCATGAGGGAAGGCAACAAACGGATGACCCAACCAGCCAGCAGATACGCTGCGACTGTGGCGCCAGTAGCCAACAACAACGTCTCCGTAAGCAACTGCCGGACAAGCCGCAATCGACTCGCACCCACCGCAAGACGCGTAGCCATCTCCTTTCGGCGTGCCTCAGCTCGTGCCAATAGGAGGTTGGTGACATTGGCGCAAGCAATCAGCAACACCAGTCCGGTAATGCAGAACAGAAGAGCGACGCTTCGTTTTGTCTGCTCTCCTCTTTGCTCCTTGTCCAATTTAACTGTGATCAAACGATCGAGATCGGTCTTGGGGAACTGCTCACTCATCTGGTTTTGAGTCATTGCGAGCTGAGCTTGAGCTTGAACCGGAGTTGCCCCAGGCCGCAGCCTGCCGAAAAGCTCAAACTCTCGGTAGTCGCGCGACTCGTACAGTTTTTGATCGCCACTACTCATTGCGTACCAAGTACTCAACGGAACGTAGACATCGGGGTTGAGGATGGGCTCGGTACCCCGATAACTACGCGGCAAAATGCCGATCACCATACACTCGAGTCCGTTAGCGATCACAGTCCTGCCAACAATCCGCGAATCACCATTGAACTCGCGCTGCCACGCGTCGTAGCTGAACATGATCACATGAGGAGCATCTGGAACCTCAAACTCCCCTTCGCCGAAGACGCGGCCCAAGATAGGGCGCACACGGAGAACATCGAAGTAATTCGGCGAGACAACATTGGCGAGAAGAAGTCGCGCTGTGTCGCCGTGTCTGAGCAGGACTGCTCGGCGGTCGGATGCCGCGATACCGCTCAACGAGCGGTTTGCACTCCGGAAAGCTTCATATTCCGGCCATGACGATGACGAGTCGGAGTCGTACCCACCCGAGATCTTCACATTGGAGATACGAACGATACGGTCTGGGTCATCGACGCCGAGGGGACGCAGCGCGACGGCATCGGCAACGCTGAACATGGCGATATTCGCTGCGACACCCAGAGCAAGTGTGAGGACGGCGACCACCGTAATCCCTGGATTCCTTCGCAGGATGTGGACGCCGTAGTGCATGTCCTGCAGCAGTGTCTCCAGCCAAGGAACGCCAGCACGATCCCCGTAGCTCTCCTGTGTTGCGTCAATGCTGCCAAACTTAATCAACGCTCGCCGACGTGCTTCTTCAGGCGTCATACCCGCTCGAACGTTATCCTCGATATGCATTTGCAGATGACTCTGGATCTCCTCTGCAAGTTCGCGATGCCGCCGCTCTTTACCGAACAAGCCGCATACGCGCCGAAGCCAAACACGAAGCGCTCTCATAAGGACTCCGTATCAGGAGACAAGAAGCGCGCCAGTATCCCGCTCGCCTGATTCCATTCGCGCGTTTTTGCTTCAAGTTCTTTTCGTCCGGCGCGTGTCAGCGTGTAGTATTTTGCTCTTCGATTGTTCTCCGAAGTGCCCCATTTGGATGAGACAAAACCTTCCTGTTCCAGTTTCAAGAGGGCTGGATAGAGTGTCCCGTAGTTGAGGGACAGCATGTCACCACTAATCTGTTCAATACGACGCGCAATCCCGTACCCGTGAAGTGGTCCCATGGTCTGGAGAGTCTGCAGGACCATCAAGCCCAGCGTCCCCTGCCAAATCTCCGCTTTCGCCGTCACTGCAATCTCCTATGGGACACCCATATTAGACCCAATGTTCAGCTTGAAATCCAGTGATTCCGGTCACACCCTTGAGTGACCATGAGAGTGTCAATCTAGCTGGCGAGGACGGGGCTAGATACGGAAGATCTCGATTCTCATATTCCACATAATCGAGCCCGGTCTCCACCAGCTTGGGATGGCATATCACAACTTGCACGCCGTCTTTGACCTGCCTGGCGTACCAGGCCTCGCGCTTGGAGGTATCAACGCTCGCTCGCAACACAGCGGTGTGAATTCCCTCGTTGCTCAGAATTCGATGAAGCCTGGCTGTGACGTCGTGCTTCTGTGTGTACACGGCGAAGACCTGGCACCGCCGACCTTCGGCGAGTTCTTTCCTGATCTCCTCGATCAGCTTGCGTTCCTTGGAATAAATGTGGTCCTCGGGGAGGTCACGAGGTTCCGCAATCACGAATCGGACCCTGCGTTTGAGTTCAGGATCGAACTCCGTACCATACAGCGTCCCAATTCCGTACGGGTGATCTGGATAGAGCAACAGAGTGTTGAGCATCGTGCTCAGAACCGATCGGTTGCCTCGGTGAGCTTTCAACGCCTTTCGCATGTCGTCTTCGAGCTCGCGATACGCCTCCCGCATGGGCGCGTCCATGGGCACGCTCAGATAGGTTTCCTCGTAGGGCGGGAGTTCCCCTGATATGTCTTCGAGGAACACGAAGGCGCACAGCTGCATGAGGAATTCGCCAAACAGCAGTGGCGATGCTCCGGGCTTGCGCCGGACCGTGCTTGTCGATTTCGCCTTGGATCAGGCATTGTTGGCGGGTTCGACCCTGGTGATGGTCTCGAGGACGCCATAGTCCTGGATGAAGAAACTGCGGCCTGTGGTGCCCCATTCATAGCCATGCTCCTTCATCCTTCGCGCTTCGAGACGAAAGAGAGTGTTGAAAAGATCGTCGGCATAGCCACCGAGCAGCGTGCCAGTCAGCCCAACGATTCGGTCGGTGCATGAGGCCAGAGTGCCGAGGGCGTTTCCTTGCGCGGTATCGCCGGCCAATTGGTGAATCTCGTCGCAGATCGCGTAGTCAAACCATTGCGGCATGTAGCGCCCAATGAATTCAATCGGGGCCATGCGCCGGATCTTGTCCGAGTCCGCCTGCCAGAGCGGGCTGTGCAGTGGGCGACAGGACTTCTCGCCCCTGGTTTCGATGGTCTCGGCAATCTTGATCTTCTCGAACTCCCCTGCTGTCAGTCGGCTGTCGTCGATGATCACAGGCCTGCCCGTGTCCGAATTGACCACGCAGCCCACGTATGGGCCAGAGTGTGGTACCCGGTAGGCATGCCGCCAGAAGTAACCGAGCTTGGCTCGCTCACGTCCGACGATAAATAGAGATGGTCTCCCACAGAGCGACGACCAGCGTTT
>Ga0335083_10010744_pt1 | contig 11031 bp, 11 predicted proteins | sample Lox_Sample_42_FD_206716 | JGI IMG/M metagenome (GOLD analysis project Ga0335083, IMG submission 206716) | Soil microbial communities from Loxahatchee National Wildlife Refuge, Florida, United States - Lox_Sample_4.2 | ecosystem: Environmental > Terrestrial > Soil > Wetlands | place: USA... | reverse complement strand
CTCTTGGGCACGGGGCGCGACAGGTAGGGATGGCGGTGCAACTCGGCCAGGACCTCGACGTCGACCTGACCGCGCGCGGCTCGGACGCCGTCGCGGTCGAACGGCTCGGCGCCGCCGGACGCCGCGCGCGCCACGGTGTCGAGCGGCATGTTGCCGGGGCCGTTGTCGAACGCCACCAGCTCGGCCCGGGTGTCGCCGACCAGGGTGACGTTCGCGATGCCGCCGATGTTCTGCAGGGCGCGGCGGCGGCCGGTGCAGCGAAAAAGCAAATGGTCGACCAGCGGGACCAGCGGGGCTCCCTCGCCGCCGGCCGCGACGTCGCGCACGCGAAAATCGCTGACGACGGGGCAGCCGGTCCGCTCGGCGATCACGGCGGCCTCGCCGATCTGGAGGGTCGCGCCCAGGCGCCCGGCCGAGCGCGGGTGGTGGACCGCGGTCTGTCCGTGCGAGCCGATGAGGTCGATGTCCGCGATCGCCACGCCGGCGGCGGCGCAGGCGGCGTGGGCCGCCTCGGCAAACGCCTCGCCGAGCAACACGTCCAGATCGCACAGCTCGGACGCGTTGGCCTCGGCGACGCGGAAGATCCGCTCGCGCAACGGGCGCGGAAACGGCGTGCTCACGAACGACCGCATCGTGAGCCGGGTGGTTTCGTCGAACCCTTCGATGGCGCACAGGGCCGCGTCGGTGCCGTCGGCGCTGGTGCCGGACAGGAGCCCGATCACCAGCCGCTCGCGCCGCGCCCGCGCCCCCGCCAGGCGCTCCAGCAGCGGGGTCACGGCTCCTCTGCCGTCGCCTGAGTGGGCAGGTCGCCCACGATGGCCCGCAGCGACCCCTTGTGCTCGACCAGCAGCTCGCGCGCCCGGGCGGCCGACACGCCGGCGTGGTGCATGACCAGCGCCACCTTGGCCCGACCGCCTGCCTTCTCGATCAGCTTGCGGGCGGCGGCCTCGTCCAGCCCGGACAGCCCGCGCACGATGCGGATGGCGCGCGCCCAAAGCTTGGCGTTGGTGGGGCGCACGTCGATCATCATCCCGGCGTAGGTCTTGCCCAGCAGCACGAAGGCCGCCGTCGACATGGCGTTCAGCACCACCTTGGTCGCGGTCCCCGCCTTGAGGCGCGTGGAGCCGGCGATGACCTCGGGCCCGGTCTCCAGCGCGATGACGACGTCCGCCACGGTCTCTGCGGGTCGGCCGGCGCAGGTCACGAAGATGGTGGCCGCGCGCCGGAAGCGCGCGTACTCGAGCGCGGCCCGCACGAACGGGGTCACCCCGGAGGCGGCCACGCCGATGACGGCGTCGGCTGGTCCGACCGCCGCCCGGCGCATTCGTTGCTCGGCATCGCGCACGTTGTCCTCGGCGCCCTCCACCGACCGGGTCAGGGCGGCGGGGCCGCCGGCAACGATGGCCACCACCCGCGATGGGGGCACGCCGAAGGTGGGCACGCACTCGACCGCGTCCAGGGTCCCCAGCCTCCCCGATGTCCCGGCGCCGACGTAGACCAGCCGCCCGCCCGCGGCCAGCCGCTCGGCGCACACCCGGGCGGCTTCCCCGATCTCGGCCGACCGGGCCCGGGTCGCCTTCATGGCCTTGGCCTCTTCGGCCAGCATGAGGTCGGCGATCGCCTGCGGCCCCAGGGTGTCCAGCTTGGCGGCGCGCGGGTGCGGCGCCTCGGTGGCGAGCCGCGCGAAGTCCGTCGCTGTCCTGCGCCCGGCGGGCACGCTTTGATTCTACGCCAGGCCCAGCACGGCGCGCATGTCGTACATTCCCGACGGGCGTCCGGCCAGCCACAGGGCGGCGCGTACGGCGCCCACCGCAAACGTGTCGCGTGTGGTCGCCCGGTGGGTGATTTCCAGGCGATCGCCGTTCCCCAGGAAGTACACGGTGTGGTCGCCGATCACATCGCCCCCCCGGATCGTCTGTAGGCCGATCTCGCCAGCGGTGCGCGGCCCGATGTCGCCGTGACGCGCATAGCGAGCGGCGCTGGCCAGCTGGCGGCCGGTGGCGGCGGCGACCGACTCGGCCAGCGTCAGCGCCGTTCCGGACGGCGCGTCGCGCTTGCTTCGGTGGTGCGCCTCGACGATCTCGATGTCGTAGGCGGGGCCCAGGGCGCGGGCCGCCTCGGCCACCACGGCGCGCAGCACGTTGATGCCGACGGAGTAGTTGGTCGCGTAGACGACCGGGATCTTCTTGGCCGCCGCGTCCAGCGCCGCGCGCGCGCCTTCGCCCAGACCGGTGGTCCCGACGACCAGCGCCGCGCCCGCGGCGACGGCCGCGGCCGTCACCGCCTCGCTGACGCCGGCTGCGGTGAAGTCGATCCAGACGTCCGCGGCCCCTTTGGCCGGCAGGGCGCCGGTCACCAGCACACCGGTGGCCTCGCCGCCCGCCAGGACGCCGGCGTCCTGGCCCACGGCGTCGTGCCCCGGCCGCTCGGACGCCGCGGTCAGCTTCGCTTCGGGCCCGGCGGCCCGCGTGGCGCGGGTCAGCGCGCGCCCCATGCGCCCGTCGGCGCCCAGCACCGCGATGCGCGTCGCCATGGTCAGAGCAGGCCGATTTCGCGGAGCTGCGCCCGCAGCTTCTCGTGATACTGCGGGGCCAGCGGGTAGAGCGGCGGCCGGATCTCGTCGGCGATCCGCCCCATCATGGCCAGCGCCGCCTTGACCGGGATCGGGTTGGCCTCGACGAAGAGACCCTCGGCCAGCGGCAGCAGCCGGAAGTAGAGCTCGCGCGCCTTCTTCCAGTCGCCCGCCGCGGCGGCGTCCCACATCTGCGCCATCGGCGCGGGGGCCACGTTGCTGAGCACGGAGATGACGCCCTTGCCGCCGATCGCGAACAGCGGGACGGTGACGGCGTCGTCGCCCGAGAGGACCGCGACGCGATCGCCGACACGCGCCAGGACCTGCGCCGCGCGCGTGATCGAGCCGGTGGCCTCCTTGATGCCGACCACCTGGGGCAGCTCGGCCAGCCGCGCGAACGTGTCGGGCAGCAGGTCGGACGCGGTCCGGGTCGGGACGTTGTAGAGGATCGCGGGGAGGGGCACCGCCTCGACCACCGCCTTGAAGTGCCGGTACAGGTGCTCCTGCCCGGGGCGGTTGTAATAGGGGGTCACCAGCAGCAGACCGTCGGCGCCCACCTTGCGGGCCGCCGCCGACATCTCGATCGTCTCGCGGGTCGAGTTCGAACCGGTGCCGGCCACCACCGGCACGCGCTTCTTGGCGGCCTGGACCACGATCTCGATGACCCGGATGTGCTCCTCGACCGTGACCGTCGGCGATTCGCCGGTGGTGCCGACCGGCACCAGACCGTCGACGCCCGCCGCGATCTGCTCCTCGACCAGGCGGCGCAGGGCCTCCTCGTCGACGGCGTCGCCCCGGAAGGGCGTGACCAGCGCGGTGATGACTCCCGTGAACATCAGGTTCCTATATCACGCCGGCACCGCGCCGGCGCGGGCGTCGGCGGTCAGCCGAGCCGCTCGGGGTGCCGGACCAGGGGAACGAACGATCCTTCGTGGAGCCGCCCGGCCGCGGCGCGGACGCTGGCCACGCCCTCGGACGGGAAGGTCAGGCGCCCGTGAGCCGTGTCGAGTGACACCGTCCGGCCTTCCGGCTCGATCCCGGCGGGCCCGCGCCGCAGGAAGAGGACCTGCAGCGTGGGCGTGGTCAGCTCGGGCGGCAGTCGCCACTCGATCTCGATCTCGCCCTCGAGCTCGCGCACCCGCAGGCCCGGCGTCTCGATGGGCCGCAGCGACGGATCGCGCGCCAGCTCGGAGATGCGCGTCTGGTAGCGCAGCCGGCGGTCTGGATCGTCCGCGATCTCGGCGAGGCGGCGGAAGATGTCGATGGCCTGATCGAGCAGCCCCTGGCGGGCGCACAGCTCCGCCATCGTCTCGGTCTCGAACACGCTAGGACATTAGCGCGCGGACGCGGGCCACGTCTGCGCCAATCTGCGTGACCAGCGCCTCGACCGAGTCGAACTTCTGCTCGTCACGCAGCCGGTCGATCATCTCCAGCCGCAGCCGGCGGCCGTAGAGATCGCCCGTGAAATCCAGCAGGTGGGCCTCGACGATGACCGGGGCATCGGGTCCCGTGAAGGTCGGGTTGCGGCCCACGCTGACGGCGGCCAGATGGGCCGTCGCGTCGTCCGGCCCGTCGACCAGCCGGACGCGCGCCGCGTAAATCCCCAGCCTGGGACCCAGCTCGGTCTCGCAGGCGAGGTTGGCGGTGGGGAACCCCAGCGAGCGCCCGCGCGCCGCGCCGCGCACCACGACCCCCTCCAGCTCGAACGGGCGGCCGAGCAGGCTGGCGGCCCGCCGCATGTCACCGGCCGTCACCAGGGCGCGCACCCGGGTCGACGAGCAGGGGAGGCCGTCGACGGAGACCGGCGGGATGACGGCCACGCCCATCCCCAGCGCCGCTCCCAGCGACTCCAGACGCTGCACGTTGCCGGCGCGGCCGCGCCCGAAGCTGAAGTCGAACCCGACCACCACGTCCGCGGCGCCCAGCTCGCGGGCCAGCACCCGCCGCACGAAGTCGTCCGCCTCGACGGCGGCGAACTCGGGCGTGAAGGGCTGGATGACGACCGTGCCGGCCCCCGCCTCGGCCAGCAGGGTCAGCCGCCGCTGCAGCGGCATGATCAGCGGCGGGGCCTTGGCGGGCGCCAGCAGGCGGGCCGGGTGGGGCATGAAGGTCAGCGCCAGCGCCGACTCCGGGCTTCGGGCGCGCCGGCGCGCCTCGGCCAGCAGCGCCTGGTGGCCCAGGTGGACGCCGTCGAAGTTGCCGATGGCGACCGCGGTCGGGGGCGAGCCGCTGGTGCGGGCGGCAGCGAACGCGGCGGCGCTCTGGAAGACTCTCATGTCGGCTCGACCGCGTTCAGCATGACGCGGACCAGGTCGACCAGCGCGTCGATCTCGAAAGGTTTCTCCAGGATGCGGTCGTGCGCGACCCCCAGGGCCGCCCGCCGGTTTCGCGGCACGCCGGTCATCAGAGCCAGCGGCACGCCCGGGAACAACCCGGCCAGCTCCGCCGAGAGCTGGGCCGGCCCGCTCGAACCGGCCACCATGAGGTCGCTGAGCACGGCCCGCGGCGCGGCCGTGCCCTCGCGCCAGACGCGTGCGGCGTCGACGTCACGGACGAGCACCGGCGCGTGCCCCGCCTCGCGCAAGACCTGGGCGACCAGGCCTCCGATGTGCGCGTCGTCTTCGATCACCAGGATGACGGCGGTTCGGACGGCGCTTGGTTGTTCGTTCACGTTCAGTTCCGGTTGACTTCTCACGCTGCGAACGAAAGAATAGCGGCCCGAGTTGAAGACGACATTCTCCTCGGCGTCAAGCAGAGCGCGTCACCACCGCCTGCATTCCACGGAGGCAACGCGATGACTGCTCCTTCTCGGGCCGGCCGGCCGGCCGGCAAGCAAACCAAGTTCATCTTCGTGACCGGCGGCGTGGTCTCGTCGCTGGGCAAGGGGTTGGCCTCGGCCTCGATCGGCAGCCTGCTGGAGACACGCGGGCTGAAGGTGACGCTGCAGAAGCTGGACCCCTACCTGAATGTCGACCCCGGGACGATGAACCCGATGCAGCACGGCGAGGTGTTCGTCACCGACGACGGCGCCGAGACCGACCTGGATCTGGGCCACTACGAGCGGTTCATCTCGCAGCGGATGACCCGCCTCAACAACGCCACCAGCGGTCAGATCTACCAGACCGTCATCCAGAAGGAGCGGCGCGGCGAGTATCTGGGCGGCACCGTGCAGGTCATCCCGCACGTCACCGACGAGATCAAGACCCGCATCCTCGAGTGCGCCAAGGGTGAGGACGTCCTGATCGTCGAGGTGGGCGGCACCGTCGGCGACATCGAGTCGCTCCCTTTTCTCGAAGCCATCCGGCAGCTGCGGCTGGAGGTCGGCGCGCAGAACGCCGTCTCGGTCCACGTGACGCTGGTGCCCTACATCGGCGCCGCCGGCGAGATGAAGACCAAGCCGACGCAGCACTCGGTCATGAAGCTGCGCGAGATCGGCATCCAGCCCGAGATCCTGCTCTGTCGGTCCGAGCGGCCGATCGAAGCCGGGATGAAGAAGAAGATCGCGATGTTCACCAACGTCGCGGCCGACGCCGTGTTCTCGGCCGAGGACGTGAGCTGCATCTACGAGGTGCCGATCCGGTTCCACGCCGAGGGGGTGGACGACAAGATCGCGGAGATGCTGAACATCTGGTCGCGCGCGCCCGAGTTGACCGGCTGGGAGCGCGTGGTCCATCGCATGAAGAGCCCGCAGGCCGAGGTCGACATCGGCCTGGTCGGCAAGTACGTCGACCTGGTCGAATCGTACAAGAGCCTCAACGAGGCGCTGATCCACGGCGGCATCGGCAACGAGTGCCGCGTGAACCTGCACCACATCGACTCCGAGGAGATCGAGAAGCGGGGGCCGGACGGGCTGCTGGCCGAGATGGACGGAATCCTGGTGGCGCCCGGCTTCGGCAGCCGCGGAATCCAGGGGAAGATCGACGCCGTCCGCTACGCGCGCGAGCGACAGGTGCCGTTCTTCGGCATCTGCCTGGGCATGCAGGTGGCCGTGATCGAGTTCGCGCGCAACGTGGCGGGACTCAAGGGGGCGAACTCGACCGAGTTCGATCAGGCGGCCCCCTATCCGGTGGTCGACTTCCTGCCCGAGCAGCGGCACGTGACCGACAAGGGGGCGACCATGCGCCTGGGGGCTTACCCCTGCGTCCTGTCGGCCGGCTCCCGGTCGGCGGCCGCCTACGGGACGTCCGAGATCAGCGAACGTCACCGCCACCGCTACGAGGTCAACAACGACTTCCGGGAAGCGCTGACCAGCCGTGGGATGCTCATCTCGGGCGTCTCGCCCGACCGCCGCCTGGTCGAGATGATCGAGCTGCCGGATCATCCCTACTTCGTGGGGTGCCAGTTTCACCCCGAGTTCAAGTCCCGACCGCAGTCTCCTCACCCCCTGTTCCAGTCGTTCGTGGCGGCGGCTCTCCATGCCCGCCTCGGCGATCGACGGCGGCGGTCGGCGGAGCTGGGCGCCAGCGCCTCGCCGCAGTAGGAACCGGTCGAAACGAGAAGTAATCCGGCGGCTTACGCCGACGACGCACCGCCGGGCGCAACTGTGCGCCGGGGTATGTGCAATTCGTGGGCCACCCTCGTATTGACGCTTGTCCGTGGCGACCTATAAGTGCTACCAATAGGACGGTCGCGCCCATGTCCATCGAGATTAAACAGCACCTGAAGCTGCAGCAGCAGCTGGTGATGACGCCGCAGCTGCAGCAGGCCATCAAGCTGCTGCAGCTCTCCCGGATGGAGCTGGTGGACATGGTCCGGGACGAGATGCTCGAGAATCCGATTCTCGAGGACTCCGTCGAATCATCCACGGAGCTGGCCAAGACCACCGAGGCCACCCCGGGCCTGGACGCTCCCGGCGCCGACGTGGAGCACGTCGGCGAGACCGAGACGCCGCTGGTCGAGCTGCGGGACGACAAGATCGACACGACCGCCGAGGTGAAGGCCGATACGACCTCCAACGAGGCGGTCAGCGACTTCGACTGGGAGGGCTACCTGGACAACCAGGCGGCCGCGGCGCCCATGCCGTCCTACAAGTCGAACAACGAGGACCTGCCGTCCCTCGAGTCGACGCTGACCCGGGGCACGTCGCTGTTCGACCACCTCGAGTGGCAGCTCAAGCTCAGCCCGTTCTCGCTGGAGGAGGACGGGATCGGGATGTTGATCATCGGCAACCTGACCCCGGACGGCTACCTGGAAGAGCCGCTCGAGGATCTCGCCGAAGAAGCCGGCGTCACGATGGAGCTGGCCGAGTCGGTCCTGAAGCGGATCCAGGAGTTCGATCCGATCGGGGTCGGCGCCCGGTCGCTGGAGGAGTGCCTGCTGATCCAGGCGCGCCACATCGGGGCGGACGACGACGTGGTCGTCGGCATCATCCAGAAGCACCTCGCCAACCTCGAGAAGAAGAACTACCAGGCGATCGCCAAGGATCTGGTCCAGCCGATCGAGGAGATCTACGAAGCGGCGAAGGTCGTGAAGACTCTCGACCCCAAGCCGGGCCGCCAGTACACCTCCGAGGAGCCGACCTACATCACGCCGGACGTCTACGTCCACAAGGTCGGCGACAAGTACTTCGTCGTCGCCAACGACGACGGCCTGCCCAAGCTGAAGATCTCCGACTTCTACCGCACGGCGCTCTCCGGCGGCCCCAAGGCGCGCGAGTACATCCAGGAAAAGTTGCGCAGCGCGCAGTGGCTCATCCGATCGATCCAGCAGCGGCAGCGGACGATCACGCGCGTGACCGAGTCGATCCTGAAGTTCCAGCGCGAGTTCTTCGACAAGGGGACCGCGCACTTGAAGCCGCTCATCCTGCGGGACGTCGCCGAGGACATCGGCATGCACGAGTCGACCGTGTCGCGCGTGACGACGAACAAGTACGTCCACACGCCGCAGGGGATCTACGAGCTGAAATACTTCTTCAACTCCGGAATTTCGCGCACCGACGGCGACGACCTGGCGTCGGAGGCGGTGAAGCTGAAGATCAAGCAGATCATCCTGTCCGAGAGCCCCAAGAACCCGCACTCGGACCAGCGGATCGTGGAGCTGCTGAAGGACCAGAACATCGAGATCGCGCGGCGGACGGTGGCCAAGTACCGCGAGCAGCTTCGGATCCTGTCGAGCTCGAAACGCCGCCAGGTCTTCTGAACTTGCGATTAACTTCCTAGCCGCTCGACGGGGAAATGCGGTAAAAGGCGCAGCGACAGGAGCGCCTGATGCAGCTCTCGACCACGTTTCGCCACATGGATGGATCTCAGGCCGTGCGGGAGTACACGGCCGAGCGGCTCGACAAGATCCGGAAGTATTTCAAGGGGTCGATGACCGCCCACGCCGTGTTCTCCGTCGAGCGAGGCTTTCACCACTGCGTGGATCTGAGCATCACGCTGCCCAGCGGGCTGGTGGTCAACGCCAAGGAGACGACCGAGGACATGTACTCCTCGATCGACATGGCGGCCGCCCGCATCGAGCGGCAGGTTCGCCGCTGGAAGGACAAGATCCGCGACCACAAACCGCATGGGGGCCCGGCCGCCACGGTTCGCGAGCTGGTCATCCCGGCGGAAGAGATGGAACCCCGCCCGTCGGGGCCGCCCGAGGCCCCGGCCGCGGTCGAGCCGCCCGTTCCCAGCCCCGGCTACCGGATTATTAAAGATGAGCGCGTGACCGCCCGATCCATGACGGTCGAGGACGCCGTGATGCAGCTCAACTTGCTCGGCGATGAGATCCTGGTCTTCACGGACGCGGACAGCGGCGCGACGACGGTCCTCCACCGGCGGCGCGACGGCAACTACGGGCTGATCTCGACCACCACAGGGGGAGCGGCGGCGGGGGGCAAGCCGGCGCGCTAGGCGGCAGGGCCAGCCATGCGGGTCGTCGATTTTCTCCAGCCCGAAGCCGTGGTGGCCAACCTGGACGCCACGACCAAGCCGGCGGCCCTGGCCGAGCTGTCCCAGCGCCTGGCCAGGACGGTCCCGGGCGTCGACCCCCAGATCCTGCTGCACGTCCTGGAAGAACGGGAGCTCCTGGCCTCGACCGCCATCGGCGACGGCATCGCGATCCCGCACGGCAAGCTGGATTCGGTCGGCCACCTGGTCGGCGTGCTGGGGCGCGCCGTCAAGGGCATCGAGTTCGAGTCGATCGACGGCAAGCCGACGCACCTCGTCTTCATGCTCGTGGCCCCGGCCAGCTCGACGGGCGTGCACCTGAAGGCGCTGGCCCGGCTCTCCCGGCTGTTCCGCGACCCCGATTTCCGCCAGCGCCTGCTCGCCGCGCCCAGCAGCGAGGCGATGTACCAGGTCATCGCCGAGGAAGACGCCAAGTACTGACGCGGCGGGTGCGGTCCCGGCGTATTATCCGGGCGTGACGCCGGCGCTCACGGTTCGCTCTCTGCTCGAGGACGGCTCCGGGCTGCGCCTCACGCTGGTGGCCGGCGAGAGCGGGCTCGGCCGGCAGATCACGATTCACCGAATCCAGAAACCCGGGCTGGCGCTGGCCGGTTTCGTGCGCCAGGTCCACCCCGAGCGCGTCCAGATCCTGGGGGCGACCGAGATCGCTTACCTCGAGACGCTCTCGTCCGAGGACGCGCGCCGGTCGGTCCACTCGTTCTTCAGCCTGAACCCGGCCTGCGTGGTGGTCACCAAGGACCTCGAGCCCACGACGCTGCTGATGGAGACCGCCGACCGCCTGGGCGTGCCGCTGATGCGGACGCCGCTGGTCTCGTCGGTGGCGATCGACCAGATCCAGAAATACCTGGAGCTGCAGCTGGCGCCCACGGCCAGCATCCACGCCGTCTTGATGGACGTGCTCGGCATCGGCGTGCTGCTGCTGGGCAAGAGCGGGATCGGGAAGTCGGAGGCGGCGCTGGACCTGATCATGCGCGGGCACCGGCTGGTGGCCGACGATCTGGTCGAGGTGCGCCGCACCTCCGGAAACCTGCTGGTGGGCTGGGCCTCCGAGCTGATCAAGCACCACATGGAGGTGCGGGGCCTGGGTATCATCAACATCAAGGACATGTTCGGCGTGGCCGCGGTGCGCGACGAGAAGCGCATCGAGCTGGTGCTGGAGCTCATTCGCTGGGACCAGAGCGAGAGCCACGACCGCCTGGGCCTGGACGAGATGGTCTACCCGATCCTCGAGGTGCAGGTGCCGCTGCTGCGCATCCCGGTCAGCCCGGGCCGAAACGTCAGCTCGCTGATCGAGGTGGCGGCTCGAAACCGCCTGCTGCAGGTGCGCGGCCACCACTCGGCGCGCGAGTTCCAGGAGCGCCTGGACCGCGCGCTGGCCGACGCGCGCGAACGCCGCTGGAGGGACGACGTCGAATGAGGTTGGTGGTCGTGACGGGCGTCTCGGGCGCCGGTAAATCGACGGCGCTCCGGGCGCTGGAGGATCTGGGCTTTTACGCGGTCGACAACCTGCCGCTGCCGCTGGTGCCCCAGTTCATCGAGCTGTTCCGGGCCCGCACCGACCTGGAT
>Ga0335083_10010743_pt1 | contig 11031 bp, 10 predicted proteins | sample Lox_Sample_42_FD_206716 | JGI IMG/M metagenome (GOLD analysis project Ga0335083, IMG submission 206716) | Soil microbial communities from Loxahatchee National Wildlife Refuge, Florida, United States - Lox_Sample_4.2 | ecosystem: Environmental > Terrestrial > Soil > Wetlands | place: USA... | reverse complement strand
ACAGCCGCATTATAGGGGCCGCAGGTTCGATTCCGCCGGGGCGGCCAACACGCTTGCGCGGGCTGTCATCCTGGGCCTTACAGCCGGGGGGCGTCACCGCGATCTGCTAGAATATTCCGCTTTGCAGCCTCCTCCGTTTGCTCCGGCCGTTTCGCGTCTCCTGGCGCCGCATGTGCGCCCGAGCGGGCGATTGCCGAGCTTCCGGACCTCCGCGCTGCTGTGCGCGCCCGCCCGCTTTTACGTTTCGACGTGCGGCGCCCACGCCGCTTTTTGCACACTTCCGGACTCGACATGACGACCTCGTCCTCCGCCTCCCCCGCTACCACCAAGCTGATGGCCAACGCGATCCGCGCGCTGTCCATGGACGCCGTCCAGCAAGCGAACTCCGGTCACCCCGGCATGCCGATGGGCATGGCCGAGATCGCCGTCGCGCTGTGGTCGCGCCATCTGCGCCATAACCCGACGAACCCGCACTGGAGCGACCGCGACCGCTTCGTGCTGTCGAACGGCCACGGCTCGATGCTGCAGTACTCGCTGCTGCACCTGACCGGCTACGATCTGCCGATGGCCGAGCTGAAGAACTTCCGTCAGCTGCACTCGAAGACGGCGGGCCACCCCGAATATGGCATCACGCCGGGTGTCGAGACGACCACGGGCCCGCTCGGCCAGGGTCTCGCGAACGCGGTCGGCATGGCGCTCGCTGAAGCGCTGCTCGCGGCCGAGTTCAACAAGGCCGACGCGAAGATCGTCGATCACCACACCTACGTGTTCGTCGGCGACGGCTGCCTGATGGAAGGCATCTCGCACGAAGCCTGCTCGCTCGCCGGCACGCTCAAGCTCAACAAGCTGATCGCGTTCTACGACGACAACGGCATCTCGATCGACGGCGACGTGGTCAACTGGTTCCACGACGACACGCCCAAGCGCTTCGAAGCGTACGGCTGGAACGTGATCCCGCACGTGGACGGCCACGATGTGGACGCCGTCGACGCGGCCATCCAGAAGGCGAAGACCTCGGACAAGCCCACGCTGATCTGCTGCAAGACGATCATCGGCAAGGGCGCGCCCACGAAGCAGGGCGGCCACGACGTGCACGGCGCGGCGCTCGGCGCGGAAGAAATCGCGCGTTGGCGCGAAGCGGCGGGCTGGACGTGGGAGCCGTTCACGCTGCCGCAGGAAGTCTACGCAGACTGGGACGCGAAGGCAGCCGGCGCGAAGCTCGAAGCCGCGTGGAACGATTCGTTCGCGGCGTACCAGTCGAAGTACCCGTCCGAAGCGGCCGAGTTCCAGCGCCGCATGGCCAGCAAGCTGCCCGCCGACTGGGCGCAGAAGGCGGCCGCCATCGTCGCCGGCGCGGATTCGCGCAAGGAAACCGTCGCCACGCGCAAGGCGTCGCAGCAGGCCATCGAAGGTCTCGCGGCGGCACTGCCCGAACTGCTCGGCGGCTCGGCCGACCTGACCGGTTCGAACCTCACCAACTGGAAGGCCTCGAAGCCCGTGCGCGCGGCCAAGCCGGGTGAGAGCGGCATCCAGTGGGGCAACCACGTCAACTACGGCGTGCGCGAATTCGGCATGAGCGCGGCGCTCAACGGCATCACGCTGCACGGCGGCTACAAGGCGTTCGGCGGCACGTTCCTCACGTTCTCCGACTACAGCCGCAACGCGCTGCGCATGGCCGCGCTGATGAAGTGCCCGTCGATCTTCGTGTTCACGCACGACTCGATCGGCCTCGGCGAAGACGGTCCGACGCACCAGTCGATCGAGCACGTCGCCAGCCTGCGCCTGATCCCGAACATGACGCTCTGGCGCCCGGCCGACACCGTGGAAACCGCAGTGTCCTGGACCGAGTCGATCGCGCACCACGGCCCGTCGTGCCTCGTGTTCAGCCGCCAGAACCTCGCGTTCAACGAGCGCACCGACGCGCAGATCGCCAACATCGCGAAGGGCGGCTACGTGCTCAAGGACTGGAACGACGATATCCCGAGCCGCAAGATCATCCTGATTGCCACGGGTTCGGAAGTGGAACTCGCGATGAAGGCCGTCGAGCCGCTGCAGCGCGCGGGCATCGGCGCGCGCGTGGTGTCGATGCCGTCGACCAACGTGTTCGACAGGCAGGACGCGGAATACAAGGAGCGCGTGCTGCCCAAGGGCGTGCGCCGCGTGGCGATCGAAGCCGGCGTGACCGACTTCTGGCGCAAGTACGTGGGCCTCGAAGGCGGCGTGGTCGGGATCGACACGTTCGGCGAATCGGCCCCGGCCGGCGTGCTGTTCAAGCACTTCGGCTTCACGGTCGATCACGTCGTGGAGACGGCCAGGGCCGCGCTCGACAACTAAGCATGCATTACGGGCCCGCTCGATCGTCAAGATCCGGCGGGCCCGTTGCCTTGAGCCTCTCGCGCAGGCCGCCCCAGCCAGCGAAGGCGCCCAACGCAGCACCGGTATCGGAATTTTTCAGCCATCAGGAGATAAACCATGACCATTCGCGTCGCTATCAACGGCTACGGCCGCATCGGCCGTAACACGCTTCGTGCTTTCTACGAGAACGGCAAGAAGCACGACATCCAGATCGTCGCGATCAACGACCTGGGTGACGCGAAGACGAACGCGCATCTGACGCAGTACGACACCGCCCACGGCAAGTTCCCGGGCGAAGTGACGGTGGACGGCGACTACCTCGTCGTGAACGGCGACAAGATCCGCGTGCTGGCCAACCGCAATCCGGCCGAGCTGCCGTGGGGCGAGCTGGGCGTCGACGTCGTGATGGAGTGCACGGGCTTCTTCACGACCAAGGAAAAGGCGAGCGCGCACATCAAGGGTGGCGCGAAGAAGGTCATCATCTCGGCGCCGGGCGGCAAGGACGTCGATGCGACCATCGTCTACGGCGTGAACCACAACGTGCTGAAGGCCGAGCACACGGTCATCTCGAACGCATCGTGCACGACGAACTGCCTCGCGCCGCTCGTCAAGCCGCTGAACGACAAGATCGGCCTCGAAACCGGCCTGATGACCACGATCCACGCGTACACGAACGACCAGGTCCTGACCGACGTGTACCACGAAGACCTGCGCCGCGCGCGCTCGGCCACGCACAGCCAGATCCCGACGAAGACGGGCGCGGCTTCGGCCGTCGGCCTCGTGCTGCCGGAACTGAACGGCAAGCTGGACGGCTACGCCATTCGCGTGCCGACCATCAACGTGTCGATCGTCGACCTGTCGTTCATCGCCAAGCGCGACACGACGGTCGAAGAAGTCAACGCGATCATGAAGGAAGCGTCGGAAGGCTCGCTCAAGGGCATCCTCGGCTACAACGACGCACCGCTGGTCTCGGTCGACTTCAACCACAACCCGGCATCGTCGACGTTCGATGCCACGCTCACGAAGGTCTCGGGCCGTCTCGTGAAGGTGTCGAGCTGGTACGACAACGAGTGGGGCTTCTCGAACCGCATGCTGGACACGGCAGTGGCATTCGCGAACGCGAAGTAAGCACGCCGCGCTCCATGAAGAAACCGCCCGGATAACTTCCGGGCGGTTTTTTTTTCGTCCTTACTTTTCTGTCGCGCCGAGCGGGGCGCCTGCGCGCGCGGGTGGCGTCGGGAAGTACACGCCCGCGCGCTGCGCCGCATTGGCGATGTGCGCCTCGATCGCTGCGCCGGCCGCCGCCGGGTCGCGGGCCTTGAGTGCGGCGACGATCAGGGCATGCTCGCGGTATGTGGAGAGCACGCGCTCGCGGCGATAGAACGGCATGCGCTGGCTTTCCTTCATGATCTCGGCGCTGCTGCGCAAGATCGACTCGATCGCCGCATTGCCCGCGAGATTCACGATGCGCATGTGGAACTCGAAGTCGAGCTGCGCGGCTTCGTCGAGCTCCTCGCAGGCGAGGGCGCTGTGCAGCGCCTCGGTGTTCGCTTCGAGCCACGCGATGTCCGCGTCGCCGATCGCGAGCGCCGCCATGCGCGCGGCGAAGCCTTCGAGCGCGTAGCGCATCTGATAGGTGTCCGGCAGCGACGACTGATCGGCGAAGCGCCACGGATGCGCGCTTGTGGCCTGTGCGCTCGTCACATACACGCCCTTGCCCGCGCGGATCGACAGCATGCCGAGCGCTTCGAGCGTCGAAAGCGCCTCGCGCAGCGACGCGCGGCTGATCGCCAGTTCCTCGGAGAGCTGCCGCTGCGCGGGCAGCAGGCTGCCGACCGGATACAGGCCGCCCTCGATCCGTTCGCGGATCGTGGCGACGGCGGCGTCAGTGACGGTGTGCGGAACGTTCTTCATTGAATGGCGCGGGGCGCTCGCGTGGTCTGACCGGTATTGTAGTCCTGACCGGCGCACCCGCATGGTGCACTGCGTCAATGCCCGGCCTTCACGCAAATCCTCAGCCTGCCGGCGCTCGCGAACTGGTCAGACCGCACAAGGGTAAACACCCCGCTCCGCGACCTTGACTCCGGTATATCGGCTTCCTACTATCCACCATAACGCTACTGGTCAGACCAGTCGGAACAGTTGCTTGCTCCCCTTGCTCACAGGAGAAAGTCGTGACGAAGTTCTTCAATTCGCTGTTTGGCCGTGTGGTGATCGCGCTTGTGCTGGGCATCGTCGTCGGCGCGGTGTTTCCCCATTTCGCGCAGTCGCTGCGGCCCCTCGGCGACGGTTTTCTCAAGCTCATCAAGATGGTGATCGGGCCGATCGTGTTCTGCGTGGTCGTGAGCGGCATGGCGCACGCGGGCGACCTCAAGAAGGTGGGCCGCGTCGGCCTGAAGTCCGTGGTCTATTTCGAGGCGATGACGACCATCGCGCTCGTGATCGGCGCGGTGCTCGCGTATGTCACGCGTCCCGGCGCGGGCATGAACGTGGATCTGCGTTCGCTCGACGCCGCTTCGCTCGCGACTTACACCGAGCACGCCAAAAGCCTGAAGGACACCGCCGGCTTCCTGCTCAAGATCATCCCCGACACGGCCTTCGACGCGTTCGCGAAGGGCGACATCCTGCAGATCCTCGTGTTCTCGGTACTGTTCGGCAGCGCGCTCTCGCTGCTCGGCCCGAAGGCGCAGCGCGTGAACAGCCTCATCGACGAACTCGCGCAGGTGTTCTTCCGCGTGATGGGCTTCATCATCAAGCTCGCGCCGCTCGGCGTGCTCGGCGCGATCGCGTTCACGACCGGCACTTACGGCGTCGCATCGCTCAAGCAACTCGGGCTGCTCGTGATCGTGTTCTACGCGAGCTGCATCGTGTTCGTCGCGGTCGTGCTCGGCATCGTGATGCGGCTCGCGGGCTTCAACGTGTTCAAGCTGATCCGCTACCTGCGCGAAGAGCTCTCGATCGTGCTCGGCACCGCGTCTTCGGACGCCGTGCTGCCGCAGATCATGCGCAAGCTCGAATGGATGGGCGTGAAGGACTCCACGGTGGGCCTCGTGATCCCGACCGGCTATTCGTTCAACCTCGACGGTTTTTCGATCTACCTCACGCTCGCCGTGATCTTCATCGCGCAGGCCACCAATACGCCGCTATCCATGCACGATCTGATCGTGGTCGTGCTGGTTTCGCTCGTCACCTCGAAGGGCGCACACGGCATTCCCGGCTCCGCGATCGTGATCCTCGCAGCGACGCTCTCCGCCATTCCCGCGATCCCCGTGCTCGGCCTCGTGCTGATCCTGCCGGTGGACTGGTTCGTCGGCATTGCCCGTGCGCTCACGAACCTGATCGGCAACTGCGTCGCGACTGTCGTGGTCGCGGTGTGGGAGCACGACATCGACAAAATCCGCGCGAAGCGCGTGCTGAACCTCGACGAAGGCTTCCGCTACGTGCCGGCAGGCGCGGGCGAAGCCGGCGACGCGCACGGCGAAGACAGCGCGCTCGGCGGCAAGGCCGCCCATGCCTGAACCCGGGCGCACCATGCGCCACTTTCATTCGATGTACTGATCAACTCCACAGGGCAACTTCAGCGAACGACATCATCATGGCCATTCCGACTCTCGACCCGAACGCTCCCGCTTTCACGCGCCGCTACATGAACCTTGCCGATCCGCGCCTGGGCGCACGCGCACTCCATGCGAGCGACGAGTTCTTCGCGCCGAAGGAGCGCATGCTCGACCCGCAGCCGGCGGTTTTCATCCCCGGCAAATACGATGACCACGGCAAGTGGATGGACGGCTGGGAAACACGCCGCAAGCGCACGACGGGCTACGACTTCTGCGTGGTGCGGCTGGCGCGCCCGGGCGTGATCCACGGCGTGGATCTCGACACGAGCCATTTCACGGGCAACTTTCCGCCGGCGGCCTCGATCGAGGCGTGCTACGCGCAGGCGGGCGACGACGAAGCGCCCGGCGACAATGCCGACTGGCAGACCATCGTCCCGGCGACGACGTTGCAGGGCAATCAGCACCACTACATCGAAGTGAGCGATACGCGCGCGTTCACGCATCTGCGCGTGAACCTCTATCCCGATGGCGGCCTCGCGCGGCTTCGCGTGTACGGCCAGCCCCGGCGCGACTGGAGCACGGTGGAGCGCGGCAGCCTCGTCGACCTCGCGGCGATCGAGAACGGCGCGTATCTCGTCGCGGCCAACAACCAGCATTTCGGACTCGCCTCGACGCTGCTCATGCCGGGCCGCGGCGTGAACATGGGCGACGGCTGGGAGACGCGCCGCCGCCGCGAGCCCGGCAACGACTGGGCGATCGTGGCGCTCGCGCGCCCTGGCATCGTCCGCAAGATCGAAGTCGACACGGCGCACTTCAAGGGCAACTATCCGGACCGCTGCTCGCTCCAGGCGGCCAGCGTGACGGGCGGCACCGACGATTCGCTCGTCACCCAGGCGATGTTCTGGCCGGAATTGCTCGGCGAGCAGAAGCTCGAAATGGACCGGCAGCACGTGTTCGAGCACGGCGTGGCGGCGCTCGGCCCCATTACGCACGTGCGCTTCAACATCTTCCCGGACGGCGGCGTTTCGCGTTTGCGTCTGTGGGGCGAGCCCGTCTGAGCGAGGAGCCGCGATGCAGATCCTGCGCATGGAACCCTTGACGCGCGCGGCGTTCGCGCCGTTCGGCGAGGTCATCGAACTCGAAGGTGCCCGTCACTTCCCGATCAACGGTGGCACGACCGAGCGCTTTCACGATCTCGCCGCCATCGACGTGAGCGAAGCGGGCGGCCGGCCGATCGTCAGCGTGTTTCGCGCGCAACCACGCGCGTGGCCCGTCGAGATCGCGATGATGGAGCGGCATCCGCTCGGCAGCCAGGCGTTCGTGCCGCTCGATGCGGCCGGTTACGCGGTGGTGGTTGCGCCCGCAGGCGCATTCGATCCGGCGCAGATGCGCGCGTTCTGGGCTGGGCGCGGGCAGGGCGTCAATTACGCCAAAGGTGTCTGGCACCATCCGCTGCTTGCGTTTGGCCGCGTGAGCGACTTCGTGGTGATCGATCGCGGCGGCTCGCAGCCGAACTGCGACGAAATCGCGCTCGATGAACCCTGGCGGCTCGCCCACGCCGACACGCGCTTCGCGCTCGCTTGAGGGCCGGCCGGGCTCACTTTGCCGCCGGCTTCGCGCGCCCTTCTCGAACCTGTGTCCCAAACGAAAACGCCACGGCAGATTTGCCGTGGCGTTTTCGTGCGTGAGTCGAGCGGTGCGTGGCAGGTTGCGCGCCACCCGGCCGGTCAATGCTTGCGGTGCGGGCAGTTTTCCTTCGTGCAGGCGCCGTAGAGCGCGAGCGCGTGTTCCTGCAGCTTGAAGCCGCGTTCGTTGGCGATCATCTGCTGACGCTTTTCGATTTCAGGGTCGAAGAATTCTTCGACTCTGCCGCAATCGAGGCACACGAGGTGATCGTGGTGGCTGCCTTCGTTGAGTTCGAAGACTGCCTTGCCCGATTCGAAATTGCTGCGCGTGAGCAGCCCCGCCTGCTCGAACTGCGTGAGGACTCGGTAAACGGTGGCGAGGCCGATGTCCAGCTCCTCGTTCAACAGGTTGCGATAGACGTCTTCGGCAGTCAGGTGACGCACCGCGCTGTGCTGAAAAATCTCCAGAATCTTCAGGCGAGGTAGTGTCGCCTTGAGACCGATGTTCTTGAGATCGGTTGGATTGGTCATGACGATTAGTCCCTGGAGTACAATGCTAGGTTCTTATGTTAATGCGTTTTTGCCGTTCCGGGCATTTTCGGCAGAACTTCGAACGATCTTCTACAGAATACGCGCGGCTTCGCGGAAAGCCCGCACGGTGAGGGAAATGATTCCAGAATTCACAACGATCGGCCGGCGCATGCACGGCGGCCGCCTGGCGTGCACCCTGCTGGCTGCGGCCGCGTTCGCGGCTCTCGCCGGTTGTTCCACTTACGACAGCCTGACGCAGCGCGTCGCCCAGAGCATCACGCCTTACCGCATCACCATCGTGCAGGGCAACTTCGTTTCGGCGGAAGCCGCAGCGCAGATGCGCGTGGGCATGTCGCGCGCCGAAGTCAAGCAACTGCTCGGCACGCCGCTCCTCACCGACATGTTCCACGCGAATCGCTGGGACTATGTCTTCTACTTCAAGCGCGGCTCGACTTCGGTCGTCCAGCAGCGCGATTTCGTCGTGATGTTCGAAGGCGATCGTGTCGCGAGCTGGTCGGGCGGCGAAGATCTGCCGTCGAACCTCGAACTGCTCGCCGAAATCGACGGCGACCGCAGTGGCAAGAAGGTCACGGCAGTTGCCGCCGCGCCGGCTTCAGGCGCTTCGGCGGCCACGGCCGCGCAGGCTTCGAGCGCGACCGGCCCGAGCGTCGGCGACACGGCGCGCACGCCGTCGTCGGATCTCGGTGCGGCGACCAGCGCGCTGCCGCAGGACGCGAACGCACAGGCGGCGGCCGCCGCGAACCGCGCCACCGAAGCCGTGCAAACGCCAGCCGCCTTCACGCCTTCGGTGCGCGCGGGCAACCCCACTTCGTCTGCGCTGCCGCAGAACGTCGGCACGATGCCGCAGCAGGTTCAGCTGCGCCGCCCGCCGCCGCCGCAAATCCAGGGCGCGCCGCAGCCTAACCCGGTCGGCCCGGCCGCCGGCGCACAGGGTACCGGCGACACGAACGCCGCGCCGCCGCCGCCGGCGCAGGATAGCTCGCTCGCGGCGCCGCCCACGGTGCCCGCAACGCCGTCCGGCGCTTCGGGCGCGGCTGCGTCCGGTAACTGAGCGGGGAACACGAGCGGCTGCACGCAGCCGCTGTACAGCGGGGCGTGGTGCGCGCGGCGCGCCACGCGTCGAGCCGGCGGCTTCGGGCCGCCGCGTTTTTTTGGGCGGCGGCGCGTGGCGCCCCGGCCAGCGACACATTGGCAGGAACACTCATGAAAATCGCAATCGCCGGGGCATCGGGCCGCATGGGCCGCATGCTCATCGAAACCGTCCTCAATTCGCCGGGCGTCACGCTCTCGGGCGCGCTTGCGCGCAAAGGCTCGTCGGCCATCGGCCAGGACGCCGGCGCGTTCCTCGGCAAGGAAACCGGCGTGCGCATCACCGACGACATCGAGCAGGTCTTCGCGCAAAGCGACTGCCTGATCGACTTCACGCGCCCCGAAGGCACGCTCGCGCACCTCGAGGCGGCACAGCGCCACGGCGTGAAGATGGTGATCGGCACGACCGGCTTCGACGCACAGCAAAAGGCGCAGCTCGGCGCAGCCGCGCAGCAGATCGCCATCGTGTTCGCGGCGAACATGAGCGTGGGCGTGAACGTCACGCTCAAGCTGCTCGAATACGCGGCGCGCTTTTTCGAGACGGGCTACGACATCGAGATCATCGAGGCGCACCATCGCCACAAGGTCGACGCCCCCTCGGGCACCGCACTCGCGATGGGCGAGGCCGTGGCGCGCGCGCTCGGCCGCAATCTCGATGAGTGCGCCGTGTATGGCCGCGAAGGGGTGACCGGCGAGCGCGATCCGTCGACGATCGGGTTTTCGGCGATTCGCGGCGGCGACATCGTGGGCGATCATACGGTGCTGTTCGCGGGCATCGGCGAGCGCATCGAGATCACGCACAAGTCCTCGAGCCGCCTGTCATACGCGCAGGGCAGCGTGCGCGCCGCGCGCTTTCTGCAGGACAAGGCGAACGGCCTGTACGATATGCAGGACGTGCTCGGCCTGCGCTGAGCGCTTTTTCCCGTTTTCCACGGCCCGGCAGCGGTTCACGCACGGCGCCGGACAGACAGCGAGCGAGGTCCGATGGCAGCGGGTACCGGAGTCATTCACTATCTGCAGACGAGCGATGCGGTGACACACACGGTGGCGTGGGTGTTGCTGGCCATGTCGATCGCGAGCTGGTGCTTTCTCATCGTGAAGAGCTGGATTCTGCTGCGTGCGAAGCGGCAGGGGCCGCGCGCGGTCGCGCGCTTCTGGCAGGCGAGCTCGCTTGCGGAAGGCGTCGCCGCCATGCGCGCGGTCGATCGCGAGCGCGTGTTCCTGCCGCTCGCGCAGGCTGCGCTCGCCGCCGAGGAACTCGAGGCGCCTGGCCTCATGCTCGCGCGCGTGGAGCGCGGCGAGCGCGTGCTGCGCGCGTTGCGCGGCGCGTTGCAGGCCTCGCAGCGGCGGCTCGAGTTCGGGCAGGTGCTGCTCGCCTCCGTGGGCAGCACGGCGCCGTTTGTCGGGCTGCTCGGGACCGTGTGGGGCATCTATCACGCGCTCGGCAGCATCGCCGCGAGCGGGCAGGCCATGATCGAGAACGTGGCCGGGCCGGTGGGCGAAGCGCTCATCATGACGGCCTTCGGCCTCGTCGTCGCGATTCCTGCGGTGCTCGCCTATAACATCCTCGGCCGCCTCGTGCGGCAGCTTTGCGACGATCTCGACGGCTTCGCGCACGATCTGCACGCTTATGCCTGCGCACCCGAGGGCGCACCGCTGCGCCGCGAAGGCTCGCAGGGCGCGCTGCGCGAAGGCATGCGCGCGGAGTCGCCCTGAAGGGCAAATCCAGGGCAACTCAAAAGGCAACCAAAGGCCACCGAAAGGCCAACCATAGGCAAACCATAGGCCAACCAAAGGGCGCCCGAGCGCAAGGAGCAACGCGAATGGCATTCGGCGGACTCGAAAAGAAGCGC
>Ga0335083_10010741_pt1 | contig 11032 bp, 7 predicted proteins | sample Lox_Sample_42_FD_206716 | JGI IMG/M metagenome (GOLD analysis project Ga0335083, IMG submission 206716) | Soil microbial communities from Loxahatchee National Wildlife Refuge, Florida, United States - Lox_Sample_4.2 | ecosystem: Environmental > Terrestrial > Soil > Wetlands | place: USA: Florida... | reverse complement strand
GTGTCGCCGACGTCGGAGTAGTGGTCGTAACGCACGGCCGCGTCGATGTTGAAGGACTGCACGAGGGGGATGCCGTTCTTCTCGCCGATCACCGGGATGTAGAGCTCGGCGAAGGCCGACATGATGTGGTGATCCTTGCCGGCGATGTTGTCCCAGGCAAACTGGTTGAGCGCGATCGCGCCCGATGGCGAGCGCGGCGCGCAGTTCTTCTTGGGTGCCGTGCAGCCGACGCCGGAGGTATCGCCGTTCTGGCCGAGATAGCCGTAGCCCTGGTCGATCAGCGGATCGACGCCGTTCACCGGATCGGAATAACCGCCGAAGATCGCAAAGGACGGCGGAATCACCGACCGGTTGGCGCCGTTCTGGACCAGTTCCGAGGCGAATTGGAATTCGCCGCCGACCGCCGCGCGCACCGTGCCGCCCGGGAGATCGAACAAGGGACCGTTCGCCTTGGCCACGAAATCGGTGAACCTGTTGGTCGTGAGCTGGATGTTGGTGCCGTAGACCTCCGACAGTTGCGCCGCCGTGAGATTGGCGTTGCTCAGCGGATTGATGGGCGCGCTGCTGGAGATCGGGTCGCCCGCCAAGGCCATCGCCGCTTCGTCGACCTGATAGTTGAACGCGCTGCCGTCCAAATTCGTGCCGATCTGGCATTCGCCGCAGGTATTGTCGCGGCTATAGGTCATCGACATTTCGCCGTTCCATTCGAACGGCAGGTCGACTTTGACGCCACCGATGAAGGTGTAGTTCTCGTCCGGATTGCGGACGCTGACCAAGTGGCCGTGATCGGTGGAGTCGTAGAGGATCGTCATCGGCCCGCCATAGGTGTAACCGGAGCCGGACGGCGCCGTCGGCGGCGCGATGTAAAGCGGGTTGTTGTAGGGCACCGGGAAGTAGAATCCGTTGCACGCCACGCCGAAGCTCGGCGCGCAGACTTGATTGATGGTGAGGCCGAAATTGCCGCCCTGCGACTGCGTGTTGTTCAGTTCGCGGTGCGTATAGAAGGCATCGACATAGATGCTGAGCCAGTTGGTGATGTCCTGGTTGAAGAAGCCCGCGCCCTGATAGCGGAGCTGCTTGCCGAGATAGGTCGTGTCCTTGGCATTGTCGCTGAACGTCGGATCCGTGAGGCTTCCCGTGGTAAGGCCGGTGCCGTCGCTGCCCGACGGCAATCCGAAATAGACATAGCTCGGCGCCACGCCGCCGCCGCCGCAGGTCTGCGTCGACGCATTCCAGACGTCGCAATACGCCACGTCCCCGTTGGGGCCCGGACTGGCGTTGTTGGACGGCTGCCCGGGTCCGACGCCGCCGTTCACCGAGCCGCTCGGAACGCGATTGTCCAAGCCGCCGTAGCGCCGCAGGTCCTGCGCGAGGTAACCGCGCGCGCTGTTCAGCATCGCCTGGCGATAGTCGTAGTCGAAGCTGACGATGATGTTGCCGGCGCCCAATCCCGCGATGTGATCCCAGCTATGTCCCGCCGTGACGGAGCCGCCATACTCGTTGTAACCGTCGACGAAGGTGGCGCGTCCCGTCGCCTCGATGCCGTTGTAGTCCTTGCGGGTCACGAGATTGATCACGCCGCCGATCGCGTCCGAACCGTAGATCGCCGAATTGCCGTCCAGGATCACCTCGACCCGCTGGATAGCGGCGACGGGGATCTGGTTGATCTCGGTGTAGATGTTGGTCGCGCCCGATTGCGCCACGCGATGCCCGTCCACCAGCGTCAGTGTCGCCTGCGCGCCGATGCCGCGCAGATTGACGGCCGTCGTCTGCGTCGCGTCGGCGCCGCCGGCGCCCGCGGCGCCGTAACCCGACGTGCCGCCTTGCCGCGTCGATATTCCGCCGCCGCCCGACGACGCGCCGCTCACCTGGGGAATGACGTTGAACAGGTCGCCCAAACTCGTCCGGCCGGTGGACAGAATCTGGTCGCGATCCACCGTCAACGACTCCGAACCCACCGGCGCGATGCCGGAGATGTTCGTGCCGGTCGCGGTGACTGTCACCGTTTCCACCGTGCTTGACGACGATGAATTGGACGAAGACTCCGACGACGATTTGTCCGAAGTCTGTGCATACGCAACGCCGGTCAGTGACAACGTTGCCATCACGGCGGCCGATGCAGCCAACAGATTCCTGCGAAACATCCCGATCCCCCTGGTCTGGCGGCGATGGCTTCCGCGCCGCCCGTGTTTCCTCTGCGATCCGTGCGCTTCAGCCACGGCCGCCTTCGCCGGCCGGTTGCCCCGGCTCGGACGCTCGCTCCGCTGCCAACCCGGCAGGGTTGACAACGTTGTCAATTGTACTTGTAACGCAGGACCGGCGAGCGATCAAGCAGCCTGCCGGTCACGTCCCTCGATTCCTGCGCTTTGCGTAAATGCGTGGCGCGCGGGACACGCAGAGGCCGCGTGCAAAAGCGCAGAAATCCGGGATAGACAACGTTGTCATTCTCCGTATGGTGTGGCCCGGTTGAGGCAGGGGACAAGCGCGGCATATCGAACAACGCCGCCAAAACGGGCAGGCATTGCGGAGCTTCCGGGGTCCCATGGCGTCCACCGGTACGCTTTCGCGGAGGCGCCGTGCCAAGATGAGCAGCGAGGAGAAACGTTCATGCGATTCGCATTGATTGCCGCGGCGGCGGTGTTGTGCACCGGTCCCGCATGGGCCAAGGCCAAGCCGCAACCGCCCGCACCGCAGCCCGTGCCGTGGATGAACGTGGCGCTGTCGCCGGACGACCGGGCGGCCCTTCTGGTGCAGCAGATGACCGAGGACGAGAAGCTGACGCTGGTGCGCGGCTATTTCGGCGTGCCGGCGGGTCCATTCGCGGCCGGAATGCCGAAGGGGGCCATCGGATCTGCCGGGTTCGTGCCCGGGATTCCGCGGCTCGGCGTTCCGGCGCTGCAGGAATCCGACGCGAGCCTGGGCATCGCCAATCCGTTCAACGTGCGGCCGGGCGACGTGGCCACCGCCCTGCCCTCCAGCCTCGCCACGGCCGCGAGTTTCGATCCCACGGTTGCCTATGCCGGCGGCGCGATGATCGGACAAGAGGCCTGGCGCAAGGGTTTCAACGTGCTGTTGGCGGGCGGCGTCGATCTGGCGCGCGACCCGCGCAACGGTCGCAATTTCGAATATGCCGGCGAAGATCCCCTGCTGGCCGGCACCATCGCGGGCGAGGCCATTCGCGGCATCCAGGATCAGCACGTCATCTCGACCGCCAAGCACTTCGCGCTGAACGACCAGGAGACCGGGCGCGGAATCCTGAACGCGGCGATCGACGAGGCGGGGATGCGCGAGTCCGATCTGCTCGCCTTCGAGGTCGCCATCGGAAAGGGGCATCCCGGTTCGGTGATGTGCTCGTACAACCGCTTGAACGGTGTCTATGCCTGCGGCAACGCGCATCTGTTGAACGACGTGTTGAAGACCGATTGGCACTATCCTGGATTCGTCATGTCCGATTGGGGCGCGGTGCACGACGTCAGTTATGCCGCGAACGGCCTCGATCAGGAGTCGGGCTCGCAGCTCGACAGTCCGCGCGCGATGGCGGCGCTCACCGGCGCCGATCCCGCTTCGCTGCCGGCGGGCGGGCCGCCTTTCGCGGAGCCGCTGAAGGCCGCCGTCGACGCCGGCACGATTCCGCCGGCGCGGCTGACGGACATGGCCGAGCGCATCTTGCGTTCGATGTTCGCCGCCGGCCTGTTCGATTCCCCGCCGGCAAAAAGCGACATCGACTACAAGGCCGACGCGGCGGTGGCGCGGACGGCCGAAGAGGAAGGCATCGTCCTGCTCAAGAACGCCGGCAATCTTCTGCCGCTGACCGCCGCGGCCAAGCACATCGCCGTCATCGGCGGACACGCGGACGCGGGCGTGCTCTCGGGTGGCGGCTCCTCGCAGGTCATCCCCGCAGGCGGACCGTTCATCCAGGTCCCGATGGGCGGCGAAGGCATGATGGCCGCGTTCCACAACGCGATCTTCGATCCATCCTCGCCGCTGAAGGCGATCCGCGCGGCCGCGCCGGGCGCCGAGGTGCGCTACGACGACGGCCGTTATCTCTCGACCGCGACGGCCACGGCGAAATGGGCGGACGTGGTGATCGTCTTCGCCACGCAATGGCTGACCGAGGGCGAGGACGCGCCGGACCTGACGCTGCCCGACATGCAGGACGTGTTGATCGCGGCCATCGCCAAGGCCAATCCGCACACCGTCGTCGTGCTCGAGACCGGCAATCCGGTGACGATGCCGTGGCTCGACAATGTGGGCGCCGTGCTCGAAGCCTGGTATCCGGGCTCGGGCGGCGGCGAGGCGATCGCCGGCGTGCTGTTCGGCGCGACCGATCCGTCGGGCCATCTGCCGCTGACGTTTCCGCAGTCGATCGACCAAAACCCGCGCCCGAAAATGCCCGGCGCGAACCTGCCGCCGATGACGCCGTTCGACGTCGACTACAGCGAAGGCGCCGACGTCGGCTATCGCTGGTTCGCCAAAGAGGACATCGCGCCGCTGTTCCCGTTCGGCTTCGGGCTCAGCTACACGAGCTTCGACTATGCGAACCTCACCGTCACCGGCGGGCAGACCCTGACTGTCGGCTTCGACGTGACCAACACCGGCGGCGCCGCGGGTGCGGCGGTGCCGCAGGTCTATCTCACCGCGCGCGGCGGACAGGAGCTGGAGCGGCTGATCGGCTTCGCCCGCGTCACGCTCAAGCCCGGCGAGACGCAGCACGTCAGCGTGACGGCCGATCCGCGGCTGCTGGCCGATTTCGACACGGCGGCGCATGGCTGGCGCATCGCACCCGGCGCATATGACGTGGCGGTGTCGCGCTCGGCGGCCACGCCGGTGTTGACAGGCTCGGCCACTTTGGACGGCGCGCTGCTGCAGCCTTGAACGTTGTCACCATGTGCGGCGGCCGGCATGCATCTGCGCCTCTCCCGGCCGTCCGCGCCGCGAAAGGGCCGATATGCGTCATCCAAACCGCTCTGCGGAGCGTGAAGCGGCGCATTGAATCACCGCCGCCCGGCGCGGCGGGGCTCAGAGGCCGCGCGAGCGGCGCTGAAGCTCGGGGGAGAAGGTGCCGGCACGCTCGGTCTCGATCAGATCGAGCGCCTCTTGGATCAGGTTGCGCATGGCCGCAGCCGCCCGGACCGGCTCTCCGGCGATCACCGCATCGGCGACCTTCTTGTGATCGGCGACGCTTGCAAGCCGCACGCCCTTGTAGCGGTTGGTGAGCTTGATGCTGAAACGCAGCGCGGATTCGATCAGCTCGGAGAGCTGCGCATAAAAGCGGTTGCCGCTCGCATTCAACACGGCGACGTGGAAGGCGATGTCGGAATCGAGCGGCTCGTCCTCTCCGCGTTCCGCGGCGAGCATGCGCTGGATGGCGCTTTGGATCGCGGCCTTCTCGGCGGGACCCGCCACGCGCGCGGCGAGCGCCGCCGCTTCGGGTTCCACGGCGAGGCGGATCTGGGTGAACTCGATCAAGAGCGATGGCGAGAATTTGCGCTCCAGAAGCCAACGCAGCACGTCGGGATCGAGAAGATTCCACTGCGCCTCGGGCAGGACCCGCGTGCCCTGGCGCGGGCGGGCGCGCAAAAGCCCCTTCGCGGTCAGCATCTTGACGGCTTCGCGCAGGATGCTCCGGCTGGCGCCGTAGCGGTTGCACAGCTCGGCTTCGACGGGAAACGGATTGTTCTTGGTGAACTTTCCGGTGACGATCGCGACGCCGAGATTCTCTAGAATGCCCGAGGTCAGATTCTGGCCGCCCACGAAAGGCACCATGCCGCTGTCCCGGCCGCGGCGGGCGCGCGCGATCTTGCTGGTCCTAGACGACGAAGCGGCCATCGGGCAATCCTGTAATGGCGGGCTCGAAGATGAACAGATCGCCCGCGTGAGGTTGCCCCGAAAGGGCGGCCTCATTCAAGCCGTCGCGGGCCGATGTGACGAACAAGAGGTTGAGATCGCGCCCACCGAAGGCCGCGCAGGTCGGCTGCGTCGCCGGCACGTCCAGTTGGGTCAGAACCGCGCCATCGGGCGCATAGCGGACCACGCGGCCCGCACCCCAATGTGCGTTCCACACGCAACCGCCAGCGTCGACGGTCGAGCCGTCGGGAAAAGCGCCCTTCGGCGTCGAAGCAAAGACGCGCCGGTTCGAGATCGCGCCCGAACCGGCATCGAAGTCGTAAACGAAAATCGTGCGCACGGGCGAATCGGCGAAATAGAAGCGCGTGCTGTCGGGGCTGAAGCCGATCCCGTTCGAGATCCCCACTCCGGATATGTGCGCGCGCAAGGGCGACCGACGGCCGATGGAATAGAGCGTTCCCGCCGGCGCGGAATCCGGACCTTCGAGCATGGTGCCGGTCCAGAAGCGGCCTTGCCGGTCGACGCGGCCGTCGTTGAAGCGCAGGCCCGGCGTGCCGAATTCCGGACGCGCGAGCCATTCGATCTTCTGCGCGCGGGGCTCATAGAGCGCAATGCCGGACTCGAATGCGGCGACCAGCCGATCCTCGCCCGCGACGAGCCCGAACGAACACAGGCGCTCGGGCGTGGGCAAGCTCTCCAGCGCATCGCGCGCGGGATCGTAGAAGAACAGCCGGCGCGACTGGATGTCCGTCCAAAGAACTTTCCGGGCTTGCGCGTCCCAAAGCACGCCTTCGCCCAACACATTGCCGACAGGAACGATGTGAACGGGTTTCATGCCCTACCACCAGGTCGCGTAAAGCGCGCAGAGGATGGCGATTACGGCGACGCTTGCGGCATTGAAGCCCGTGCTGGTCGAATAGTCGATTTCGCCGACGTCGATGGTCGAACTGCTCGCCCGCTTGCGCTGGAAGAGCGACACGACGATGGCCAGTGCGAGGCAGATCAGGAACACGTACCCGATCCGGTTCATGAACGGCACCACCGGCCAATAGACGTAATAGAGATAAGAGATCGCCACCGAACCAATGCCCGCGGCGAGCGCGCCGGCCGAGGTCGCCCGGCTCCAGAACATGCCAAGCAGAAAGATCACCACGATGCCCGGCGTGAAGAAGCCGGTGAAGTCCTGAATGTATTGGAACGCCTGGGTGAAGTTGCCGAGCAGCGGCTTCGCCGTGACCATCGCCAGCACCATGGCGAGAAGTGCGATGCCGCGGCCGACGAAGACGAGAAAACGCTGGCTCGCGGCTTTGTGCACCGGCTGATAGATGTCCATGGTGAAGATGGTCGAGATGGAATTCATCATCGAGCCCAGCGAGGACACGATCGCGGCCAGAAGACCCGCGAACACCAGGCCCTTCAACCCGGCCGGCAGAAGATTCATCAGCGTGGGATAGGCCTGGTCGGGGTGCGTGAGATGCGGTGCCAGAACCACCGCGGCAATCCCCGGCACGACCACGATCAACGGCACCAGCAGCTTCAGGAACGCCGCCAGCACGATGCCGTTCTGCGCCTCGCGCGTGCTCTTGGCGGCGAGCGCGCGCTGGATGATGTACTGGTTGAAACCCCAATACGACAGATTCATGATCCACATGCCGCCGACCAGGACCGATAGCCCCGGCAGATAGGTGTAGTTCGGATTGCCTGGCTTGAGGATCATCTCGAATTTCTCGGGATGCGTCTGCGTCAGCTTCAGGAATCCGGCAATCACGCCGGCGCCGCCCGACACCTTTTCCAGCGCGAACCAGACGATGATCAACCCTCCCAAGACGAGCAGCACGACCTGCAGAACGTCGGTCCAGGCCACCGCCTTCAACCCGCCATAAAGCGAATAGACGACCGCGAAGCCGCCGAGCAGCACCAGAGCGGTGACCGTCTCGACTCCGGTGACGGTGTGAATGGCGAGCGCGCCCAGCCACAGCACCGACGTCAGGTTCACGAAGGTGTAAACACCGATCCAGAACACCGCGAGCACCACGCGCACGCTGTGCGAATAGCGGCGCTCCAGGAACTGGGGCATGGTGTAGATGCTGTTCTTCAGGAAGATCGGCAGGAAGAACTTACCGACGATCAGAAGCGTCAATGCCGACATCCATTCGTAGGAGGCGATGCCGAGCCCGACGACGTAGCCCGAACCCGACATGCCGATGATCTGCTCGGCGGAAATGTTGGACGCGATCAGCGACGAGCCGATGGCCCACCACGGCAAGGCGCGGCTCGCCAGGAAGTAGTCCTGGCTGTCCTTTTCGTGGCCGCTTTTCTCGCGGCTCACCCATTGCGCGAGCAGGAACAGCGAAACCGCATAGGTTGCCACGACCGCGATATCGATTGCCGACAGATGCATGAACCTCTCCCCCTGGGCAACCGCCCTTACGATCCGATTGCGCCTTCGAAGGCCGCGACCGCGCGCCGCGCACGCTCGGCGATCTCCACGTCGCTGTAGCCGGGCCGGAACAACTCCGAGCCCAACCCGAAGCCGTTCGCGCCGGCCGCGATCCATTCCGCCATCTCGCCGGGGCCGATCCCACCGACGGCATGTACCGCGACATCGCGCGGCAACACCGCCTTCAGCGCCTTGAGATGCGCGGGGCCATAAGTCCGAGCGGGAAAGAGTTTCAAATGCCGCGCTCCGGCGGCAATGGCCGCGAAAGCTTCCGTGGCCGTCGCGAAGCCCGGCATCGGAATGAGGCCCTTGGCGATGGCCTGGCCGATCACCGACGGGTTCGTGTTCGGCGCCACGACGATCCGGCCGCCGGCATCGGCGACGCGCGAAACGTCGGCCGCGTCGGTAACGGTTCCCGCGCCGCAAAGGATGCGCGCTCCGAAGCGGCGCGCCAACGCGGCGATGCTCGCGAACGGGTCGGGCGAATTGAGCGGCACTTCAACGATGCCGATGCCGGATTCGACGAGGATGTTCGCCACACCCACGACGCGATCCGGCGCGACGCCGCGCAGGATGGCGATCAAGGCTGGCGTTTCAATTCCGCTGTCAGGCATGTGCGAGGCCGGTTTCGAACAGGGTTTCGCGGCACGCCGCCATGCCCGCGACGGCCGCGGCCGAACCGTCGATCCGCACCGACTCGATTCCCCGCGACCACGACGCGCGCGCATAGAGCCCGGTCAGATGCGGTGCGCCGACAAGTGCGATCTCGCGGGCGCTCTCGCTTCCGAATGCGCGAAGCGCGCCGGCGATGTCGCGGCCGACGATCAGGCCCGACAGATACGACGCGGCGCCGGAGCGCTCCATGGCCCCGGTCACCTGGCGGCTGCGGGTCGCGAACAGCAAATGAATCAGATCGGCTTCGGGGTGTTTGGCGACCTGCGTTAGCGCCTCATCGAATCCCGGGCCGTCATCGGCGGATTCCGTCTTGTCGCCGATCAGCACGCTTTCGCGTGCGAGGATGGCGAATAGTTCCCCGGTGAAACCGGTGAGGAACTCGCGGATCGCGCCGTCGCGCAGCAGAATCCATTTGGTGTGCGTGCCGGGAAGGCAGAGAAGACGTGCACCCACGCCGAGCGCCGGATCGATCTGAAGGGCGCCCAGCACCTGCGTTTCCTCGCCGCGGACCACGTCAGGATTCCCGAGGCGGTTGCGGCAGGAAAGGCCCGGCAGGATGGCGACGGTCCGGCCGCCGAATGCGAAGCGCACGACGCCGGACGAAATCGCGCGGGCATCGACCGGACAGGCGAGATAGGGCACGTCGCGCCAGCCCAGCGTCGAACCCGCCATGCCGCACAAGATCGCCGGCAATTCGCCATGCGCGCGATCCCAGTCCGCGGTGAGCGAAGCGAACATTTCGGCCAGCTTGCGGCCGAGACCCGAAACGCCGGGACCGGATGTGCCTTCGATGACGCGGCCTTCCGCGTCGCACAGGCTGAGGCGAAGATGGCTGGTTCCCCAATCGCCGGCGATGAACCGCGCGACTCCCATCAATGCGATTCCCGCTCGACCAGCGAGCCGCTCGCGCCGATCAGGAAGTCGAAATCGGCGCCGCGGTCGGCCTGCAGCACGTGATCAATGTAGAGCTTGTAATAGCCGCGGTCGTATTTCGGCTTCGGCCGCTCGGCGCGCCAGGCGGCGAGGCGGCGTTCGATCGCCGAATCGTTCACCAGAAGCTCGAGCTTGCGGGCGGGCCCGTCGAGCAGGATCTCGTCGCCGGTCCGCACAATGGCGAGCGGGCCGCCGGCGTCCGACTCCGGCGAGACATGCAGCACGACGGTGCCGAAGGCGGTTCCGCTCATGCGTGCATCGGAAATGCGCAGCATGTCGCGCACGCCGCGGGCAAGCAGCTTCTTCGGCAATGGCATGTTGCCCACTTCCGCCATTCCGGGATAGCCGCGCGGACCGCAGCCCTTCAGCACCAAGACGGAACTTTCATCGACATCGAGATCGGGATCGTCGATGCGGGCACGCAGTTCTTCGATCGTCTCGAATACCACGGCACGGCCGCGATGGCGCAACAGCGCCGGCGATGCGGCGCTCGGCTTCAACACCGCGCCGTCCGGCGCAAGACTTCCGTGCAGGATCCACAGGCCCGCATTCTCGCTGACCGGCGCCGCGCAAGTATGGATGACGTCGCGGTTGAAGCATTGCGCTCCGGCCACGTTCTCGCCGAGCGTGCCGCCGGTGACCGTCGGCGCGTCGAGCGAAAGCCGGTCCGCGATTTCCGCGATCACCGCCGGCAGACCGCCGGCATAGTGAAGGTCCTCCATCAAATATTTTCCCGACGGCTGCAGATCGACCAGCAGCGGCACCTCGCGCGACAGGCGGTCGAAGTCCGCCAGCGACAAGGGGACGCCGAGCCGGCCCGCGAGCGCCAGAAGATGGATCGCAGTGTTGGTCGATCCCCCGATGGCCGCGCTCACCAGGATCGCGTTATCGAAGGCGCGGCGGGTGGCGATGTGCGACAGGCGCAGATCCTCGCGCACCATCGCGACGATGCGGCGCCCGGTTTCGTGTGCAAGAACGCGGCGGCGCGAATCCACCGCCGGCAAAGTGGCATTGAATGGAAGCGCAAGGCCCATGGCTTCCACCACGCTCGCCATGGTGGATGCGCTGCCCATGGTCATGCAGGTGCCGGGACTGCGCGACATGCCGCTTTCGGCGGCGAAAAAGTCCTAGGGCAGC
>Ga0335083_10010739_pt1 | contig 11034 bp, 11 predicted proteins | sample Lox_Sample_42_FD_206716 | JGI IMG/M metagenome (GOLD analysis project Ga0335083, IMG submission 206716) | Soil microbial communities from Loxahatchee National Wildlife Refuge, Florida, United States - Lox_Sample_4.2 | ecosystem: Environmental > Terrestrial > Soil > Wetlands | place: USA... | reverse complement strand
AAGATGTCGGCGCCCGAGTTGGCGATGTTCAGCAGGAAGGAGCTGTAGTCGGGCGCGCCGAGCGGGCACACCTGGTTGGTGACGGTGCTCCAGCCGCCTTCCTTGTTCAGGAACTCCGACATCGACTTCTGCACGGTGTGACCGTAGGTGTAGTCGGGCGTGAGATACGCGGCCTTCTTGCCCTTGCCGAATTCCTTCAGCAGCACCGGGCCGAGGCCCGCCGCGGCGGTCTGGCCGTAGGTGCACTCGCGGAAGCCGTAGCGCACGCAGTCCTTGCCGGTCGTGTCGTTGGAGCCCGAAACGGCACTCAGGAACAGCACCTTCTCGCGCTGGGCGAGCTTGTTCAGGGCGACGGCGACGGCGCTCGACGTGCCGCCCATCATCAACACCGCCTTGTTCTCGCTGATGAAGCGGGAAATGTTCTGCACGCCCGCGTTGGGCTTGGCCTCGTCGTCGGCCACGCCGAACTTCACTTCCTTGCCGAGAAGACCCTTGGTGGTCTTGGGCGAGATCGCCTTGATCAGCGGATCGCCCGCGTTGATGTGCTCGATGGCGAGCGTGGCGCCCTTCAGCTCATCCTCGCCCTGCACCGCATAGGTGCCGGTGCGCGGCATGGTGAGGCCGACGAACACCGAGCTGCCCGACGAGCCGGCCGGGAAGGTCCCGATCGGCGGATAGTTGGCCGCCCAGGCCGGGCCCGGCATGAAGGCGCGTGCGCCCAGGCCGCCCATGGCGAGGGCGCCCGCGCCCATCGCCGCCGTGCTGATGAATTGACGACGCGAGGTCTCCCGCGAATTTCCGTTGGTTTTCACTGTTTCCTCCGGTTGTTTCTTCACGAAATTTTGGTGGCGACCATATAGCTTAGTCACCGCCATGACACAAAGACTGAGCTTAGAACTTGTGACCCCCCGTCGCAGGATTGTCCACCGGACCGCCCCGCGTGGACCGAGCGTATCGCGGCGCGGCCCGGCTGCCTAGCGCCGTCCGGAGAAGTGGAGATATAGAGAACACAACGGGAGGAAATAGATGACGGATCGGCTGAAGGGCAAGGTCGCCCTGATCACCGGCGGCGCTTCGGGGCTGGGCGCCAATGCCGCGATCCTGATGGCGCAGGAGGGGGCGAGCGTCGTGGTGGCCGACATCGCAGCCGACCGCGGCAAGGCCGTGGCCGACAGGCTGGGCTCGGCGGGCCATTTCGTGAAGCTCGACGTCACCAGCGAGGACAACTGGAAGGCCGCTATCCAGGAGACGATCGACAAGTTCGGTGCGCTTCACGTTTTGCTGAACTCGGCCGGCGTTGGCCTCAGCAAGACGGTCGAGGACATCACCCTCGAGGAATGGCGCCGCGTGCACGCGATCGACCTCGACGGCGTGTTCATGGGCTGCAAGCACGGGGTTTCCGAGATCAAGAAGCACACCCAGCGATTGGGCGGCTCGATCATCAACATCTCGTCGATTTCCGGCATCATCGCCGGCGCCAACATGGCGGCCTACAATTCGGCCAAGGCGGGCGTGCGATTGCTCAGCAAGTCGGTGGCGCTGCATTGCGCCAAGTCGGGCTACAACATCCGCTGCAACTCGGTGCATCCGACCTTCATCGACACGCCGATCCTCGACAAGTACCGCGACCGCTTCGGCAACGACGTGATGCAGCAGAAGCTCGGCCGTCAGGTCCCGATCGGCCGCCTCGGCCGGCCGGAGGAAGTCGGCTGGGCCCTGGTGTTCCTGGCCTCGGACGAATCGAGCTTCATGACCGGCTCCGAGGTCGTCATCGATGGCGGCATTTCGGCGATGTGAGGGGAAAGAACCATGTTGCTTTCATTGAACGGACGGCGCGTCTATTTCGACCTCGCGGGCCCGCAGAACGCGCCGGTGGTCTGCTTCACCCATTCGCTGAACGCCGACGGAGGCATGTGGGTCGAGCAGATGGTGCCGCTGCTGGGCGCGGGCTATCGCGTGCTGCGGCTCGACATGCGCGGCCATGGCGGCAGCGCGCCGGTCGACGGCGACTACACGATGGACCAGCTCGCGTCCGACGTGAAAGGCAGCCTCGACGTGCTGGGCATCAAGAAGATCCATTACATCGGCCTTTCCATCGGCGGCATGATCGGCCAGGGCTTCGCGCTCGCGAATCCGGGCTATCTCTCGTCGCTCTGCCTGTGCGACACGCAGCCCTCGACGCCGCCGGGCTCGGCCGGAACGTGGGAGGAGCGCAAGGCGACGGTCCGCAACAAGGGACTCGCTGCGCTGGCCGACGGCACGATGGACCGCTGGTTCACCCCCGAGTTCAAGAAGGTGAACCTGCAGCGCTGGACCGAGGTCCGCGACACGATCAGCGGCACCACGCCCGCCGGCTCGGCCGGCTGCATGTCGGCGATCCAGAGCTTCGACTATCTCGATCGGCTGCCCACGATCAAGGTTCCGACGCTGGTGATCTGCGGCGACGGCGACGAGGGCACGCCGCCCGAGCGCAACAAGCTCATCGCCTCCAAGATCCCCGGCGGCAAGTACGAGGAGATCGGAAACGCCCGCCACCTGCCCAACGTCGAGCGGCCCGAGCAGTTCAACCGCATCATGATGTCTTGGCTCGCGGCCAACAGGTAACACGATGGATTTCGCCTTCACCGAGGACCAGCTCGCGATCAAGGACAGCGTCGCCAAGCTCTGCACGCCGTTCGACGGCAAGTACTGGCTGAAGAAGGACAAGGAAGGCGGCTTCCCGGAGGAGTTCTACCGGGCGGTGGCGGACGCCGGCTGGCTCGGCATCGCCATGCCGGAGGAGTATGGCGGCGCAGGCCTCGGCATCACCGAGGCCGCGATCATGATGCAGACCGTGGCGGAATCGGGTGCCGCGCTGCAAGGCGCCTCGGCGATCCATCTCAATGTGTTCGGACCCAACCCGATCGTGGTGTTCGGCACCGAGGAACAGAAGAAGCGCATCCTGCCCGACATCATCGCGGGCAAGGTCAAGGGCTGCTTCGCCGTCACCGAGCCGGATGCCGGTCTCAACACCACGGCGCTCGACACCAAGGCCGAGCGCGACGGCAACGGCTACATCGTCCACGGCAAGAAGACCTTCACGACGACGGCTTCGGTCGCCGACAAGATGCTGCTGATCGCCCGCACGACGCCGAAGGACAAGTGCAGGAAGCCGACCGACGGCCTCTCGCTCTTCTACACCGACTTCGACCGCTCCAAGATCGAAGTCACCGAGATCGACAAGATGGGCCGCAAGGCGATCGACACCAACCAGGTGTTCATCGACGGGCTGAAGGTGCCGCTCGAGGATCGCATCGGCGAGGAAGGCAAGGGCTTCCACTATCTGCTGCACGGGCTCAACCCCGAGCGCCTGCTGATCGCGGCCGAGGCGATCGGCATCGGCAAGGCCGCCCTCGCCCGCGCCACGCAATACGCCAAGGAGCGCATCGTGTTCGGCCGGCCGATCGGCAAGAACCAGGCGATCCAGCATCCGCTGGCCGAGAGCTGGATGCAGCTCGAAGCGGCGAACCTGCTCACCTTCAAGGGCTGCTGGCTGTACGACAACAAGAAGGACTGCGGCGCGGAGGCCAACGCCGCCAAGTATCTCGGCGCCCGCACCGCCTACGACGCCTGCGAGCGCGCGATCCTGACCCATGGCGGCTACGGTTACGCCAAGGAGTTCCATGTCGAGCGTTTCCTGCGCGAGGTCATGATCGCCCGCATTGCACCGGTCAGCGAGCAGCTGATCCTGTGCTACGTCGCCGAGCGCGTGCTGGGCCTGCCCAAGAGCTACTAGTCCTCGTCCTCCTCGAGCTTGGGACCCCATTCATCGACCACGCGATGCAGGTCGATCAGATTCTTGTGCATCTGCTCCAGCACGAATCCCACGGCGAAGAAGTGCTCGGCTGATTCGGCCGGCATCTGGCGCGTCAGGCCTTCGCGGCGCACGGCATCCACTTCGGCTTCGTAGGCCTGCAGCGCCTGCTCGAGCGGTTCGAGCGGCGGCGGTCCGGCGGAGGTCACCAGGGCGTCGCCGCTGTCCTGCATGTAGTGACGGATCGCGATCGCGACGGCGTCGAGCCGGGGCTTCACGCGATCGTGCAAGGTGTCGGAGAGCGTGGCGCCTGCCGTGCGTCCCACCATCACGAGATCATGGCGCAGCCGCAGCAGCGTGCGGCAGAGCGGACCGGTGCTGGGCTGGCGCGCCAGGAACGCCGAGCGTTCGCGCTCGGCCTCAGCGCCCACGGTGTTGATCTCGATCAGCGCGGCGCCGATGCCGTCCTGCAGCTGGTGCAGCTCGTCGTTGCTGAGACCCTGGCTCATGCCGGCGAGCAGCGGCGGCACGGCGCGCGCCATGCGGTTGAGCGCCTGCGCCGCGGCCTGGCGCACCTGTCGATGGGCGCTCGCCGGGAACACCAGGAACGACACCGCGAGGCCGATCAGGCCGCCCAGCCCGACCTCCATCACACGATAGACGGCCGACCAGAAGGCCGTGACATGCAGGCTCGTGCTCATGGTCGGCATCAGCAGCACGATGATCGCCGTGATCGGCAGCACGTTCATGTTCGGCCTGAGCGCCGCGAACAGCGCGAGCGGCGCCACGGCGAGCGCGAAGACGATCAGCAGCGTGAGCTCGGTCTCGTGCGGAATCAGGATCGCAATCAAACCGCCATAGACCGCACCGCCGACCGTGCCGAGGAAATAGTCCGTCGTGGCCTTGAGCGACCGGCCACGGCTCAATTGGGTCAGGATCACTGCCGTGATCACCGTCCACATCGGCAGAGGGACATGGACCAGCTGGGCCACCACGAGCGCCACGATGGCGGCGATGGTGATGCGCAGGCCAAGAGCCACCTGGGCGCGGCGGAGGATGACGCGGGCGCGCAGCCAACGCCACAGAATTTCGAGGTTTTTCAACGGTCTATCGGTCTCTCGCAGATGGATCCCAGCCAACCATGGTGACGAAATGACGGCAACCGTCCCGAGCCGCGGGGCGTTTGTCCAATGCACAATTGTTGGAGGAGGACATGACCCGTCTCGGTTTCATCGCGGCCGTCGCTTTGGGTGGCATTGCCGTGACCGCGACCGCCCTTGCCGCCCCACCCTATCCGCCCGTGCCCGCCCAGGGTCGCGCCGAGATCGCCTGCCGCGATCAGGGCGTGGCGCCGCGCTCGGCCGCCTGGGAGGTCTGTCTGTCGCAGGTGACGCGCGCCTACGAATGGGGCGAGTCCGCGCTGGCCCAGCAGCTCGCGAAGGCGGCCGGCGAGGCGCGCGAGTCCTGCCTCGAGCTCGGCCTGCAGCCCGACAGCATGGGCTACCGTTCGTGTGTCGATAAGGAAGTCGATGCGCGCAATCAGCTGCTGATCCTGGGCAACGACACCAGCGGCGAGAACGTGGCCGAAGCGCCGCAGTAGTCGGCCGCGACCGCGGGGTCTGCGCTATTCGCGCCGGCCCCGTCGCGCTCGCCGAAGACAGCCCTCAAAAAGGCCCGTGGGTTGCCGCCCGTGGGCCTTTTTTTGTTCCCGGCGCGCCTTGGAATTGCCCCAACCCACCGGCAACCGTCCCGAAGTTTTCCGCGTTTTTCCGGCAAGCGCCCACCGGCGCCCAAGGAGGAACTTCAATGTCTCGTCAGAACGTCATCTTCGCTGCACTGGGCAGCCTTGCTCTTGCGGCCGTGCCGCTGGTGGCAGCCAACGCGCAGTCAGGCGATGCACTGGCGCATGCCGAGCGCGCCTGTATCGACAGCGGCGTCGGCCCCAATACGGCAGGCTTCAACACCTGCGTCGACCGCGCGGCCTTCGCCTTCGATCGCGGCCAGCCGGGCATGGCCTATCGCGCGGCGGCAATGGTGCGCGACGCGAACAATGTCTGCCTGTCGTACGGCCTTTCGCCGCGCACCCTCGGCTACAAGGGGTGCGTCGGCAACCAGATCGAGAAAGGCACCGTCGCCGCCTACACGGCCGAGCCGATCGTGATCCACGAGCGCCCGCACGTCGCCGTGTCGGTCGACACTTACGGCTTCCGCTACGACCGCGACGGCAACCTGCTCGACCAGAACGGCTACGTGATCCGCTACGTCCCGTAGCTGGCTTCCAATCGACACCCATCGCGAAGCGGCCGGGCAATCTTGCCCGGCCGTCTTCTTTTGTGGGATGGGAGGAGCATGGAGCCGCTCCCCTCTTCCGTCCTTCCCGCCGGCATTCGCAGCCGCATCCTCCACGACATCAACGGTCTCGCCGACGTCCACATCCTGGAGGCGGGCTACGAGACCAAGGGCCGTCCGGCCGTGCTGCTGCTGCACGGCTATCCCGAGCTCGCCTGGAGCTGGCGCAAGATCCTGCCGGCGCTCGCCGCCGCCGGGTATCACGCCATCGCGCCCGACCATCGCGGCTACGGCCGCACCTCGGGCACCACGACCGACTATGACTCGGATATCTCGGGCTTCCGTTTCCTCAATCTCCTGCGCGACGAGATCGGCATCCTCTACGCGCTCGGCCATCGTACCGTCGAGGCCGTCGTCGGCCACGATTTCGGCGCCGCCGTCGCCTCGTTCCTGGCGCTTGTCAGGCCCGACATCTTCAAGCGCATGGTGCTGATGAGCGCGCCCTATGGCGGCATCGGTGCGGTGCCCTTCGACACCGACGGCAAGCCCGCACCGGTATCCAAGGGTCCGGACATCCATGCCGCGCTCGCCGCCCTGCCGCGGCCACGCAAGCATTACCAGTGGTATCAGTCGACGCGGCCGGCCAACGAGAACCAGTGGCACGCCAAGCAGGGCATCCACGCCTTCCTGCGCGCCTACTACCATCACAAGAGCGCCGACTGGAAAGCCAACAAGCCGTTCGAGCTCGAGGGCTGGACCGCCGACGAACTCGCCAAGATGCCGACCTATTACATCATGGACTTGGCCGACGGCATGGCCGAGGGCGTGGCCCAGGAGATGCCGTCGGCGGCCGAGATCGCGAGCAACACGTGGCTCACCGAGGCCGACCTCAAGGTCTACAGCGACGAGTTCGCGCGCACGAGCTTCCAGGGCGGCATGAACTGGTATCGCGTGCGCACCACTGGGCTCGTCGGCCGCGAATACGAGGCCTTCACCGGCCGCACCATCGACCAGCCCTCGACCTTCATCTCCGGTGCCAGCGACTGGGGCAACTACCAGACGCCGGGCGCCCTCCAGCGCATGCAGAAGAGCGCCTGCACCAATATGAAGGAAATCCACATGGTGCCGGGCGCCGGCCACTGGGTGCAGCAGGAACAGGCCGATGTCGTGAATCGGCTGCTGCTCCGGTTTCTCAACTCGACGTAGGGCATGGAAGGTCGCATCGCTTTTGCAATCCGAAGGTGATATCCCCGCTCCAGCACTTAAAAACGGGGGAGGGGGACATGATGCAGTTCAAGACAGCAACGTTGGCGATGGCCATCGCTTTCGCGTACGGCCAGGCGGCCATTGCCGGCGAGCCTGATCCGACGGTCCTCGCGGCCAATGCCGGGTTCTACACGGCGCTCAACAAGCTGTTCGTCGGCGAGGTCGAGCCGATGAAGGCGGTGTGGTCGCATGCAGACGATATCAGCTACATGGGACCGACAGGACAATTCGATGCCGGCTGGCCAGCCATCCTCAAGGATTGGGAAGGTCAGGCTGCGTTAAAGCTTGGCGGCAAGGTCGGACCGTCCGAGATGCGCGTTATCTCCACTGGCGATCTCGCGGTGGTGAGCTGCTACGAGGTCGGCGAGAACACCAATGCCGCCGGCAAGGTTGAGCAGCTCAAGCTGCGCGCGACCAACATCTTCCGCAAGGAAGGTGGCGCGTGGAAGATGGTCGGCCACCAAACCGACAAGTTGCCCTACCTGGCCAAGTAGGTTCGCCACTTCGCGACTTCGGCCGGATCGGCGTTGCAGGCCGCGGCAACGAAGGCGGCCGTCAGCAAGGTCGCCTGCCGCAATTCGCTTTGCGCGACCTTGTCCCGCGTATCGGCCGGCGTCAGGACCTTGTGCAGATGCGCGGTCGGATCGTCGAAGCCCGCGACCAGGCGGATCGCCGGAATGCCGCCCTGGGCGAAGTTGGCGTGGTCGGAGTTGGTCATCAGCGGCCGCACGGTGCGAATGGATTGGCCGTTGTCGGCCGCGACCTTGAGCAGGAACGGCTCGACACCCGCATAGCCACTGGTGAGCGCCGCAAGGTTCGGGCTGCCCGCCACCGAGTCGAGATTCACGTTCAACGCGATGCGTCCACGCTCGGCTTGGCTCAGCGACTGCACGTATTGCGCCGAGCCGGTCAGCGCCCATTCCTCGACCGAGAAGAACATCACGCGCAGACCGCGCCGCCACTGGGCGACATGGGGCGAGAGCGCCCGCGTCACGGCCAACACCGAGGCGAGGCCCGTGCCGTTGTCCATGGCGGACTCCGCGAGGTCGTGGCCGTCGACATGCGCCGACAGCACGACCCATTCGTCCGATGTGCCGGGATATTCGTACATCAAGGTCTCGGTCTCGGCCGGGCTTTCCTCGGTCTCGATCGTCATCGTGACCGACGGCCAGCCGGCCGCCGCGCGTGCCAGGCGTGCCGCGACCTCCGGCGTGACGCCGAGCCCCGGAATGCCCTCGCCGCCCATGCGGCCCGACGAGCCGGTCACGACGTGGCCGGGCTGCGGTCCCGCGATCAGGAAGCCGACCGCACCGTTATCCCGCGCCATGTCGTACTTGCGGCGACGATGGATGGTGCCCGCCGCGAACATCAGCTCATGGCGCACCAGCACGATCCGGCCCTTGATCTCCTGGGCGTGCTCGGCGAACTCCTCGGGCGTGCCGCGGCCGATATCGATCACCTCCGCGGTGAGCCCTTCCTTCGCCGTGGCGATCGAACGGACCAGCGGATGGCACTTAGCCATCGTGCCGTCCGCTAGACGCAAGGTCGCCGTCCTGGCGCGCCATCCGCCATAGGGCACGGGGATCGAGCGGCCGGAATTGGCGGGCGACGCCGCCTTCACGCGCTCGCGCAGCAGCGCGAAGGCCTTCTTCTCGCTCTCGGTGCCGGCGAGCCGGCCACCGGTGTCGCAGATGTCGTTGAAGTCGCGCCACAGCTCGGGATCGGACGCGATGCGTCCGGCGATTCGGTCGTCGAGTTTCATGCGCCGCTTCTAGCATAGGAATTGCTTCCCACGCGCGCGTCTGCGACGCTCGCAAACGGGAAGGGGTTGGACAATGGCCGGCGCGCCGATCATCGTGGCGGACGCGGTGTCGAAGAAATTCGGCGACCATCAGGTGCTGACGCGGGTCTCGCTGCCGGTGATGGAACGCGATGTGGTCTGCATCGTCGGACCCTCCGGCTCGGGCAAGACCACCCTTCTGCGCTGCCTGGCCCTGCTCGAAACGCCGAGCGAAGGCCGCGTCGTGATGCAGGGCGTCCCGATCTCGACGCCAACCCAGGCAAAGCCAGTGCGCGCCGCGGCGCGCGCGGTGCGCTCCGACATCGGCATGGTCTTCCAGCACTTCAACCTGTGGCCGCACATGTCGGTGCTCGAGAACCTGATCGAGGCGCCGCTGCGCGTGAAGAAGCTGTCGCGCGAGGAGGCCGTCGCCATCGCCGAGACGCTGCTGGCCAAGGTCGACCTGCGCGACAAGCGCGACGCCTATCCGGCGCGCCTTTCCGGCGGGCAGCAGCAGAGGGTCGCGATCGCACGGGCGCTTGCGATGTCGCCCAAGGTGCTGCTGTTCGACGAGGCGACCAGCGCGCTCGATCCCGAGCTGCGCCGCGAGGTGCTGCTGGTCATGCGCCAGCTCGCGGCAGAAGGCATGACGATGCTGGTCGTCACGCACGAAATGGGCTTCGCGCGCCATGTCGGCACGCGCACGGTGTTCATGGACAAGGGCGAGATCGTCGAGGAGGCGCCGGGCGCGGCGTTTTTCGAGGCGCCCAAGACGGAGCGCGCGCAGCGCTTCCTGCAGCAGTTCGAAGACCAATAAGGAGAGGCATCATGAGGAAGATCGTTCTGGGGGCGCTCGCGATCGCGGGATTGGCGGCGATGGCCATGCCCGCCGAGGCGCAGCAGACGCAGTCGCGGCTGTTCGAGATCACCAAGAACCACAAGCTCCGGGTCTGCCAGTTCCCGCTCTACTATTCCATCTCCTATCGCAACCCGAAGACCGGCGAGCTCGAGGGCATCGACGCCGATCTCTCCAAGGAACTGGCCAAGGAACTCGACGCCAAGCTCGAGGTCGTCGAGACGAGCTTCGGCTCCTTCATCGCCGACCTGCAGGCGAACAAGTGCGACATCGGCATGTTCGGCGTCGGCGCGACGCTGAAGCGCGCGCAAGCCGTCGAATTCTCCAAGCCCTACCTGATCACCAACATCTACGCCGTGGTGGGCAAGGACGGGAAGATCAAGAAATGGGAGGACATCGACCAGAAGGGCATCAAGGTCGCGGTCTCGCTCGGCAGCTTCATCGAGCCCTTCATGAAGACCTACCTCAAGAACGCCGAGGTCGTGTCGATCGCGCCGCCCAACACGCGCGAGGCCGAGTTGGTGGCGGGCCGCGTCGATGTCGACATGACCGACTTCCCGACCGCGATCAAGGTCACCGACGAATTCGACTGGGCGGCTTACGTGACGCCGGCCGAGAAGCTCGCCGTCACGCCCTACGCCTATGTCGTGGCGCCGGGCGACCAGATCTGGCTCAACTACATCAACCTGTTCGTCGACACGATCAAGATCGACGGCCGGCTGAAGAAGTACGCCGAGAAGAACAAGCTCGGGCCGATCGTGGCGCCGTGACCCATGGCCCGTGCTTCGAGACGGCACCTCACGCCTCCTCAGCATGAGGTATGCGTGACCGACCACCTCACCCTGAGGAGCGCTCCGCAGGAGCGCGCCTCGAAGGGTGGGCAGCCGAAGGCCCGCTGATCCATGTTCAAATACCAGTTCCGCTGGGACATTCTCTTCGGCAGCAACTTCGACTTCCTGCTGTCTGGGTTGCAGATGACCTTGATCATCTCCGCGATCACGCTGGTGCTGGCGATGATCGCGGGGCTGCTCATCGCCCTTCTCGACATGT
>Ga0335083_10010737_pt1 | contig 11034 bp, 13 predicted proteins | sample Lox_Sample_42_FD_206716 | JGI IMG/M metagenome (GOLD analysis project Ga0335083, IMG submission 206716) | Soil microbial communities from Loxahatchee National Wildlife Refuge, Florida, United States - Lox_Sample_4.2 | ecosystem: Environmental > Terrestrial > Soil > Wetlands | place: USA... | reverse complement strand
CAGGTCTTCCCGGTCGTGCTCGATTACAAGGCCCAGTATGAGGCTCTGTGGGCTGGCGGCGAATAGCCAGGAACTTAGGCAATCTCGAGGTGAGGCGCCCGGAACGATCCCGTTCCGGGCGCCTCGCTTGCCGCACAGGCCGTGCCGATTCTCAGCGCAGACTGCGCCAGGCCATCGTGCCGCCGTCGATCATGATGTTCTCCCCCGTGATGAACGAGGCGTCGTCGCTGGCCAGGAAGGCGACCAGCTTGCCGATCTCCTCCGGCCGGCCGAACCGGGGAAGCAGGTGCGGACCGGTCATGAACCTGCGTACCGCGTCCGGGTCGGGCGAGGATTCCGCGAATGCCCGCGCCATCGGGGTGTCGAAACTACCCGGCGAGAAGCAGTTGCAGCGCACGTCCGGGGCGAGCTCGGCCGCGGTGACCCGGGTGAGCTGGATGACCCCGCCCTTGGACGCGCAGTAGGCCGGCGCTCCCGGATAGCCGGTCACGCCGCTCACCGAGGCGGCGTTGACGATGGCCGGGCCGCGCTGCGAACGCCGCAGGTACGGCGCGGCGAACTTGGTCGCCAGCCACATGCCCTTGAGGTTCACCGCGAACACCCGATCCCAGATCTCCTCATCCAGGTGCTCGACGTCGGCCTGATCGGTGAACGCCGTGTCGATCACGCCTGCGTTGTTGACCAGTACGTCGATGCCGCCGTTGTCAGACGCCACACCGTCCACCATCTGCCGGATGGACTGGCTGCTCGTGAGGTCGGTGCGGGCGAAACGGGCGGTCGCTCCCGCCGCCTTGACCAGCTCCGCTGTTTCCTCACCCGACTCGGCGTTGATATCCGCGATCACGACAGCGCCGGCGCCCCGGGCTGCGAACTCGAGCGCGATGGCCCGGCCGATACCTTGACCCGCGCCGGTCACGATGCAGATCTTGCCTCGCATACGCTGCCTCCCTGGCTGCGAAGTGTCCTGGGGTGAAGGTGGCTGAGCCCCCGGCGACGCTGGACCGGTACCCCATTGATGATTATATTCATAAGTAACATTTAAATGCGATCAGTCCGAGGGAGGCGCGATGAAGACCATGGGAGCCTTGCTGTGGCAGCCGGGAACGAATTCTGGCTGGAGCGTCGAGGAGATCCAGATTGACCGGCCGAAGGAGCGTGAGGTCCTGGTCAAGCTCGCCGCCTCCGGCGTGTGCCACAGCGATCAGCACCTGGACGACGGAGTGATCCCGCTGCCGTGGGCCCCCGTGCTTGGCGGGCACGAGGGCGCGGGGGTCGTCACCGAAATCGGCCCGGGCGTCACCGAGCTCGCCGTCGGTGACCATGTGGTGCTGTCCTTCCTACCGTCCTGCGGGAAGTGCCAGATGTGCGTGTCCGGGCGGAGCAACATGTGCGTGCTGGGCGCCGGGGTGCTGGCCGGGAAAGCGCCGGACGGCACGCACCGGGTGCACGCCCGGGGCCAGGGCGTGGGCTGCATGTCCTACCTCGGTACGTTCAGCCCGTATGTGTGCGCGCCGATTGACGCCGCGGTCCGGATCGACGACGACGTGCCCCTGGACAAGGCGGCGCTGATCGGCTGCGGCGTGCCGACCGGTTGGGGCTCATCGGTGTACGCCGCCGACATCCAGATCGGTGACATCGTCGTGGTCGTGGGCATCGGCGGGGTCGGGATCAACGCGGTCCAGGGTGCCAGGCACAAAGGTGCACGTCACATCATCGCGGTAGACCCGGTGCCGTTCAAGCAGGAAGTCGCGCACAAGTTCGGTGCGACGCATGCCGTCTCCGGCTATCCGCAGGCCGCCCAGCTGGTCGCGGAGCTCACCCGCGGCCAGGGTGCGGACCGGGTCATCGTCGCCGTCGGCGTGGCTACCGGCGACGTGCTCAACCCGGCGCAGGAGATGACCCGCCGCGGCGGCGTCATCGTGCTGACCGCCGCCGCCCCGGTGCTACAGCGCGAGGTCCAGTTCGACCTGTTCACCTTCGCCATGTCCGGCAAGCGGCTGCAGGGAACCCTGTACGGCACCACCAACGCCCGCAACGACATCCCGCTGCTCACCCGGCTGTACCGATCGGGCGAGCTGATGCTGGACGAGCTGATCACGCGAACCTATCCGCTGGAGGACATCAACCAGGCCTTTGCCGACATGAAGGCAGGCAGGAATTTGCGCGGCGTGATCGTGTACGACTAGCCAGCGCATGCCTTCATTGAGCGTCGCGCAGCCGGTCCACCAGTTCGGTCATCAGCCTCTGCGGCTCGTCGAGGACCTCCGCCGCCCGGCCGGTGAGAGCCTCCTCCACCATTTCCGCGAGGCGGTCGGGGAACACGACCGTCGCCTCTGCCTCCAGCCCGTCCAGCGATCGCTCGGCGACCTCCTCGGGGGTCGCCTTGGGGTAGGGGATTCTCTCGGCCATGCCCGTGTCCACGAATCCGGGGTGCGACGTGGTGACGACTACGCCATCGCCGCGTAGCTCCTGGCGCACGCCGAGCGCGAGCATCCTGACCGCGGCCTTGCTCGCCCCGTACACCGGCGAGCTTCGCGAGACCACCAGGCCGGTCAGCGAGTTGATGAACAGCACACCGCCGCGTCGCTCGCGCAGTACCGGCGCCAGCTGACGCAACAGCGCCAGCGGCCCGAACACGTTGACCTCGAAGGTCTCCCGGCACGTGGCCTCGTCGGTGCCGAGCACCGGGCCCGCCGGCGCCAGTCCGGCGTTGCTTACCAGGATGTCCAGGTCGCGGCAGCGTGCTGCCGCGGCCCGCCGGTCGTCGTCGCTGGTGACGTCCAGCTGCACCGGGACGATCCGCTCGCCGTGGCGCCGCTGCGCGTCAGCGAGCGACGCGGGGTTGCGGGCGCCGGCGTACACCTTCGCCGCATCGCGGGCCACCAGCGCGTTGACCAGCGCGGCGCCGATGCCGCGGTTGGCCCCAGTGACCAGTGCGACCTTCCCGGTCAGCTTCATCTAGTTAGTACGCGGCGGTCCCGCCGTCGACGTTGTATGCGGAACCGGTGATACCGGCGGCGACGTCAGAAGCGAGCAGTACGGCGACCGCGGCGACCTCCTCGAGGTTGGTGATCCGCTTGAGCGCGGTCTCCTGGGCGAACTGGTCTACCATCTGCTCGAACGTCAGGCCCATTTCCCTGGCGCTGTCCGGACCGGTTGCCACGAGGACGTCGGTCCACACCAGTCCTGGGCAGATCGCGTTGCAGGTGATGCCGGTTGTGCCGTTCTCCCTCGCTATCGCTTTGGTCAGGCCGATCATCGCGTGCTTGCAGGTCACGTACGCGGGGATCGCGGGCTTGCCGTGCTTGCCTTCCACCGAGGAGATGTTGATGATCCGCCCGGACTTCTGGGGAACCATGTAACCCAGTGCCTTGCGACTGGCCCAGAACGCCGAGTACAGGTTCCACTTGACCGCGTAATCCCAGTCTTCATCGGCCAGGTTCGCGACCGGCGCGGTCTTGATCAGGCCGCCGGCGTTGTTGACCAGGATGTCGATGCGGCCGAACTTCTCGACGGCGCCGTCCACCACCGCGTCGACGTCCTCGCGGACGGTAACATCACCCCTGATGAAGTGGCCCCGCTCGCCGGCGTTCATCTCCTTGAGCGCCCGCCCGCCCTTCTCGGCATCGCGGCCGTTGATGACGATCTTGGCACCCTCCGCGAGGAAGGCCTCCCCGATACCTCGCCCGATCCCGGTGCTCCCGCTGGTGATGACCGCCACCTTGCCGTCGAGCTTGCCCATGCTGGCCCTCCTTTGGGACGAGGCAATGTTTACACGCAGTTCAGTATGTGGTCAACGACGCCTGGGCGCCGGGCCGCCGTCAGGCGGTCTCCCCTCCGTCCACGGCCAGCAGCGCTCCGGTGATGAAGCTCGCCTCGTCCGAGAACAGGAAGCAGACTGGGGCCGCGATCTCCTCCGGCTCGGCCACCCGTTTCTGCAGGTTGGCCTGCCCGAACATAACCGAGCCCTGCTCGACGCTGCCGGCCCGCTCGATCATCAGCGGCTCGGTCATGCCGGTGCGCGTGCGTCCCGGCGCGACGGTGTTCACCCGGATCTCCGGCGCGACGTCGCGCGCCAACTGCCGGGAGAAGGCAAGAATCGCGCCCTTGGCGGCGCCGTACGGCGCGTTGCCGGCCTGAGCTTTCAGCGCGGCGACGGACGCGACGTTCACGATGGCGCCGGCGGCCCGCTTGCGCATGACGGGCACCACCTGGCGGCAGAACAAGAACGTCCCGCCCACGTGCACGGTCATCATGCGCTGCCAGCGCTCGAACGACCACTCCTCGATCGGCCCGAACTCCGCATAGCCAGCCGCGTTGAACAGGCAGTCGATCGACCCGAAATGCTGGGCCACCGCTTCGACGCAGCGGCCGACGGCGTCCTCGGCGGCGACGTCCACGCCCATCGCGATCGCGTCGTCGAGCTCACCGGCCACCGCCTGCGCCTTCTCCTCGTCGCGGTCGAGGACGGCGACCCGGCCGCCCTCCGCCGTGAACCGGCGCCCGACCGCGGCGCCGAGCCCGGACGCGCCGCCGGTCACGAGCAGGACCCTTCCGTCGAACCGCATCGCCTGCCTCCTCGTCCCGGGTCGCCGCGAAACGCATCTCCTGCCCGTTCGCTGACTTTCTGGCATGCTAGTACAAAAACTCCCTCGCAGCTCAGATCGGAACCAAGGCGTGACCGATGACACGGCGGTGTACCTGCATGTGACGATCCAGCTCGTCCGCGGGAAGCACCGGCTCTTCGCATCGACGATGGCAGAGATGGCGCCCGTGCTCGAGAGTTATGGCTGGCGGCTCGTCGGCGCCTTCACCCCCGGCATCGGCCGCCTCGGCGCCATCTACCACCTCTGGCGCGTCCCCTCAGCGGACGACGTGATCGAGGCGCTCGACCGGCTGCGGTCGCACCCCGACGCCGCACGCTGGCACGACGCCTTCGCCGAGTCCGTCGCCGACGAGGCGCTGCAACTCGTGCGGCCGATGGCTTACTCGCGTACGCCGTAATCGTTCAGCGGCCGACCACCGCGTAGGTGGCCATCACTTCCTTCTCGGTCGCGATCCGGTCGCGCAGCAGCTCCCGCGCCTTCGCGACGAGATCGTCTTCCCCTGCTTCCTGCGCCGCCGCCATCGCCGTCACGAAAGCCTGGCCGGCCCGTTCATACCGCTCGACGACCTCGGTGAGATGCAGGCCTGTCCCGGGGCTCCCCTCCACCGCGGCCGTGGCGTCACGCGGCGCCTCCGTTCCGTGCCGGGCCGCCACCTCCGCGGCGTAGGCCAGCAGGGCGGACGTCTCCTCCCGCATCCAGGCGATCTCGTGCGCCGCGCGCACCGCGGCGTTGCGCAGCACCGTTTCCGTCATGACGAGCCGCAGCCGGAGGGTCTCGTCGGTGAGCGCGGGCAAGATCGCCTCGGTCAGCTCACGGCAGCAGTCGCCGATGAGCGCGTCGGTGGTCGGCCGGGTGATCATTTCACCGATCCCTTCAGGTGAGCCGGTCGCAGATGGCCAGGAACATGTCGTGCTGGTGGGAGATGGCGTTGATGAGGTACGGCGCCAGGATGCCGGGCCGCTCCGGTGCTCCGATGGCAGCGGCGGCCGCGAGTAGCTGCGCTAGCAGGGTCGCCATCCCGATGATCAGGAAGTAGTCCACCACGCCGGGGTTGACCTGCTCCTCGGTCAGCCCGGTGGCCGCCCGGTAGCGGCGCAGGAACCGCTCCGGGTCGGCCCAGTACACGTTCGGCTCGAGCGGGATCTGCGTGTAGTAACCGATGTCCTCGCGCGGGTCGCCGATATGGGCGAACTCCCAGTCGATGACCAGCGGCGGGCCGGACGGGCCGACCAGGACGTTCGATGGCTGGCAGTCTCCGTGCACGAGCCCGAGGGACACCGGCGGCGGCCGGTTTGCCCGGGCCCACCAGGTGATGTACCGAAGGACCGGCGCGCTGCTCGGATACTCCCCGGCTATCCGGTCGTACCCGGCCAGGACACCGTCGAGGTACGCGGGCCAGTCCGGCGGGCGCGGCATCCCGGCGGGCAGCCGGTCGAGCGGGGTCCGGTGGACGGCAGCGAAGGTGCCGACGAACAGGTCGGACAGGGCGCCGACGTCCTCGGCCCGGGCCATCTCGTCCTGCAGCGACCGGGCCGGCGCGCAGTCCATCACGATGGCCTTCGAGCCGAGGTACTCGCCGGAGCGGTCGTACCAGCGGACCGCCGGAATGGACACCGACGTCGCCGTCGGCAGGACCCGGAGCAGTTCCCACTCGGCGTCCCGGTCGCTGGCGAAGACACCGCTGCCGGGTGGGGGATCGCCGCGCAGGATGAAGGTCTCCTCCATGCCGTCGCGCCATCGCACCCGCGCCCTGGCGCTGATCCGGCTGTACCCGCCGGTGATGGCCTCGCAGGCGACGACCCGGCCCTCGCGGGCAGGCTCGACGGCGGCGAGGAAACGCTCGAACCGGAAACCCAACTCGTCCATCAACTGGTGCCGATCTCTAGAAAGTAACCAAAGCGGGGTCCACGGTTTGCAGGTGGTGCAGTTCGTTGAGAGTGTGAATGACCCGCCTGCCGTCACCGACCAGGACGCGGCTCACCGAGGCGTGGGCGGGCCGGAAGAACATGTCCTGGCGCAGGCCGAGCAGATGGCCAATGTAGGCGTTGATGACGCCTCCGTGGCATACGATCGCGAGCTGCCTGCCCTTGTGCAGTGCCAGGATGCCCTCGACGACGGTGACCACGCGGTGCCGGAACTCCTCGCTGCTCTCGGAGAACGGCGAGACGTCCCAGCGCAGCTCGCGGACGAACCGCTCCTGGACGCCGCGCCACATGACCGGGGGCAGGACGTCCTCCAGCCGGGTGCCGTCGGGCACGTCGCGGTAGGTCTCGACCTCGCGCAGCTCCGGGTAGACGATGGGCTCCAGCTCATGCGGGGCCGCCACCTCGCGAGCGGTTTCCGCGGCCCGCTCGAGGTGGCTGCACAGCACCGCATCGACCGGTTCGGCGGCCAGCGCCGCGCCGACCGCGGCCGCCTGCCGTTTTCCCACGTCGGACAGGGGCGGGTCCGTCCACTGCCCGGGAGTGAACGAGCCTGACGGGAATTCTTGCTTGCCGTGCCGGATGAAGGTCAGCATGACCACACCCGGTTGCCCGGTCAGGAACGGCCGGTCCAGCGACGTCGGCGAGGGAGGGGAAGCGGGGGGCTTCCGCGGGGGCGAAGGGGTGGATGGGGAAGCCGGAAGCGGATGCGGCTGCATATCCAGATCGTATGGGACCGCTCCGCACTGCGGACGGCCGAATCGTTCTGGCTGAGGGTGTTGCCCGGTGAGGCTCATCACATGAATAATCCAAAACGGGCCAGTTAGTTTCACCAGACTCGTTTCGCTTACTAGGAGGTGGCATGGTCTACGTCCCGCATCGAGGCGATCTGCCGGCCAGGTTCGGCCCGGGCGTGCCGCTGATCCCCGACATCGGTCCGGCCGAGCTGGACTCGGCGGTGTACACCGATCCGGCTCGGTTCGAGGCCGAGCGCAGGAAGGTACTCAACCGAAGCTGGCAGATCATCTGCCGTTCCACCGACCTCCCGAAGACCGGCGATCACGTGGTCTGGGAGGGGCAGGGCGAGACGATCGTCGTCAGCCGCCGGCGCGACGGCGGCGTTAGCGGCTTTCACAATGTCTGCCAGCACCGCGGCGCCCGCATCGTTCCCCAGTCCGGCCAGGGTGCCCGCCGCTTCACCTGCCGCTGGCACAGCTGGAGCTACGACCTCGAAGGGACCCTGGTCGGAGTCCCGGATCGCGAGGATTTCGATGAACGTCAGCTGAAGGACGCGTGTGCTCCGCCGGTCGAGTGCGCCGAATGGGGCGGCTGGGTCTGGGCGGTCCTCGGCGGACCGGGCGTGGCCCCGCCGCTGGCCGACTGGATCGGCGAGGAAATCCGGGCCGACCTCGGCCAGTACCGCATGGAAGAGATGGTGCTGCACGACAAGCTGACGTGGGACCTCGAGGCGAACTGGAAAGTCGTCATCGACGGCTTCAACGAGAACTATCACGCGGCTCACCTGCACACGATCTCGCGGCAGGACGTCAAGGACGGCCGCTTCAGCACCTACTTCGTGTTCGGCCGCAACGGGATGATGATCGTCCCCTACAAGGGCGTCCTGGACGAGCTGACGAAGACGGGCGACCACCAGGGCCTGGCGATCTGCCACTACACGATCTTCCCGACCTCGGTGTTCAACAACAACCCGGCCCACCTCCAGTTGTTCCGCGCGGTCCCGATCGAGGTCGACCGCACGCGGTTCGAGACGTGGGAACTGTGGTACCCCGACGGCGACGACGAGTACCTCGAGAAGACCGGCGCTCACTGGGAGCGGCTCAAGGGCGTCGTGGCCGAGGACGTGGAGATCTACCAGGAGTGGGCGGCCGCCCGCCGGTCCACCGCGTACACCCGCAACGTCTTCAACAACCGCGAATGCAAGATCACCCATTTCCACCGCGTCGTGCAGGACATGCTCGACGCCGACGACTGACGGGCATATCGGATGGCTGCTCCACACTACGTAGCAGGAATCGACTTCAACCCGGCCGTACGCCAGGACGCGTTCGACGTCATGGCGCGGCTCATCGAGCACTACCGCAACAAGTCGACGGACCAGGCGCCGGATCAGTGGCGGGAACCCGTCCACGCCTATCGCGATCCGGACCTATGGCAGCGCGAGATCGCGGGCATCTTCCGCAAGGTACCGCTCCCGCTCGCCCTGTCCTGCGAGCTACCTGGTCCAGGGACGTACAAGGCGATCAATGTGGCTGGCACGCCGGTCGTGATCACCCGCGATCCGTCCGGCGCCGTCCGCGCCATGATCAACGTCTGCCGTCACCGGGGTGGCGAGCTGGTGCCCGAGGGAACCGGTCGTGCGCACCGCCTGACCTGCCCTTATCACGCCTGGAGCTATGATCTGACGGGGTGCCTTCTCGGCGTGTACGGCGAGGAAACCTTCGGCGGCGTCGACCGCGACCGGATGAGCCTGTTCGCGCTGCCCGCAGCCGAGCGCGCCGGGCTGGTCTTCGTGTCACTGGACCGCAACGCCACGATCGACCTGGACCAGTGGCTCGGCGCGGAACTCATCACCTTGCTCGAGGCGATGGGCATCGACAAGTGCTTCCACTACTCCACGCGGACCCTGGACGGGCCGAACTGGAAGGTCGTCATCGACGGCTACCTGGAGGGTTACCACTTCGCGTCGCTGCATCGCACTACCGTTTTCCGGACCAACCTGTCGAACATGGCCGCCTTCGACAGCTGGGGGCCGCACCAGCGCAACTCATTCGCCCTGCGGCCGATCGCCCACGCCGTCGACCTGCCGCGCGATCAGTGGAATCCCGCCCTCTGCGTCGGCGCGATCTTCTGGCTGTTCCCCGGCCTGGCCGTCGCCGGGGGATGGCGCTCGCAAGTCGTCGTGTCCCTCGTGCTGCCGGGCACCAGCTGGGACACCTCCCACACCCAGCAGATCCTCGCGCTGCGCCACGAGCCCCAGGACGACGACGAACGCAAGGCAGCCGAGCACACGCGCGACTGGTTCCACGACGTCGTCATGGACGAGGACTACGCGACCGGATTCGCCGTCCAGCGCGGCCTGGACGCCCTCGACGGCGAAGAGTTCGTGTTCGGCCGTAACGAACCAGGTGTCCAGCACTTTCACCGCGTCCTGAAGGAGACCCTGCCATGAGTGGTGGCGGAGCGACAGATATCGAAGAAGAAGAGGAACTCACCGTGACGCAGACTCCAGGCCCGCTGCTCCTGGAAAAGAGGGTCGCCGTGATCACCGGCGGCTCGCGAGGCATCGGCCGCGGCATCGCCGAGGCGTTCGCCGCCCAGGGCGCCGCCGTCGTCATCAGCGGCAAGTCGCAGGCTAAAGGCGAGCAGGCCCTCGACGAGATGGGGGTCGGCGACCGGGCGATGTTCGTGCAGTGCGATGTGCGCCAGCAGGCGGACGTCAACAACCTGATCGACCAGGCCGCCAAGCGGTACGGCGGCGTGGACGTGCTGGTGAACAACGCCGGCGGTAGCGACCGGTTCGCGCTGGTGCACGAGATGTCCGACGAGGCGTGGCAGAACGCGCTCGACTTCAACCTGAACGCGGCGTTCTGGGCCACCCGCCGCGCGCTGCGGTACATGCTCGAGCGCGGTTTCGGGCGGATCATCAACATCTCCTCGGTCGAGGGCAAGCAGGCCAACAAGCCCGCCGTCGCTCACTACATCACCAACAAGCACGCCCTCAACGGCCTGACCAAGGCCGTGGCGTTCGAGTACGGGACCATGGGCATCACCTGCAACGCGATCTGCCCGGGCGCTATCGAGACGGACACGATGAGAGAGCTCGGACCGCAGGCGGCCGCCGGCGCCGGCATCACCTACGAGCAGTTTCTTGAAAACTACGCGCAGGAGTCGGCTCTCAAGCGGCTGAACAAGGTCGAGGAGGTCGCCGCCATGGCGACGCTGCTCGCCAGCGAGGTTGGCGGTGGTATCACCGGTGCGCTCATCAACGTCGACGGCGGTACGGCGCAGTGGTGAGCCCGGCCGCGGCGGTCGACCTCCAGGCGCTCCGGGACAAGCAGGAGATTACCGAGATCTGCTACCGCTACGGCCTGGCCCTCGACCGCCGTGACTGGGCGGCGCTCGCCGCCTTGTTCACGCCGGACGCCGACGCGTTCTACCTGGACATGCCGCCGGCCCGCGGGTACCAGGCGATCGAGGACACCTGCCGCACGGCGCTCACGCCCCTGTCAGCGACGCAGCACCTGATCTCCAACGTCGTCGTCATGCCCGACGGCGATCGCGCCGAGTGCAGTTGCTACCTGCAAGCCCAGCACGTCAAGGCCGGGACCGCGGGCGGTGACAACTTCATCATCGCGGGCCGGTACGACGACAAGCTCCTCCGTACCCCGGACGGGTGGCGCATCCGGGAACGACGGCTCCAGATCATGTGGACCGATGGCAACCCCGCCGTAGTCGGCGCCTGACGCGCGGCCCGGCGGGCGACG
>Ga0335083_10010736_pt1 | contig 11034 bp, 10 predicted proteins | sample Lox_Sample_42_FD_206716 | JGI IMG/M metagenome (GOLD analysis project Ga0335083, IMG submission 206716) | Soil microbial communities from Loxahatchee National Wildlife Refuge, Florida, United States - Lox_Sample_4.2 | ecosystem: Environmental > Terrestrial > Soil > Wetlands | place: USA... | reverse complement strand
GCGAATAGTTACCGGCCACGATCAATCCTCCTTGAGCACGAGCAGCATCGAGGCGTTCGTCGCGTAGATGCGGTCGTTGCCGACCATGAGCGCCGCCGAAAGTCCGTCGCGCAAGTGCTGGCCAATCGACACCTTGGAATCGTTCTTGTAGCCCATGATGCCGCAAATCAAGAGGCACCGCTGGACGATCTCGACGAGCACCTGCGAGGTCGCGACCTTCAGGTTGTTCATCTTGAGCGCGAAGCTCATCGACGAGAGCACGTCGGCGCCGGCGTCGGGCTGAGCCATGAGCTTCTCGCACTCTTCCGCCACGTCGTGGACGTTCGCGCGCATCATCTGGAGCGTCCCCGAAACTTCGGCGAGACGGAGCGCGACGGGCGGAGTCGTGCCCGGCTTCGCGCGTGCCTGCATGCGCACGAACGCGCGCGCCTTCGACACGGCTGCCGTGGCGATGCCGAGCCAGCACGACGCCCACAAGATGTGGGAGAAGGGCACCATCGTGTTGCTCGCGATCTCGGCGAACGGCGTCTCCATGATGCGCTCGCTCGAGCCGGTCGAGCGCAGCTTGAAGGGCGGGCTGCACGTGCCGCGCATGCCGAGCGTGTCCCACGCGCCGTTTTGTTCGAGCGTGTACTCGGCCTTGCTGAGGAGCACGAGCGACTGATCGCTCGGCGCGGCTTCGGGAGCGCGCCGCGCGGTGACGAGGAGGTCGTCGGCGTGCGCGCCGTACGAAATCGTCGTCGCGTCCTTGTCGAGCTTGAAGCGGTCGCCCTGGCGTTCGACGGCGCACACGCTCGTGCGCATCTCTCCGCCGACGCCGACCTCCGACGTGACGGACGCGATGAGATACTGCTTCTCGACGAGATCCGTGAGGTAGCGCTTGAAAAACGCGCTCGCGTGGCCGTGCCGGGCGAGGCACGCGACCTGGATCTGGTGCATGGCGAACACCATCGCCGTCGAAGAGCAGTGCTGAGCGAGGATTTCACAGAGCTGCGCGAGCTCGATCATGCCGAGCCCTGCGCCGCCGAGGTCGCGCGGCACGCAAGCGGACAAGAGCCGTTCTTGCTTCAGGGCGTCGAACGCCTCGCGCGGGAAACGCGCCTCGCGATCGACGCTCGTCGAGTTCGGTCCCGCTACCTCGGCGCCGATGCGCGCCGCCGCCTTGGTTGATGACGTCTCTGCCACTGAATTCCTCCTCGCGGGCTCAGCCCTTGAGCTCCTCGATGGCGGCGCGAATCGACGCGATGCTGCCGAAGATGCCGCGCTTCAGCATGCGGTCCGGAAACTCCACCTCGAACTTGTCCTCGAGCGCGAGCATCACGTTGACGCTCGCGTGCGAGGTGAGGCCGGCGAGATAGAGATCCGCGTCGTCCGCGAGAGTCGCCGGATCGACGGTGATGCGGCCATGTTCCTTCAGAATCGCTCGAATTTCGTCCAACATCGGCTGTCTCTTCGGTGGTCGTTTCAGCGTGGCGCCTCGACCCGACGCACGCGGGTCTTGGGTCGAGACAAGTCGCCTCCGCACGACATGGATACGCCGTGGACCCTCCTCTTGTAAACGGTTCCGCTCAAGGTAAAGCATGAGTCCGCCGGCGTCGCGCACGGATTGCGCGCCCCGTGACGAACGCGAGCCCCTATGGGTCAAGCGGGGGGAAACGCGCGATCGAAGAAGCCACCGAAGCGCGTGCGAAACTCCGCGGGCGCAACCTTTTCGTAGCCGCCGTGGCCGACCCCCGGCACGATCCAGTATTCGACTTTCGGAACCCGCCGGTGGAGCTCCTCCATCACCGCCGGCGGGGTGTCGGTGTCGTTTGCGCCGCTCAGCATGAAAAGCGGGCGGGGCGGAATCGAGGCGACGACGTCGATGGGCCTGAGCTCCTCGATCGCGACGTGCTCGCTCCGGAAAGCGAGCTCCGCGGGTCCGAGCGACAGGAGCCCCCACTTACCGAACTTGTTTTTGAGCTCGTCGCCGAGCGAGGTCCATGTCGGTCCGAGTGCGACCGCGGCGACGCGGCGATCGCGGGCGGCGACGAGCGCGACCGTGGTGGCGCCCACCGAGAACCCGTACAATCCGAGCCGGTCCGCGCGCACTTCCGGCCGGCGGCTGACGAAGTCGAGCGCCCCTTCCACGTCGAGCTGCTCGCGATCGCCCCAGGTCGCGACCGTGCCTTCGCTCTCGCCGCTCGCCCGCGAATCGTAGGTGAGGACGCCGTGTCCCGAGCTCGCGAGCACGGCGGCGACTCCGAGGAGTGACGCGCGATTGCCCCCGAGCCCGTGCACGAGCACCACCGCGTCGCGCCGGGAGCCGCCCTTGAACCAACCCGAAAGATGCAGCCCGTCGCGCGTGGGGAACGTCACTTCCTCGAAACCGGGCAGCTCGCGCGAGGCGCGGGCGCGTTCGGCCGGAGTGACGGGCGCGCGCTCCGGGTGGAGTTCGCGACGGGCGCGGAGCCAAGCGCGTGCTTCGTAGCCCACGAGCAGCGCTCCGAGCGCGACAATCGCCGCGGGGACGATCACGAAGGCCTTCGATTTGAGCATGCGAGCGAGCGCCGGAGCGAGCGCGGCGGTGTCGGGTGCGCTTCCGCGCGGACCGTAGCTCATTCTCCGGTGCGAGGCCGTAGCTCAAGAATGAGGCGGTCCGAAGGCGCTCGCACGCTGTGGTAACGCGCGGAGTTTTGCGCCATGATGCGACGCCCGCGCCAGCCCCTTCATTGAAACGGCGCAGAAATTCACATGCCGAACGCACTCATCACTGGCATCACCGGACAGGACGGCTCTTATTTGGCGGAGTTCTTGCTTGGCAAGGGCTACAACGTGCACGGCCTGGTCCGTCGCTCGTCCACCTTCAACACGTGGCGCATCGACCACCTGCCGCGGGGCGATAACTTCTCGCTCCACTACGGCGACTTGAACGACGTCTCGAGCTTGCTCGAAACGATCCGCAAGGTGCGGCCGGACGAGGTGTACAACCTCGCCGCGCAAAGCCACGTGCGCGTGAGCTTCGACATGCCCGAGTACACGGCGGAGTGCACCGGCCTCGGCTGCCTGCGCCTGCTCGAGGTGCTGCGCGCCGAGGGCCTCACGAAGACGCGGTTTTACCAGGCGTCGTCGTCCGAGCTCTACGGCAAGGTGCACGAGGTCCCGCAGAGCGAAAAGACGCCGTTTCACCCGCGCAGCCCCTACGCCGCGGCCAAGGCGTTCGCGTTTTACACGACGCTCAACTACCGCGAGGCGTACGGCATGCACGCCGTGAACGGCATCCTCTTCAACCACGAGTCCCCGCGCCGCGGTGAGAGCTTCGTGACGCGCAAGATCACGCGCGCGGCAACGCGCATCAAGCTCGGACTGCAGTCGTCGCTCTCGCTCGGCAACTTGGACGCGAAGCGCGACTGGGGTTACGCGAAGGACTACGTCGAGGCGATGTGGCACATGCTGCAGACGTCGAAACCCGACGACTACGTCATCGCGACCGGGGAAACGCACAGCGTCCGCGAGTTCTTGGACGAGACGTTCGCGCACCTCGGGCTCGACTGGAAGCAGTTCGTGAAGCACGACGAACGGCACCTCCGCCCGAGTGAGGTCGACCTCTTGATCGGCGACCCGACGCGCGCCAAGAAAGAGCTCGGCTGGCAGCCGCGCACCACGTTTCGTGAGCTCGTCCGTTTGATGGTCGACGCGGATCTCGCGCTCGCGGAACGCGAGAAGCGCGCGGGCCATCTGCCGCCCCCGCCTTGAGCGACCGGGCCGGGGTGACCGGCCAGTGCCTGGCTCGTCGCGGCCGAAGTCGAATGCTCTAGTTTCGCCCATGGGTGCGCGGGACCGTTATGCTAGTGAGTGAGTCGTGCTCGGCATCTCGGCTAGCGTCGCCACCGCTGTCACGGCGAGTCTGTTCGTGCCGGCCGCGGTGTTCTGCGTCGAGTCGCTGACTTCGCTCTTGCCCGCGCGCCGAGACGAGGCGCTCGCCGAACGGCCGTTCAGGATGGCCGTGTTGATGCCCGCGCACGACGAGGCCGCGGGCATCGAAGCGACGGTTTCCGCCCTGCGTTCGGAGCTCGCGCCGGGCGACCGACTGCTCGTCGTGGCCGACAACTGCACGGATCGCACCGCGGAGCTCGCGCGAAACGCCGGAGCGGACGTGGTCGAGCGCCGCGACACCGAGCGGCGCGGCAAAGGCCACGCCCTCAGCTTCGGCGCGAGCGTGCTGGCGGAGGATCCGCCGGACGCCGTCGTCATCATGGACGCGGATTGTCGCGTCGAACGCGGGACGCTCCGGCGCCTCGCGGCGCGCTCGCTCGAAGCGGGCCGGCCGATGCAGGCCGTGTATCTCATGCACGCTCCCGCGCGCGGCGGCATGTCCGGCGTTTCGGCCTTCGCCTTTCTCGTGCGTAACCTCGTGCGGCCGACCGGGCTCGATCGGCTCGGCATGCCGTGCCAGCTCACCGGGACGGGCATGGCGTTTCCGTGGGCGGTGTTTCGCGACGCGCCGGCCACCGAGGGGCACCTCGTGGAAGACCTGATGCTCGGGCACGAGCTCGCGCTCGAGGGTTGCCCGCCCGGCCTCTGCCGTGACGTGCTCGTCGGCAGCGAGCTTCCGACCGGCGAGGCCGCGAGCCTCAAACAGCGCCGGCGCTGGGAGCACGGCCAGCTCTCGATTTTGCTCGGCACGGCGCCGCGGCTCCTCGCGCGCGGCCTCTCGCGCGGCAATCTCGGCCTGGTCGCGCTCGCGCTCGACGCGGCGGTGCCGCCGCTCGCCCTCTTCGTCATGCTCGAAGGCGCGGCGACGGTCGGCGCGTTCGCGCTCGTCGTCGCGGGCGGCTCCGCCGTGCCGCTCACCATCGCGGCGAGCAGCAGCGCTCTCCTCGGGCTCGGCCTGTCGGCGGCTTGGCTCGCCCACGGTCGCGGTGTCTTGCCGCTGGCCGAGCTCGCGCAAATCCCTCGTTACGTTCTCTGGAAGCTGCCGCTCTACGGGAGCTTCGCGCGCAAGGGCGCGCACCGGGAATGGGAGCGCACGGAGCGATCGTGATGAACGAGCCGGCGCTCTCGACGGTCGACGTCTTCGGCATGCAAATCCACGCGATTCGCGAGCGCGAGGCGCACGCGCTCGTCGATTCCTGGGCTTCCGGCCCGCTCGGTCCGGTGCGCTACGTCGTCACGCCGAACGTCCAGCACACCATGGTGTTTCAGGAGAACGCCGCGTTCCGCGAAGCGTACGCCTCCGCCTCGCTCGTCATCGCCGACGGCTGGCCGCTCGTCGCGTCGTCGCACCTCTTCGGCATGCCGCTGCCCGAGCGCGTCACGGGCAGCGACCTTTTGCCGGGGCTCTTCGACCTCGCGCGCGCCGACGCGCCTCGCACGGTGTTCTTGTTGGGCGCCGCCCCGGGCATCGGCGAGAAAGCCGCCGAGCGCATCCACGCGCGCTGGCCGAACGTGCGCGTCACCGGCACGTACAGCCCGCCGCTCGGCTTCGAGAAGAACGAAGCGGAAAACCAGCGCATCCTCGCGCGCATCGCGGACGCGCCGCCGGACATCCTGGTCGTCGGGCTCGGCGCGCCCAAACAGGAGCTCTGGACGTACCGCTTCCGTGACGAAATCCGCGCGAAGGTCGCCCTCTGCATCGGCGGGACCATCGATTTCATGGCGGGAGCCACCAAGCGCGCGCCGGATTGGGTGCGCACGGCGCGGCTCGAGTGGTTGCATCGGGCGCTCAGCGAGCCTCGGCGGCTCGGCCGGCGCTATGCGGAGCACGCCGTCTTGTTCCCGATGCTCGTCGCCCGGAGCCTGCTCAAGGCCAAACGACCATGAGCCAGCCTCCGCCACCGAACGACTTTCTGACCGGCCTCGAGCGGCGCCGTTCCGGTTTCGAACTCCTGGCACTCGCCGGCGGGGGCGTCGTTTTCCTGGCTTTCTTCGGCTACAGCCGGCTTGCCCCGACGACCTACGTCGCCACCGCGCAGATCCTGCTCGAGCCCGTCGCGGGCAAACAGATTGCGCTCCCCGCGTCGCCCGCGCCGAGTGATCGCCTGCGCGGCGCCGCCGTCGACGGCGAGACGCTCGGGCAGATCGCGAGCGAGCTCAAGCTCGGCAGCGGCGCCGACGCGGAAGAAAAAGCCAAGCAGCGCGTCGAGAGCTCGCTCCACATCCAGAGCTCGACGCCGAGCGCGTTCGACGTTTCCTTTCGTGACGCGACCGCGCAAGGGGCGCAACAGAGCGCGAATCTGCTCGCGCGCCATGCGGCCGCGCACGCGGTGAACGCGCTCGCGCCGCCGCTACCCGATCCGGCCACGGCACGCGAAGCCGCGCGCGCCAGGGCCGCCTCCGATCTCGCCGCGTTCATCGCCGCGCACCCCGAGCTCGCGCCCGCGGCGCCGGCGGTCGTCCCCGTGCCGGCTCCGGTCGATACGGAAACGCCGGCGCTTCGCGCCGAACGCGACGATCTCCAGAGCAAGCTCCAGCGCCTTTCCGGCAACGCCCCCACGGGCGCCGCGGATTCGGACAATCCGTTCGGGGAGGCGGCCGCGAACAACCCCGAGGTCACCTACCTCCGCCGCCGCATCGCCGAGATCGATCGAACGCTGAACGCGAAGAAGAAGCAGGCGGAGCACAAGCCGGATCAGGCGCCGAAGCTCGATCCGAAAGTCGAGGTCGAGTGGAAGCGCCTGCTCGAAGCCGTCGCGAAGCCGACGGTCGCGCCCGATCAGCCGCCGGAGCCGACGTTCACGGTCATGTTGCGCGAGGCACGACTGCCGGCCTCGCCGCTCGAACCGAATCGTCGCTTCCTCACGTTGCTCGGCGCGCTCTTCGGCGTCTTGACGGCGGTGGGCTTGCTCGTGTTGCGGGCGCTCGTGTTCGGCCGGAAAGCGCCGAGCCGCGCGCTCGCGCTCGAACGGCGGAGTTTCGAGCCGTTGCGGCCGTCGAGCGAGCCGCCCCGGACCGGGAGCGAGCCGCCCGGTCGCGGGTCGGATGCGCCGCCGGGCGATCCGCGAATCGGCTCCAATCCTCCGCAACGGATCATCACGCTGGCCGCGACCCAACCGATCGGCGCGCCGCGGCCCACGTCGAGTAACCCTCCGGCGGCGCTGCCGCCGTTCGTGAACCCGCCGCAGCTCGGCGCCGGAAGCTCGCCGCCGGCCCCCGCCGAGGCGAGCCACGCCGCACCCTCGCCCAGTCCGTCACCGCCGCCGCCCGCCGCCGCGCCCGGCAAGGCACCCGCGTCTCCCGTTCCGCCCGCCACGGCCGCAGCGCTCGCGCCGACCGCCGTCGCGCCCGCACCGGTCGCGGTGGCACCCGCTCCAGCCGCGGCACCCGCTCCAGCCGCCGCACCCACTCCCACAGCGCCACCCGCCCCAGCTGCGACGCCGAAGACGGGTGCTCCGGCGGCCGCCTCTTCCGCGCCGCCGCCCGAGCCGTCCCCGGTCCCGCCGCGTCCGACGCCGGGCTATCGAGATCTCGCGCCGTTGCCGGCGAACGCCCCCGTGCCGAAAGGCACGCTCATGGGCGTGATGCCGATCGCTCCGCGCACGCTCGAGGCCACGGTCGCCTCGCCCGTGCGAAACGAGCAGCCGATCGCGAAGCTTAGCCCCGAGCGCGATCCGGCGGCGCCGCGGACCACGCTGCGACCGCCGCCCGAGGCGGCCGCGAAGACCGTCGTGGAAACGACGGCGACCGTGACCGAGGTGACGCGACCGGTGCGCGAGGCCGAGCCCGCCCCGCGCGAAGCCGACCCCGGGCAGATGCCGCCGGCCGGTCCCGACGACGGTTGGACGGGACCGAATCGCGCTCATCGCCGCTCGATCCCGAATGCGCGGCGCACGACGCAAATGCTCGGCTCACCCATCACGCCCGTCGTGCGAAGCAGTCGTCCGCCCGCGGTCGATCGCTCCGGACCGCCGAATTACCCGACGCCCCCGCCCGGCCCGCCCTCGGAGACGCGCTACAGCTACGTGAGCCCCACGCCGCCCCATCACGGCGCCGCGAAGCACCAGGACACGCCGCCCTATTACCAGAGCCCCACGGGCAACCGGCGCGGCAACTCCTTGCCGCCGTCGCGGCCGCCGCACGTCCCGGCCAAAGCCCAACCGCTCAATCGCACGCGGGTGACGAAGCACCCGCTCCGCGCCGATTGGGCGCCGGATCCGACGCTCGACTACGCGGCACGACGCGACCTGTCGGATCAGATTTTCCCGCTCGCCGTCGAGGCGTGCTTCGTGCTCGGCGTGACGGCCGTGCCCGAGGTTCGCGGCCACAAGTCGCGCGTCGCGGCCGAGCTCGCCCTCGCGCTCGCGGAGCCGCGACACCCGCGCGTCCTCTTGCTCGAAGGGGATTTTCAGTGGCCGAACGTCCACCAGCTCATGCGCGTCGATATGCCGATGTCGATGGGCTACTCGCAGCAGCTCCGTGGCCGGAGCAGCGAGAAGACGGACGCCTGGACGGTCGTCGAGTGCACGCCGACGCTCGATGTCCTCGCGGAAGGCATCATGCGTTCGCCGGGTCACATCCTGTCGGTGCAGTTCGAGGAGAGCCTCGCGAGCCTGCGCGCGCACTACGACATCATCATCATCGACGGCCCCGGCGCGAACGAGATGATCGAATGTCGCGCGCTCGCGAACGTGGCCGACGGCATCGTGATCGTCGCGCCGCGGGCGGGCTCGCCCAACATCGGCACCGCGGTGAGTCTCTTCCCGGACAAGAGTTTGTCCCTCGTGATCGGCGTGTGAAGCGCGGCCCAGCGCGCCGGCTCGAAACGCGCGCGGTCACTCGTCGAAGAACGAGCGGACGAAGCGGTACGCCGACGGAATCGAGGGAGCGGCGATGAACGCGCGCTCGCGCAGACGGCCGAGCCGCGTCGGCTGATAGCGGTTCGGAAAGAAGGAGATGCGCCCTTCGTTGGCCGCGTACGGATCCTCGAGCGTGGATCCGCCGTCTTCCCAAGTGAGCGCGAGCATCGGGCGGGGGCGCCGGCTCAGATTCGGCATGCCGCGGTGCCACAGCATCGACGTGCGCACGATGACGTCGCCGCGCTTCAGCGCCGGCCGCAGCGGTCGCGGCCTCTCGAGCACGAACTGCCAGTATTTGTACGCGCGCCGGTGCGTGCCGGGCAGCACCTCCATCGCTCCGTTGCCGACGTCGGTGTCGACCGTGGCGATGTTGACGATCGGAAACTGCTCGGCGGCGTAACCGTCGATGTGGCGGTTTTGCGGGTGGCTGCCCGGCAGGTTCAGATTGCAGCCGACGTTCGGCCGCCGCGTCGCCTTGGGCCAATACGCTTTCACGAGGTCGATCACCCCGCGCTGCTCGAGCGCCTCGTAGACGAAGCGCGACTCGGCGCCGGGGAAGCAATTGAGGTGCCCGCTCAGGAGCCCGCCGCCGTTGAACAAGCGGCCCTCGGCGCGCTCGCGCTCGAAGGTGCCGAGGAGCGCGTCGTTCAGCGCGGCGAGGCGATCCTCGGGGACGAGCTGCTCGAACAGTAGGTAGCCGTTTCGCGCGAACGACTCGCGCAGCTCGGGAGAGCGGGGATCGACGGGAGCGCTCGACAATCGCCCGCAAACTTAGCGGGATCGGCCGTAAAAGGCGAGCCCGGACCAAAAGCCGCGCGTGCGCCTCGGGACGCTCCCTGCGCAGCGCATGCGCGCTCGCGCGAAACAGCCCGGAGCTAGAGAAATGTGCGCGCGCTTCGGCTAGCATGCACGGGGTCATGCCATCGCGGATCGCTCCGAGCACCCAGAGCCCGCGCGTCACGAGGCGGGCGCTCGCCGTCGCCGTCGTCGCGCTCGGTCTCTCGGCGTCGAGTTGCGCTTCGGAAGGGTCGTACGTCTGGTTCACGAACCTGCCGCGCGCCGAGTGGGAAACGGCGCCCGACCGCTACAAGATCAACGTGGGCGACACCGTCGACATCAGCGTGTACGGCAACGACGGCATTCACGCGTCGGGCAAGGTTCGCCGCGACGGTCGCATCGCCGTGCCGCTCGTCGGCGAGGTCGAGGTGAAGGGCAAGTACCCCGCCGACGTCGCGCGTGACCTCGAAGTCCAGCTGAAGCCGTTCGTGGTGTCGCCGCGCGTGACGGTCAACATCGACCAGGCGCAAGCCGTGCTCATCAGCACGCTCGGCGAGATCACGCACGTCGGTTCGTTCGCCCTCGAGCCGCCCGCGGTGCTGATCGAAGCGTTGTCTCAGGCGGGCGGCCTGACCGACTACGCCGACAAGTCGCGCATCTTCGTCATGCGCAACGGATCGCCTCCGCAACGCATTCGTTTCACGTACGAGGCGATCATCCACAATGAAGGCGGCGCTGCAGCGTTTCCGCTGCGCACGGGCGACGTGCTGATCGTGGAGTGACGGCGCCCGTTGCCTTGTCAGCGACTCGACCCCAAGGCAAGCTAGCGCGCATGGTGCTGGGCCGCTCCGTCCATACCCGGCGTGTCTTGATGGGGATCGCCCTCTTGGCGCTCTCCACCGCGTGTTGGAAATCGACGGCGCAGGAAAACCGAACGCCCGCCCCCGTGCCGCCGCCGGCGACGCTGGTCGTCGCCGAAAGCATCTACGACGGGCACCTGGTCGACGGCTGGCAAGATTGGGGTTGGGGCACGCACGAGCTCAAGAAGGGGTCGCCCGCCCGCGTCAACATGACGAACTACGGCGGCATCATCTTCCACCATGACGCGCTCAGCATGCCGTTCGGCGGCCTCGTCTTTCGCGTCAAGGCGCCCCAATCCTTCGGCAATTTTTTGAGCGTTCGCCTCGGGGGCGGACAATCGAAGGACGCGTTTCCCGAGGTCGCGATCGGCGCGGAGAACGCGCGCCCGGCGTCCGGCGGCGCGTTCGACGTTTACGTGCCGTGGACGAGCTTGAATCCGAACAACCTGCCCGTCGATCAAATCATGATCCACGCGCGCGTCGGCGTCGGGACGGATTGGGTCGAGCTCGACAAGGTCGCCTTGACGCGACCGAACCCGGGCGGCGCGGCGCCGCAGGCGAGCGGCGGCGCGGCGCCGGCGCGCACCGTGACGCTCTCGGTGCAGTGCTAAGCCCCGACTCAC
>Ga0335083_10010735_pt1 | contig 11035 bp, 12 predicted proteins | sample Lox_Sample_42_FD_206716 | JGI IMG/M metagenome (GOLD analysis project Ga0335083, IMG submission 206716) | Soil microbial communities from Loxahatchee National Wildlife Refuge, Florida, United States - Lox_Sample_4.2 | ecosystem: Environmental > Terrestrial > Soil > Wetlands | place: USA... | reverse complement strand
CGATCGCGCTCTCCAGGTCGGGACTCCCCGTCAGGAAGACGAATGGAACGTCGAGGTCCAACGCCCGTACCCGGCGAAGCAGGGCGCGCCCGTCCATGTCCGGCATGGCGAGGTCGCTAACGATCGCGCTGAAGGAAGAGGCTCGAACCTTCTCGATGGCCTCGCGGCCACCGCCCGCGATCGTGACCTCGTGTCCGACCTTGGCGAGCGCACGCGCCGTCGCACGAGCGATCGCGGGCTCATCGTCGACAACCAGAATCGAAGCGCGGCCGACATCTGAGCCGGAAACGTTGGCCGCCACCAACTCGCTCACGCGCGCAATAGTTGCACGAAGTCTCCAGGTCATCAAGTTGGAGGGATGCCAATGAACGATGAGGGAACAGTTGAGCAGGCGGCAGGGTATCGCCAACCAGGCTATCGTTTCGAAACTGCGGCAGCTCGTTGAGCCCGGGAGTAATGGGCGGCCAGGCCATCCACAACCAGGAAACTGCAGGTGATTATGATTGATGTGGCGCCGGCGACGCAGGTTTCGAAACCGTGAGCTCCGTGAACCGTCCCGCGAATGTCGCTTGGGACGTGCTTGGCCGAAGTGTCGCGCATAAAATGCGCAGGGAGATCCAATCAATGCAATAATAGCCCATGGACGTGTTGGTCGCGGACGACGATCCAGGCGTTCGGACCACGTTGAGGACGTTGCTGGAACGGCGTGGCTTCAACGTCATCGAAGCGATCGACCGGGCGCAGGCAATCACCAAGCTGACCGGGAGCCTCGTCGACGCCGCCAGCACCGACCTGCTCGGCCGCGGGCCAACGGCCTCGACGTGTTGCGCCGAACGCGCGGCGGAACATCGATGGGGACTGTCGCGCACGACCCTCATCGACAAGGTGAAACGGCTGGCGGCATGACGGTGCGAACGTTGCGGGTGCTCCTGGTTGAGGACTCAGCCGATGACGCCGAGCTGGTGACCTTGACGCTTCGGGAGGGCGGCTTCGAGCCGCTCTGGAAGCGCGTCGAGACGAAGGAGCAGATGTCGGCTGCCCTCGAGACCGGGGAGTGGGATCTGGTCCTTTCCGACTACGCGATGCCCACCTTCAGCGCGCCGGCGGCATTCGCGACTCTCGTGGAAAGCGGCCAGGACCTCCCGTTCATCATCGTCTCGGGGACCATCGGCGAAGAGGTGGCGGTCCAGGCGATGAAGCTGGGCGTGCAGGACTACCTGCTGAAGACGAACCTGGCCCGCCTCTGTCCGGCCATAGAGCGCGAGCTCCGGGAACGGGCCGCTCGCGGTCACGTTCGAGATCAACTCAGACGTTCCGAGGCTCGATATCGGCAGCTGTTCGAGAGCTCGCCCTTGGCGCTGTGGGTGTACGACCTCGAGAGCTTGAACGTGATCGCGGCGAACAGACGAGCGCTCGAGCTCTACGGGTATGACCGGGACGAGTTCTACTCCCTGACGGTAGCGGATATCCTGGACACGGAGGACGAGTCGCGAAAGTTCTACGTGGGCGCCGCCCCTCCTGAACCGGATGAGAAGGCCTGGCGGCATCGCCGCCGGGATGGGACCGTGCTGTTCGTCGAGACCCAGACGCACGACGTGGATCTCGAGGGGCGCGAGGCGCGCCTGGTCGCGGCCAACGACGTGTCGGCCCGAAAGCGCGCCGAAGACGCGCTGCGAAAGACCGAAGAGCAGCTCCGGCAAGCGCAGAAGATGGAGGCGGTCGGTCGCCTGGCCGCGGGAGTCGCGCACGATTTCAACAACCTCCTGTCGGTCGTCCTCGGGTGCACGAACCTGGTGCTGGAGGAGCTCAGAGCGGGAGATCCAATCTACGCCGAGCTCGACGAGGTCAGGAAAGCCGGCGAGCGAGGTGGAGCCCTCACTCGACAGCTGCTGGCCTTCAGCCGTAAGCAGTTGCTCCAGCCGAGGGTCGTCGATCTCAACCAGATCATCGTGGCGATCGAACCGATGCTCCGCCGGATTCTGGGCGAGGACGTCGAGCTGTCCGTCCTGAGCTCTCGCCCGCTGGGGGCGGTCCTCGCCGACGCAGGGCAGATCGAGCAGATCCTGATGAATCTGGTGGTGAACGCCCGCGACGCGATGCCCGAGGGTGGCTCGGTCACGATCGAGACCGCGAATCGCGAGCTCGACGCCGCATACGCTGACGCCCACCTCGACGTCGTGCCGGGAAACTACGTCATGTTCGCTGTTTCGGACACCGGCCTCGGCATGGACGGGAAGACTCAGGAGCGGATCTTCGAACCGTTCTTCACGACGAAGGAGTCCGGCAAGGGGACAGGCCTGGGGCTCTCTACGGTGTTCGGTATCGTGAAGCAGAGCGGCGGCCACATCTGGGTCTACAGCGAGGTGGGGCGGGGGACGACCTTCCGGATCTACCTGCCGCTTTGGGAGGGGGCCGCCCAACCAGCGTCGGAGCCGGCGGCCGCGCCTCAGACACTGGAGGGATCGGAGACGGTGCTCTTGGTCGAGGATCAGGAGCAGGTCCGGAGCGTCATGAAATCGATCCTGCGGAGATATGGCTACAACGTCCTCGAGGCCCAGAACGCTGGCGAGGCATTCCTCATCTGCGAGCGATACGAGGGCCGGATCCACCTCCTCTTGACCGACGTCGTGATGCCTCGGATGAGCGGCCGCGAGTTGGCGGCTCGACTGGCCCCGATGCGGCCGGAGATGAGGGTCCTGTTCGTTTCCGGGTACACGGAGAACGCGATCGTACATCACGGGGTCATCGATGCCGGCGTGGCGTTCCTGCAGAAGCCGATCACGCCCGGGGCGCTGGCTCGCAAGGTACGAGAGACGCTCGATTGAGATCGCGGCGTGGCCAGTCTCGAGCGAGAGGAGTTCCATTCCGTTCCTGGCGGAGTGCCGAACCTAACATGCTCGACACGTGGAGCCGGGCTCTCCCGGTCGTCCCCGATTACATTCCGCCTGCCAGGCCCGCCCCGTTGCCGACGTCTGCGGCTGGTCCTACATGCTCGGCCTTGGCCTGAGCCCGAACGGCGGCGACACGGCCGCCCATAACTCCGAGGTGGCTCGCTTGACGAACGCTTGATCTCTCCGGTCGCCCACGATGTAAGCAATGTACTTGTATCCCTCTATCTCGTTCGTACCAAAGGTCTCGGCGAACACGTCGACTTGACCGCCGTCCGCGTCGACCGGGAATGCTCTCTGTTGGCCGGCTTCGCTCGTGGCAACGAACCTCATCCACCGGCCCTTTCCTGGCGGCTCCTCCTTCACCGACAGCTTGCCGTCGGCGGCGATCCTATAGGTGACGTTGCCGCGCCAATCGCGCTCAATGTGAGTGCCGTTCGGTTGATTGAAGCGAATGATCACCGGCCCCCGATACTGGGCGGGAATCACGTGCGTGTCTTCCTTCCCAAACCACGTGCATGACGCACCAGTCAGTATCGCGAGCCCGATCCACGCCCGTATCTTCATTTCGGCAGTCCAGCAAACTGCCCAGACGAATTCAAGGGTATCTGCAGTCTAAAGGAGCCGAGCGAATCCGTCCCAAAGCCAAAGAGTCCCAGCAGCCCTGCATTCCCCTTGAACTGAAAGAGCGAGACAGCCCCGCCAGTAGAGTCGCAGATGATCGCCTCGATGTTCGGGTCGGGAGATATGGCCACAACGTTCTCGAGGCCCAGAACGAGCGGCCGCGAGCTGGCGGCTTTGGACCGCGACCAAGAAATAGGCCGGCCGGATCTTTGTGATTCCGGCGGCTTTCGGATGGGCGTTGAAGGGATTGAACCTTCGGCTTCCACCGTGTGAATGCAAACATGACGCGTCACTGCGCGTGACGGCCGAAAAAGAATCAATGACTTGACCGCGTTGGTTCGCAACCTGGACGTCCGGGCCGTCACGCGGAGGTGGTATGGAAGTGGTATGGATTCGCGGAGGTGACTGCCAACCGGGGCGGGTGAAAGCGCAGCCGGCCCCGTAGCCATGGCCCGATCCGTCCCGTTCCGCGGCCGCCCTCGTCAGCGTCGCTCGTCCATGAGATTCTGGAACGGCCGACGATTCTTCCATCGGTAGGCATGGAAGTCCCGTCTGTCCGTGGAGAGAATTCGACCGCTGCCGAGGGTTTCCGCCAGGATGACCAGAGAGGCGTCGGCGAGGTCCATCGGGAGATCGCGGTACTTCTGCATCAGTTGGAGGACGCGCGAAAGGTGCCCGCTCTCAAGCGCGAAGACCTCGAAGGCGCCCTGTGCCGCGCTGGCGACGAACGTCTCGGCAGCCGCCGGTCCAAGCCGCGCGACCATGAGATGGCACGTTTCCGTCAAGACGGGCCAGGTCGTGACCAGAGCGTCTCTCAGACCAGCCAGCGCACGCTTGGCGGTGAGATGGTGTTGGTCGCGGGAATTGGCGAGCGCCAGAAAGAATCCCGTATCGGCGATAATCACCCCCGGGATTTCCGAGCCAGCGAGTGCGTCAGGTGGTCCTTGTACGTCTCAGACAAATCGGGCGGACCAGCCGCACAACCGACGAGCGAAGCGAGGGCGGCGGCCGGGTTGCCACGGGTCACGGTCTGGTAGTAGGACTCGAGCGATTCCTTGACGATTTCGGTCGTGGACCGGCCGGTTCGACGACACAACGCCTGGACCTTACGCGCAAGTTCGGCGTCGAGGCGCGCGTTGATCCTTAGTGTCATACAGAGTGTATGACACTACTCGTCGCCGCGGTCAACCGGACGGGACCGCACTCCAGAGAGGATAAGCGGAACAAGTGTACGGGCTTTTGACCGATAATCGCCCCCTCCGGCAACTCCCCACTTCTGCCTCTCCGGAGCCCTGCGGGCCCTTTCGGGTGCGCGCGACGTCGCCCGGACTGTCTCCCACCAGGTCGAACAGATCGAGCCCGGCCTGTGCCAGCCGCCGCGGGTCCTCGCCCATCAGCTCCAGCATGACCAGCGCCGTCACGTGGAAGCCGTCGACGGCCACCAGACTCTCGGCCTGGCGGCGCGCGGCAGCCAGGTCCTTGTGCAGCAGCGCGCGGTCGAACCGGCTGTCCAGGTCCGGCTCGCGCTGGGGCAGCTTGAAACCCTCGACCACGTCGGGAGGGAGCTTTGTCCGGTAGCGTCGACGAGGTCATCCGCGCGTGGGAGCCATCCCTCGGTTCGCGGACGATCGTCGCGCAGCCCGATACCGGGATTCCGAGCATCGCACTTTCAGACACCTCGCTGGTCTGGGTGGGAACGCACGGTCCTGACCACACCGATGGAGGCTACACGGCGGCTGAGCTCTACTGGGCGCCGTTCCCCGCCGGCATGGCCACGGCATCGATCGGCGGGAGCACGTCCCTGCCAGCCATTTCGGGGCTCATGTCGATGCAGACCTGGGGCGACTTCGCCGCCGTCCTTGGAACCGATCCGCTCATGAAGCTGGATCTGTTCGTGGTTCGTCTGTCCGATGGTCACCTGTGGACGATTCATCCCCGGCCGGGCACCACCTACATGAGGCTGCTCGCCGTGACGACCACGGAGATTCTGTTCGGCACCCGCGTTTAGCTCGGAATCGAACGCCGAGTAGTCGCCCATCCCGCCCCTTCCGACCAGGCCGAGGAGCACATAGCGGCCCATGAGCGTCCCCTGTGCGAGAGTCCGTTGGCCATCGGAGCTCTCGCCCAGCGACCACGCCCGGAGGTTACTTCGGAACGAGCTCCTGCGGGTAGGTCCCGGCCGCCCGGGCCGTGCATTGGGGCCCCCTGCCTTTGGTCGCGCTTCTGCGGAAAACCCGATAAGCTGGTCGCGAGTCATGCCACCCAGTCCAGCCCGAGAATCCAACGTCATCGCCGGGGTCCAGATCGTCCCACTTCGATCGTTTGCCGACGATCGCGGCTACTTTTTCGAGAGCTTCCGAAAGAGCTGGGTTCCGGGCGCCAGGGAGATGGTTCAGGGGAACGTTTCGTTCTCCCGGAAGGGCGTCCTGCGCGGCATGCATTACCATTTGAAGCAGGCGGACTTCTGGCTCGTCCCGTCAGGCCTGGTACGCGCCGCCCTCTACGATATGCGCGCCTCGTCGCCGACCCGCGGGCGGTCCGAAACGATCGAGCTCGGGCAGGCCCACCCGTTCGGCCTCTACATCCCCAGGGGGGTGGCGCATGGGTTCTGCGCCCTGTCCGACTCGATGATGACCTACCTGGTCGACGAGTACTACGACAACAGCGACGAGCGGGGCATTCGGTGGGACGATCCGGCGCTGGGCATCGACTGGGGGGTCACGCAGGCGATCGTCTCCGATCGCGATCGCCAGAACCCACCGCTCGCCCAGATCCCGCAGTCCGACCTGCCGCCCTGAGCCTCGGCGCCGGCGGCGCCCGCGCTCAACCGCGGCTCGAAGGCCAAGCCAGCTCGCTGGCGTGCTTCAGCGATTCGAACGTCCCCGCGTCGGTCCACCAGCCGGGGAGAATGTCGAAGGTCAAGTCACCCCGCGCGATGTAGGCGTTGTTGACGTCGGTGATCTCCAGCTCGCCTCGACGCGAGGGCTTGAGCGTGGAGATGATCTCGTGAACGCTCTCGTCGTAGAAGTAGATTCCGGTAACGGCCAGCTTGCTGGGAGGATTCTGCGGCTTCTCGATGATGTTCACGACGCGATCCCCTTCGGTGACCGCCACGCCATAGCGCCCCGGGTCCGGAACCTCTTGCAGCAGGATCTTCGCGCCGCTTCGCTGCGCGCGGAAAGCGTCAGCGAAAGGAGCGATCGAGGCCTCGAAGATGTTGTCGCCCAGGATGACCGCGGTGCGGCCGCCGCGCCCGAAGCGTCGCGCCAAACCCAAGGCCTGCGCGATGCCACCGGCTTCGTCCTGGACCCGGTAGGTGAACTCGCAGCCGAACTCTTTCCCGCTGCCGAGCAGCCCGACGACGTCGCCCATGTGGTCGGTGCCCGTGACGATCAGGATCTCGGTGATCCGGGCCTCGACCAGGCGCTTGATGGGATGGAAGATCATCGGCTCGCGGCCGACCGGCAGGAGGTGCTTGTTGGTCACCTTGGTGAGCGGGAAGAGACGCGATCCCGTCCCTCCCGCCAGCACCACGCCACGGAGCTCGTTGTTCTGGTTCATTCGGCAAGCACCTCGGTGCTGCGCGCCAGCCGCGAGGCGTACTGCTGGTCGTAGTACTCGCGGTACGCGCCGCTGCGGACACGATCGGCCCATTCGCGATTGTCCCGGTACCAGCCGACGGTGTCGGCCAGCCCGCGGTCGAAGTCGTGGCGTGGCGTCCAGCCCAGCGCCTCCCGAATCTTCCGAGCATTCATGGCATACCGCCGATCATGCCCGGGCCGATCAGGGACCTGTCGCATGAGCGACTCGTCGCCTTCCGTGTGCCGCAAGATCGCGCGGATCACGTCCAGGTTCGGCCGTTCGTTCTCGGCGCCGATGTTGTAGACCTCGCCCGAGACGCCGCGCGCCAGAACCAGGTCGATCGCCTCGCAGTGATCCTCGACGTGAATCCAGTCTCGCACGTACAGCCCGTCTCCGTACACCGGGAGCGGCTTGCCCTCGAAGGCGTTCAGGATCATCAACGGGATCAGCTTCTCCGGGAACTGGTAGGGACCGTAGTTGTTCGAGCAACGCGTGATGACGACGTCCATGCCGTGGGTGTGGTGGAAGGCCATCACGAAATGGTCGGCGGCCGCCTTGCTGGCCGAGTAAGGGCTGCGTGGACTGAGCGGCGTCGTCTCCTCGAACGCGCCGGTCGGACCCAGTGACCCGTACACCTCGTCGGTGGAGACCTGCAAGTACCGCCGCACCCCGGCGGCCTGCGCCGCCTCCAGCAGGCTCAGGGTTCCACCCACGTTGGTGCTCAAGAACGGCTCGGCGGACTGGATGCTCCGGTCGACATGGCTCTCGGCGGCGAAGTTCACGATCGCCTCGATCCGGTGCCTCCGGATCAGATCCGTCATCGCGGGCCGGTCTCGAATATCGGCGCGCACGAAGACGTGACGGGGATCACCCTCCAGCTCGCGCAGGTTCTCGAGGTTTCCCGCGTAGGTCAGCGCGTCAACGTTGACGACCAGGTCCATGGGGCGCTGGCGCCGGATCCGGCGGACGTAGGTCGACCCGATGAAACCCGCCCCGCCGGTGACCAACAAGTTCATGGAGGCCTCAGTCTCGCTAGCGTCGGGATTCAAAGTCAACATCGCCTGGACCGTGAGCCTCCAAATGCGCTATTGAAAAGAGGCTCGCATGACGAGCCGACCGAATGACGCGCTGGTGGTTGGGGCAAAGGGCACCCTGGGGGTCGCGCTTTGCCACGAGTTGGAGCGTCGGGGGTGGCGCGTCACTGCATTGGGTCACGCCGACGCCGACATCCGTGACGAAGCGGGGCTTCGGGCGCTGGTTGGCCGGTTGAAACCGGCGGCGGTCTTCAACGCCGGCGCTTACACGGACGTCGATCGGTCCGAGCTAGAACCCGATCTCGCGCACGACGTCAACGCGCGCGGCGCGGAGTGCGTGGCGCGGGCGGCCGCGGCGGCAGGCGCGGTGGTGGTGCACTACTCCACCGACTTCGTGTTCGATGGCGAGCTCGATCGCGACTACGTCGAAGACGACCCTCCCTCGCCGCAAGGTGCCTACGCGCGTTCAAAGCTGGCCGGCGACACCTTTGTGGCGAACGCGGCACCGCGCCATTTCATCCTGCGGGTCGGATGCCTCTACGGACACCGGGGGCGGAACTTCCCCTCTTCGATCGTGCAGCGGCTGCTGGCGGGCCAGACCGTCCGCGCCGATGGCGAGAGGCTCTGTTCGCCGACCTGGGTCGCAGAGGTCGCGCGCGTGTCGGTCGACATCCTCGGCGTCGACCAGTACGGTCTCTATCACTGCACGTCACAAGGGTCGACCACCTGGGCCGACTTCGCCCGCGAAGCAGCCAGGCTGCTGCGTTTGCCGGAGCGACAGGTCGAGGGAGTGCCCACGTCCGCGCTGCCGATGAAGGCTCCTCGCCCCAGGCGCGCGGTGCTCGAAAACCGCAAGCTCCGCGAACGGGGACTCGACACGATGTCTCCCTGGCAGAAGGAGCTGGCCGCCTTCGTCGAGAGGGAAACCAGCGCGGATTCAGGCTGACGCGTCTCGATTTTGGCGCGGACAGCGATGTGATGCGGATCACCTAGCGCGCCCCGCGAAAACTGCACTCGAGACGCTTCATACCCGTGGCAAGCGCTTCAAGGAGGTGGTGATCTGGTGCTGACCGATGTGGATGACCAGGCCGCTGATTCACCAGCTCCGAAGGGCGGCGCGCCTGCCTGCGCATTCGTTGCAGGACCTTGCCGTTCGGTCCTGGGAGATCGCGCCAGCCCACGTCGGTCAGGTGCCGCCCGCGCTGTCCTTGCCCAATCAGTGGGAGCGCGTCCGCGGGTTCAGTGAATTCAGCTCCCGCCAGGGAGACTTCCAAGCCTTGCGCGGCGGCTTCGAGGCTCAGCACGACGCCACGCGCGCGTTTCTGGTTCGCGACGTCATCCTGAGTGACGGTGTTCTTTACAAGGGCCAGGCCAGCCTGCACCTGCATCCCCGCTCCCGCGTGATCCCCAGTCTGCACGTCGAGCACGAGATCGATCGCGGGGCGCTTTATTGCTCGTTCAGCGGCAACAGGTATTTCGGGCAGTGGTTGATGGACGACTGTCCCACGTATTCACTCGCTGCCTCCGAAGGCATCCCCGCCGCCACCGCGCACCCAGTCAACGTTCACACCGCTGGGTACGAGGGCTGGCTGGGCATGACGCCTTTTCGGGCCAGCAGCGCCCGCTTTCACGAGCTGGTGATCTTCGACGACATTGGACAGAACCCGAACAAGCACGCCCGATTTCGCGCCCTCGGCGACAAGCTCCGCCAGCGTGTCACGGTCCGCCCACATCCCGGCGTTTTCATCCTCCGCGGCACGACCGGAACCCGGCGCGTGCTGCGCGACGAGATGCCGCTGGCCGAACGCCTGCGCGACAGCCGGGGGTTCACCATCGTCGACCCCGCCAAGATGGACGTGCCGGCGATTGTGAGGGCGTGCGCCGGCTCGAAGGTCGTGATCGGGGTGGAAGGCAGCGGTCTCATCCACGGCATCCTGCACCTGGAGCACGGCGGCGGGCTGCTGGTGCTGCAGCCCCCCCAACGCTTCTCCGCGATCTACAAGAACCTGACCGACCGCGATGGCCAGCAGTTCGCTTTTGTCGTCGGTCACCCCGGAAACGACGACTTCCAGATCGACCCCGACGAAGTCGAGCGAACGTTAGACCTGCTCGACGGCTCCTGAATCGACGGGCGACCCCGGCGAGGCGTCGGCCCGTCGCGACGACGCCATGATGCTGGCGATCGACTTGGCGACGGTGTGGACGTGCTGCCCGTGCAGCAAGCCGAGGTGAGTGGTCGGGACGTCGAGCGCCTCCATATGACGGGAGACACCGCACCACCCGAGGTGCGGCATCCTCTCGACCCAACTGGGGTAGTCATGCTCGAGCGCACGGATGACGAGCAGCCGTCCAACGATGCCCGTCCGGCTGGAAGCGAACCGCGTCACCTCTGCGTCGGCCTCGGGCCCATCGACATCGACGTCGACGAGGCGCCGGTTCTCGGGCGACGCGGGCTCGGACCGCGGGCGGAGGCGATCTCGAATCTTCGCAAGTCCCCAGCCCAACGCTGTGCGCACGCGGCCGGGCTGGGTGATCGCGGTGCGGGTATAGCCCTTGAGCTGCTTGAGCCGGTGGACCCGTGCGCCGCCGGGGAGCATGGCGTCCAGCACCGTCACCGACGCAACCTGTTCTCCCTGCGCTTCGAGCTGGCGCGCGGCTTCGTAGGCGACGATGCCGCCGAAGCACAGACCGGCAAGATGGTACGGACCGCGCGGCTGCCGGCGCCGGATCAGCTCGAGATAACCGGCGGCCATCTGTTGAACCGTGGGATGCTGGCCAACCCCCGGGACGTGAAGAAACGGCCGATGGATGCCCACCACAGGCTGGTCGTCCGGGAGCGCCGTTGCCAACTCCTGATAGACGTGGATCCCCAGGAGGCAAAACAGCGGTTCGCGGTCACCGACACGG
>Ga0335083_10010734_pt1 | contig 11035 bp, 9 predicted proteins | sample Lox_Sample_42_FD_206716 | JGI IMG/M metagenome (GOLD analysis project Ga0335083, IMG submission 206716) | Soil microbial communities from Loxahatchee National Wildlife Refuge, Florida, United States - Lox_Sample_4.2 | ecosystem: Environmental > Terrestrial > Soil > Wetlands | place: USA: Florida... | reverse complement strand
TGCGCCGACGATAAGCGCGTCGGTTTCGATGAGCTGCGGCGGAAAGTGAGCGTTGCGCTCGTCCATCGGCCAACTCTCCTCGGGGCCCCCGGTGCCCCTCGACTCAAACGCGGGAGCAGGCCATGGGGCAGGCGGGACATTCAAGATTCCTACTCTTCGGGCTGCACGTCGGCCACGTAGCGGCGCAGGCAGGCGAGCAGCGCGGCCTCCTCGGCGCGGCTCGCGGCGTCGCTGGCCGAGCCCGCGTCGCGTTCCTCGCCGAACATGGACGCGGGCGCGGGGATCGTATCGACCTCGCGGCCGCCGCGGAAAACGCGAATCTGATGGGTCGCTTCCAGATACTCGGCGATCCAGTGGACGCCCTCGATATGCGTGCCGGTGCGGACTGGCATCTTCATGGGATTTCCTCCTGGCGCAGCGCACGCCGGTGGATGCGCGCTTGCCTCAGTGCCGTTTCGGTGGCGAATACGGAGACGATACGCCGATGGCGCGTTCCGCGCTCGCGCTGTGAGCGCGGGCTACGCGGGTACGGGTGTTGCGCACCCGTGCAGCGTGAATCGAAAGCGAATGGAGGAGCATCATGCCCGACAAGAAACTCGTCGCGCGCGCCCGCGCGGCGAAGCGTGAAGGCAAGTCGGCCAGCACCCAGGCTGGCGTATTCGTGAAGGACGAGATCGAGCGGGTGCGCAAAGGGGAGCACGGCGTGCGCTCGGCCAAACGGGCCATCGCTATTGGACTATCGAAGGCGCGCCGGGCGGGCGTCGATGTGAAGCCGCCGCCCGCGGGCAGCGCAAGCGCAAAGAAAGCAGCCGAGAAGCGCGAGGCCAAGTCACGGGCGCCCAGCAGCGAGAGCACAGAACGGCGCGCCAGTGCGGCGACAGCGGCACTGCGGCGCGAAGGCAGCGCGGGGGCGAGCAAGGCGGCTTTATCGAAGCAGACGAAGACGGCGGCGAGCAAACGCAGTGCGGCGAGCCGCTCGGCCGCCGCGAAGGCGGGCGCACGCACGAAGGGCGCGGACGCACGATCGGCGGCCGCAAAAAAGGCGGCCCGAACCCGGGCCGCCCGTGCGGCGCATCGCTGAGACTGAGGAGTGGAGTGCGCATGCCCGCGTGCAAGGGCCCGAGCCCTCGCACGCGTAGCGCGCTTTACTGCACCGTCGCGAGCACGTCGCGCACCGTGCCAAAGAGGCGCGCGATTTCTTCCTCGCTCACGATGAGCGGCGGCGAGAACGCGAGGATGTCGCCCGTGAAGCGGATCAGCACGCCGGCCTCGAAGCACTTCACGAAAGCCTCGTAAGCCCGTGCACCCGGCGCACCGTCGCGCGACTCGAGTTCGATGCCGGCGACGAGGCCCAGGTTGCGCACGTCCTTCACGTGCTTCTCACCACGCAGCGCGTGCGCGGCGGCTTCGAACTTCGGCGCGAGCGCGTTGGCGCGCTCGAACAGGCCTTCGCGGCGATACAGGTCCTGCGTCGCGATCGCGGCGGCGGCCGCAAGCGGGTGCGCCGAATAGGTGTAGCCGTGGAACAGCTCGATCGCGCCGGGCGCGCCGCTGTTGACGACCGTATCGTGGATCGTGCGGCTCGCGGCCACGCCGCCCATCGGCACGGCGGCGTTGTTGATCGCCTTGGCCATCGTGATGATGTCGGGCGTCACGCCGAAATACTCGCTGGCCGTCGCCTTGCCGAGGCGGCCGAAGCCCGTGATCACCTCGTCGAAGATCAGCAGGATGCCGTGCTTCGTGCAGATCTCGCGCAGGCGCTGCAAATAGCCTTGCGGCGGAATCAGCACGCCCGTCGAGCCCGCCACGGGCTCGACGATCACGGCGGCGATCGTCGAGGCGTCGTGCAGCGCGATGATGCGCTCGAGGTCGTCGGCGAGGTGCGCGCCCCAGGCCGGCTGGCCCTTCGAGAACGCGTTGTGCTCGAGATTGTGCGTGTGCGGCAGATGGTCGACGGCCGGCAGCAGCTGGCCCGAATACGCCTTGCGATTGGCGCCGATGCCCCCCACCGAGATGCCGCCGAAGCCCACGCCGTGATAGCCGCGCTCGCGGCCGATCAGCTTCGTGCGCTGGCCTTCGCCGCGCGCGCGATGGTAGGCGAGGGCGATCTTCAGCGCGGTATCGACCGACTCCGATCCGGAATTCGTGAAGAACACGCGGTCGAGCCCCGCCGGCATGACCTCCGCGACCTTTTTGGCTGCCTCGAACGCAAGCGGATGGCCCATCTGGAACGTGGGAGCGAAGTCGAGCGTGGCCGCCTGCTGGGCGATCGCCGCAACGATCTCCTCACGCGCGTGGCCCGCATTGACGCACCAAAGGCCCGCGCTGCCGTCGAGCACTTCGCGGCCGTCGGTCGTGCGGTAGTACATGCCCTTGGCCGATTCGAGCAGGCGCGGCGCGGCCTTGAACTGGCGGTTGGCGGTGAACGGCATCCAGAACGACGAGAGATCGTCGATGACGGGGCGCGAAGTCATGCGTATTCCTCCTCAGGTTGGTCTGTCGCAACTGTAGCGTCAGGGCTTGAATGGCGGCATAGACAGTCTCTATACTGCGCTGGAAACCGTGCTGGACAATTTACGCCAACTGTATTGGTCACTGCCCGAATCGTTCGGGTTTTCCCTTGCAGCGGCTACCTGAATTCCCATGATCGAACTCGTACTGGAGCGCGGCCGCGGCGCTTCGACCACGCTCGTCGAGCAGCTCGTGCAGGCTTTCACTGGCGCCATCGAGGCGCAAACGCTGCGTGCCGGCGCGCTGCTGCCTTCGGTGCGGCAGCTCGCGCAGACCCACGCGCTTTCGACCTATACGGTGACGGAGGCGTACAACCGGCTCGTGTCGATGGGCCTCGTGGTCGCGCGGCGAGGCTCGGGCTACCGCGTGGCGTCACGCCACGAGTCGTTGCGCGCGAGCGTGACAGGCTGGCAGCCGCCAACGCTCACGGCCACGTGGCTGCTCTCCGATGTGTTCGCGGATTACTCGGTGCCCATCAAGGCCGGCTGTGGCTGGGTGCCGGCCGAGTGGATCAACGAAAGCGGCATGCACCACGCCTTGCGCGCGATGAGCCGCGTGCCCGCCGTGCGCCTGGGCGACTACGGGCACCCCTATGGCTACGCACCGCTGCGCGAACGCATCGCGGCGCAACTGGACCGGCAGGGGTTGCCCGTCGAGGTGTCGAACGTGCTGCTCACCCAGGGCGCCACGCAGGGCCTCGATCTCATCGTGCGCACGCTGTTGCGGCCGGGGGACACGGTACTCGTCGAAGACCCGGGCTACTGCAACCTGCTGCAGATCCTCAAGCTCGCGGGGCTCGCGGTGCAGGGCGTACCGCGCACGCCGGCTGGCCTCGACATCGATGTGCTCGAGCGCCAGGTGGCCGCGCACCAGCCGAAGGCGATCTTCGTGAACACCACGCTGCAGAATCCCACGGGCGCGACGTTCACGATGGCCAACGCGTTCCGCCTGCTGCAAATTGCCGAGCGCCAGCGCATGTGGGTCGTGGAGGACGACGTGAGCCGTGAACTCGCGCCGCCCGGCGCGCCGCTGCTCGCGGCCATGGAAGGCCTCCAGCGCGTGCTCTACGTGGGCGGCTTTTCGAAGACGGTCACGCCCTCGCTGCGCTGCGGCTACGTGGTGGCCGAGCGCGACGTGTTGCGCGAACTGGCGCGCGCGAAGATGGCGGTGGGACTCACGTCCTCCGAGACGATCGAGCGTGTCGTCGACAAGGTGTTGCTCGAAGGCCGTCATGCGCGCCATGTCGAGCTCGTGAACGAGCGGCTGAAGGCTGCGCACGCCTGCGTGGAGGACCGGCTCGACGCGCTCGGGCTTGAAGTGTTCCACCGGCCGCGCGCCGGGCTTTTCGTGTGGGCGCGGCTTGCCGTCGAGCCCGAGCGCGCCGGCGAGATCGCAACCGCGGCGTTGCGCGACGGCATCTGGCTTGCGCCGGGCTCCTATTTCCGCCCGGAGGACGAGCCGAGTGCGTGGTTTCGCTTCAACGCGCCTTATTCGATGGACGATGCGCTCTGGCGGTTCATCGAGCGCGTGCGCTAGCGGGGCGGCCGGTTCGCGCGAGCTTGCTCAAAAGAGGCTTTGCTGCCCCGACATCACCGTATCGAAATCTTCGCGCAGGAAGGGCAGAATCGCGTCCGCCACTGGCTGTAGCTGGCGGCTCACGTAGAACGCGTAATCGAGCGGCGAGCTCAGCGTTTCGAGCGGCTCGGGGCCGGCCGTCGTCATCACATAGCTGATCCAGCCGCCATTCTGATACTGGAGCGGCCGGCCTTTCGCGCGATTGAACTCGTCCGCGACGCGTGCCGCCCGCACGTGCGGCGGCACGTTGCGCTGATACTCGGCGAGCGGCCGGCGTAGCCGCTTGCGATAGACGAGCTGGTCGTCCAGTTCGCCATTGAGCGTGCGTCTCACGTAGTCGCGGATGTACTCCACATGAGGCTCGCGCTGGAAAATGCGACGGTAAAGCTCGCGCTGGAATTCCTGCGCGAGCGGCGTCCAGTCGGTGCGCACGGTTTCGAGGCCTTTGAACACGACTTCCTCGCCGCCATGCTTCGCGACAGTAAGGCCGGCGTAACGCTTCTTGCTGCCTTCCTCGGCTCCCCGCACCGTGGGCATGAGAAAGCGCGAGTAATGGCGTTCGAACTGTATTTCCAGCGCGCTTTCGAGGCCGTAGCGTTCGCGCAGCTCGGTCTTCCACCAGGCATTGACGTGCTCGACGAGCCGCTTGCCGGTTTGCGTGGCGTCGGCTTCGTCATGCGCGTGCTTGAGCCAGACGAAGGTCGAATCGGTATCGCCGTAAATCACGTCGTAGCCCTGCGCTTCGATGAGCTGGCGCGTTTTGCGCATGATCTCGTGCCCGCGCATCGTGATCGACGAAGCGAGGCGCGGATCGAAGAAGCGGCAGCCGGTCGAGCCGAGCACGCCGTAGAACGCGTTCATGATGATCTTCAGCGCTTGCGAAAGCGGCGCGTTGTGCTGCCGCTTCGCGTTCTCGCGCTCGTCCCAGACCTGGCGGACGATCTCCGGCAGGCAGTGCTTCTCGCGCGAGAAGCGCGCGCCGAGAAAGCCGGGCACGGACGCTTCGTCACTGGGATCGTTCAGGCCTTCGATCAGCCCGACCGGGTCGATCAGGAACGTGCGGATGATCGAAGGGTAGAGGCTCTTGTAGTCGAGCACGAGCACCGAATCGTAGATGCCGGGGCGCGAATCCATGACGAAGCCGCCGGGGCTGTTTTCGCCTGTGACGTCGCCGATATTCGGCGCCACGTAGCCGAGGCGATGCATTTTCGGCAGATAGAGATGCGTGAACGCGGCCACCGATCCGCCCATGCGGTCCACGGGCAGCCCCGTCACCGAGGCGCGTTCGAGCAGGAAGGGGATCAGCTCGGTTTTCTCGAAGATACGCGTGACCAGTTCGCAATCCTTGAGGTTGTAGCGCGCAAGCGCGGGCTTGTCCTCGTCGAAACGGCGCTGGATTTCGTCCATGCGCTGATACGGGTTGTCGATCGATTTGCCTTCGCCCAATAGCGCTTGCGCGACATATTCGAGGCTGAACGACGGGAAGCTCCAGGTGGCCGAGCGCAGCGCTTCGATGCCGTCGATGATGAGGCGGCCCGCGGCGCCAGCGAAAAAATGATTCTCCTGCATGCCGTGCTCGCGCCATTCCATGACTTCGCCAGCACGGCCGAGGCGCAGCGGTACGCCGGTCTGCTGCGCATGCGCGTGCAACACGCGCAAGTCGAACTGCACGAGATTCCAGCCGATGATCGCATCGGGGTCGTGCTTCGCCATCCACGTGTTGAGGCGCTCGAGCATTTGCGCGCGGCTTGCGCAGTATTCGAAGTCGAATTCGAGCGGGCTCGCGTCGCCGTTTGCGGGTCCGAGCATGAACACCTGGCGCTGCCCGCCGCCTTCCAGTGCGATGGAATAGAGCTCGCCCTGTGCGCTCGTCTCGATGTCGAGGGACACGAGTTTGAGCCTCGGGCGATAGCCACTGGCGGGTTTCATCTCGCCGTCGAGCAGCACGCCGCCGGCGCCCGCCTCGCCGCGAAACAGCACGGGTGCGGTGATGAAGCGCTCCATCATGTAGCGTTCGGGCGGCTGGATGTCGGCTTCGTAGACGTCGATGCCTGCCTTGGCGAGACGCCTGGCGTGCCCCGCCAACTTGCGATATTGCGGGGAATAGAGGCCGAGCACCGGGCGGCGCTGGAAGTCCACAAGAGACAGCGGGCGAAGCTCCGCGCGTGTGTCGCTCTTGAGCGCGATACGCGCGGCCGCTTGCTGCTCGACCGGCACGAAGGCGACGGAAGGCTGGGGGCGCAGGCGCACCTGGCGCGGCCCGTTTTCGGTCGCGAGCCAGAAGTCGACTTCGGTGCGCTCGCCCGTATCGCGCCAATGGCGGGTGAGAATAAAACCCGCTTCAAACTCAGACAAAGTGTGACTCCGCCGCCCATGTATCCCGGCTGCGATTGTAGCGTTTGAACCGGGAAAGGGCGGCGCGCCTAGCGCTGGAGCACGTGCGCGAACATCGGATACAGCGAAACGAGCAGCGAGAGCGCCATGGCGACGTTGAAGGCGCGCAGCCTGCGCGGATTCGAGAGAAAGCGCCGCATGCCGGTGCCGAACGCGGCCCAGATGCAGATGCAGGGCAGTCCGATCACATAGAACAGCACGGCCATCGCCATCGTATTGGTGCCGAAGTCGGCGGACAGGCGGATCGTGGTGGCGGCCGTGAGCACCATCATCCATGCCTTGGGATTGACCCACTGGAACGCAATGGCTTCGTGAAAGCGCATGGGCCGGTGCTCGCCGCCCTTCACCTTGAGGTCGCCCGACGTGCCGATCTTCCACGCGAGATACAGCAGATACGCGATGCTCGCGATCTCCAGCACGAAATAGAGTGCCGGAACGTGCCGGAACACTTCTCCCAGGCCGAAGCCGACCGAGAGCATGAGCACCACGACGCCCGCGCTGATGCCGAGAATGTGGGGCACCGTGCGGCGAAAGCCGAAGTTGACGCCGGAAGCGAGCAGCATGGTGTTATTGGGGCCGGGCGTAATGGTCGTGACCACGACGAAGAGCATGCCGGCGGGCAGCGCGCTGAGCAGTTCGGGCAGCATGATGCGAGGGCTCCGGAAAGAAGGCAGAGTTGACCGGAGTCAGTTTATCGACGGATCTCGGTACAGTACCGGTACACTTACTAGGACGGCGAGCGGTACGGATTGGAGCATGGACGGCGGGAACTGTACGGCCATCTGCCCGCTCGTAAAGCGACGGTGAAAATCTGGCTTGCATCGGTCCTGCACCTTGAGCAGTTGCGACCTTCGCGTGCATGGCTGGACGGCGCCAAGAAACGATGCGCTAAAGTGGCGAACGACCATCCGACGCATCGGACGGCACTTGCCTCGCCTTGCCGCCGGATCGACGTGATCGGCGCTATGCCTTGAAGGGATGGCCATTCACCGGAGCGACCCATGCGACCTGTCTCGCTGTTTGCTGGCCTTGCGCTATACGTGCTGTCTTTTTGCTGTTACGCCCAAACGCCGCAGCCGTTGCCGGCACTGAATATCGACATCGCGCAGACGTCCGTTTCGGGTCTCTCATCGGGCGGCTATATGGCGGTTCAACTGGCCGTTGCGTACTCATCGATCGTCAAGGGTGCTGGCGTCGTCGCGGCGGGACCGTACTTTTGTTCGCAAGGCAAGCTGTCCACGGCGATGACGCAGTGCTCGTGCAATCCGCCGCTGCCGTGTGGCGTGTCCGCGACCAGCGCTGCGGTGCCGTCGCTCGTATCGGCTACCCGTCAGGCGTTTGCCGGAAAGCTCGTCGACGATCCGGCCAACCTTGCCGGTCAGCGCGTCATCACGATTTCCGGCCTGAAGGATACGACCGTGCCGCCAGTTGTGGTTCAGCAAGTCGATGACTACTACCGCACGCTGGGGTTGCCCCCGGCCAATCTGTCGGTGGTATCGCTCGATAACGCGGGTCACACCATGCCGACCGTGAACTACGGCGTGGCGTGTGGCGACTCGGTCTCGCCGTTCATCGGCAAGTGCCAGTTCGATGGGGCACAGGCAATCCTCGGATGGATCTACGGCCCGGCGCCGCTCAAGCCGCGCACGGGTTCGGCGCCGGCCGGCCATTTCGTGCAGTTCGACCAGACCGCGTTCCTCCCGAAGAGCGGACCGTGGAGCCTGCCGGGCGCAGCGGGTCTCGACAGCACGGGCTGGGTCTATATCCCCGATGACTGCAAGGCGGGCGCGCGCTGTCGTCTGCATGTCGCCCTGCACGGTTGCGAGCAGGGGCAGGACTATGTGCCGATCGATTCATCCGGTAGCAAGCTGTATTACGGCACGACCTTTGTCAGACACGCGGGCTACGACAAATGGGCGGACAACAATCAGATCGTCGTGCTGTTTCCGCAGGCGGTCGTCATTCCCATGGCCAATCCGCTTGGATGCTGGGACTGGTGGGGATATACCGATTCGCACTTCGCCGATCAGAAGGGCGTGCAGATGCAGGCCATCCGAGCGATGATCGACAGGCTGAGTTCGGGAGCGAATCAGTGATTCGTTGCTGGTGTCCGGAAAGACCACAGGACTCCGAATGACTGTGCCTTGCATCAGGTTGGCGGCTTCGCCGTCGCCACTTGTTTGGGTAACCGAACCTGATCGTTTCCCAGATACAGGCTGGGAATAAGCGCATTGCCTCAAGGCTGCAAAGGCTTAATTTTTCTTCGCGGCATTTTTCTTGAGAAAGAAGGTGAGGGCCACGATCACGAGCGCCAACGCGACACCGAAGGCCGCGACGTCGCGGGTGCCGTCCCACGCTACGGCCTCCCGCAGGAACAGTACGGCGAGAACCGCAATGACGACACTCACCAGATTCGATTTCAGGTCGTCGAGGTCGTTGATCTGCAGCCATTTCGGCATCGGCAGCGTGTCGTCGATGAATAATGAATAAAGACCAATGCTCGTGATATAGACCGCGATGGCAATCAGAAAGACATCCACGGCCTCGACGATTCCGACTGCCAACATCTTGACCGATTTCGCCGATATCGCGCCTTTCTCAATGGCTTCGAAGGCGCCGAAAACCAGATATATCACCTCATATAACGTCAGCGCCACGAAACAGAAAAGCGTTCCGACGATGGGAACAAGCATGATGTAGCGGCTCATGGCCAGGATACGTCGCAACATCGGAAGGACCTCCGCCAGAGGCAACGTACATAACAGCCGTTGCCGCGCGTGCGCTTATGAATACGCCATACGAAAGTTCGAAGCATCACTAATTGATCACCTGACGCAACCATTGTATGGGTAACGCGTTGGCAGGGTTCCCGAACCGGTCGGGCTGCATTCCTTGTCTCACGAGGTCGCTCTCCAAATTCATTTTCTGGCTCGTGGCTGGTGTTTCCATACGCCGCCGATATTTTGCGCCGCAAGCTTCCGGATGTTTCCGAACGATAAGCCCCATCAGAGTTTTTCCAGCCAAAGGGAAGGGGGCAACTGCGCAGCGAGCAGCAGCCGCACTGTTGTATATAAACAGTGGTATGTTGGGCCCGTTTGATGCTTCGCGCGCGAGCAATGGGGGACATGCGGCATTGCGCAAAGCAATGACCGCACCGAACCCTGTTGGCGGTGCAGCGGTTTGCGCTCGCAACGATCACCGGCGGTCGGCAGGCCATCGATGACTATTGCCGATTTGTCTGTTGAATCGTCGCTGAGCCGGGGAATTGGCAAGTCGTTTGATCATTCAGCCATGGCAACGGTCCACATCAAGATGATTGACCGCGAGAACGACTGCACGGCATCGCAAAGGACTGGGCAACGTGCAGGGCATCGCCGGGACCTTCACGCTATCGGGCCTGAGAACGTCCATTCCTATACAGTGGCGTGCCAGCGCCTTTCGTTTTCGCGTGCCTCGCTGCCATCTCGCGCGCATTCGCGGACACTGCGCGTCGTTCAATCGTCCGGATCCGCTCGCGTGAGCACGGCGAAGCCGGCGGCCCGCACCAACGGCCTCGACACGTCATGACGCGCATCTTCTCCTCGTGGATGTCGCGTTGCTTGATCCTCACGCTTTTGTTGGCCGGCCTGCTGTCCGGCTGCGCGATGGTGACGGTCAGCTCGCTCGGGCCGCAGCAATACATCGCCATGCGACGTGGCGACGTTCTCTCGACCGGCCGCCTGAGCGCCTCGACACGAGACACGCTGCGCATCGCGGGGCTGGATGATAACGCCTGTCAGCGAGAGCCGCAGCCTTGTATCGATGCCCTCCTGACCATCAACGGAATCAACACCGACCGGCGACTCGCCAGCCTGGCCGAACTCTCCCTGCAGATGGCCATCAGCCAGACGTCTGCGAACAACAGTGAGTGGAATGATGCGCAATTTGATTTGTGGCTCAGAACCATACGCTACTCGTATGCCTTTCTGTTTCTCGGTCAGCGCACGGCCGGCGAACGCGCGTTCGAGGATCGCCAGACGCAGGTTCGTGACTACTACAACTATTCAGTCCAGGAACTGGCTCGTGCGCTGTTCCTGCGGGGAGCGCTCGCATCGGACGCTGGCGGCGCCGTTCCCGAAACGCAGGTCATAGCGGGCTGGAGCATTCGTATCGACTTGAGCCGGGTCCGGTTGCCGGAAGGCGTGCACGAACCACGCGAAGTGATTCCCGCTTCGAGGCTTTCATTTGCGGGCCTGCGCAGCATTTATCGGCGCGACGGACTCGGCGCGGAACTCGTGGCGGTCATGGGCGCACCCCCGCCGGACTCCGCAGCCGATCCCCAGGCCGAAGCCAGCGAGAGCGCAGACGCGTCGCCGCAGGCAGCATCCTCGCCGACGCAAGGCAGCCGCCCGTTTCGCGAAATGCCGTCGCCGAACGTGACCGCGCTGATCTGGTTCAGTCAGGGCACGCTCGAGGAGGTGCTCGGCTCGCGCAATGTCACGCTGTCCGTATACGACCCGTATCGCGAAGAGCGTATCGAGCGGCATGGCCAGACTGTTCCGCTGGCGGCGAATTA
>Ga0335083_10010733_pt1 | contig 11036 bp, 8 predicted proteins | sample Lox_Sample_42_FD_206716 | JGI IMG/M metagenome (GOLD analysis project Ga0335083, IMG submission 206716) | Soil microbial communities from Loxahatchee National Wildlife Refuge, Florida, United States - Lox_Sample_4.2 | ecosystem: Environmental > Terrestrial > Soil > Wetlands | place: USA: Florida... | reverse complement strand
ACCGACGGCACCAGTGCGAGGTTCACATGCGCGTAGCGGCCCGCGATGCGATCGGCCACGGCGACGCCCTCCTCCTTGCCCTTGTGCGCCAGCATCGGCCCGCGCACGCAGTCACCCACGGCCCAGACGTTTTCCGCCCCGGTCCGGCAGTCGTCGTCGACCTTGATGAATCCGCGCTCGTCGAGCTGCACGCCGGTCTCGGGCGCGAACAGGTCGGCGGTGTAGGGTCGACGGCCCACGGCCACGACGACCTTGTCGACGTTGAGGATCTGATCGCCCTTGCCGTCGCTGTAGCGCACGGCGACGCCGTCTTTCGAAGCCGTGGCGCCCGTGACCCTGGCGCCGAGGCGGATGTCGAGGCCCTGCTTCTTGAAATGGCGCGCCGCCTCGCCGGCCAGCTGCTGGTCGGCGATGGCCAGGAACCTGTCGAGCGCTTCGAGCACCACCACTTCCGCGCCGAGGCGGCGCCACACGCTGCCGAGTTCGAGCCCGATCACGCCGGCGCCGATCACGCACAGGCGCCGCGGCACGGCGTCGAACTCGAGCGCGCCCCACGAATCCACGATCTGGTTGCCATCGAACGGCAGCGACTTGAGCCCGGTGGGTTCCGAACCGCTCGCCAGCACCACGTGCCGGCCTTCGATCTGCAGCACGCCGCCGGCATGCGCCGTGACTTCCACCGCCCGCCCCGGCAGCAGCCTGCCGCGGCCCTGGTACACGGTAACGCCGTTGGACTTCAACAGCGCGGCGATGCCACCCGTCATGCTCTTGACGATGGTGGCGCGGCGCTTCTGCATGGTGGCCAGATCCAGCTTCACGCCGCTGGCCTGGATGCCGTGCACGGCAAACTCGGCCTGCGCGCGGTGGAACAGTTCGGACGACTCCAGCAGCGCCTTGGAGGGAATGCAGCCCGCGTTGAGGCAGGTGCCGCCAAGCGCGGGGGTGCCATCGCGATTGCGCCAGGCGTCGACGCAGGCGACCTTCAACCCGTTCTGCGCCGCGCGGATCGCGGCCGGATAGCCGGCGGGCCCGCCACCGATCACGATGACGTCGAACTTTCCGGTGTCAGCCATGCGTCAGACTCCCAGCAGCAGCCGGCCCGGGTCTTCCAGGCAATCCTTGATGGTCACGAGGAACTGCACGGCTTCCTTGCCATCGATGATGCGATGGTCGTAGCTCACGGCCAGGTACATCATCGGCCGGATCTTCACCTCGCCCTTCACCGCCATGGGACGATCCTGGGTCTTGTGCATGCCGAGGATGGCGCTCTGCGGCGCATTGACGATGGGCGTGGACAGGAGCGATCCGAACACGCCGCCGTTGGTGATGCTGAACGTGCCGCCGGTCAGGTCTTCCAGCCCGATGCTGCCCGCACGCGCCTTGGCGGCATAGTTGGCGACCGCGGCTTCGATGCCCGCGAAATCCAGCAGGTCGGCGTCGCGGATCACGGGCACCATCAGGCCGCGGTCGGTGGACACCGCCACGCCGATGTCGAAGTACTCGTGGTAGATGATGTCGGTGCCGTCCACCGAGGCGTTGATCACCGGGAACCTCTTCAGGCCTTCGATCGCCGCCTTCACGAAGAACGAGCTGAAGCCGAGCTTCACGCCATGCTTCTTCTCGAAGCCCTCCTTGTACCGGGCGCGCAGCTCGTTCACGGCCGTGAGATCGACCTCGTTGAAGGTGGTCAGCAGCGCCTGCGTGTGCTGCGCATTCACGAGCCGCTCGGCCACGCGCTGCCGCAGCCGGGTCATGGGCACGCGCTGGTCCACGCGGCCGGTGCGTGCCGCGGGCGCGGGCGCCGCCGGCGCGCGCGCGGTCGCAGGTGCCGGGGCTCCCGCGCCGGGCGATGGCGCGCCAGCGGTCGCAGTCGCGGCCACGGGTGCCGGCGCGCTGCCACCGGCCGGCTTCACCGCCATCAGATCGCTCTTCGACGCACGGCCGTCCCGGGCCGCGGCCGCGATGTCCGCCTGCGACAGGCCGGCTTCGCTGGCGACGCGTGTCGCAGCCGGGCCCAGCTTGGTGATGCTCGCCCCCTGCACGGGCGCCGCGACGGGCGTGCCAGCGGAAGCCGACGGTGCAGCCGCCGCGCCCGCCTCCAGGATCGCCAGCAGATCGCCGCTCTTCACGGTCGCGCCTTCGCTGACCTTCACTTCCTTCAGTACGCCACTCACCGTGGCCGGCACTTCCAGCACCACCTTGTCGGTTTCCAGGTCGGCGAGATTGTCGTCGCGGTTCACCGTTTCGCCCGGCTTCTTGCGCCAGGCCACCAGCAGGGCATCCGCCACGGACTCGGGGAGCTGCGGAACGCGGATCTCGACGCTCATGAATTCTTCCTCATCGGCGTAAGGGCGGCAAAGTCCACCGGACCGCCACGCAGCGTGGTGGACGTGGAGGACGCATTCAGCGCGGTCTGCACCAGCCGCGCCTGTTCGACTTCATGGATCCTGAGCAGGCCGGTGGCGGGCGCCGCGGAGGGCGGCCGACCCGCGTAGAACACGGGACGCGCGCGGCCCGCGAGGTCTTCGAGGCGGTGGCGGATCTGGTACCACGCGCCCTGGTTCTGCGGCTCTTCCTGGCACCACACCATGTCCTGCGCATTCGGATAGCGCCCCAGGATGGCCTGGAACTCCTCGACCGGGAACGGATAGAGCTGCTCGATGCGGATCAGCGCGACATCGCGCCGGCCTTCGGCCCGGCGCGCCTTGAGCAGGTCGAAGTACACCTTGCCGCTGCAGAACACCACGCGCTCCACCTGCGCCGCATTGAGATCGTCGAGCTCGTCGATCACGCTCTGGAAACCGCCACCGCTCAGGTCCGCGAGCGAGGACACCGACAGCTCGTGGCGCAGCAGGCTCTTCGGCGTCATGACGATCAGCGGCTTCCTGAACGAGCGCAGCATCTGCCGGCGCAGCATGTGGAACATCTGCGCGGGCGTCGAGGGCACGCACACCTGCATGTTGTTGTCGGCGCAGAGCTGCAGGAAGCGCTCGGGACGCGCGGAGGAATGTTCCGCACCCTGGCCTTCGTAGCCGTGCGGCAGGAACAGCGCGAGCCCGCAGATGCGGCCCCACTTGGCTTCGCCCGAGCTGATGAACTGGTCGATCACCACCTGCGCGCCGTTCACGAAGTCGCCGAACTGGCCTTCCCAGATGGTGAGCACGTCAGGACTGGTGGTCGAGTAGCCGTACTCGAAGCCGAGCACCGCCTCCTCGGACAGCACCGAGTCGATGACCGTGAAGCGCGGCTGCGACTCCTTCACGTGCTGCAGCGGGATGAAGCAGCGGTTGGTCTTCTGGTCGTGCAGCACCGCGTGGCGATGGAAGAACGTGCCGCGGCCGCTGTCCTGGCCGGACAGCCGCACGCCGAAACCTTCGTCCACCAGCGAGGCGTAGGCCAGCGTTTCGGCGCACCCCCAGTCCAGCGGCAGTTCGCCCGCCAGCATCTTGCCGCGGTTCACGATCACCTGCGCGACGCGCGGGTTCAGCGTGAAGTCCTGCGGGAACTGGATGATGCGCCGGCCCAGCGTGGCCAGCCGCTCGGCGGGCACCGCGGTGCGGATGCGCTCGGTCCAGTCGACGTTGAGGTAACGCGACCAGTCCACGGTGTATTTGTTGCCGATCATGCCCAGCGAGGGATGCACCTCGTGCCGGCCCTCGTCGAGCGCCTGCCGGTACTGCTCCACGAGCTTGCCGGCCTCGCCCTCGGCCATCACGCCTTCCTTCACGAGGCGCTCCGCGTACAGCTGGCGCACCGTCGGATGCTTGCGGATGGCGGCGTACATCACGGGCTGCGTCGCCGCCGGTTCGTCGGCCTCGTTGTGGCCCAGGCGCCGGTAGCAGACCATGTCGATCACGAAATCCTTGTGGAAGCGCTGGCGGTAGGCGAGCGCCAGGCGGCCCGCGAACACGACCGCGTCCGGATCGTCGGCGTTCACGTGCAGGATGGGCGCCTCGATCATCTTGGCCACGTCGCTGCAGTACAGCGTCGAGCGCATGTCGTGCGGATCGCTGGTGGTGAAGCCGATCTGGTTGTTGACCACGATGTGCACCGTGCCGCCGGTGCCGTAGCCGCGCAGCTGCGAGAGCTGCAGGGTCTCCATGACCACGCCCTGCCCCGCGAAGGCCGCGTCGCCATGGATGAGGATCGGGATGATCTTCGCGCCGACCGTGTCGTCGCGGCGCTCCTGGCGCGCGCGCACCGAGCCTTCGGCCACCGGATCCACGATTTCCAGGTGTGAGGGATTGAACGACAGCGCGACGTGCACGTTGCCGCCCGGGGTGCGCAGGTCGGAGGAGAAGCCCTTGTGGTACTTCACGTCGCCCGAGCCATGCACTTCATACTTGCCTTCGAACTCGGAGAACAACTCGGCGGGACTCTTGCCCAGGGTGTTGATGAGCACGTTGAGGCGGCCGCGATGGGCCATGGCCAGCACCACTTCCTCGATGCCGCCGCGGCCCGATTCCTGGATCAGGTCATCCAGCAGCGGGATCAGCGATTCGCCGCCTTCCAGCGAGAAGCGCTTCTGGCTCACGTAACGCGTGTGCAGGTAACGCTCCAGACCTTCCGCCGCCGTCAGACGCCACAGGAAATTGCGTTTCTCCTCGTTGCTGAAGCGATGCTGCATGCGGCCGAGCTGGTACTGGTCCTGCAGCCACAGGCGCTCGTCGCTGTTCGAGACGTGCGCGAACTCCGCGCCGATCTCGGCGCAGTAGATGTGCTCGAGGCGTGCGATGATTTCGCGCAAGCTCGCGCGGCGCGGCATCCAATCGCCGCGCACGCCCGTATAGAACTCGGTATTGAGGTCGGACTCGCTCAGGCCGGCGTACGCCAGCGTCAGCACATGCGGACGCACGCGCTCCACCAGGCCGAGCGGATCGAGGTGCGCAATGAGATGGCCGCGATTGGCGTAGATGTTCATGAGCCGCGAGACGGAGGCCTGCTTTTCGCTGGCCGGCTCGGCCGCCGCCGCGGCGGCGCCGAAGCCCGCGGGGGCCTGGGTGCGCGCGGCGACGCCCGCAATCACCGGGCTGTGCGCGCGTTCGGGCGCTTTGGCCGGCGGCAGCGTGGCGAAAAACTCGCGCCACCTGGCGTCCACCTGGGAAGGATCTGCGAGATACTGCTCGTACAGGGATTCGACATAAGCGGCGTTGCCGCCGTACAGCGCGGTACTGGCAAGCCACTCGGTCAATGAGGCGCTCATAGGGTTGGCGAAGGATTCCGTGTCGGTCGGGAGGGTATTGGAAATGCAGGTCGGGTATTAAAAAACCGAGAGAACTCAAAGCTCTAGCCAAAGGAATGGTTCGCTAGTTTAACGGATAACTGACTGGGCAGGAAGGAGTGGACATGGTCGCTACGCGACGCACCCTGGAATGGGTGGAACAGGGACTGGTTCCCGACGGGCTGGTCCGGCAAGGGATCCGCAGGCTCCTGAAGGATCGGCTGCGGCAGCTGCGGGCCGAGGACGTCGAGGCGGCCGCGGCGCTGACGGAATCCTTTGTGGCCCAGATGGATGGCGCCGACGTGGCGCCCGTTCCCGCGCTGGCCAATGCCCAGCATTACGAGGTGCCGGCGGCGTTTTTTGGTGCAGCACTGGGCCCGCACCGCAAATACAGTGGGTGCTACTGGACCGACGCCACCGTCACCCTGGGGGAGGCCGAGGCCCTCGCCCTGCAGCTCACCTGCGAGCGCGCCGGGCTCGCCAATGGCCAGCGCATCCTGGAACTGGGTTGCGGCTGGGGGTCGCTGACGCTGTGGATGGCCAGCCACTTCCCCGACAGCCAGATCACCGCCGTTTCCAACTCCCGCTCGCAGCGTGCCTACATCGAATCGCAGGCGGCCGAGCGTGGCCTCGGCAACGTGCGCGTGCTCACCTGCGACATGAACGAATTCGCGCCCGAGGCAAGGTTCGAGCGCATCGTCTCGGTCGAGATGTTCGAGCACATGCGCAACTGGCGGCTGCTGTTCGCGCGCGTGGCATCGTGGCTGGTCGACGACGGCCGTTTCTTCATGCACGTGTTCTGCCATCGCAGCGTGCCTTACGCGTTCGTCGACGAAGGCGAGGACGACTGGATGAGCCGGCACTTCTTCTCGGGCGGCATCATGCCCAGCGATGACCTGCCGCTGCGTTTCCAGGACGCGCTGCGGCTCGAGTCGCGCTGGCGCTGGGACGGCACCCACTACGAGCGCACCGCGAACGCCTGGCTCGCGAACCTGGACGCGAACCGCGCCGCCGTCTGGCCCGTGTTCGAGCAGTGCTACGGCCGCGAGCACGCCGCGCGCTGGTGGGAACGCTGGCGCCTGTTCTTCATGTCCTGCGCCGAGCTGTGGGGCTTCAACCACGGACAGGAATGGTGGGTAAGCCACTATCTGTTCTCCCCGCGGCGCTCGCGCCCGGCATGATCCGCTCGATCCTGTACTTCGTCGCCTTCCAGGGCGGGTGGTTCGCCTGCGTACTCGGCGCGGCGCATGGCGTCGCCTGGCTGGGCGTGGCGCTCGTGGTCGTGCTGCTGGCCGTGCACCTGGCGCTCGCGGCGCGGCCGCTGCAGGAGTTCAAGCTGCTGCTGATCGCGGGCGCGATCGGCACGTTGTGGGACAGCCTGCTGGTCGCCCTCGGCATCACGCACTTCGCCTCGGGCACGTGGTTCGCCCTGATGGCGCCGTACTGGATCACGGCGCTGTGGATCCTGTTCGCGGCCACCTTGAACGTGATGCTGCGCTGGCTGCGCGGCCGCGAGCTCACGTCCATCGTGCTCGGGGGCCTCGGCGGCCCGCTGGCGTTCTACTCCGGCTCCAGGCTCGGCGCGGTGTCGTTCCAGAGTCCCTGGATCGCGCTGTCGCTGCAGGCGCTGGGTTGGGCGGTGGTGACGCCGCTGCTGGTGGGACTCTCGCAACGCTTCGACGGGATCGCGCCCGATGTTTGACCTGCACGCCGGCCTGCTGGCGTTCGCGGCCATCCTGGGGGTGGTCGTGGCCACGTGGCTCATCAGCATCCCGAAGCAGGACGTGAGCATCGTGGACAGCATCTGGTCGCTGTTGCTGCTGGTCGCCACCGGCGCCTACCTGTACGTCGCCGGCCGCGACGTCGTGCCGCGTGCCTGGGTGGCACTGGCGCTGGTCGGCGTCTGGGCCCTGCGCCTCATGGTCTACATCACCGTGCGCAATCACGGCGCTGGCGAAGACCGGCGCTACCAGGCGATCCGGGCGCGCAACCAGCCGGGTTTCGCGTTCAAGAGCCTGTACCTGGTGTTCATCCTGCAGGGCGTGTTGGCGTGGATCCTCTCGTTGTCAGTGATGGCCGCCGTGCTCGGCACCCGGCCGCTGTCCTGGCTGGACGCGCTGGGCGTGCTGCTGTGGGTGTCGGGCTTCGTGTTCGAGGCCGTGGGCGATGCGCAGCTTGCGCGTTTCAAGGCCGGCTCGCACAGCAAGGACCAGGTCATGGACCGCGGCCTGTGGCACTACACGCGGCACCCCAACTATTTCGGCGAGTGCTGCATGTGGTGGGGACTTTTTCTGCTGGCGCTTGCATCCGGAGGCTGGTGGTCAATCGTATCTCCCCTCATGATGACCGTCATGCTGTTGAAGGTTTCCGGGGTGGCGCTGCTGGAGAAGGACCTGGCCGCGCGCCGTCCGGCCTATCGCGACTACATCGCGCGCACCAGCGCCTTCCTGCCCTGGCCGCCCCGATCCGCCGGCGAGGCCGCACACCCGCAGCGGGGCACCCGATGAAAATCGCCGTCATCGGTTCCGGCATCGCGGGCAACGTGGTCGCTCATGGCCTGTATCGCGACCACGACCTCACCGTGTTCGAGGCGGGCGACCACGTGGGCGGCCATTCGCACACGCATCGCATCGAGGTGGATGGGCAGCAGCACTTCGTGGACAGCGGCTTCATCGTCTACAACGAACAGACCTACCCGAACTTCACGCGCCTGCTGGAGCAACTGGGCGTCGCCTCCCAGGCCAGCTCGATGAGCTTCAGCGTGCGCAACGAAATGAGCGGCCTCGAATACAACGGCACCACCCTCAACAGCCTGTTCGCGCAGCGCCTGAATCTGCTGCGACCCTCCTTCCACCGCCTGTGGCGCGACATCCTGCGCTTCAACCGCCACGCGCCGGGCGTGCTCGAGCAGCATCGCCACGAGCTCACGCTGGGCGAGTACGTGCGCGAACAGGGTTACTCCAGCGGGTTCGTGGACAATTACCTGCTGCCGATGGCGGCCGCGATCTGGTCGTCCGCGCCCGCGGACGCCGCCAGCATGCCGGCGCGGTTCCTGATCGGTTTCTTCCGCAACCACGGCATGCTGAGCGTGAACGACCGGCCGCAATGGCGCACCATCGTCGGCGGTTCGGCGCGCTACGTGGAGAAGCTGGTGGCGCCGTTCCGTTCGCGCATTCACCTGGCGGCGCCGGTGGAGCGCATCCGCCGGGCTGCGGGCCAGGTGCTGCTCACGCCCCGCGGCGGGCCGGAACTCGCCTTCGATCGCGTGTTCATCGCCTGCCACAGCGACCAGGCGCTGCGCATGCTGGCGGATGCGAGTCCGGCGGAGCGCGAGATCCTCGGCGCGCTGCCCTACCAGGAGAACGAGGCCGTGCTGCACACCGACGAATCGCTGCTGCCGAAGCGGCGGCTGGCGTGGGCGGCGTGGAACTACCATGTGCCGCGCATCGCGGGCGACCACGTGTGCGTGACCTACAACATGAACATCCTGCAGGCGCTGAAATCGCACCGCACGATCTGCCTCACGCTGAACCGTACCGAAGCGATCGATCCGGCCAGGATCCTGCGCCGCGTCGTCTACCACCACCCGGTGTTCACGGCCAGCGCGGTGGCGGCGCAGGCGCGGCGCGCGGCAATCGACGGCGTGCGCAACACCTACTATTGCGGCGCCTACTGGCGTTACGGGTTCCACGAGGATGGCGTGGTCAGCGCGCTCGATGCGCTGGCGCATTTCCGGCAGGACTTGGGCGATGCACAGCGCGCTGTATATCGGACGGGTTAGGCACCAGCGCTTCACGCCGCGGCCGCACCGCTTCGCGTACCCGCTGTTCATGGTGTACCTCGATCTCGGGGAACTCGCAACGCTGTTCCGCGGACGCTGGCTGTGGCGCAACGAGCGCCCGGCGCTCGCGAGCTTCCGCCGCCGCGACCATCTCGGCGATCCGGCGGTGCCGCTGCAGCAGGCCGTGCGCGATCTCGTGGAGCGCGACAGCGGCCAGCGCCCCGCGGGCCCGATCCGCCTGCTCACGCACCTGCGTTACTTCGGCTACTGTTTCAACCCCGTGAGCTTCTACTACTGCTTCGACGCGCGGGATGAGCGCGTCGAGACCATCGTCGCCGAGGTGAACAACACGCCCTGGGGCGAGCGGCATTGCTACGTGCTGCCCGTGCCCGCGACGCGGCGCGACGCGCCCGTGCAACGCTGGCTGCTGGACAAGCGCATGCACGTCTCGCCCTTCATGCCCATGGACATCGGCTACGACTGGCGCTTCTCGCCGCCCGACGCCCGGCTCGCGGTGCACATGCGCTGCGAACGCGACGCACAGCGGGTGTTCGACGCGACGCTGGACCTGCGGCGCCGCCCCATCAGCGGCGCATCGCTCGCGCTGGCGCTGCTGCGCTTTCCATGGATGACCGCGCGCGTCGTGCTCGCCATCCACTGGCAGGCGCTGCGCCTGTGGCTCAAGCGCGTACCGGTGCATGCGCACCCCGCCAAGGCCATCCGCCCCTGACATCGCATCGTTCGGGCCGAATGACGGCCGCAATTCCCTTGAAATGGCGCGGGCCGCACCCACTTCATGCACATGGGTCGCCGTCAGGGACCCGGCTCAATGTGCAACCTTGCCGTTTTTCAGGAGGTTTTTATGACGACTGCATTTTCGCTGGCGCCGCTGCTGCGCAGCACGATCGGATTCGACCGTTTCAGCGATCTGGAGGCGGAACGCAGCTATCCGCCGTACAACATCGAGAAGCGGGGTGATGACAACTACGCCATCACGATGGCGGTGGCGGGCTTCACCCGCAAGGACCTGAACATCGTCGCGCAGAGCGATCGCGTGGTGGTGTCGGGCCGCATCGAGGCCAAGGAAGTCGATGGCGTGGAATACCTGTACAAGGGCATCGCCGCGCGCGCTTTCGAGCGCACGTTCCGTCTCGCGGACCACCTGAAGGTCACGGGCGCGGAGGTCAACGACGGCCTGCTGCGCATCGAGCTGGTGCGCGAAGTGCCCGAGGCGCAGAAGCCGCGCTCGATCGAGATCCGCCAGGCTGCCTGAGCGCAGCGCGCGTGAACGTGGCTGCCCGTAACGGGCGCCACCGGCCCTGCCCGCCTTGTCCGGCGGGCAGGGCTGTCAATCGAGCGTGCGTTGCTCGAAGCGCCCGAAGCGCCACACCGCCGCCGACACCAGCCAGGTGAGCACGAACAGCGCCACCACCACGTAACCCAGCGTACCGAAATCCAGCCTCGCCAGCAGGGCTGAAGCCCGGCCCGGCAGGTGCAGCGTGCTCCCCAGCACCTGCAGCAGCTCGATGCTGCCGATCACGAGCGCCACGGCGACCGAGAGCGCGGTGACCACGATGTTGTAGAACAGCTTGCGGCGCGGATGGATCAGCGCCCAGTGATACACCCGCACCATCAGCACGCCATCGCTGGTATCGAGCAGCGACATCCCCGCCGCGAACAGCAGTGGCAACGAGAACACCGCCAGCGCGGGCACGCCGGTGGCCGCGGCGCCGGCCGCGGTGGCCAGCAACGCGATTTCCGACGCGGTGTCGAATCCGAGGCCGAACAGCAGGCCGAGCGGAAACATCTGCCAGCTGTGATTCACCACCCGCTGCGCCCAGCCGCCGAACCAGCGATTCAGGAACCCCCGTCGCGAGAGCAGATCGTGCAGGTGTGCATGGCCGTGGCCACCGCGGCGAGCGGCGCGCCACTGCCGCACGAGGCCGAGCAGCACCGCGAGATTGAGCAGGCCGATCAGCCACAGGAACGCACCGGACACGCTGGCACCGATCACCCCGCCCAGTGCCTGCAGGG
>Ga0335083_10010732_pt1 | contig 11037 bp, 12 predicted proteins | sample Lox_Sample_42_FD_206716 | JGI IMG/M metagenome (GOLD analysis project Ga0335083, IMG submission 206716) | Soil microbial communities from Loxahatchee National Wildlife Refuge, Florida, United States - Lox_Sample_4.2 | ecosystem: Environmental > Terrestrial > Soil > Wetlands | place: USA... | reverse complement strand
CGCCTGCATCCGGCAGCGGCCGCGACCGCTCCAGCACGTCGGCGACCCGCACCCCGCCCCAGCGCACGTGCTTCACCGTCCACCCCGTCACGCAATGGAACGTCGAGACCTGCTCCACCCGCGGCAGCTTCCGCAGCTGCGCGTACGTGAACGAGGTCGGCTCCTCCACCTGGCCGCCGACCGCGAGCCGCCATGTCGCCGGGTCGAAGTGCGGCATCGACCCCGAGACCGTGTAGATCCGCCAGCCGCCGAGGGGGACGAGCGGCACGTACGCCTCGACCGAGCCCAGCTCGCCCGAGACCCGGCTCCACGCGGAGCGGCCCCAGAAGAGCGACGACAGCCCGGCCGCGACCGTCCCGAGGAAGACCGCACGGCCGTACCGGTGCTCTCTGCCCGGCGCGTCCACCTCCACATGGTTGCATCCGGTGGGGAGGTCGCGCGTCCCCCGTCTGCGCCCGGCCTAGCGGCGGGACCCGCAGATGCAGGCGCGGTGCCCGCAGCGGGGGCAGACCGGCGGGCGGCGCTCGAGCTTCCGCTTGCCGAGGCCGGCGACGACCATCGCCCAGCCGACCATCAACGTCGGCAGGATCGTGGCGATCAGATGTGATGCCGTCATGACGAAAGCCTGCCGACCCGGGCAGGCGGCCGCATCGGATCCAATCCCGATTCGGGATGCGGCGGACTACCGAGCCCCGTCTACGATCGAGCCGTGATGGAGCTCTCGCGCCGCGCGAAGCGGTTCACGATCGTCGCGACGATCCTCGGGTCGTCGATCGTCTTCGTCGACGGGACGGTCGTCAACGTCGCGCTGCCCGCGATCCAGAGTGACCTCGGCGGCGGGCTCGCGACGCAGCAGTGGGTCGTCGACGCGTACCTCCTGACCCTCGGCTCGCTCATCCTCCTCGGCGGGTCGCTCGGCGACATCTACGGCGAGGTGCGGATGTTCACGATCGGCGTCGCGAGCTTCGGCGTCGTCTCCGCGCTCTGCGCCGCGGCGCCCGACTCGACGACGCTGATCGTCTGCCGCGGCCTGCAGGGAGTCGCCGGCGCGCTGCTCACGCCGTCGTCGCTCGCGATCCTCACGGCGACGTTCTCCGGCACCGAGCGGGGCGCGGCGATCGGGACCTGGACCGCGTGGACCGGGATCTCGACGGTGATCGGGCCGCTGCTCGGAGGCTGGCTGATCGGCTTGTGGAGCTGGCGGGCGATCTTCCTCATCAACGTGCCCGTCGCGCTCGCGACGTTGGTGTTCACGCTGCGCGAGGTGCCTCGCGTGTCGGGCGGGCGGAAGGGAGTCCGGGTCGACTACCCCGGCGCGACGCTGTGCGCGGCGGGGCTCGGGTCGCTCGTCTTCGGGTTCATCGAGCAGCCGCAGCGGGGCTGGGCCGATGCGCTCGTCATCGGCACGATCACGCTCGGCATCGCGCTCCTCGTCGTGTTCGTCCTCTACGAAGCGCGCGCGCCGCAGCCGATGCTCCCGCTCCGGCTGTTCGCGAACCGGAACTTCTCGGCGACGAACCTCGAGACGTTCGCCGTGTACGGCGGGCTCTCGGCGTTGGGCTTCCTCCTCTCGCTGTTCCTCCAGCAGGTGGCCGGGTGGTCGCCGCTGCAGGCGGGCCTCGCGACGGTGCCGGTGACGATCGTGATGTTCCTGCTCTCGCGGCGCGCGGGCGGCTGGTCGATGCGCCTCGGCCCGCGTTGGTTCATGACGGCGGGGCCGGCGCTGGCCGGCCTCGGCGCCCTCGCGCTCGCGCGCCTTCCGACGGATCCGTCCTACGCGGCCGACCTGCTACCGGCGCTGATTCTGTTTGCGCTCGGCCTGTCGCTGACGGTGGCGCCGCTGACGACGACCGTGCTGAGCGAGGCGGGGCCGGGCGACGCGGGCATCGCCTCCGGCGTGAACAACGCGGTGGCGCGCGTCGCCGGGCTGCTCGCGGTCGCGGTGATCGGCGTCGTCGCCGCGGGCGGCGCCTCGAACCTCACCGCGTCGGGCTACCGCGACGCGATGATGGTGACGGCGGCGCTCCTCTTCGCCGGCGGCGCGATCGGCGCAGTCGGCATCCGCAACCCCTCCGCTGCCGGGATCCGGTGACACAGACGTATTGGAGCCTGGCCCCGAACGTCACGAGAGGCGTACCGCCCCAGGAGCGGTGCGGGTCTCGTGCGCACGGCCGGGGCCAGGCCCCGTGACGGGAGTGTGTCGGGATCCCGCCGGCGGCCGGCCTAGCCGCCGGTCGAGGAGAAGTGCTGGTAGTCGGGCGAGCCCGTCCAGCGGCCGCGCCACTGCCGGCCGATCGCGGCGAACGCCTCGACGAGCCGCCCGCCCGGCACGGCCATCCCGGGACGCACGCGCGCGCGGTCGAGGTACGGCTTGCCCGTCGGCGGCAGCACCTTGCCCGCCTCGAGGTACGGGTTCTCGACCGGGTTGACGTCGACCGCCTCCCCGTACGCGTGCACCGACCACTGCTTCGGCCCCGGCGCGACCGCATAGCGGCAGTTGAACGCCGCCGTGTCGTCCGCCGCCATCGAGCGGTCGTCGCTGCCGCGGTACGCGTCGATCGGCCGCATCCTCCGGATCGGGAACCGCTCGCCGTACAGCCGCCGGAACGCGGCGATCACCGGCGCCGTCACCGACTCGTTGACGACGAGCGCGCCGACGTGCGGCTTCCCGTCGAATCCCCGGTAGCGGAGCCGGACGCGGCGGAGCTGCGAAGGCGGGACGGGACAACCCGGCCGGTACGACCACCGCAGCTGCGCCGCCGTCACCGGCGACACCGTCGCGCTGAAGGGGATCGCGTGCACCATGTGCCGGTGAGCGTGGCGTCCGTCCTCGCCGCCGCCGTCGTCGCCGCGTGCCCGCACACGCTCGCGGGCGGGCTCGCCTCGACGCACGGCGCCTCGCAGCTCGTCACCGTCGAGGCCTCCGGCTACAGGACGACGGTCGCGTCGCTCGCCGTCTGGCAGCGCCGCGACGGCTGCTGGCGCCTTGTCCTCGGCCCGTGGCAGGCACGCGTCGGCCGCAGCGGCGTATCCGACCGCAAGCGCGAGGGCGACGGCGCGACGCCGACCGGCGCCTACGCGATCGGCCCGACCGTCTACGGGATCGCGCCGGACCCCGGCGTCGCCCTCGCCTTCCACCGCCTCGTCTGCGGCGACTGGTGGGACGAGGACGCGTCGTCGCCCGGCTACAACACCTTCCGCCACGTCCCCTGCGGGACGACCCCGCCGTTCGGCGGCGGGAGCGAGGCGCTCTGGCGCGCGTCGGTCGGGTACCGGCAGTTCGCCGTCGTCGAGTACAACGCCCGGCCGATCGTCCCCGGCCGCGGGTCCGCGATCTTCCTCAACTACGATGTCGGCGGTCCGACGAACGGCTGCGTCAGCCTGCCGGCGGCCGAGCTCGTCTCGCTCCTCCGCCTGCTGCGACCGGCCGCGCGGCCGCTGATCGTGATCGGCACGACGGCGGAGATCCGCCGCTTCTAGGACGAAGGGCGCCGCTCGGGGTAGCGCGGGATCCCGTCGTCCGGGATCGGCTCCCACGGCGCGGCGTACGCCACGAACTGCCGGTAGGTCAGCGGAACGCCGGGATCGTCGTCGAACGCGCCGAGGCGCACGCTGACCGCGTCGGGGTCGGCGCTGCGGCTCCAGAGCGCGCCGCCGCAGGCGGAGCAGAAGCACTTCAACGCACCGCCCTGCGGGTCCCAGCAGCGGACGAGCTCCTCGCCCGAGACGACCCGCAGCGATCCCGGGACGAGGCTCACGTTCACGGACGACGCGGTACCGGTCCGCCGCCGGCAGCGCGTGCAGTGGCAGTAGCCCGCCTGGTACGGCGTCGCCGTCACCTCGAAGCGGACGGCGCCGCAGAGGCATCCCCCGGTCAGCGGCAGGTCCGCCACACCGGAACGCCTACCACTTCGAGCGGCGGCCGCGACGGCTCGAGTACACGAGCCGGGGCCGCGCGGTGTGCATCCCCGTCTCCTCGAACGTCTCGCGGTGGCCGGCCATCGCGGCGACGCGGCTCACGTCGGCCTGCTGCTCCGGGAGGACGAGCGTGATCCCGCGGCCGGAGCGCCCGGCGCGGCCGGTGCGGCCGACCCGGTGCACGTAGCCCTTGTGATCCTCGGGCGGGTCGTAGTTGACGACGTGGCTGATCGCCTCGAGGTCGAGCCCCCGCGCGGCGACGTCCGTGGCGACGAGCGTCGTCACCGTGCCGGTGCGGAACCGCTCGAGCGCGCGCTCGCGCGCGGCCTGCGGCATGTCGCCGTGCATCGCCGCCGCGGCGACGCCGCGCTGCTTCAGCTTGTGGACGAGACGGTCTGCGCCGCGCTTCGTCCGCACGAACACGAGCGCGAGCTCGCGGTCGGCCTCGAGCAGCTCGACGAGCCGGTCGAGCTTGTCCGCCGCCGTCACCGGCACGAACTCGTGCCCGACGACGCCGGTGCTGTGGTCCTCGGCCAGCGCCGGGAGCGTCGCCTCGAAATGCGACGGGTTGCGCGTGTACGCGCGCGCGAGCTCGCCCACCTCGCCGTCGAGCGTCGCGGAGAACAGCATCGTCTGCCGCGCCGCCGGGACGCGCCGGAGGATCCGCTCCACCTGCGGGCGGAAGCCCATGTCGAGCATGCGGTCGGCCTCGTCGAGCACGAGCGTCTCGAGCTTCGCAAGCGAGACGAGGCGCCGCTCGGCGAGGTCGTGGAGCCGGCCGGGCGTGGCGACGACGACGTCGGCCGCGCGCACGCGCTTCGACTGGGGGCCGACCGGCGCGCCGCCGTAGGCGGCCTCGACGCGGAGCCCCTTCGCCGCACCGACGAAGCGGAGCTCGCCGCAGACCTGCACCGCGAGCTCACGGGTCGGGACGAGGACGAGCGCGCGGGGCGAGCCGCCGCCGGCGGCGGTCCGCTCGACGATCGGCAGCCCGAACGCGAGCGTCTTGCCGGAGCCGGTGGGCGCCTTGGCGAGGACGTCGCGGCCCGCGAGGGCGTCCGGGAGGACGAGGGACTGGACGGGGAACGGCTCGACGATGCCGCGGTCCGCGAGCGCCTGCCCGACGGCCGCGCTCACGCCGAGCGCAGAAAACGACTGTGACACGAGGTTCAACTCCTTTTCGGGTTCGAGATGCCGCGACTCGGGACCCGAAGGAGGAACGAGAAGCCATCTCACGGGACGGCCCCATGCCGTCCGTGTCTCCACAGTAGCAGCGGCCCCGGATCGAGCCGACGGCCGGGGTACCATCGGGAACCTATTTGCACAGAACCAACCGTTGCGCCAACCTGCGTAGAGGAGGCGTCGGGAGTCGTTCCGGACGCCGAGCATTCGAAACGAGAGGTTTCCCCGTGCGCCTGATCCCCGAGCATCCATTCGGCAAGATCTCCGTTCCCGAGCGGCTGCTCATCGCCTCGGGCATCGGCTTCGCCGCCGTGTTCTCGCTCGTCGCCGCCTACGGCCGGCCCGGGCTCGGGCTGAGCCAGGCCTTCTACGTCCCGGTCGTGCTCGCCGCCCTCGCCACCGGCCCGTACGTCGGTGGGCTCGCGGGCGTCGCGGCGTTCGCGCTCTACGAGATCGGGCTGCTGCTGAACGGGACCGTCCAGTGGACGTCGCTCGACGCGGCCAACACGCCGATCCGGCTGATGAGCTACGTGCTCGCCGGCGCGACCGTCGGCTACTTCGCGACGCAGGGCCGCCGGATGCTCGCCGAGTCGCTGCACGTCCTCGACGACCTGCTCGACATCACCGGCCGCGACGTCGTGACGGCGTCGCTGGCCGGGGACGGCCTCGAGGCAGCGGTCAACCGGCGCATCGCGGCGCGGAAGCCGTTCGGCCTGCTCGTCGGCGAGACGGTCGGACCCCGCAAGCGGGACGACGAGCTCCGCCGCACGGCGCGGCTCATCTCCGCCGAGCTGCACGAGGGGGACGAGCTCGCGCGGCTCGGCCCGTCGCGGTTCGCAATCCTCGTCTCCGCGCGCTCGCCGGGACGCGCACGCGAGATGAGCGAGCGCATCGAGCGGGCGCTGCACGCCGAGGGGACGCCGATCACGTTCGGCTGGGCGGCGTATCCGCAGGAGGGCGACGAGACGTTCGCGCTCTTCGGCGCGGCGGTCGACCGGCTGCAGGCGCGGCGGCTCGTTCGCGGCGAGTGGGAGCCGACCGCGGCGAGCGCAGGGCTCGTCGACGAGCTCCCGGTCGCGCGCGTCGCGAACGAGTAGCGCCCTAGTAGGAGTGGCTCTTCACGAACTCGACGACGTCGGAGAGCTTCGCCTCCGCGATCGAGACGCACGTGTCGGCGCAGCCGTAGTAGAGCCGTAGGTCGTCGCCCTCGACCACCGCCGCGCTCGGGAAGCAGACGTTCGGGACGTCGCCGACGCGCTCGTACGGCTCGGTCGGCGCGAGCAGGTAGTCCTTCGTCCGGTGCAGCACGCGCCACGGCTCGTCGAGGTCGAGCAGCGCGCCGCCGACGGAGTACAGGTAGCCGTTGCAGCTCAGCCAGACGCCGTGGTAGATGAGCAGCCAGCCGTCGTCCGTCTCGATCGGATGCGGCCCGGGCCCGACCTTCAGCGACTGCCAACCGTCGGCCGGCCCGAACACGAGCCGGTGCCGTCCCCAGTGCACGAGGTCGGGGCTCGTCGCGTAGTAGATGTCCCCGAACGGCGTGTGCCCGCGGTCGGAGGGGCGGTGGTAGATCGCGAAGTCGCCGTCGATCGTGCGCGGAAAGACGACGCAGTTGCGGTTCGCCGGCGGAAGCATGTCCTCCCACTGCGTGAACGTCCGGAAGTCCTCGGTCGTCGCGAGGCCGATCTTCGGGCCCTGCGCTCCGGCGTTGCACCACGTGAGGTAGTACGTGTGCTCGATCCGCGTCAGCCGCGGGTCGTAGCTGTGCGAGGTCATGACGACGTCGGGATCGTCGCTCTCCATCGTCAGCGGCTCCGGGTCGATCTCCCACGCGATCCCGTCGGTGCTGAACCCGACGTGGAGCGTGAAGTCCATGCTGATCTCGTCGACGCGGAAGACGCCGGCCCAGTCGCCGTCGCCGCGCTTGACCACCGCGGAGTTGTGGATGCTGTTCGCCCGCGGCACCGCGGCCGCGGTCACGATCGGGTTGGCGGGATGCCGGCGGAAGACGGTCTCGTTCGCCATCGTCTCCATCCTGACCCGGCGGCCCGACGGCGCCATCCGCAGCGGGCACGGATCTCCGCGAGAATGCGCGCGTGGCGGCCACCGGCTCGGCCCTGCTCGACGAGCTCCGCTCGACCGACTTCGGGCGGCTCGACGCGACGGGTCACGTCTACCTCGACTACACCGGCGCCGGCCTGTACGCCGAGTCGCAGCTGACGGAGCACCTCGAGCTGCTGCGCGAGCACGTCTTCGGCAACCCGCACTCCGTGAACCCGACCTCGTCGGCGATGACCGAGCTCGTCGAGGGCTCGCGCGCGGCCGTGCTCGACTTCTTCCGCGCGTCGCCCGACGAGTACGTCGCGATCTTCACGCCGAACGCGACCGGTGCGCTGCGGCTCGTCGGCGAGGCGTACCCGTTCTGCGCGGGCGACCGCTTCCTCCTCACCTTCGACAATCACAACTCGGTGAACGGGCTGCGCGAGTTCGCGCGTGCGCGCGGCGCCGAGACGACGTACGTCCCGACCGCCGCGCCGGAGCTGCGCGTGGACGAGAGCCTCCTCGACCGCTACCTCGCCGAGGTCGGCGGCGCGCATCACAACCTGTTCGCGTATCCGGCGCAGTCGAACTTCTCCGGCGTCCACCATCCGCTCGAGTGGATCGACCGCGCGCACGAGCACGGCTGGCGCGTGCTCCTCGACGCGGCCGCGTTCGTGCCGACGAACCGGCTCGACCTCTCGCGCTTCCACCCGGACTTCGTGCCGATCTCGTTCTACAAGCTGTTCGGCTGGCCGTCCGGCGTCGGCGCGCTGCTCGCGCGGCGCGAGGCGCTGGACGAGCTGGAGCGGCCGTGGTTCTCGGGCGGGACGATCGTCGCCGCGTTCGTGCAGCGCGACTGGCACCAGTGGGCGCCCGGCGCCGCGCACTTCGAGGACGGCACCGTCAACTTCCTCAACCTGCCGGCCGTCGAGATCGGGCTGCGCTATCTCGAGCGGATCGGGATCGAGACCGTGCACGAGCGCGTCGCCGAGCTCGGGTCGAGGCTGCTCGAGATCCTCGGCGCCCTGCGCCACTCGAGCGGCGCGCCGGCGGCGACGGTCTACGGGCCTTCCGACTGGGACCGCCGCGGCGCCACGATCGCGTTCAACTTCCTCCGCACCGACGGCGCCGTCGTCGACGAGCGCTACGTCGACCGCGTCGCCGCGCGCCACCGCATCTCGCTCCGCACGGGCTGCTTCTGCAACCCCGGCGCCGGCGAGGTCGCGTTCACGATCTCGCGGGAGACGCTCGTCGGCGGCGAGTTCGGCGAGGGTATGACGCTCGACGACTACGTCGAGGCGATCGGGCTCCCGTCGGGCGGCGCGGTTCGCGCGTCGCTCGGGCTCGCGTCGAACGACGCCGACCTCGAACGCTTCGCCGCCTTCGCCCGGGAGTTCGTCGACCTCGCCGCCGTCCCGGACGACCTCCCCGCGCGGACGGGCTGCTGAGCTGCTACGATACTTGCGATGTCAAGTAATACGGAAGCGGTCACGACGACGAAGGCCTACTCGGGACGGCTGGAGCCGCGCGAGCGGAGCCCGCGCCCGATCGACGGCCGCGTCGACATCGGCCACGTCCACCTGAAGACGGCCGACATCCAGCGCGTCCACGACTTCTACGTCGGGATCCTCGGCTTCGACGTCGTCCTCCGCATGCCCGACGCGCTCTTCGTCTCGGCCGGCGGCTACCACCACGACCTCGCCTTCAACACGTGGGAGTCCGGCGGCGGCTCGCCTCCGCCTCCCGGGACGACGGGCCTCTATCACGTCGCGATCCGCTACCCCACGCGCGCCGCGCTCGCCGACGCGCTGAAGCGCCTCGCCGACGCCGGCTGGCCGCTCGACGGCGTCAACGACCACGGCACGCACGAGGCGCTCTACCTCCACGATCCGGACGGGAACGGGCTCGAGCTGTACTGGGACCATCCCGAGGAGGAATGGCCGGTCGACGAGGAGGGCCACCTCGCGTTCGCCTCCGGCGGCCCGAACGTCACGCGGATGGTGCGCGAGCTGCTCGAGCTCGGCTCCGCGCAGAGCTCGTAGAGATCCTCATCCCCATGGGATGATGCGCACGGAGGCCCCCAGGGGCTTAGGATCCCTGCGGAAACTGACATCAAGGAGGCCTCCTTGCTCGCTACGCAATACCCGTTCCTCAGCGTGATGTGGACGCTGATCGTGATCTTCGCCTGGATCATCTGGTTCTGGCTCCTGATCACGGTCTTCGCCGATCTGTTCCGGCGGCACGACATCTCGGGCTGGGTGAAGGCGCTCTGGATCATCTTCGTGATCATCCTCCCGTTCCTCGGCGTGCTCGTGTACCTCATCGCCGAGAGCCACGGGATGGCGGAGAGGAACCAGAAGCAGGCGCAGGCGGCGCAGTCGCAGTTCGACGACTACGTCAAGACCGTCGCCGCGCAGTCCGATCCGACCGAGCAGATCGCGAAGGCGAAGGGTCTGCTGGACAGCGGAGCCATCTCCCAGGCGGAGTTCGACTCCATCAAGGCGAAGGCGCTCGCCGGCTGAGCCTCTGCGGCGACCGGAACGCGTCGAGCCCACGCGCCCACGCCGACTCCAGGTCGGCGCCGGGCGGGAACCGGTCGTTGAGCTCGAGCACGGTCATGCCGTGGGCGAAGGCCCAGGCGGCGCGGGCGAGGTCGGCGTCGCCGCCGACCGCTTCGACAACCGTGCGCCCGGCGCGCTCCTCGACGCCGGGCGCGAGGTTGTCGCGGTCGAGCGCACGCTCCGTCATCAGCCGGTACAGGTGCGGGTGCGCGAGCGCGTACGCCCGGTACGCGCGCGCGAGGGCGGCGAGCGGATCGTCCGAGTCGCGGATCGCCGCCTCGAACACCTCCGCCTGCTCTTCGAACGCGTCGGAGATGACCGCGTTCTCGAGCGCCTGCTTGTCCGGCAGGTGCTTGTAGATCGAGGGCGCGCGGATCCCGAGCCGCTCGGCGAGCCGGCGCATCGAGAGCCCCTCCGGACCCTCCTCCTCGAGCAGCTCGCGCGCGGCGGCCACGATCTCTCGCGCGCGCGGGGTCAGCGTCGCCTCCATCGCCGCCAGCCTAGCTAACGGCGTTAGCCGGAGCAAGCCCCGGCCCGGCGGCAGGTAGCGTCGCGCCGTGGAGCTCGGCCTCTACACGTTCGCGGAGCTGCCGGACGCCGGGGCGGATCCGGCGGCGAGGCTGCGCGACCTGCTCGAGGAGGCGCAGCTCGCCGACGAGCTCGGGCTCGACGTCTTCGGCGTCGGCGAGCACCATCGCCCCGACTTCGCGGTGTCGGCGCCGGCGGTCGCGCTCGCCGCGATCGCCGAGCGGACGGCGCGCATCCGGCTGACGAGCGCGGTCACCGTGCTCAGCTCCGACGATCCGGTGCGCGTGTTCGAGGAGTTCTCGACGCTCGACCTGCTCTCGGGCGGACGCGCGGAGATCATGGCGGGGCGAGGCTCGTTCATCGAGTCGTTCCCGCTCTACGGCTACGACCTCGCCGATTACGACTCGCTGTTCGCCGAGAAGCTCGAGCTGCTGCTCCGGCTGCGGGAGAGCGAGCGGGTCACGTGGTCGGGGAGCCACCGCGCACCGCTCGACGACGTCGGCGTGTACCCGCGGCCCGGCCGCGAGATCCCGGTCTGGATCGCGGTCGGCGGCAATCCTGACTCCGCCGTGCGCGCCGGCGCGCTCGGGCTGCCGATGGCGCTCGCGATCATCGGCGGCCTGCCGGAGCGGTTCGCGCCGTTCGCGGAGCTGCACCGCCGCGCCGCGCTCCAGGCGGAGCGCGAGCCGCCGGCGCTCAGCATCAACTCGCACGGCTTCATCGCGGATACGTCCCAGGCCGCGGCCGACGCGGCGTTCCCGCCCTTCATGCACCAGATGACGAAGATCGGCCGCGAGCGCGGCTGGCC